>C687J35504_10000660_pt1 | contig 24612 bp, 24 predicted proteins | sample RifCSPhighO2_02_FD_35504 | JGI IMG/M metagenome (IMG submission 35504) | reverse complement strand
ATATCGCCTTTCTCAAGTTGCCACATAATTTAATCACCAAGAAATATATGGTGATTGCTAATATATAAAAGTTCTGAAATTAAGTGAACATACTATTAGATGAGCAATCATACGAAAAACTAGATTCTACTTTTAAACAACATCATGGAAGCGATATTCCATTCAGCCCGGGAATATATGTGGAAAAAGCAATGAAAGATGCACTTAAAAATAACGAAACCAGCAAACAACCAAATGAACCCGAAGTTCTGAAACCGATGCCAATAGAAATGCGATCACCTTCTACTCGGGTATATAAATTTATTACAAATTAAAGAACCTGATTTAAAATTTAATAAACATGATTGATTTCATTTTGAGCATGATAAGTATTAAATAAGGACATTAGGATATCATAAAATCCCGGGGTAAAATTATATAATATCCAAAATATGAAACCGGGTTCAGGTATTCAGGTTCAAATCTGAATTCACATTCATCAGAATGTTTCACATACTGCATGGTGATGAAACAAAAGTAAAAACATACAAAAAGGGCAAATACTTCTGATTTTGGGCACTAAAATGCCCTTTTACAAAACTCATTGTTGCGTGGCATGTATCTGAAACACGGGAATTAAACGAAGCAAATGATACAGGTTAAAATTTTTGGCAGATTTTGGGACATGTTTGCGATGATGGTATCATACGGATTTTGAAATTAAATACGATCTGCTATTATATCTCATATATTCTTATGTTACGCATAACATAAAATTTGTTACGCATAACATAATCTATTCTTATTATGTTACATATAACACAAAAAATGTTATATGTAACAATAGGTTTAAAAACTTATAAAATTAATAATTATTCATGACATCGCCCGAAGCCCATAAAGAAAGTGTCAGGATATTGGTGGAAGATGTAAAAGAAAAGCTTCGCTCAGAAACAGCAGTGCATCGTCAGAAATTAATCGGTTTTGCATGCTCAGAAGCATCCTGCGATCTGCTTGCGATTTTACTACATAAAAAGAATCTCATTGATCCGGGATTCAATGTTAATCACAGGTTTTTCGTATCCACGAAAATAGCTGCATCAAAATTTGACTATGATTTTCCGTCTAAAAGAAAATTATTACTGCTTTTGGTGAATCAGGAAGAATATAAAAATCAGCTTTGTTATGGAAAACCAAAAGAAAAGGGAGTTGTCTTAAAGTGTATAGAAAACTTTTTCGAAATAAAAAAAATAATCGAAAAAGAAGTGGGTGAGGAAATATGATAATGGCATATATTTATGACTTTATTTCGTTTTTGTTTGAGAAAGAACTAAAAAGCGAAATAAAAAATATTATACTTCACGGTTCTGTAGCATCCGGCAATTATGATGAGAAAAGCGACATAGATATTTTTATAGAGCCGTGGGACAGAAGAAAAAAAACAACCATTGAAAAAAATATAAAAGAACAGTTAAGTAAATTTGAAGACAAGGCCGCAAGAATCTGGTACCCCATGGGAATAAAAAACACGTTTTCAATTATAGTTGACGATCTGAATTCACCTAAATGGAAAAATGTCAGATATGACATTGTTTCCAATGGTATGCTGCTATATAGTAAATTCAAGAGCATACCTGAAAACTTACAACACAATGTTTTAATAACGTTTTCGACAAATAAATTAAAGCAATCAGATAAAATGAAGCTTATAAGAAATCTGTACGGCTACGAATCCAATGAAACAACAAAACCCGGTCTTGTTAATAAATATAATGGAATAAAAATTTCTGTAAATTCTGTTCTGATTCCAATAGAAAAGGTTAAAGAATTCAGAAAGTTGTTTTCTGAATTCAGAGTCACCCCACAAATAAAAGAAATCTGGATTAGGGAATGAAGTTAAAAATCCCGATTTTTACTTTACTTTATCAGATACCGACCTCGTCTGAATCCTTTGATAATTTCATCAAATACATAATTTTCTGATCGATGATGTATCCTTTTTTCAAGCATAGTATAATTTCGCAGTTCAAATCTTTAAAAAGTTATTCCACAATTTTCACACTGTCAATTATGCCATCAGCATCATTGTCAATTCCTTCAACAATCGTATAATTTTTTCTGGAAATTTCATCAAATGCCTGAAAAAATGCCAGCACAGCTGCCCGTGTTCCTGTATATCCTTTTCCGGCAATAACCATGATTTCATGCTCTTCCGACAAAGGATTTTTCTGTTTCAGGATAAAACCGATATTGTTTTCTTTGTATAACCTTTTTGTCTTTTTGGAATAAATGTAATTCCTCTCTGCAAACTTTACACAAAGATCTTTGTTCAATAACTTTGTCACCCTGTTTACAACAGGACCACCGATAATTATCAAATTATTTTTTAGTTCTGATTTATGCAGATCTGTATCAAAAACAACATTAGGTTCTGATACGCTTAAAAATTTTCCAAGAAACAATGAAAAATTAGATGCATATAATGCATCTCTTGACCTTGCTTTTTCAGGTCCATGGGGATCTGAACTGCCGATAATTATTAATGAATTCAGTTTGCCGTTTTTTATAAAATCAGAAAAGAATTTATCCTCTGTTGGTATGTTTATAGATCTATCAAGTTTATCTATCATTAAAACAAATCCGGAACTTGATGATTTATACACATTCGCAACTGTACCACCTAAATATTTTTTGGATTCTATTTCAATGAATCCCATTTTATCCAGCTGTCGTACATGATAATATATTTTCTGCTCATGCTCTCCGAATTTTTTAGCTATGTTCCTAGGATGATCTGGAGTAACGACCAGATGTCTTAAAATTCTAATAGCCAGCTTGCTCAATCCGATGTTTTTTACAGGCTTGATCGGAGCTGTAGCAAGACCCCTGGAAGTTTTTTCTACTGCATACACCCTTTTGCACCTCTTTAATTTAGGCAAAAACCTTTATATACTACAAATACTTTTATAATACTATTATAATAATTTTAATAAACATATAAAAGCTTTTTAGCCCAAAAATATTAAATGAAATTTGTTATTTTAGCAGCTGGAAATGGCACAAGAATGTGTCCCCTGACCCAGACTATGTCAAAACCAATGATACCTGTTGCTAACAAGCCTTTGCTCGAATGGTATGTTGAAAAAATTGAAAAATTGGGCACGGACATTATACTGGTTGTCAGAAAAGATCAGAAAGATATTCGTGAGTATTTTGATGGACGTGTAGAATTCGCATATCAGGATACACCCAAGGGTACAGCTGATGCTATTTTGGCAACTGAAAATTTTATTGATGGAAAATTTGTTGTTTCTAACAGTGATGAAATTTTCAACCAAAAAGATCTTGCTGAATTTATCAGGCAAAAACCATTTACTTTGGCACATTTTGTTCATGATCAGCCAAAGAGATTCGGTGTCTTTACGCTTGAAAACGAATTGATCAAGGATATAATTGAAAAGCCTAATATTAATAAACCCAGCCCAGTCAATGTAGGACTATATATTTTTGACAAACATATATTTGATTTTATACGAAAAACACCGTTTTCTGAACGCAGAGAATTGGAAATCACAACAACATGGAAAATGATGATAGAAAATGGGTTTGAATTTTATTCATTCAGGATGTCTGACTGGTTAACTGTTGGATATCCGTGGGAAATTCTGGAAGCTAATCAGAAAATATTAAATGAAAATGGATCGAAAATTCACAAAACAGCTGAAATGCGACCAGGAACTTATATAGAACACCCGGTATTCATTGGAGAGAATTCAATAATAGGCCCGAATTGTTATATACGAAAATATTCCACTATAGGAAAGAACTGTAAAATTGGCAATGCCGTTGAAATTAAAAATTCGATTATTATGGATGGTTCATATGTTTCTCATCTTTCTTATGTGGGTGACAGCATCATAGGAAGAAATTGTAACATTGCAGCAGGAACACTATTTGCAAATCTCAGGTTGGATGAAAAGAATATTGGAATGAAAATTAAAGGCGATTATGTTGACAGCAATATGAAAAAGCTTGGCAGTATCGTAGCTGACAGTGTAAAATTCGGAGCTGGATGTACTATTATGCCGGGCAAAAAAATATGGCCAAATATTCTTGTGCCGCCGTGCCAAAAAATTGACCATGATATTGAAACGCAGCCGGAATTATAAAATCAAATACCCCATGATTTAAAAAAGAAGAGGGAAAAACGAAAGATGCAGCTTTGCTGCATCATGGTTTTTTCATCAAGTGCGTTGCGTCAAGTTGTTTGGAGAAACCTATGTGTGGAATATTCGGAATGATCAGACAATCACCTTTTTCATCCAATGAATTGTTGCAGGGTTTGAAAAGGCTTGAATACCGGGGATATGATTCTTTTGGCTTTGCATCAAACACAGGAGAGCTTACAAAACATATTGGCTCAATTTCAGATTTTATTGATAAAATAAATCAGTCAGAAGCAACAACAGGTATTTCGCATACGCGCTGGGCAACCCACGGCGGAGTTACGCTACAAAACTCGCATCCGCATTCAGACTGCAACGAAAGGTTTTTCGTAGTTCATAATGGAATAATTGAGAATTATGAAGAACTGAAAAATGAACTGTTATCAAGAGGGCATGTATTCAAATCACAAACTGATACTGAAGTTATACCGCATTTTATTGAAGAACATGTCAAATCAGGACTCAGTATAGAAGATGCCATAAAAATGTTCATTAAAATATCAAAGGGAACATTTGCTGTATTACTTATGGAAAAAAACAAAAATATAATATATGCAATGAAACGTGATTCACCATTGGTTCTGGGTTTGATGAAAGATGGTTTTGCAATTGCCAGCGATATATACGCATTTTCAAATATTACAAATAGAGTAATATTCTTTGATGACAATGAATATGCCATCATTAACCAGAACGATTTTGGAATTTACGATTCATATGGAAAACAAATAAAAAAAGATTTTATGACATTCTCATGGAACAAAGAAGAAAATCTTGGAAATTACGAACATTACATGATAAAAGAAATAATTGAAGAGCCTGTTGCTATAGAAAGGCTTATAAATTCTCTGAATAATGAACAGCATGATACAGTTGAAAAAATTTCCAGTCTGATTAAAATCAGAAAGGTTTTGTTTGTTGCATGCGGTACAGCATATCATGCATCTTTGCTTGGAACTAGCTTTTTACGTTTCGCGGGAATAAATGCAGATGCAGTAATAGCTTCAGAATATCAGAATTACATGGCTGATAAAAATACCTGTGTAATTGCAGTAAGCCAAAGCGGGGAAACAATGGATGTTATAAAAGCCCTTCAGGCTGCCAGGGCCAGCAGTGCTGTTATATGTTCCATAGTAAATGTTCCGCATTCAACTATTGAAAGAATGTCCAGCTTAAGCATAAACATAAAGGCCGGTCAAGAAATATGCGTTGCATCTACAAAAGTCTTCACTGGCCAGGCTGCTGCTATCCTTTATTTATCAGGTGCTAAAATAGTTACGCTACAAAAGCTTCTGGATTCTGTTATAAAGCAAAAGGATGTGATTAAAAAAATTTCAGAAGATTTGTGCAAAGCCAGAGATATCTATGTTCTTGGAAAATCAGAGGGTTATGCACTTGCGAGGGAAATTGCACTAAAAATCAAGGAAATATCATACATACATGCAGAAGGAATGATGGCTGGTGAATTAAAGCATGGCACCATAGCATTGATAGAACCCGGCGTTCCAGTTATCTCAATAATTTTCAATAACAATGAAGATATGATCTCCAGCACAAAAGAAACTGAAGCCCGCGGCGCTGATATTTTTGCAATCACAAACAAACCATACCCGGGAAAATGGAATTTCGTAATTGATAGTGAAGATAAAAAACTTTTTTTCATCGCAGCTGGAACTGTAGGCCAGCTGATTGCTTATTACACTGCAAAAGCACTTGGTCGACCGATTGATAAACCGAGAAACCTGGCAAAATCAGTCACAGTAAAATAAAAAATCTACATTCCCATTAAGTTTTGATAAAAGCCCCACGTCAAAACACTTATAAATATGTTTTATCCTGATAAGAATCAGTAATATCACATTATAACGATTTAACACTCAACTCACTCGTCATTTCAGTTTTTCTGCTTTCTGATCTGTTGTTCGTATATTTTCTCAATCGTTGCAACAGTATCTGCATCTTCCGGGTTTTTTTCTCTGGTTCTTATTCGAAGTAGTCGTGGAAACCTCAGAGCATATCCGCTGGGATATTTTGACGACTTCTGGATTTCCTCATAGCCAATTTCTAAAACAATCCGTGGCCTTACTTTTATTTCATTTCCTTTTTCCTCAATTATATCTTTTTTTAGTTCGTTCGTCAATTTCTGTAGCGTAACCTTTTCGCTTCCTTCTGTTTCTTTTTCCAGCAGGCCTGAACCGAGCATGCCGGTTGCAACAAATTCTGTACCTCTTCTTGCTCCAAGCAGAATAGTACCGACATATTTTGCTCTCTTGCCTTCGCCCCATTCACCGCCAATCACAACCAGGTCTAATGGTTCAAGCATGTCTTTGACTTTTAACCAGTAACCCACTCGCCGGCCAGGCTGATAATACGCATCTAAATTTTTAACAATAACACCTTCTTCACCCATTGACAATGATTTTTTATAAAATTTCTCAGCTTTTCCGTAATCTTTTGTTTCCATATGTTCAACAAGTCTTATATTGGTTTTGACTGTTACAATGCTTTTCAGTTTCTCCCATCTTTTTAATAACGACTCATCCATATAGCTTTTGTTATTCAAGGCCAACAAGTCAAAAACATTTACCTGTACTGGAATTTCTCTAACTATTTTATCAATATCATATTTTCTCTGGATCCGTCTGGATAAAACCTGAAATGCAAGCGGTGCTTTAGTAACAGGGTTAACAGCGATTGTTTCAGCATCCAGTATCACAGAATCAGCTTTAATATATTTTCTGATAAGCCCAACAACATCCGGAAACTGGCTCGTTACCTCGTCCATTCTTCGCGAAAATATTTTAACATTATTCCCGTATTTATGAACTTGTGTGCGAAATCCATCCATTTTAATTTCAATCGCAGGATTATTGAATTTTTCCATAGCCTCTTTTAAATTTCCTGCCCTGTCCGCCAGCATGCATCTTATTGGCTTGCCTATTTCCAGTTCAGCATATAATTTATTTTCTTTGGCTAATTTGGCAACACTGCCAAAATTCCCTGTGAAATTATATTGCCTTTCAATTTCTCCTGGTGTTTTTCCAAAAGCTCTGGCAATTGCATCGCGGACAATTCCATCAGAAACACCGAACCTCATCTGCTCTAGTATTGTCCGTACAATATATTTAGCTTCTTCCGGAGAAGCACTACTTATCAACTCAGAAACAATATCTATTTTCTTTTCCTGCGATCCGGCACCGGAGATGTCAGGAAGTTTCTTGAGATTTTCAAAAATCTTTTTGATTGTCAGTTCCCTTTTAAACAGCGTGGCCTGTTTTTTATTTTTCACAAGCATTTCAGCTGTTGTTCCGAGATCACCTGTTTTTTTGAATAATTTTATAATTTCATCCTGCGTTGCACCGCAGGTTTTTTTCAGGATTTCTATTATCAATTTATCAGCAATGCCGAGCTCTTTTTCCCCTTTTGGAAATACACGGCCAAGAGAAAGCATAACCACAACATCCAGATCAGCTTCAGCGTGTTTGAAAAAGTCAGCTAATATATCAGCTTTCTCAAGTTTTTTCGTAGTAGAACCAAGCTTGTTATATATTTCCACGAGCTTTTTGTACTCCATAAATCATTTATGAAGAATATTCTATTTAAATTCCTTGCTATTCAGATTCTTATACATGAAATTCATCTTTGTGGTGGGCGGTGTAATCAGCGGTGTAGGCAAAGGTGTTGCAACTGCATCTATTGCAAAGATTCTTTCTGAGTATGGATTTTCAACGACTATTATAAAAATTGATCCCTATATAAATTGCGATGCAGGAACAATGCGTCCGACAGAACACGGAGAAGTGTGGGTAACCGCTGATGGCGGCGAGATTGACCAGGATCTCGGAAATTATGAACGATTTATGAACAGAAATATTCCTAAAATAAACAACATAACAACAGGTCAGATATACAGAACTGTGATAGAGAATGAAAGAGCAGGAAAATATCTTGGAAAGACTGTGCAGCTTATTCCGCATATACCGGATGAAATAAGAAGAAGAATTAAGCTTTCAGGTGAAGGATATGATATTGCCTTGATAGAAGTTGGCGGCACAATAGGAGATATAGAAAACATACCTTACCTTTTCGCAGCTAAAGGACTTGAAAAAGAATGCGGAAAAAATAGTGTTATATACATTCTTGTTACATACTTACCTGTACCAACACACATTCAGGAAGCAAAAACAAAACCCACACAACATGCAATAAAACTTCTGTCTGAAAATGGAATTTCTCCTGATTTTATTTTATGCAGGGCAAAGCAACCCCTTGATAGCGTAAGGCGGCAAAAAATTGAGGTATATTCAAATCTTGACAGGCATCAGATTATATCTGCACCTGATGTAAATAATCTTTATGAAATTCCGCTGAATTTTGAAAAAGAAGGGCTTGGAAAAAAACTAATGCAGTGTATGGAACTCCAGTCTAGAAAAATACCTGACTGGGAAAAATGGAAAAAACTTCTGTATAATCTGCAAAATCCTGAAAAAACTATAAAAATAGCAATGATAGGAAAGTATCTTAGCATCGGCGATTATCAGCTTACTGATTCTTATATATCAATAAATGAATCATTAAAGCACGCATCAGCAAAATTAGGAGTAGGAATTAAAATTTCATGGATAGATTCAAAAATTTTTGAAATGAACCCGGAAAATGTCAGAGGGTTGTCTGAATATAATGGCATACTTGTTCCTGGGGGATTTGGTAATTCTGGTGTAGAGGGAAAAATTACTGCAATCAAATATGCACGAGAGAACAGGATACCTTATCTTGGTCTATGTTATGGAATGCAGCTGGCAGTTATAGAATATGCCAGAAATATGTGCAACCTGAAAAATGCTAATACAACAGAGAATGATTCAAATACGCCTTACCCTGTAATTGATATACTTGAATCGCAGCGTGAAGTAATGCAGCAAAATAAATACGGCGGGACAATGCGTCTTGGATACTATGCTGCATGCCTTAAGCCGGATACACAGGTATGCAGGCTATATCATGAAAATGGAAGAATAGAATTAGACAAGAACAGGATTAACTCAGTTGAAAAATTCCGCATAGGAAATGTTAAGGGTATTGATAACATAATTTTGGAAAGGCATCGACATCGTTATGAAGTAAATCCAAAATTTGTTCCGGTTTTTGAATCAAATGGAATTATTTTTTCAGGATATCATCAGGTATCTGATGATAATATGCTTATGGAATTCATGGAACTACCAGAACACCCGTTTTTTATCGCAACCCAGTCACACCCTGAATTTGAGTCGCGCTTTGAAAATCCTGCACCGCTTTTTGTTGGGTTTGTAAATGCAGCAGGTTTGAACCAGACCTGAACAGTGAAAAAACCCAACTGAAAATAATTTTATCTGTTATTTTTTATATATATCCATATCAAATAATATCATGGAAACCAGCAAAGCAATAATGACAAGAAAATCAGTAAGGAATTTTAAAAAAGCCATGATCAGTCAGGAAATTATTGATAAATTATTAAGAGCGGGAAAATATGCACCTTCTGCCGGCGGTCTGCAGAGTCAGTCTTTCCTGGTTTTTACAAAAACAGAAGACAAGCAGGACTTGTCATTGATATGCTATAATCAGGATTTTATGGAGAATGCCAGCGCTATTATTATTGTTCTTGTTGATGAAGAACGGATTAAAAGAAAATACGGCGTTCGTGGCTCGTTTTACGCTATATGCGATGGTGCAGCAGCTGGCCAGAATATTCTTCTCATAGCAACTGATCTTGATCTCGGCTCCTGCTGGATTGGCGCGTTTGATGAAGGAGAACTTAAACGATTTCTCAAAACAGAACTGAAACCCGTGATTGTTATACCTGTTGGATATGAAGATGTGATATAGAAAAAAATTATGTTTTAATATTATTCATAGCATAAACTAATCATGACATGGTATCATAGAATTACTTTAATAGTGGCTTTACTTGTTTTAATGTGCAGCATTGCTGCTGCCGGAACTATAACTCTTCAGACAACTACCATGGACATTCTTCTGAATGAAACAGGCACACTGAATATGACTATTATAAACAGGGGCGATGTACCTGCTGTAGATGTAAATGTATTTTCTTATTTTGATGAAAAAACATATTTTATCGGCAATCTGGGAGAGAATACAATCCAGATTCCTGTGGACATGCATGGAAAAAATCCCGGAACATACAATTTAATATGGAAAATTAATTACCGCGATACAAAAGGATATCCATATTCTGCAATAACCAACAGTAAAATAGTCAAACAGGAACCAACAGCAGGTAATATTTATTTAATAGCAGCAGATATGAAAATGCAGGATAATGGCCAGCTGGAAATAATTGTAAAGAACAGGAACACTGTCAAAAAAACAGTTTCTGTAAATCTTTATCTCTCGTCAGAGCTGATCAGTGAAGAATTGAAAACAATTTCAACAGAACCAAACGGACAGGATAGCGTAATTTTTAATGTTGTAAATAACGGGGCAAATGAAAACAGTGCATATTACTACATAGCATCCGCTGATTACGATGAAACTGGAAAACACTACTCAGTTATCAGCAGTGGAACAATTATTATAGAAAAGCAGGCCAATGTCATATGGTTTGGCGTGATTGCTGTTTTTGCAGCAATTGTTGTGATTGCATATTTTATCATGAGGAAGAAAAAATGAAATTAAAATACATTCTGATAGTATCGTTGATTGTCGGTTCTGTTCTTCGGTTGTATGACCTGGAAACTTATCCCGGACTTCATTTTGATGAAGCAAGATTTGGACTGGAAGCTGAAAGCCTTCTGGAAGGAAGTTCATTTCCATTAAAAGGCCAACAGCCTTATATAGGAAATTTTTATCAATACTTTATTTCAATACCTTTGATTTTCTTGGGAAAAACCGTATTTAGCATTCGTATAATGTTTGCATTGATGGGAATTTTTTCTCTCCTGCTTATCTATTATGCTGTAAAACCATTTGACAGGAAATTAGCAGCATACAGTACTATAGCACTGTCTCTGTTACCTGCTCATATAGTATTTTCACGCATAGCATGGGAAATGTCTCTGGTAGGTTTCTTTTTCTGCCTTTCTTTTTATTGTCTGTCAAAATGGATAACTACAAGAAAGTATTACATACTCTTTGCATTATTTCTTGTAATAGGAATAGGAATAAACACACACATGCTTTTTTTGGCAACAATAATACCGCTTCTGGTTTTTCTACTGGTTTATTTTTATAAAACAAAAATGAATAAAATTGTTGTTATAATATCTCTTGTTCTGCTGATGACAGGATCTTATGCAGTAGTTATTACCAATCTATCCGGCGACAGCATAGACAAGAAAATTAAGAACTTTAATCCAAATTATCCTGTGTTTTACAGAAATACTATGAGTCTGGTCGAAGGTCAGTTAATATTTCTCAGAACTTCCGGGAGTATTTACCTGCCTTTATTGGGTATTTTATTTCCAGTATTGTTTTTAATAGGATGTATAATATGTATAAAGAATTGCAATATCATCGGAAATACTATAAAAATGTTTTTATTTTATTTTTTATTGCTATGTCCGATTGTCTTTGCACTTTTCGGTTATAGGTACGCAATAAGATACTACATAGGCTTTCTTCCGATGATTGCCATTGTCATAGGAATTGGACTAAAACATATTGAATTCCGGATTAAATATATAAATTTTTTCCTTTTGATAATGATAACTCTGTCGGTGATTTCTGTTTCAGTGAACTTTTTCTATATCTATTATGAAACAAACGGCTCTAGAAACTCATTTGACGTGGGATTTCCTGAAACAAGCGAACATTTTATGAATATATTCCTGAAAATAAAACCTTTTGCAGAATACTGTGCAAAAAATAACACTATATATTTCTATGAAAGTTATGCTGATGTAAGGTCTGTCCTGGATTATATATCCGATGTAAAAGTAGAAGGCACGAAAAATACTTCAAAAACTCCGTTGTTATTGTTAAGCCTTGGCAATGATATAGAAATACCTGATATAATAAAAACTGTTGAAAAACCTGTATTTTCGTACATGTTCCTGAATAAAAAAGAAGAAAAAGTAGCAACATTATATGTTATACGGGGTGATGAAAATTGAAACTAGAACCCATAATTTTTAAAATATGTATAGGAATTGTTTTATTGGTATTTTTGATGTCAATTTTAGGCACATTTTTAAAAATATCTCCGTCGTTTGTTGAAATTGCCATTATAATTTTGTGTTTTTCTGTAATCAATAAATGGTGGTGTGGCAAAAATGAGAAATAAATTAAAAAACATTCTTGGTTGGAAATTAGCTCCATACATTCTGCTCTTAATACTTATATCAGCTTATTTCATAATTTTCCTTTCCACCAGCTTCAGCCAGTACAACCGTTTCTGGTACGGGAATTTTGATTTGGGTATTCCGGATCAGGGTATCTGGTTGCTGAGCCAGAACAAAGAACCGTTTGTTACAGCACGCGGCATGCATATCTTTGCAGATCATTCTGAATATATAAAAATATTTGTAGCACCTGTTTTCTGGTTATGGAATGATGCAAAAGCATTGATACTTTTACAGACACTTGCTTTGAGCTTGGCAGCCATTCCTCTTTTCTTTATAGCAAAAAAACTTTTGAAAAGCAACAGAACCTCGTTGATAATTGTCGCAGTTTATCTGCTTTATCCTGCATTGCAATTCCTGAATCTGGATCAGGGCTATCATTCAGAAGCATTCATTATACCGATGCTTTTTACAGCACATTATTTTTTACTGGAGAAAAAATACACACATGTTTTTGTTCTATGTCTTTTTTCCCTGTTAATTAAGGAAGAAATCGCACTGACAATCGCACTTTATGGCGCGTATATTTACTTCAGGCACAACAAAAAGCTCGGCGCAATAGTTTCAATAACTACAGTTATATGGCTCATTGTTTTATTGACTGTTATATTTCCCATGTTTTCATCACGTGGATTTTTATATTTTGAGCGTACAACCGGCAACTCTCCATTTAAAATGATCAGCAATGTCTTTGATATTCGTAATGCAGAATACATTGCCAAGCTTTTTGGACCGCTTGGATTCACACCTTTTTTTGATGCAGCTATTGTGTCAGCAGGTTCTTTGTTCCTGAATCTTGCAAATTCATGGTCGTACAGCCATGAAATACAATATCATTATACAGCAGCGATAATTCCTGTTGCATTTATAGCCATGCTTCATTTTTTGTCAAAAAGAAAAAACATTATGTTATGGCTGCTTGTTATTTTATCACTGACATTGATATCAAACTATATTTTCGGTCCGGGTGAAGTCTCTTTGCGTGAAACAGATAAAATGTTTAACAACGTTGCTGAACTTGGAAAAGAACCGGAAAATGTTATTGCACTTAAGCAGATGATATCCAGTATTCCCCAGAATGCTTCTGTTTCAGCATCTTACAATATAATGGCATTTCTGACACACAGAGAACGGATCTACATGTATCCTGTGCCATTCAAGTCCCATATGTATGGAGCTTCAGGCAATGAACTCCCAGAAGACAGATTTGTGGACTATATTATAATTTCCAGAAGTGTAGTACCTGAAAAAGATATGATATTTATGGAAAATTATACAATGACCAGCAGGCACGATGACATTGAAATGTATAAGAAGACTGTTATGTGAACAATTCAGTAGGAATAGATATCAATCCCAAATATGTTGAAATAGGAAAAAAGAGATTGGCAAGTATCAAACCGTTAGACAAATTCACTTAGTTTTCATATTTATATTATATTGCACCACTTGAATAAACTTTATTGAATTTATATCTTCATTATCCATAATATCGAAATATTTTTTTATACTGAAAAGCTGTCTTATCTCAAAATCTTCGTGTTCAACATTCTTTGCTTCCACGGTTACTATCATGCCACTTTTTGTTTCAAAAATTCCGTCTATCTCAATTTGTTGTTTGTCTGCATGTAATTTTGAGCTATTTACTTTGAATGAGAACGAAACCTTTGATCTTCTTGCAGTATGAACTTTCAAATCTTTGACGCCATTGTGAACTCTATAATTTTGGCTTTTTGTTTCTTTTTGTAAAGATTGTTTAAAAGTATATTTATTGAAGTTCGTTTTTTGCTTTCCATACACAATAAATATATGCTTTTCTTTAAAGCATGAAAAATATCCTTCTGCTGTTTTTTTCGGAATACTATTGCGATGACATTTTGGAAATGATGCAACAATTAATTTATTACATACTTGTCGCTACCTGTATCTCGTATTAATCCGCATATCCACGTTCTTCAGCCGTTCATTGATAAGCTCGGTCTGGCTTTTAATAGCAGAAAGCTGGTTTTCAATGAATGAAAGCCTGTCAATAATTTCCCGAATCTCGCGGTCATATCCCGGACCAATATCAACCGGTTCATTTCTATTTATACCTAAAGGCTCGCGACCCGGCATCGGTGGTAAATCAGGGATATCATCATAAGGCGGATTGAAATTAGGTGGCTCTGGAAAATCCATTGGTGGCAGTGGCTCCATGCCCGGCGGTTCCGGACCGGACAAAACCCGGGATTTTATATCGTAAAAATCATCATCCCTTTTTCTCAAAATTTTATTTTTTATTGCGCTGAACAGACCCACAACCATCACCTTCTAACCTTTCTTTTTATTTTTCCAAATACCAAAGGTATTTTCGAAAAGAAAAAACTTTGGCAACTTCATTGTATATTATTTTCTCTTATCACCTTTTTATAATTTCATGATACGATATTTTATTTTTCTTCTGTTTTATTCTCTTTCGTTTCTTTTCTCATCCCATATTCGGCTGGATGCCTAACTTCATCCGCATCTCATCACGTATCATATATATGAAATCTTTTCCCTGTTCTAAATATGCCCTGCGCTGCTTATAATAAAACCGCATATTATAAAACCACCACAGATTCCTTTGTATGAAGTTCGTATAATCATATGAGGTTTCTATTTCACCACGAAGCCATATTGTCAGCCATCCTAGCCCATCTTTTCCTTGTGCACCCTGCCCGATAGCATAAACATAAGTTTTTGACCATCTATCTTCTGTGCGGCCTCCACGCCATGACCCATAAAAAGTAGTTGGATCGTCTGTAACATCCCACTTTGTATGAAATTCATAAACATCTTTTCCTTCAGCCTTTAAAATTAACTGAACGATCTTTGGTATCTGAAGAAAGACTTTTACAGGCTCTTTTCCCTTAAAATTTATATTTATCCATTGTTCAGGAGATAAAACATCATCAATAATTTTTAGCGTTTGCTTTTCTGCCACGTCACTCACCCTATAATATTAAACATTGTAATTTATGCCATATACTAAACTACATATTATGCAGTTATCATTATAATCAACTGTTCTCGTCAATTTCACTCAATCCTTCAACATCTCGAAATCATGAACCTTCCTTTTTCTCGGTTTTTGTCTTTTTTAGTTCTTCTATATACAATTTCAATGCACTTTCAAAGGAAACAATACTATCTTTTGAAATATCCAGATACTCCATTCTTTGATGATGGTAAAATGTAACATGCCAGAATCTTCTTATTATTTCGTATATGAAATTCTGCTGGAAATATGTATCTTGAGGATATTCAGTAATCATCCTAGGTTTTATTTGCAATCTAGCAGATCCCATGTCTCCTGATACATCGCCTTTCAGATCCATCTCAATCAAAAGATAGGTGAAATTATCAAACAGCTTTGTAACTTCCCACGTAATTCTGAATGTTTCTGAAGAATCACGGCCTTTTTCCCAACTATATGTTTTTTCCTGAACATAAGCTTCAGGAACATTAAAAATAACACGTATCAGTTCATTTATTTTCTTATACAAACTATCCGGATTCGGGCCTTTGTATCCTATTTCTATTTCTTTAACTGGTTCAAATACATAGTCCCAGATAAGAAGCTTATTTCTTGCCCATACCATACTTATTATTTAACTCAGGTACTTTATAAATATGAAAGCCAAAATAGAATTATGCTATTAGAATTTATTATAGCTGCTGTGCTTATAGCAATGGGCGTCATGATACTCATAAATACGATTAATCGCAGCAGTGATTTTCAGGCATTTATAGCATCCATATTCGGTGGAATTTTCATACTAGCTGGAATATTTGTCGCAGCCATACTTGGTGGCTTTGCATTTATTTTGTTTGTCAAGATAATCGCCTTTTTGTTTATATTATTTGGTTTATTTTTAGTTATAGCATTTCCTGACATCAACAGGTATCAGCCCAATGCATTCAGCAGTACTGGAATTTTCCTTGGATTAATTCTTCTGACACTAGGAATTTTTCTGCTATTTCTCTGGTGGCCGTAATAGCATTTAGCTTAATGTACAAATAGTGCACTGACAAGTTATTTTGTCTTGTAATTAATTTGTCTCAGTACTGCTATTGCTTTGTTTTTTCATCTATAAAACTTATTTATGCTAACCAACGTTTTATCTAATATCGTTTAATCTCTTTTCGGTTTAAATGTGTGCTGTTCCATCAGCACTTTGGCAATGTAATGCACTATTGCTTCGTCATTGCCTTTATCACCTTCTTCAACTGCTTCGTAATACTTAATCTTGTCTCTCATTTCCACATAAAACATTGGAAATTTGCTCTTCATTAAGATCCAGTTCATTACAACTCTCGATGTTCTTCCATTACCATCAATAAATGGGTGGATTCGTACTAATTTATTGTGCAAGATCGCACCCAATTCAACCGGATGAAGTTTTTTCTTGGAAGAATAATACCATTGGAAAACTTTTCTCATATTATCTTTAACTTTTTCATGAGAAGGTGGAATCCATTCAGAACCGGAAATTCTAACTTCATGATTTCTATAGTCACCTATAATTCTGCAATTGGTATTCTTGGTAAGTAATTCGTGAATTTTCAGCAAAAGCGTTTGATTAAACTCACCCCCATACCCTTTCATAAACTCATAGCAGTCTTTTGAGTTAATTGCTTCATTGTAATCATTGGGAGTAGCACCAGAAGGGATTATGTTCTCGGTCAAAATCATGCTTGTTTCACGAAGGCTTAAACGATTACCTTCAATAGCATTTGAGTTATAGGTAAACCTCACGACAAAATCGTCTTTATATTTTTTTTTCTCAGCGCTGCTTAGTTTTCCATACCATTTATTAAAAACTTCTTTCAGATCCTGCAACTTCTCTGCTTCATCATCAGTTAAATAGGTATGCCTGGAAACAGGTTTCATAAGACCTTTTATTAATGCTTCTTTTTCAATTTCTCTGACCAATTTCTTTGTCTGTTCTTTTGAAGGGGACTTATCGCCAACATACTTTCTTATTTTCTTCCATTTTTTACCATTAATTCTAAAATTTCTTGTGATATAATAATAGAGATTGCCCTTCCTTTCAACACTTTCCAAATATGCCATATTTATTGTATGGGCACGGAAGTATATAAAATTATCTATTTTTGTTAAATAAAGTGCCCATACAACTGGGAAAAATAAAGGGCAGTAATGCGACCGCCGGGATTCGAACCCGGGTCATGAGCTTGGAAGGCTCAGATCCTACCGATGTCCAACCGAGCTTACAGCTTCATTAAAAGAAAGGGTTACTAGACTACGATCGCATATTTCAAGTGACTCTTTTCGTATTCTTCAATTTTACTGAGGTTGGTTACAACCATTTTAAACAACTTTTTTCTTTCCATATGACCCACCGATTAAATAGTCATTGTTTCATAGATATTAAAAAAACATTTAAAGTCTTTTGCTTTAATGATATCTATGACATTGAATCAGGAACTATTAGATATTCTGGCATGTCCAAAATGCAAAGGTGATATCGAATATAAGAAAAAACAGAACAAACTTATATGCCACAAATGCAGATTAAAATATAAAATCCTTGAAGGCGACATTCCTGACATGCTGATAGATGATGCGGAAAAGTTTTAGGTTGTCTAAACTCCGTATTCAAAAACGTTAAATAGGGAGAAAAGAACAGCAATGACGCATCTGACCAAAATTGTCAAGATGTGTCGGGTCGTTTCGGTTGTCTCCTATGTGCTGGGATGGCGGAGCTAGGTTAAAGCCCTTTTCTCTTACAAGAGAAAAAGGTGTGATTAAACGCGCCAGCTTGGAGAGCTGGTGCCCGCAAGGGCGCGCAGGTTCAAAACAATCTTTTTTTTTTCAAAACATCGATGAAAAAGAAAAAGATAGGGAAATTCCTGCTCCCAGCGTTTGACTCTTTTTATTTTTTTACATTTTTAAAACAGGAGAACAAATAATATCATGCCATACATACTTTCTGACCTTAGCCGCACTCCATTCAGCGGCATTGCAGTAAATAAAAAGCTTTTGAATATATGCACAAAATGGATAGATGAAGGCAATGCTGTATTCTATCCGCCGTCTGACCAGTGTACTGTATTAAATTTCACTGGAAATTTAGGTGCAGCCACAGGAATTTTCTACAGTACCATGTTTCAGCTTAGAAAATGGGAATTTAATGTCAAGAAAGCCGGGGAAACAATTGAAGTTTCGCCTGTTCATCAGCAATATTATCAGTTAACACAAAAGCAGAAAGAAGATCTTGAATCAAGAATAAAAAAAGGCCTTGCATCAGCATCCCAGTCGGTCGCTGATCTGGAACTGTTGGAACATGATCTGAGAAAGTATCAGGATTTTATAAAATACTTTGGAATGGAGTATAATGAGGAATCCGGTTCATTTGAAAATACAAAAAATAATGATGAGCATACATTAAAAGCGATTTTTATTGATCAGATAGATTATCATGCTGGATCAACAGGTCAGGGAGCTGGAAGGCTTAGCATGTCTTTTATGCAACAACAGAACATCATGCCGACCATTGTTCAGAATTTTCTTGAAATGCAATCCCCCGAGGATACGGAAAAAAACAGTAAATTAAAAGATATTCCAATTGTAGAAAAAAAATTGCTTGAAGAAAAGTGGAAAGCATATAATACATGGAAAGAAATTTTTATTCCTGAAGTTAAAAAAAGATATGTACGCATTCAGGGTCTAGTGAACAGCCGTGAAAAAAGTGTTGAAGAATATAAAGAATGGTTGAAACCGGTTGTAGCACGGCATAAATTAATAGAAGAAGGATTTGAAAACCCAAAAGTAGCAGGCAGGTATAAAACTTTGTTTGTGAATTCAATTGGCCAGGCAATTTCATACAACAACATGACTGTCTGGGCATGGAAGTCTTTTGCTCCATCTGAATTGCAAAAAGCATCCGGTGAAATCATAGCAAAAGCTCGTTTGAATAAATTAATTGACCCGTATGACAAGTGGACACGTGATAATATTATATTTCATCCTGAACACGGAATTCAGGCAACATATCCGTGGGTCACAAAAGAATTGGTGGATCAATGGGTTAAAGAAATAAAATCCGAATATTTATCAAGCTCGAATAAACTCTATTATATATTTTTTGTCTTGAGTTTTGACAGAACCAATATTAAATTTCCAACAGGCAGTGAAATTGAGGATGTTGATGTTGGATTAAATTCCAACATGATGAGCCAGAATATTCTGCTTGCAAAACTGCTGGAAATCAAGGCCCAACAAGCTGAATTAGAGCGTCATATAAATGCCATGCTTGGAATACAAAATGACATAGGTGAATTCAAAACAAGTGAAATAAAAAAACCAGGTCTATCCGAATCGTTTGATAAGTTTTTTAATATTGAATTGATATCACTAAAAAGAAAAGGGCCTTATGAAACTGATTTTGAAGACAGAATTACGAAATTTTATCTGAAGCAGATGGGTGGCGGCTGGTACGCTACAATTCTCAAATTTATAAAAGACAAGGTTGGATTTGGAGAGATCAGCAGTTAGTTCAGCCAGTTATAACCACTACTTCGATTCACAATCTCTGTTATTTTGACATCAACACCAGCTACAACATATACAACTCTATAATTTCCAACACGCAACCTGAAAACATCGGGGTTTCTGAAACCCACTAATTGCTTTATATCCATTCCAGCTCTTCTATGAAATGGATCATCTCTAAGATTTTGTAAACGCTCTCTGACTCTTTTTCCAGTAGAAGTGTCTAATTTTCTAAACTGTTTTAAAGCTGTATCTGATACCAAAATATTATATTTTATCAAGTGAAACAAACTCCTCTGTTTCCAGAATTCTTTTCTGTCTTTCAAAAAACATTTGCATTTTAGCAAGTCTCATTAGCCTGTTCAGAATTTCATCATAGGTTTCATCTTTATACCCAAAGGTCTTTATATCCTCTCTGGTATCTTTCTCTATCTGGATTGTTGTCATAGCCATATATATATCACCTATGTGTACTTATATATGACATATAACTATAAATATTTAAGCTTTCGATTTATTCACTCTTCCTCCTCTTCTTCGCCAAGGAACCGGAAAACATTTTCAGCCTTGTTTATCAGACCCTCATCAGCCAGCTCTAACAATTCCTTGAGCGATTGCTCATAAGAAACATTAAACATTTTCATATACATTTGTGGTGTGATAGATTTTTTGTTTTTCATTTCCTTCAGGGAATCTATCTGCCTTTCATTCAGAAAGAACTTCATTAAGGAAGGCTCTACAGATGCAGTCAGCTCAAAGCTGACTTCTTCCACACGCCCGGTTGCTTTTATAAAGCCTTTCTTTTTCATTTTGGAAAACCTCTTAAATTTCTGTTTTCTGAAATGTTTTTCATATTTTGACTCACCACTATTTTTCTTTTTGGGCAACTTACACTTTTTCTTTAACGACTTGACGCATCAAAGATGCGTCTTTCGTTTGAAAAGAAAAAAGGCAGTTAGTCACCTTTAAGCTCATCCAGTTCCATGAGAATCTCAAACCGCTGCTTATCATATATGTACCTGCTTATCTGGCCATGTCTGTAGCGTAATTCCAGAACCTTTAATCTGGTTTTTAGCTCTCTTATTCTTTCAAGCCTTTTGTCTGACTTTTCACGCCTTGGTAAAAGTACAATAAGCATTAATATCATAGCTGCTACAACTATTCCTGCCATTATCCATGAAATTTCAATAGGAGGTTTAGCAGCGATTTCTTTTTCTATTTTATAGGAATTCAGTAATTTGCGTAATTCATCTATCTTGGAATTCAGTGACTGAATGTTTGAATCCAGCTTATACATGCCTGCCTCAAACAATGCATTTGTTGTTGTATACTCAGTCATTGCATTATCATGCAGGTACTCAGCCTGGCTGACATCCATAGTTTGCTTGTCAAAGAAATCAATTTGCTGCTTAATTGAATCCAGTTCTAACTTTACATAATCAAGTTGCTGTTTCATTCTATCCACAGGATGTGGAACAAACAACACTGAATATTTCTTGATTTCATATCTGTCTGATTTAGCTATGTACATGAAGGTATAATTGCCATATGGCACATTGTATGGAATATTCAATAGCATATCATATGAATATTCCCCGTTCGGAAGCAGTTGTAATGGAGATGGTGATACTGTAAACCAGGACTCATTCAGGAATAAAATGGACAGTGATATGTTATTCAGCTTCTGGTTTCCTGTATTTTTGATTGTTGGCTTTATAATCATGGATTTTCCTTGTTCTAATTGAACAGCTTCTGGTATCAATAAAGACATGTTATATACAGCTGCTACAAATCCGCCGCCTCCGCCACCACTGCCACCACTACTTCCGCCGCCTCCGCCAGCTTCATTTGTTGTTGGCCTTACAACAGGGAATGTACAGTAGCCGGTTGTTGAGTTTGTAGCATTATTGTAAGATGCAGAAGCTTTATAATAGTATATGCCACTGTCAGCTGTAATAGGTACTGCTAATGATTCCTCTAATTTTCGTGACTGACCTGGATAAATAGCCAGTGGAACAGAACCTTCTGCTACTCTGGTACCGAAAGGATTTTCAATCCACCACGTTGCCTGTATATCTGTATAATAATCTCCAAAATTAGAATAGTTAATTGTTGCAGTTGCAGAATTTCCAGCAGTTACAGTAAGCTGACTGCAACTGACTTTTACATCGTAAAGCAGCTGCCCTGGAACATTTACATTTGAAGATTCAGTATCATAAGTTGTAGAGCCGTCTATATTTTGTAATGTAACTTCAACTATATGTAATCCCGCAATATCCGGCGTGAATTTCTCAGACATGTTGTAAATTACCTGGGATTTTGCAGCCACGCTCGTGACAATATCAGATACAGAATACTTCAATGTGTTGCTATATGTGAACCTAACCCTTATCTTATACACCCCTGTCTGGTTGCCGTCATTGTATATTTTCACAGAAACATTGGAAGGCTGGCTGACAGCCATTGTCAATGGTGATGTCCAGAAATCGATAATTTCACCTTTAACTTGCGTCATTAAATAATTATACAAGTCGCGTATAGTCACGTTCATGTCATGCAATGTACGATTTATATCGCTTACATTATGCCATATATCTCCCAGTGTAGAATCCACGTCAAATGATATGGATGATGTCATTGTCCTGTATTTTGCAATTGCAAGATATTGCCCCTGTGCAGTTGGAGCGCTGAAGGTATAATAATAAATTCCAGAGCCATATTCAGACATCTGGGTATTATTTTTATACACACCCATGGACGGATCTATAATATCCAGTGTTATGTTTGCCCCTAATACAGGAGTTGTATAACCATCCTGTAAATGTGCATAAATTGTTACAGGCTCACCCGGAGCAAACTGTGTTGTTGTCATTGATAATACAGGCACTAATCCTATATCAATTTTCTGGAAGCTTGCATTGGCTGTCAGCTGGATGCTGTTGTCAAGTGTTGACATATTCAGGAATACTGTCATAGTGCCGTTTGCACTCGGTGTATCAACACTTCTCACATAAATTGTTTCTGTATTAGCAGGAGTATACACTGCTTCAGTAGTTGGTGTTGTGACTGAACTTCCATACGCTATCCAGTATTTTATGTTAACATCCTGACTATAATCACCGCGATTGAAAAGAATTATATCAACAGGCAGGTCTTCATCAGTACCGTAATCAACAGGTATCTTTCTTGGCCGCACCCGCACATCATAGACACCGCGGGTTATTCTGAAAACTTTTGCATAATGCTTTGAATTGTTGTTGTATGTAATATTGAACACAGCGATATGAACTCCTGACTCGATTGTTGAAGGCGATGTCCAGTTGAACAGATAATCGCCGGATGATAATGCGCTGTAATTTGTCGTGTTGTATTCAGCATTATAAGTTGTATTCAAAACAGTCAATGACATATTTTGAGGAGATACTTTTCCGGTTAATCCGTTGACTGTTACAACCATCAGAATATTTGACTGCGGCACTGCTATATATGGCAAGTCAATATCAACAGTAAAAAAGTTATTATTTGTTTCATTCAGATAGCCAACATCATTAAGTATTCTATAGATCGTTGCATTAGCATCATCAATTACATTATCTATTGTTATTAAGCGACCGCATACACTACTTGTAGCATGTGTATTTGTACAGTTCGCCAGCTCTTTTACAGCAACGGTTGTAGTGTAAATCAATGACAGGTTGTTGTCTATGTTATTTAATCTGGAATGCAGGGATGAATTTGCATTATTTACCTGCTGCTGCAATGTGCTTATTCCTGACTCAACAGAATCTGTATATCCTTCAATTGTAATCAGCCTTGAACAAATATCACTACCAGCAGGGCTTGCACAATTTAATTCATTTTCCAGTGAATCTGTATAGGTTTCTATCAGGTCAACATCTGTCTGTAAGTTGTCAAGCTTGGGTACAATTGTACTTGTGATGTTTGTCAGTATCAGCGAGACATTTGTCCAGACATTATTCAATGTAGTGTTAAGTACAGTCAATCGTACACAGACCGAAGACTGCGTTTGATTGACACATGAAAGCAGATTATGAACATTATTAATGTCTGTTCGTGCTTCACTGATGTTATTGTGTATTACAACGAGCTTGTCCCAGATTCTTGTCTGATTTATTAAAATATTTTGCGTATCTGTATAAATACTATCAACCTTACTGTGAAGATATGCAAGCTGCGCACTCAAGTTAGTAACGTAAATGTCATTGTAGAGCATTCTCGTCTGTCCATTGTGCGTAACATTGGTGATTGCAGTGTGGATGCCCAGTGATTCACCAACTGGAACAGACCANTTGTAGAAGTACACACCTGTTGATGGGTTATTGTTGTAAATTGTTGTGTTAAGGTCATTGTTATCATTGACAGTATCGTAAATTGTAATATTTGGTGTTGCTGTTGGTGCAATGTTGCCGCCAAGTATTGAATAAACTACTAAGTAAATGCGCCCGGTTGTTCCAACATCAATTACTGCAGGTGCATATGTTTCAGCAAACCAGCCATTGCT
>C687J35504_10000652_pt1 | contig 24803 bp, 14 predicted proteins | sample RifCSPhighO2_02_FD_35504 | JGI IMG/M metagenome (IMG submission 35504) | reverse complement strand
GGTGGGCCGCCGAGCGGTAGGCCTTGTAGATATCCTGCAGCAAGCGGGCATCTTCACCCGGTAGCAAGCCGACCCGCTCCAGCCCTTCCAGAATGCGAATATTGTCAGTGAACTCAAGCAATTCCGGGTACTGGCGCGACCAGGCCAGGGCCGCGTATTGCACCATAAATTCAATATCGACGATACCTCCGGCGTCCTGCTTGAGGTCGAACGGCGCAGTGGCCTCAAAGGCATTCGCCGCGGTGCCGGCCGCCGTGGCTTTGCTGCCGAGGTTATCGCGCATCTTCGCGCGCATCTCGCTGACTTCGCTGCGCAGCGTGGCCAGGTCGCGCTCGCGCCCCAACACCCCGGCGCGCACCGCCTCGAACGCCTTGCCGACACGCGCGCAACCGACCAGCACCCGCGCCCGCACCAGCGCCTGATGCTCCCAGGTCCAGGCCTCGCCCTGCTGATAACGCTCGAAGGCGCCCAGCGAGCTGACCAGCAGGCCCGCTGCACCGGAAGGCCGCAGGCGCATGTCGACTTCGTAGAGCTGGCCGGAGTTGGTCTGGGTGGTCAGCAGGTGAATGATGCGCTGGCCCAGGCGATTGAAGAACTGCGCGCCGTCGATGGACTTTTCGCCATCGGTTTCCGCATGCGGGTCGCCATCGTGGATAAACACCAGATCGAGGTCCGAGCCATGGCCCAGCTCGATGCCGCCGACCTTGCCGTAACCGACGATGACGAAATCCGGATCGCAAACGCTGCCATCGGCGCGACGCGGCGCGCCGTATTTGCTCACCGTATGGCGCCAAGCCAGGGCCAGCACCTGGTCGAGAATCGCCTCAGCCAGCCAGGTCAGGTAGTCGCTGACCTTCATCAGCGGCAGAGTGCCAGCAATTTCCGAGGCGGCCACGCGCAGGCGATGTGCCAGCTTGAAGTGACGCAGCGCTTCCATCTGCTGCTCAAGGTCTTCCTCGGGAATACGCATCAGCCGCTCGCGCAGCTCGGCGGCCAGCTCGGGGGCCAGTGGCGGCTTAAACAGCCGCCCTTCATTAAGTAGCTCATCGAGCAGCAGTGGGAAGCGGGTGATCTGCTCGGCGATCCACGGGCTAGCCGCACACAGGGTCAGCAGGCGCTGCAGCGCGCTGGGGTTTTCCGTGAGCAGCACCAGATAGGCCGAGCGCCGCGCCACGGCCTCGATCAGCGGCAGTACGCGCTCCAACACCAAATCCGGATTTTCATGCTCCACCGCTTGTGCCAGCAGGCGCGGGATAAAGGCATCCAAACGCTCACGACCGAGGCGCTGCATGGCACGCACCTGATTGCCGTTGCGCAGGCCTGCCAGGCGCTGCCAGGCCGACTGCGGCTCGGCAAAGCCAGCCTCGGCCAGCTGTCGGCATGCAGCTTCTTCGTCCTGCACATCATCCCAGAGCGGCAACCACTCGCAGCCCACGGCCTCTTCGACCGGCTCGCCACCTTCCTCCTCATCAGGGTCGGCGATCACCTGGCGGAAGTGCCAGTCAACCCGGCCACGCCAGTGCATCAGCTGCTCGTGGAACGCCTGCCAGTTGTCGAAGCCCATAATAAAGGCCACCCGCGCACGGTCCTGATCGTTGTCCGGGAGCATCTGCGTCTGCCGGTCATCGATGGCCTGCAGCGCATGCTCGGCATAACGCAAGAAGGCATAACCGTCGCGCAGCTCGTCAGTCACCGCCGGCGGCAGGTAACCCTGATCGCGCAGGGTATTCAGCACGGCAAACAACGAGCGCTGCTGCAGGCTAAGGTCGCGACCGCCGTGAATCAGCTGGAAAGCCTGGGCGATAAACTCCACTTCGCGAATGCCACCAGAGCCCAACTTAATGTTCTCAGCCATGCCCTTGCGCCGCACTTCCTGCTGAATCAGCTGCTTCATCGCACGCAGCGCTTCAATCGCCGAGAAATCCAGATAACGCCGGTAAACAAAGGGCCGCAGCATCTCCAGCAACTGCGCGCCAGCGGCTTGGTCACCCCCGACCACCCGCGCCTTGATCATCGCGTAGCGTTCCCAGTCGCGGCCCTGGTCCTGGTAGTACTGCTCCAGCGCGTTAAAGCTAAACACCAGCGATCCGGAAGAGCCGTATGGGCGCAGACGCATATCGGTGCGGAAGACGAAGCCCTCCACCGTGATCACATCCAGCGCCTTGATCAACTTCTGACCGAGACGGATAAAGAATTCCTGATTATCCAGCGGGCGCTTCACCCCTTCGGTTTCGCCGCCTTCGGGGTAGCCAAAGATCAGGTCGATGTCCGAGGACAGGTTCAGCTCATGGGCGCCAAGCTTGCCCATGCCGAGGATGACCATATGCTGCGCCTGGCCGCTGCGCCGGCCGATGGGCGTGCCGAACTGCGCGCAATGCCGTGGATACAGCCACTGATAAGCCAGGTCGATGCAGGCATCGGCCAGGTCGGAAAGGTCGCGACAGGTTTCAATTAAATCCGCCTGGCGACTGATATCGCGCCAGATAATCCGCAGCTGCTGACGATTGCGGTAGCGCCGCAAGCGCCGCCCCAATTCGTCGTCATCGGCGCACGCCTCCAACGCCCGCGCCAATTGCCCGCGCAATTCGCCCGCCCCGAGGCTGCGTTCCAGCTCACCACTGGCGGCCAGATCGAGCAGCATCTGCGGATCGCGCAGGCCCTGCTGCACCACGAAATCACTGGCAGCGCCCACACGCTGCAACGCCTCCACTCGCGCGCGCGGCCAACCTGCGAAAGCCGCAGCAGCCTCACTGGAAAGCTCAGCAAATGCGTGCTGTAGAGACTGTTCGCCACGCAGTGCGAGGGGGGACAAGGCAGCAGGCAAAGAGGCCAGCGCGGGCAGGCTCATGGTCTATCCTTTTTAGCGGTCTGCCAGTACAGCGACCATGGATGGCACACCCAGCGCTAGAGCGGGTCGAATCACTGGCAGAAAAATAATTGTAGTTTTACTACCAAAGATTGTATCCAAAAGGCTGAAATCGGCGTCGGAATGTAGTAAAACTACACGCAGCCGGTCCTACCCCCGGTCAATCCAAGAATTCACGCGGCCACTCACGAAGTCGGCCACGAAACCTGGCCTCCGATTCTGGAAGCCTTTCCGCCCTGGAGCAAGCCATGCAAGACCTCGATCCCGTCGAAACCCAGGAATGGCTGGACGCCCTTGAGTCCGTCCTCGATAACGAAGGCGAAGACCGCGCACATTACCTGATGACCCGCATGGGCGAGCTGGCCACCCGCAGTGGTTCACAGCTGCCGTATGCGATCACCACGCCCTACCGCAACACCATCCCGCTGACCCACGAAGCACGCATGCCTGGCGACCTGTTTATGGAACGCCGCATTCGCTCGCTGGTGCGCTGGAACGCGTTGGCCATGGTGATGCGCACCAACCTGAAAGACTCCGACCTGGGCGGCCACATCTCCAGCTTCGCGTCCTCGGCGACCCTGTATGACATCGGCTTCAACTACTTCTTTCAGGCGCCTACCGAGGAGCACGGCGGCGACCTGATCTTCTTCCAGGGCCACGCATCGCCCGGCGTTTACGCCCGCGCCTTTATGGAAGGCCGCATCACTGAAGACCAGATGAACAACTTCCGCCAGGAAGTCGATGGCCAAGGCCTGTCGTCCTATCCGCACCCGTGGTTGATGCCGGACTTCTGGCAGTTCCCGACCGTATCCATGGGGCTGGGCCCGATTCAGGCGATCTACCAGGCACGCTTTATGAAGTACCTGGAAGCGCGCGGCTTTATCCCGGCCGGCAAGCAGAAGGTCTGGTGCTTTATGGGTGACGGCGAGTGCGACGAGCCGGAATCCCTCGGCGCAATCTCCCTGGCTGGCCGCGAGAAGCTCGACAACCTGATCTTCGTCATCAACTGCAACCTGCAGCGCCTCGACGGCCCGGTACGCGGTAACGGCAAGATCATCCAGGAACTCGAAGGCGTATTCCGTGGCGGTGGCTGGAACGTCAACAAAGTAGTCTGGGGCCGTTTCTGGGACCCGCTGCTGGCCAAGGACGTCGACGGCATCCTGCAGCGCCGCATGGACGAAGTCATCGACGGCGAATACCAGAACTACAAGGCCAAGGACGGCGCGTTCGTCCGCGAGCACTTCTTCAACTCGCCGGAACTCAAGGCGATGGTTGCCGATCTGTCCGACGACGAGATCTGGAAGCTCAACCGTGGCGGCCACGACCCTTACAAGGTCTATGCGGCCTATCATCAGGCGGTCAACCACAAAGAGCAGCCGACCGTGATTCTGGCCAAGACCGTCAAGGGTTATGGCACCGGCGCCGGTGAAGCGAAGAACACCGCGCACAACACCAAGAAGGTCGATGTCGACAGCCTCAAGCAGTTCCGCGACCGCTTCGACATCCCGGTTAAAGACGACGAGCTGGAAAACCTGCCATTCCTCAAGCCGGAAGAAGGCAGTGCCGAAGCCCGTTACCTGAGCGAACGCCGCGCCGCACTCGGCGGTTTTGTGCCGCAGCGCCGCGCCAAGAGTTTCAGCATCCCTACGCCGCCACTGGATACCCTCAAGGCCATCCTCGACGGCTCGGGCGACCGTGAAATCTCTACCACCATGGCTTTCGTGCGCATCCTCGCGCAGCTGGTCAAGGACAAGGACATCGGCTCGCGTATCGTCCCGATCATCCCGGACGAAGCGCGTACCTTCGGTATGGAAGGCATGTTCCGTCAGCTCGGCATCTACTCCTCGGTCGGCCAGCTCTATGAGCCGGTGGATAAAGACCAGGTGATGTTCTACCGCGAGGACAAGAAGGGCCAGATCCTCGAAGAAGGCATCAACGAAGCCGGCGCCATGAGCTCGTTCATTGCTGCTGGTACGTCGTACAGCAGCCACAACCAGCCGATGCTGCCGTTCTACATATTCTATTCGATGTTCGGCTTCCAGCGCATTGGCGACCTGGCCTGGGCCGCTGGCGACAGCCGTACCCGTGGCTTCCTGATCGGCGGCACCGCCGGTCGTACCACGCTGAACGGCGAAGGCCTGCAGCACGAGGACGGTCACAGCCACATGCTGGCGGCGACCATCCCCAACTGCCGCACCTATGATCCGACCTACGGCTACGAGCTGGCGGTGATCATCCAGGACGGCATGAAGAAGATGACCGAAGAGCAACAGGACGTCTTCTACTACATCACCGTGATGAACGAATCCTACCAGCAGCCGGCGATGCCGGCGGGTATCGAGGAAGGCATCATCAAGGGTATGTACCTGCTCGAAGAGGACAAGAAGGAAGCCGCGCACCACGTGCAGCTCCTCGGTTCCGGCACTATCCTGCGTGAAGTGCGCGAGGCAGCGAAGATCCTGCGTGACGAGTTCAACGTCGCTGCTGACGTATGGAGCGTGACCAGCTTCAACGAACTGCGCCGCGACGGCCTGGCCGTGGAACGCAGCAACCGACTGCACCCGGGCCAGAAGCCCAAGCAGACCTACGTGGAAGAGTGCCTGAGCGGCCGTAAAGGCCCGGTGATTGCCTCCACCGACTATATGAAGCTGTTCGCCGAACAGATTCGCCAGTGGGTGCCGAGCAAGGAATTCAAAGTCCTGGGCACCGACGGCTTCGGCCGCAGCGACAGCCGCAAGAAGCTGCGCCACTTCTTCGAAGTGGACCGCAACTGGGTTGTTCTGGCTGCCCTGGAAGCACTCGCCGACCGTGGTGATATCGAACCGAAGGTGGTGGCCGAGGCCATCGTCAAGTTCGGCATCAACCCGGAAAAACTCAACCCACTGGACTGCTAAGGAGCGAAACGATGAGTGAATTGATTCGCGTACCCGACATCGGTGGTGGTGAGGGTGAAGTAATCGAACTGATGGTCAAGGTCGGTGATCGCATCGAAGCCGATCAGAGCGTGCTGACCCTGGAGTCGGACAAGGCCAGCATGGAAATCCCCGCGCCGAAAGGCGGCGTGGTGAAAAGTCTGAAAGTAAAGCTGGGCGACCGCCTGAAAGAAGGCGACGAACTGTTTGAGCTGGAAGCCGAAGGCGCTGCCGAAACAGCACCCGCGGCGCCGACCGCAGCACCGGCAGAAGCACCTAAAGCAGCTGCTGCTCCTGCACCAGCCGCTGCACCTGCGCCAGTCGCGCAGGCCAGCAGCAGCGTGCAGGACGTGCATGTGCCGGACATCGGCTCGGACGGCAAAGCCAAGGTCATCGAGATTCTGATCAAGGTCGGCGATAGCGTCGAAGCCGATCAGTCGCTGATCACCCTGGAGTCGGACAAGGCCAGCATGGAAATCCCCTCGCCGGCTGCCGGCGTGGTGGAAAGCATCAGCGTCAAACTGGAAGACGAAGTCGGCACCGGTGATTTCATCCTCAAGCTGAAAGTGGCCGGCGCCGCTGCGGCTCCAGCAGCAGCCGCAGCGCCAGCACCGGCCACTGCACCCGCAAGTGACGTACACAAGGTTCCGGCCGGTGCTCACCCAGCGGTCGCCGCCGAAGTCAGCGCAATTGCCTCCCTGGCAGCCGCTGCTGCCAACGTTGCCGCCGCCCCTAAGCGTGACGGCGCCAAGGTGCATGCGGGCCCGGCAGTGCGTCAGCTCGCTCGCGAGTTCGGCGTCGAACTGTCAGCCGTACCGGGTACCGGGCCCAAAGGCCGTGTGCTCAAAGAGGATGTGCAGGCTTACGTCAAAACCATGATGCAGAAGGCCAAGGAAGCCCCAGCTGCCGGTGCAACCGGTGGTGCCGGTATCCCGCCGATCCCGGTGGTGGACTTCAGCAAGTTTGGTGAAATCGAAGAAGTGGCGATGACCCGCCTGATGCAGGTCGGCGCCAACAACCTGCATCGCAGCTGGCTCAACGTGCCGCACGTGACCCAGTTCGATTCGGCCGATATCACCGAGCTGGAAGCCTTCCGCGTCGCGCAGAAAGCCGTGGCGGAAAAGGCTGGTGTCAAACTCACTGTGCTGCCGCTGCTGCTCAAGGCCTGCGCCTTCCTGCTCAAGGAACTGCCGGACTTCAACAGCTCACTGGCACCAAGCGGCAAAGCGATCATCCGCAAGAAATACGTGCACATCGGCTTTGCCGTCGATACACCGGATGGCCTGCTGGTACCGGTGATCAAGAACGTCGATCAGAAGAGCCTGCTGCAGCTCGCTGCTGAAGCCGCCGCACTGGCGGAAAAGGCGCGCACCAAGAAGCTGTCAGCCGACGATATGCAGGGCGCCTGCTTCACCATCTCCAGCCTCGGCCACATTGGCGGCACCGGCTTCACGCCGATCGTCAACGCGCCGGAAGTGGCGATCCTCGGTGTGAGCAAGGCCACCATCCAGCCGGTCTGGGACGGTAAAGCCTTCCAGCCCAAGCTGATGCTGCCGCTGTCGCTGTCCTACGACCACCGTGTGATCAACGGCGCCGCTGCGGCGCGCTTCACCAAGCGCCTGGGTGACGTACTGGCGGACATCCGCACCATGCTGCTGTAACGCACCAACTTTCGAGCAGCCACGCTCGTACCCTCGACCCCGCCCTGTTGGCGGGGTTTTTTTTAGATTTAAGCCAGCGGTGGAACTATGGGAGGCGATCAGCCTTTCTGCAGATTACGGATCAGAAAGCTCAGGGCTTTGGCCAGTTCGGCAGCGCCCTTGTGATCGCGCACGATGGTCAGCATTGGGCTGCCGTCGTTGGGGTTGTGCAGCACGCAGCTGATGCCGCTGCTCGGGCATTCGTAACGCACGAAAGGGTCGACGCCAAACAGCGGCACCCGCTGGTTGCGCACGGCAATATCGGTGCCCTGCTGGCCACGGGTTTCTTCACGTAGCAGCAGCTCGCCGGACTCGCCCTGACGCAGCTGATACAACAGGTCCTGACGCTGCGCCTGGCCGACCTGGTAAGCGGCGCGCATGGCGTAGGTTTTAAGCAGATCATTGCAATGTGCCAGCAGCGCTTGGCGGTCATTCTCGGTCAGATAAAGGCGTTTCAATTCGAGCAGATAATTGCCCTGTTCGGCACTGCTCAAACCCGTGTCAGGCTCAGCGGCGAACGCTGTCGAGGTGACCATACAGCTGCTCAGCAGCACTGCGGATATTAGTTTTCTTGTCAGTCGCAATTGCATGATGCACCCTTACCCGACGCTATAAATGAAGTGAGTCGATTACCGCTTCGATCAGCATACTGGAAGCCAGCCACCGAATGAAAAGCCATCCCGATGCCGCAAGTCGTTTAGCGGCCGAGGTTGTGACGCAGTTGCCAGTGCCTTCGCGCCTCGGCCTACTGCGTTTCGAGCGCTTGAATGAAGCCAGCTGGGCCCTGCTGTACCTCGATTCAGGCTGCGAACAACAGTTCGGTTTGCCGGCCCATGAACTCTGCTCCCTGCTCGATGCGCCCTACGCCAGCCTGATGGAACCCGCAGCTCGCCACCAGCTGCATGACAACATTGCGCAGCAGCTGGCCGCCCGCCACCACTACAGCGTGCAGTACTGCCTGCACACCCCGCGCGGTAGCCTGACGCTGATGGAAGTGGGCGAAGCCTTCAAGCAACGCGGCCGACACCTGCTACGCGGCTACCTGCTGGTGATGAACGAGCAGAGCGCTCCGTCGCCACAAACCCTCGAGCTGTACCAGCGCAGCCAGGCCGAGTTGCAGGCGCAGCAGCAACGTACACAAGCCCAGCAACAGTTGATCGTCACCCTCGCGCGCCATCATTACGGCGACAGCAACCCCTTGCGTGAAGCCGCCGAACTGATCAGTAAAAGCGCCTGTGAGTTGTATGGGGTCAGCCGCGTCGGCATCTGGAACCTCAATCAGCACATGCTGCAAGCGGTGGCCCTGTATCAACAGGATCAGGGCCGGCATGTCGAGCAACCCGACATCGACGCCAGCCCCTACCCCGCCTACCTGCAAGCGTTGCACAGCGGCCGGGCGCTGGACGCCCATGATGCCCACCAGGACCCGCGCACCCGCGAGCTGAGCAACAGCTACCTGAAACCCATGGGCATCGCGGCGATGCTCGATGCCAGCATCCGCATCGCCGGTGAAGTGGTGGGCGTGCTGTGCCTGGAACATAGCGGCTCGCCACGCACTTGGCAGGCTGACGAAATCGCCTTTGCTGGCGAACTGGCCGATCAATACGCTCAGGTGCTGACCAACCAGCAACGCCGTTCTGCAACCAACGCGTTGTACCTGTTTCAACGCGCCGTCGAGCAAAGCTCAAGCGCCTTTATCCTGCTCGACCGTGATGGCCTGGTGGAGTACGTAAACCCGAGCTTTACCGCCATTACCCTGTACAGCGCCAGCGAAGTCCAGGGGCGCCGCCTGTCCGAAATACCGGCATTGGAAAACCTCAGCGACCTGCTGTTTGACGCCCGCTCCAGCCTGGCCGAACAGAACAGCTGGCTGGGTGAATTCAAGAGCCGGCGGAAGAACCTCGACCCCTACTGGGGGCAACTGTCGTTGTCCAAAGTCTATGCCGACGATGGCAGCCTGACGCACTACATCGGCATCTACGAAGACGTGACGGCGAGCAAGCAGGCGCAGCAGCATATTGAGCGCCTGGCCTTTCGCGACAACCTCACCGGGCTCGGCAACCGCTACGCCTTTATCCGCTCGCTGGAAGATCACTTCAGTGCGCACCCCGGCAAGCCGATCAGCCTGCTGCTGGTGGATATCGACAACTTCAAACGGATCAACGACAGCCTCGGCCACCAGACGGGCGACAAACTGCTGGTCAGCCTGGCGCGCCGCTTGCGTAACACCCTGCACCCCAGCAGCGTATTGGCCCGCTTTGCCAGCAACGAATTTGCCGTGTTACTCGACCTCAACCAGGCCGACAGTCAACTGGTGGCGCAAAAGCTGCTGCAGACGTTGGACAAGCCACTGTTCGTCGACAACCAGCTGATCAACGTCACCGGCTCCATCGGCCTGGGCTGCGCGCCCGAACACGGTGATGACCCGCAGACCTTAATGAAACACACCGGCTTGGCGCTGCATAAAGCCAAAGCCAACGGCAAAAATCAGCTGCAGGTGTTTACTGACGCACTGAATGCCGAAGCGCACGACAAGCTGTTCGTAGAGAGCAACCTGCGCCGTGCGCTGATGCAGAACGAGCTGGAGGTGTTCTACCAACCCAAGCTCTGCCTGAAGCGGGGTCGACTGCTGGGCTTGGAAGCGCTGCTGCGCTGGAATCACCCAGACAAGGGCATGATCAGCCCGGACCGATTTATCAGCGTGGCGGAAGAAACCGGCCTGATCATCCCCATCGGCAAATGGGTCACGCGCCAGGCGTGCCGCATGAGCAAACAGCTGATCGCCGTCGGCCATGCGCCGCTGCAGATGGCCATCAACCTGTCGCCCAAACAGTTCTCCGACCCAGACCTGGTGGGTGAAATCGCCGCCATCCTGCATGAAGAACAACTCGACCCGGCCCTGCTCGAACTGGAGTTGACCGAGAGCCTGCTGCTGGAAGCCACTGACGACACCCGCCATCAGCTCAGTCGCTTGAAAAGCCTGGGCCTGACCCTGGCCATGGACGACTTCGGCACCGGTTATTCTTCACTCAGCTACCTGAAGAAATTCCCCATAGATGTGATCAAAATTGATCGCAGCTTTATCAAGGACATCCCGGAGAATCAGGACGACATGGAAATCACCTCAGCGGTGATCGCCATGGCACATAACCTGAAACTCAAGGTGGTAGCCGAGGGCATTGAAACACCTGCGCAGCTGAACTTTCTCCGTCGCCAGCAGTGCGACATCGGCCAAGGCTACCTGTTCGACAAACCCATCGCCGGTCGCGACCTGCTGGAAAGGCTCAAGCGCTATCCAAATAAAGGCTAGCCGGCTGTAACAAGCCCGCCTTATAACGGTCTATGACACACATGCTTCTGCTGAGGAAATGGCTCATGGTTCTGCGTTCGCAAATTCTCGCCCACAAACTCGAACTGCCCACCGCCGAACAGGCCCTGCCGGGACGGGCAGACGCGATGAAGGTGCCGACTGCGCATTTCGTCAATGGCAATGCGCTGCAGGGGCCATTTCCTGATGGCCTTGAGCAGGCGGTATTCGCCATGGGCTGTTTCTGGGGCGCGGAACGGCGCTTCTGGCAGCAGCCGGGGGTGTGGAGCACGGCGGTCGGCTATGCCGGCGGCCATACGCCGAACCCAACCTATGACGAAACCTGCTCAGGCCTGACCGGCCATACCGAAGTTGTGCTGGTAGTATTCGATCCGCAGGTCACCAGCTACGCCGCATTGCTGAAAGTGTTCTGGGAGGCGCACAACCCGACCCAAGGCATGCGCCAGGGTAACGACACGGGCAGCCAGTACCGTTCGGCGATCTACTGCTACGGCGCCGGACAACTGGCCGCAGCGCAAAGCAGCCAGGCCAAATTCCAGGCGGAATTAAGCAAAAATGGTTACGGCGCTATCACCACCGAAGTACGCGAGGCGCCACCGTTCTACTACGCTGAGGCCTATCACCAGCAGTACCTGGCGAAGAACCCCGGCGGCTATTGTGGCCTGGGTGGCACGGGCACTTGCCTGCCAGACTGAAGACACCTGACGCAGAAGGAACCCCCATGGAACTCAGGAGCCTGACCAACCAGGTGGCGTCCCAGGCCTCGGCTCAAGCCTCCGCCATGGCCTCGCTGCTGTTACTGCGCAAAACTCTGGAACTGCAGGCCGCCAGCATCGGCGGCCTGATTGAGGCCGCCACGCCAGCCAGCCTGCCGAGTAACCCGCCCAATCTGGGAAATAGCGTCGACGTCGTGGTTTAGCCCGCTGCATCCGCCGTCGCACTTGCGGCGGTATGCGCTTGTGCCTTCCAGCTTTTCAACAACTTGCCCACCCTGTAACCGCGCCAGCCGAGCATCCGCGAGGCGGTCATCACCCCGGCCATCAACGCGCCGCCCACGCCAGCCGTCACCGTATCCGCCCCGGTCAGGTACAGGCCCTTGATCGGCGTCTGGGTGTGAATCCAGTGCTGCTCGAAACGCGCGACCGTGTGATCAATCCCGTAGATTTCACCCTGTTCGTTCCACTGGTACCACTCCGTGGACAGCGGCGTGCCCAGCTCGCAGAAATCCAACGCACCGCGCAGTTGCGGCTGATGCTGGTAGAGGGTTTCCAGCAGCTGCGCAGTCAACTCGGCCTTGAACGCCTCGTACTCGGCACCGCGCTTGCCCCAGGTGGTGCCCTTCCACTGGGCGAACCACTGCGGCTGGGTCGGCGCGACGATTTCCACCGTGGCCTTGTTCGGGTAATGCGCATCCCAGGCCGGGTCTTTGGCCGAGGGGAAGCTGATGTAGATCAGCGGCATCGCCGGATTCTGTCCGGCCATAAAGCTGCTGACGTTGTGGTCGTGATCATGACTCGGGTAGACCCAGTAGTTGGTCTTCGGCAGCTTCAACTCGGCGGCGCTACCCTTAAACCCGGCGTACAGGCACAGGGTGGCGGCCGACAGTTTGACCTTGGGCAGTTGCTCCAGCAGGCCATGGTCGCTCGCAACTTGCGGTTCGAGCAGACGGGTATAGGTCGGCACCAGGCCGGCGCAGCTGACGATCTGCGGCGCGCGAATCTCGACGCCGTCTTTCTGCAAACGCACACCGACCGCACGGCCCTTTTCGACCAGGATCTTGTCGACCCCGGCATAGGTGAAGACATGACCGCCAGCCGCCTCGATCACCGGGATGATGGTCTCGGAAATCTTCGTCGCGCCGCCCACCGGGTAGTTGCCGCCGGTGATGTAGTGCTTGGCGACCATAGCGTGCATCACAAAGGCGGCTTCGGCCGGCGGCAGGCCGTAATCACCCCACTGCGCGGTCAGCACGCCGATCAATTCCTGATTGTCGGTCAGGCCTTCAAGCACTTCACGGGTGGTTTTGAAGAAGTAATCCGGCAGCCACAGACGGCGCAATTTGCCGTAGAGCATACCCAGTGAGCGCGGCAGCGCCTGACCCGCAAAAAAGCGCGGCACCTTGGCACTGACCTCGCTGAGCAGATCGACATAGCGGTCGAGCACTGCGGCCTCGCCGGGGAAATGGCGCGCCATCTCCGCTTTGAATTCATCACGCCCGGCCACGTAGTCATAGGTCTGTTCGCCCATCACGATGCGGTCGTAATGGGCGTCCATTGGCGCCCATTCGAGGTGGCCGTCGCTGATCACATCGAACACCCGACGAATCATCGACCAGGGTTTGTGCACCTCGCCGATGTAATGCACGCCCACGTCCCACTCATAGCCTTCGCGCTCATAGCTGTGGGTGTAGCCGCCGGCAGTGTAATGCTGCTCCAGCACGCACACGCGCTTACCGAGCTTGGCCAGCAGCGCGGCGGTGGTCAGGCCGCCGATACCGGAGCCGATGATGATGGCGTCGTAATCGTTGCGCGCCAGACGCGAACGAAAGCGGGTTCCTGTGCGTTTCATGGGCAGCTCCGTGGTTATTTTTGTTATGCAAGTTTTTGCATAATAGGCAAGCATTCACCACCAATGCAACTTTTTGCATATCCCGTATACTGCGGCGCATCTCTGGCAGCAGCCGTTAAAGTCCGCCCATGTCACTCAAGCACGCCATTTTGATCCTGCTCGAAAGCGAACCCGGCAGCGGTTACGACCTGTTCAAGCGCTTCAAGGATGGCCTGGGTTACTTCTGGAACGCCAAACACCAGCAGGTGTACCTGGAGCTGAAAAAGCTCAGCGAAGCCGGCTGGCTGGCGTTTGAAGCACAAACCCAAGACACCCGTCCGGACAAAAAGAACTACCGCCTGACTCCAGCCGGCCATGCCGAACTGCTGCGCTGGCTGGGCGAGCCAGTGCAGCCGAATACCATCAACGATGCGCTGCTGGTAAAGCTGTATGCCGGCGCACACACCTCACCCGACAACCTGCGTGAAGAAATGCAGCGGCATATCGCCGTGCACCGCAAAACGCTGGACAGCCTGCTGAGCATTGAGCGCGACTACCACGGCTTACCCGCCGAGCAGCGCCACGCTCTGCGCATGCCTTACCTCACGCTGCGGCGCGGCATTCTGGGTGAACAGTCCTGGCTGCAATGGGCAGAGGAAGTCGAGCACGCGCTGCAGGACACAACGCCAGCAAGCACGCCACCCGGTAAATAGTGCAGAAGCCGCTGTCGCCTGCTGCCACGAGGTAGGCAAACCGCTAGACTGCAAGCCATTAGCCATCATCCTCGACACCCGCATGCCCGCACCCTCAGCCTACATATCCCCCGACCAGCTGTGTGTCGGCCTGTATATCCAGCTTGAACTGGCCTGGTGGGAACACAACTTTGCCTTCAGCAACTTCAAGATCAAGGATGAAAACCAGATCAAGGCCCTGCGCGCCTTGGGGGTTACACGCCTGCGCTATGACCCCGAGCGCAGTGATTGTGAGCCCCTGAGCGCGACCGAACCCACAGCAACGGTCGCCACCCCAGCACCGGCCACACCGCCTTCGCCACAGCAGCAGGCCAGCCTGGCCCGTGCGGAAAAACTCAAGGCCCTGCGCAAACGCCTGGCCGAAGTGGACCGCAAATTCGTTCAGGCCAGCCAACAGGTCAAAACCCTCAACCAGACGCTGCGCAGCCGTCCAGAAGAAGCCTGCAAACAGGCCGGCGAAGTAGTCGGCGCGATGGTTGATACGCTGCTCGGCGGCAGCGGCGCCGTGCTGCACACCATCAACAGCAAGGCCGCCGAAGACAATTACCTGCACTCCCTGAACGTCACCGTACTGAGCCTGATGCTGGGTCGCCAACTCGGCCTGGACAGCGAGGACTGTCATGTCCTCGGCATGGGGGCGCTGCTGCACGATGTCGGCAAACTGGAGGTGCCCAGCAAGGTCCTGCTGAAAAGTGAGCCGCTGACACGTCCGGAACAGCAGCTACTGCAGCTGCACTGTGAATTTGGCCTGCGCATGGGCCACAAGCTGATGCTGGATGATGAAGTGCTGCGCGTCATCAACGAGCACCATGAATACTGCGACGGCAGCGGTTACCCGCGTCAGCTGCGTGAAGCGGCCATCGGCCGACTAAGCCGTCTGGTGTGCATCACCAACCAGTTCGACAACCTGTGCAACCCGCTCAACCCGCGTGATGGCCTGAGCCCGCACGAAGCGCTGGCGTTGATGTTCAAGCAATACAATGCGCGCTTCGACGCGGTGGCGCTGAAAGCCTTTATCCGCTGCATGGGGGTGTATCCGCCGGGCTGCCTGGTGCAGCTGGATGACCAGCGTTACGGCCTGGTCTTGGGCATGAACCCAAGCCTGCCGCTGAAACCGACGCTGGTGGTCTACGATGCCGAAGTGCCCAAGAACGAGGCGCTGATCATCGACCTGGAACAGGAAACACGCCTCGGCATCGCCAGCAGCCTGCGCCCGGCGCAGCTGCCGCGCGAAGCGCTGGAGTACCTCAACCCGCGCCAGCAGCTGAGCTACTTTGTCGAACCGAGCAAAGGTCGCTAGCCCGCGCTGCCTTCCTCAATCAGCCAATCCAGGCGCCAGCCGCCCTGGCTTTGCCCGAGCAGCTGAGCGAGCCATGGCAGGATCTGCTTGAGTTCGTCTTCCAAACCCCATGGCGGATTGCTGATCACCAGGCCGGAGCCATTCAAGCGCGCTGCTTCGTCGGTGGGGTGTACGTAGAGCTCAACGCGCAGCAGCTTAGGTGCCTTGCTCTTTTGCAGGTCACTGTAGAAACGCCGCAACTGGCGCAGGTCCTTGATCGGGTACCAGATCGCGACCACCGCCTGACGCATACGGCCGATGGCTTCGCTCAGGGATTGGGCGCAGCGTTCCATCTCATCGACCTGCTCGAACGGCGGATCGATCAACAGCAGGGCGCGCTTCTCGCGGGTTGGCAGCAGGGCGCGTGGCACATACCAGCCCTCACCCAGGTGCACGGCCACGCGGCGGTCGCCGTGCATGTTTTCCTTGAGCAGACGACCGTCTTCCGGGTGCTTCTCGTTCAAGTGCAAGCGGTCTTGCTCGCGGGTCAGCAGACGCGCCAGCTCCGGCGAGCCGGGGTAATGACGCAGCTCGCCATCCGGGTTCATCGCCCGAATCACTTCCAGATAATCCAGCAGCGGGTCCGGTACATCGGTGGCCTGCCACAGCCGGGCGATACCTTCCAGCCACTCACCCGTGCGGCTGGCTTGATCGCCGCGCAGGTCATACAGACCGATACCCGCATGGCTGTCGAGGTAGGCGAACGGCGCCTCCTTGCGTGACAGCAGGGCAATCAGGCGAGTGAGGACATAGTGTTTCAGCACATCGGCATGGTTGCCGGCATGGAAGGCGTGGCGGTAGTTCATTGGGCGGACTCCTGTGGCCGGGCAGTTTACCAGTTTGCCAGGCGCCAGATGGATCAGTACGGTGGCCACTGATCCATCCGGCAAAAGAGAACCCACATGTCATTGCAAGACCTATTGGGCATTGAGCTACCACTGATCCAGGCCCCCATGGCTGGCGTGCAGCTGCATGGTTTAGCCGCTGCCGTATCCAACGCCGGCGCGCTGGGTTCGCTGCCCTGCGCCATGCTTGATGCGGCCGGCCTGCGCAAGGAACTGCAGGCGCTCAGCGAGAAGACGCGCAGGCCCTATAACCTGAATTTCTTTTGCCACACCCCGCCAAACGCCGACTACACACGCGAAGCCGCCTGGCGTGAGACGCTGAGTGCGTATTACCACGAGTTCGGCATTGATCCCGCGACGATTGCCAGCGGTCCCGGCCGCCTGCCGTTCAGTGCCGAGATGGCCGATCTGCTCGATGAATTCCGGCCGGCCGTGGTGAGCTTTCACTTCGGCCTGCCCTCGGCTGAGCTGTTGGCGCGCGTAAAAGCGTGCGGGGCCAAGGTGTTCAGTTCGGCGACTACGGTTGAAGAAGCGTTGTGGCTCGAAGCCAATGGCGCAGATGCGATCATCGCCCAGGGCCTGGAAGCCGGCGGCCATCGCGGCATGTTCCTTACCGATGAGTTGAGCAGCCAGCTCGGCACCTTCGCCCTGCTGCCACAGATCGTCCAGGCGGTGCGCGTGCCGGTGATTGCCGCTGGCGGCATCGCCGATGCCCAAGGCGTGCGCGCGGCCATGGCGCTTGGCGCGGCGGGGGTGCAGATCGGCACCGCGTACCTGTGCTGTGATGAAGCCAGCACCAGCGCCATTCACCGCGCCGCCCTGCACAGCCCGGCAGCACAGCACACGGCCCTGACCAACCTGTTCAGCGGCCGCCCGGCGCGGGGCATCGTCAACCGGGTGATGCGCGAGTTGGGCCCAATCAGCCCGCTGGCACCCGCCTTCCCACTGGCGACGGCCGCCATTGCGCCTTTGCGCAGCAAAGCTGAAAGCCTGGGCAGCGGTGATTTCTCTCCGCTCTGGGCGGGGCAGAATGTCAGCGGCTGCAAGAATATCGGCGCCGCTGAGCTAACCCGCGAGCTGGCGCAGGGCTTTGTCCAATAAGCACGCCCTTTGCTGCACAGCCCCGTCGGGGTGGATGACGTCTTTTCATCCACCTTGGCGATCTGCTGGATGGATAAAGCGTCACCCACCCTACCCGACCGCTCCGGCCCAACGCCCCGTTATCACGCTTATTAATAGTGCTGGGAGCCGCACGTGCAGCTGCTTAGACTCGGCTCATCGCAACCGGAGGTACACCCATGTCCGAGTCTCTGCTCAGTTCCCGCAACCTGGCCTTTGAGCTGTATGAAGTGCTGGACGCCGAAGGCCTGACCCAGCGTGAGCGTTTCGCTGAACACAGCCGCGAAACCTTTGACGCGGCCATCGACACCGCCCGCAGCATCGCGGAAAACCTGTTCGCCCCGCACAACCGCAAGAATGACGAACACGAGCCGGAGTACGTCGACGGCGCAGCGGTGCTGATCCCTGAAGTGAAACCGGCGGTGGACGCTTTCCTCGAGGCCGGCTTCCTCAACGCCACCCGCGAATTCGAAGTCGGCGGCATGCAGCTGCCCAACCTGTTGTCGCAGGCCTGCTTCGCCCACTTCCAGTCGGCCAATGCGGCGACCACCTCGTACCCGTTCCTGACCATGGGCGCGGCCAACCTGATCGAGAACTTCGGCACGGCCGAGCAGAAGCAGCGTTTTCTGCAGCCGATGATCGACGGTCGCTTCTTCGGCACCATGGCCCTGACCGAGCCGCATGCAGGCTCCTCGCTGTCGGACATTCGCACCCGCGCCGAACCGGCCGAAGATGGCACGTACCGGCTCAAGGGCAACAAGATCTTTATCTCCGGCGGCGACCATCCGCTGTCGGAAAACATCGTGCACATGGTGTTGGCAAAGCTGCCGGACGCTCCGGCGGGCGTTAAAGGCATCAGCCTGTTTATCGTGCCGAAGTTTCTGGTTAACGATGACGGCAGCCTGGGCAAACGTAACGACGTGGTCCTGGCCGGGCTGTTCCACAAGATGGGCTGGCGCGGCACCACCTCTACCGCGCTGAACTTTGGTGATAACGGCGACTGCGTCGGCTACCTGGTGGGCAAACCGCACCATGGCCTGAGCTACATGTTCCAGATGATGAACGAAGCGCGCATTGGCGTCGGCATGGGCGCGGTGATGCTGGGTTACGCCGGCTACCTGTACTCGCTGGACTATGCCCGCCAGCGCCCGCAAGGCCGCTTGCCCGATGGCAAGGACCCGACCTCCAGCCAGGTGGCGATCATCGAGCATGCTGACGTACGGCGCATGCTGCTGACCCAGAAAGCCTACGTGGAAGGTTCCTTCGACCTCGGTCTGTACGCCGCGCGGCTGTTTGACGACACCCTGACCCTGGAAACCGAGGAAGAACGGCGCATCGCCCTGGAGCTGCTCGACTTGCTCACCCCGATCGTCAAATCCTGGCCGTCGGAGTTCTGCCTCAAAGCCAACGAGCTGGCCATCCAGATTCTCGGTGGCCACGGCTACACCCGCGATTACCCGGTGGAGCAGTACTACCGCGACAACCGCCTCAACCCGATCCACGAAGGCACCCATGGCATCCAGTCCCTCGACCTGCTGGGCCGCAAGGTCTCGATGAACGGCGGCGCGGCGCTTAAGCAGCTGCTCAAGCTGATCCACGGCACCTGCCAGCGCGCCGAAGCCCACGCCTCGCTGACCGCACTGCGCCAGCCGCTGGAGCAACTGCTGGCACGCCTGCAAACCGTGACCCTGGCGCTGCTGGGCGACCTGATGAGCGGCAAGGTCAACGAAGGCCTGGCCAACTCAGCGCTGTACCTGAAGGTGTTCGGCCATACCGTGATCGGCTGGCGCTGGCTGGAACAGGCAATCCGCGCAGAGGAAGGCTTAGCGAAAGGTAATCCCAGCGATGTCGACTTCTACCAGGGCAAGCTGCAGGCCGCGCGTTACTTCCTGACCTGGGAAGTACCGAGCTGCCACCACGACCTGGCCATACTCGAAGCCCGCGACGACACCTGCCTGGGCATGCAGGACACCTGGTTTTAAACCCAGCGAAGCGCTGTTGAAACTGACGCCCCGCTGAACGCGGGGCGTTTTTTTTGAGCGCGGTGTGAAGGCAGCGGTTAGAATCTCTGGCACGCGCCATGCATAGTGGCACGTTCACCAACCCGCACGGAGTACGCGCCTTGGATGCCAGCACCATCAATAATCTGTTTTTGATCGGTGGCGTTCTGGTCGCAATGAGCATCCTGGTCAGTGCATTCGGCTCGCGCTTCGGCATCCCGATTCTGGTGATCTTTCTCGCTGTCGGTATGCTCGCCGGCACCGATGGCCCTGGCGGCATTGTCTTCAACAACTACCCACTGGCCTATCTGGTCGGCAACCTGGCGTTAGCCATCATCTTGCTCGATGGTGGCATGCGAACGCGGGTCTCCAGCTTTCGCGTCGCCCTGTGGCCGTCCCTCTCATTGGCCACCGTTGGTGTATTGATCACTGCGGGTTTGACCGGCGTAGCAGCGGCCTGGCTGTTCGACCTGAGCTGGATGGAAGGCCTGCTGATCGGCGCCATCGTCGGCTCCACCGATGCCGCTGCGGTATTCAGCCTGCTCGGCGGGCGCGGCCTGAACGAGCGGGTTAGCGCCACCCTGGAAATCGAGTCCGGCAGCAACGACCCGATGGCGGTGTTCCTTACCGTCACCTTGATAGCCATGCTCGCCAGCGGTCAGGACGGCCTGAGCTGGGGCTTGCTGGTGCAGTTGCTGCAGCAGTTCGGCATCGGCGCGCTGTTCGGCCTCGGTGGCGGCTGGCTGCTGCTCAACCTGATCAACCGCATGGAACTGGCCAACGGCCTGTATCCGCTGCTGGTAGTCAGCGGCGGTTTGATCATTTTCGCCATCACCACCGCCGTCGGTGGCAGCGGCATTCTGTCGATCTATCTGTGCGGCCTGCTGCTCGGCAACCGGCCGATTCGCTCGCGCCACGGCATCCTGCACATGCTCGACGGCCTCACCTGGCTGGCGCAGATCGGCATGTTCTTGGTTCTCGGTCTGCTGGTCACCCCGCACGAGCTGCTGCCGATTGCCTTGCCGGCTCTGGGCCTGGCGCTGTGGATGATTCTGTTCGCCCGCCCACTGTCGATCTTTATCGGCCTGCTGCCCTTCAAGGCCTTCCATGACCGCGAACGCGCCTTTATCGCCTGGGTCGGCCTGCGTGGCGCGGTGCCCATTATCCTGGCGGTGTTCCCGCTGATGGCCGGCCTGCCGAATGCCCAGCTGTTCTTCAACGTGGCGTTCTTTATCGTGTTGGTCTCACTGCTACTGCAGGGCACCAGCCTGCCGTTTGCCGCCAAGTTGTTGCGCGTGACCGTCCCACCAGAGCCCGCACCGGTATCGCGCGCTGGCCTGGACGTGCATCCGACCAGCCAGTGGGAGCTATTTATCTACCGCCTCGGTGCGGAAAAATGGTGCATCGGCGCGCCTTTGCGCGAACTGAAGATGCCCGAAGGCACGCGTATCGCCGCGCTGTTCCGCGGAAAGGAGCTGCTGCACCCCTCCGGCAGCACGACTCTGGATGCCGGCGACCTGCTCTGCGTGGTTGGCCACGAACATGACCTGCCCGCCCTCGGCAAACTGTTCAGCCAGGCGCCAACGCGCGGCCAGGACCTGCGCTTCTTCGGTGACTTCGTACTGGAAGGCGATGCCGAACTGGCCGCCATCGCCGCACTCTACGGCCTGCAACTGCAAGGCGCCGAAGGCCAGCTGCACCTGGGCCGCTTTATCGCGCACAAGATTGGCGGCTCGCCGGTAATCGGCGACCAGGTGGAATGGCAAGGCCTGACCTGGACCGTGGCCGCCATGGAAGGGAACAAGATCCGTAAGGTCGGCGTCAGATTCCCCGAAGGCAGTCGCCCAGGCCCTGGGCTCTTCCTTTAAGCGCCGGGTTACGCGCCAGCGCTGTTGCGTAAAAAAGCGCAGCACAAGAGCGTAATCTAGCGCCCAAGAGCCGTTACATGCGGCACAAGCGCTTAGCCAGGCGCCTGTTAAACTCAGCCTCTTTTCGAGCCAACGATCGTCACTATGCCCTCTCTTCGCACTTATCTTGCCGTCGCACTGCTCGGGCTGTGCCTGAGCGCCCCGCTGCTCCAGGCTGCCGAGCCTCCCAGCCGGGCTGACGTACAAAGCAGCCTGGACAACCTGGCCGACCGCAAGCTGCCGGAAGCCGAGCAGCTGGCCGTCAAGCAGACCCTGGAGAAAACCCTGGCGCTGCTGGATGAAAAAGCCGACAGCGAGCAGCGCCGCGCCGACCTTGAGAAACAGCTGCAGCAAGCCCCACGCCTGATTGGCGAGGCGCAGCGCGATTACGAGCGACTGAAAAACAGCACGCCCACCCAGGTCAATCTGCGCTACGGCAAAAGCACACTGCCGCAGCTCGAACAATTGCTCGCCGATCGCAACGCACAACTCAACGAGTGGCAGAAGCAGATCATCGAGGCCAATAGCCTGGTGATCACTGCGCAGACTCGCCCGGAACGCGCCCAGGCAGAAATCAGCGGCAACCAGACCCGCAGCCAGGAAATCAACAGCATCCTGAAAAGCGGCCGCGATGCCAGCAAACCGCTGAGCAACGAGCGGCGTAACCAGCTGAATGCCGAACTGGCCAAGCTTGATGCGCAAACACAGCTGCGCCGCCAGGAACTGGCCGGCAACAGCCTGCTGCAGGACCTCGGTAACAGCCGCCGCAGCCTGCTGGAAGAGCGCATCAAACGCCTTGAACAGGAACTGCTCGACCTGCAGAACCTGATCAATGAAAAACGCCGCGACCTCTCCGAACAAACCCTCGCCGAACAGTCACGCGAGGTCGAAAAGGCCGGCACCGACAGCCTGCTGGCACAGGAAAGCGCAATCAACCTGAAGCTCTCCGATTACCTGCTGCGCGCCACCGATCGGCTCAATGAACTGACCCGCCTGAATCTGCAGACCAAACAGCAACTCGACAGCCTGAGCCAGAGCGACCAGGCCCTGGAAGAACAGATCAGCGTGCTGCAAGGCAGCCTGCTGCTCTCGCGCATCCTTTATAAGCAACAGCAAGCCCTGCCGACGCTGAAGATCGACAGCAACCTGCCCGATCAGATCGCCGACCTGCGCCTGTACCAGTTCGAGCTCAATCAGCAGCGCGAAGCCATCAACAACCCCAGCGTGTATGTCGACAACTTGCTCAGCGCCCAGCCAAACGAGGCCGGCAACCAGGCCCTGCGCACCGACCTGCTGGCCATCGCCGATACCCGCCGCGAGCTGATCGACCGCCTTAACCGTGAGCTGAACGCCCTGCTCAATGAGTCGATCACCCTGCAGCTGAATCAGAAGCAGCTGAAAACCACCGCAGAAACGCTGCGCGCCACCCTCGACGAGCAGATGTTCTGGATCCCCAGCAACAAGCCGCTGGATCTGGAATGGATCAAGTCCGTGCCGCGCCTGCTCGAACGGCAGATTGCCGAACTGCCCTGGGGCTCTAACCTGCGCCAGCTGGGTGCAGGCCTGACCGAACGGCCGCTGCTGTTTCTGCCGTTGCTGCTGCTGATTGGCGTGCTGCTGTGGCGCCGCGGCTACCTGTACCGCAAGCTCGCAGAACTGCATCAAGACATCGGCCACTTCAAACGCGACAGCCAGTTGCACACTCCGATGGCGATCATGCTCAACGTATTGCTGGCCCTGCCGGGCACGCTGTTTCTGGCGCTGTGCGGCTTTGCCCTGCAAATGGATGCCCGCGGACAGAACGCCAACCTGGGTGAGGCGCTGTTCCAGATGGCCCAGGCCTGGCTGGTGTTCTACACCCTGTACCGCATCCTCGCCGATGGCGGCGTGGCCGAGCTGCACTTCCGCTGGGGCCGTTCACAGGTGGCGTTCCTGCATCGCCAGGTACGCCGTCTGGGTCTGGTGGTCATGGCCATGGTCGCCGTGGTCACGGTGGCCAAACACCAACCGGCCGGCCTGGGCGATGACGTGATCGGCCTGACCGTGGTGCTGACCTGCTACGCACTGATGGTCTGGCTGCTGCACAAACTGCTACTCACCGGTCCGGCCCGCGAGCATGCCTCAGCCTTCCGTATGCTGATCGGCATCGGCCTGAGCCTGCTGCCATTGGCGCTGATCATCGCGGTCGGCCTCGGCTATTACTACACCGCACTGAAACTCAGTGACCGCCTGATCAACACCCTGTATCTGCTGGTGATCTGGCTGGTCATCGAGGCCACCTTCGTGCGCGGCCTGGGCGTGGCAGCACGTCGCCTGGCCTACCAGCGCGCCACGGCCAAACGCCAGGCACAGAGCAAGGACAGCGGCGAAGGCACGGAAACCGTGGTCGAAGAACCGACCCTGGATATCGAACAGGTCAACCAGCAGTCGCTGCGCCTGATTCGCCTGGCCCTGCTCGGCACCTTTATCGCGGGCTTGTATTGGGTCTGGGCGGACCTGATCTCGGTGTTTGCCTACCTCGACAACATCGCCCTCTACCAATACAGCAGCGGCAGCGGTGATGCCGCCACTCTGGTGCCGATCAGCCTCAGCGATGTGCTCGGCGCACTGATCATCGTCGGCATCACCATCGCCCTGGGGCGCAACCTGCCCGGCTTGCTCGAAGTGCTGGTGCTCTCCAGGCTGAACCTGGCTCAGGGCAGCGCCTACGCCACCACCACCCTGCTGTCCTACCTGATCGTAGCCATCGGCTTTGTCACCACCCTATCGACCCTCGGCGTCAGCTGGGACAAGTTGCAATGGCTGGTCGCCGCCCTGTCGGTGGGCCTGGGCTTCGGCTTGCAGGAAATCTTCGCCAACTTTATTTCCGGCCTGATCATCCTGTTCGAACGCCCGGTGCGCATCGGCGACGTGGTGACCATCGGCAACCTGTCCGGCACCGTGAGCAAGATCCGCATTCGCGCCACCACCATCACCGATTTCGACCGCAAAGAAATCATCGTGCCGAACAAGACCTTCGTCACCGACCAGCTGATCAACTGGTCGCTCAACGACACGGTTACCCGGGTCATCGTGAAGATCGGCGTAGCCTACGAAACCGACCTGCCGCTGGCGCGCAAGCTGATGATGCAGGCCGCCGAGGAAAACCCGCGGGTACTGCGCGACCCGGCGCCGCTGCTGTTCTTCCTGACCATCAGCGCCAGTACCTTCGACTACGAACTGCGCTTCCATGTGCGCGAGCTGGGCGACCGCAACGCCGCCACCGATGAAATCCTCACGCGCATCGCCCTGAGCTTCCGTGAGCACAACGTGGAAATGGCCTTTAACCAGGTCGAGGTGATGATCAAGAACCTGCACGGCCAGGAACTCAACCTGACCACCGGACAAATGGTGGCCGCCACGGCGGCAGCCGATGCGCAGCAGGGACAATTACCACCACCGACACCTGCAATCGACCCGCCGTAGCTTGCCGCCAGGCCCGCCAGCGC
>C687J35504_10000650_pt1 | contig 24811 bp, 35 predicted proteins | sample RifCSPhighO2_02_FD_35504 | JGI IMG/M metagenome (IMG submission 35504) | reverse complement strand
CCATGAGGTTATGCCGCGAGGAGAGGTTGAAGCTTCTTGCACCCCACCTTTCGGATGTTGGGTTATGGAAGCTTCGTGCGTGACTTTGTTCTTGCGATATCCCGCTCTTTCCCAGAAAGGGCGGGATCAGACCTAAAAACAAAGCCCCCTACGAGGCTCAGGAAATATACGCGAGATACTCTCTAAAGTCAAACTTTGCCTTACTACCGCTCGGGATGCGCGAGCTTAAGATATCTTTCTTCCGCAGCATGCATAAGGGCAAGAGCAACCTCCCAATCGAGATAATGATTAATATACTCTGGCGTATGCATTGGTTTTGTAATTTCAATCCCGCGACGCTCGCCATCTATGCGTTCAAGTTCGCGCCTGTAATGTCTATTCAATTTTAATAGTTCGTCGCAATCGGTGAGATTCATAATGCGCTGAAGTTCATCAAACTTCTCGCCGTGCGCTCCTCCGTGGGCATGCGCTACCCGGTCCACATATTCCGGACTAATGCCAACCCGCTCCATTTCTTCAAATCGCCTCAATCGTGCGGCAAAACCGTATTTCGGATTAGTGTCATGTTCCCTTTTAAATTCCTCACTTTTTCGATAATTATGTTGGTTTGCTGATATGAACGCCCTGTACTGGTGAGCGAACTCCCTATGGGGTAATTCTATATCCGCCATTTCGCGGGCCTTGTCTTCATCTCTTATGATTTCTTCTTGCCCCGGACGAGGCTTAAAAGCTTCCTTGTCCCATTTTGGCTGATCCACGCTTTCAGCATAACATTGAGATACAATCTGTATTCTCAATGTGGGAATAGAGTAATTGGCATAGAATGTCTGATTTCAGACATCCCTGGCGGCCGTTCTATTTTTATTTGGTCGCTTCTTGGAGCGGGAGGCTGGGGTGGCGGCTTCCAGAGGTTTAACCTCTGGAGATCGGAATTCCGCTTGACAGGTTTATACCAGAATATATACTTTGGTATATGAAAACTACCGTCATGTTCAAGACCGACAAGAAACGCAAAGAAACAGCGCAAAAAATCGCCAAGAACATGGGCATTCCCTTTTCTGCTGTTATGAACCGTCTGATGGACGAGTTTATTGAGGAAAAGAAGATAACGTTCTCGGAAGAATCCTACGAGCCGACGCCGTATTTGAAACGCATTTTGGACCAGCAAGAGAAAGATTTCAAAGCAGGCAAAAATATCAAAACATACAACTCTCTCGAAGAGTTGATTGCGGGGCTTGAGAAATAACATCCATGCGATTCACCACTCATCGGGTGTACGAACGACAATATAAAAAACTTCCCCAAGCTATCCGCAACAAAATGTGGGAGCGCGTCGCCCTCCTCGACGCCGAGGCACTCCATCCGCTCCTGAACAATCACAAGCTGCATCATCCGTACGAGGGGTGTTCGAGCATCAACATCACCGGAGACTGGCGGCTTGTGTATAAGAAAATCGGAGCAGAAAGTTACCAACTGCGTGCAGTGGGTACGCATCATCAACTGTTCGGAACGTAGAACTAGAACTTCTGCAGATAGGCCGAGAAGGTGCGGCGTTTGCCTTCTTTGCCTCCCTTCAGAATATGGCGGTGTGATTTGTGGAATTTGTGCATCTCGAAGTCCTCGGCGAAGAATTCGTGCACCGCATCCTCCGTCCACGCGTATTCATACACGCCGAGCTTCGGGTGGATGTAAGCACCCGGCTCATCGGCGGGATGCTCGCGCAGAAGCCTGCGGGTATGGATGTCTTCGTCGGCAAGAAATGATTTGAAAAAGAGCCAGCCGCCCGGACGGAGGATGCGCACGATTTCCCAGCGAAGTGCCTCGCGTTCGGCTTTGCGCAGGAAGTGCGAGGTCATCATATCGAGTACAAAAGTCTGTGACCCTTCGGGGAGCGGCAGCGGCTCCGCGATGGAACGAACCTCGTATGCGATAGGGAGTCCTTCGGATGCCTGGCGTGCTTGCTTGATAGCTTCATCGGAGATGTCGTAGCCCGTCCCCTTCATGCCGTAGGCCTGTGCCAGATAAATGAGGTTGCGGCCGTTGCCACAGCCAAGGTCGAGGACGCGCGCGTAGGCATTAAGAAATTCGCGTTTGTAGCCGCGCTCAAGCCAACGCGTGAATTTCTCAAGGTCTTCAGATGAGGCACTCGAGAGCGCGAGGTGTTCGCTCGTCTTGTATTCGCGGTTCCAGAAGTCTTTGTGGGTCGTCACAATGCAATTCTACCTTGCCGAGTTAAGACTGCAGGGCAAACCCCAAGGCAATCTACGATTGCAGGGGTAAACCGAGATGGCGTAGGAATGCCTCCGCCTCTTTCTTGCTTTTGGCTGTCGTAACGATAGTGACGGCGAGACCGAAAATGTCTTTGGTGTCTTCGTCGGAGGTCTCGGGGAATACCGTGTGCTCCTTGAGCCCGATAGTGATGTTGCCCATTTCGTCTACGGCCGACGGCTTGATGCCGCGGAAATCTTTGAAGCGCGGCAATACGATGTGGATGAGCTTGTCGAGGAACGATTGCATGCGTACTCCGCGCAGCGTGACCTGGTAGCCCGCGACATCCCCCACGCGGCTCTTGAAATTGGCGATGGATTTCTTGGCACCGCGCACGGCAGGAGCCTGCCCCGTGATACGTGTGAGGCGCTCGATGATGAGCTCAAGCTTCTTTTTGTCCTTGAGTGAGCCGACGCCTGTGGAGACGACAATCTTGGAGACCTTCGGTGTCTGCATCACGTTGGTGTAGCCGAATTCGCTCTTCAAGGCAGTAAATGTATTTTGCTGTGGTGTTACTGTTTTCATACGAGATACGAGATACTAAATACGAGATACTTACTTTAATGACTCGCCGCTTTTGACCGCGACACGCTCACGTGCGCCGTCCTTTCCGCGAACGATTTTGATGCGCGTCGGCTTGCCTGTCTTTGGGTCCATGAGCATGACGTTGGCCGCGTGTATCGGCATCGGCTTGTCCACAATCTGGCCTTTGCGGTTCTGTGCCGAGGGACGGCGGTGACGCTTCACGAGATTGATGCCGTCGAGGAGCACCATGTTGTCGCGCACAAGCACGCGCACGATTGCTCCGTTTTGTCCCTTATTTTTCCCCGCTATTACTAGCACCTTGTCACCTTTTTTTAATTTCATATTGTTTTGTTGATTTTCCTTTCTTGCCTGCCCCGTAGGCAGCTTCGCTGTCCTTCGGGGAGTTTCATATGTATTTACTACGTTCTACGTACTACTTTCTACGTACTGTTTATACTATTTCCGGCGCAAGCGAGCCGATGCGCTGGTATCCGCGTTCGACGACTTCACGCGGGATTGGGCCGAACACGCGGTTCGCCTTGGGCTCTTTCGGCTCTTTGCCGGATCCGGCGATAAGCACGACCGCATTTTCATCAAATCGCACGTACGAACCGTCGGCGCGGCGGAATGCCTTGCGCTGACGCACGACGACCGCGCGATGCACCTCCTTCTTCTTGACCGCCTTGCGCGGCTGCGCGGTTTGTATTGAGATGACTATCTCATCACCGACACCCGCATAGCGGCGCTTGGAACCGCCCAATATCTTGAAGACACGGCCGATGATGCCGCCTGAATTGTCCGCTATTTTGACGAGGGTTCTATCTTGAATCATAATATGGGTAGTTTATAGCTTTCAGCTGTCAGCTTTCAGTGAAGAGATGCGGGAGACGAGAATGAAGCGCTTGCGTTTGGAAATAGGGCGCGTCTCACGGATGGTCACCTTCTCCCCTATCTGCGCGGTGTTGCCCACGTCGTGTACGAGGAATTTCTTCGAGAGACGCATAAACTTCTTGTACTTCGGGTGCTTCACGTAGCGTTCGACCTGCACGGTCGCCGTGTCTTTCATCGCCGATTTCACGACGACGCCTTCAAAAGTCTTTCCTGCATGAGTGTCGGCAGACACGATATTTTTATTTTGTTTTTCTGGTTCCATACGGTGAAGTGAGATACTACGCTTTCTTTGCCTTTGACGCAATTTGTCGTGCGCGCAATTCGGTCATGGCCTGTGCGATTTCGCGGCGGAGCGTGCGGCCTGCGCGCACATCGCGCGTACGGCTGCCTGCCCCTCCGAAACGGAATACCCGCAAAGCCTCGCGCTTGTCGGCGACCTGCTTCTGCAATTCCGCAACATCTTGTTTCGTTACATCAGACATACAATTTATTGACGCGCGACGACACGGACGCTGAGCGGCAATTTTGTGCCCGCTTTTCGCAGAGCCTCACGCGCGACGCTTTCCACCGCGCCGTCTATCTCGAAAATCACTCGGCCCGGTCTCACATCGAAAACGTAGCCTGCGACATCGCCCTTACCGCTACCCATGCCCACTTCAGCGGCTTTGCGTGTAAACGGTCTGTCGGGAAAAATACGCGTCCAAATCTTCGCGCCCTTGCCGCTCGCGCGCGAAAGTGCGCGACGCGCCGCTTCTATCTGATTGGAGGTGACACGAGCCTGCGAGAGCGCCTTCAGCCCGTACGAACCGAACGCCACGGTGATGCCGCGGGTATCCGGCGTGCTGACACGGCGCGGGCCGCGGCGTCCTGATTGCCACTTGCGATATTTTGCTTTTTTCGGTGCGAGCATACAAGAATTAGGTTCTAGGGATTAGGTGTTAGAGAATAGTAGATACAGCAAGCGCTTACTTCTTTGCTTCTTTGTCGAAGATATCTCCGCGGTAAATCCAGACCTTGATACCGATGACGCCGTACGGCAGATACGCCTGCTCCCGCGCAAAATCGATGTCGGCACGCAGTGTCTGCAACGGCACGCGACCGCGCTTTATCTCTTCAGTGCGGGACATTTCCGCTCCGCCGAGGCGGCCTGCGATAGCGATGCGCACGCCCTGCACGTCACGGTTGGCCATCACTTTCTCCACGGTCTGCTTCAGGACGCGGCGGAATGTCTGGCGTTTCTCGAGACCTTCGGCGACCATGTAGGCAACGACCGGTGACTGGCTCTCCGGCGAACGGACTTCTTCAATGTCGAGACGTACCGCTTTGCGTTCCGCCTTGGGAACGGTGCGCATGACCGCCTCTATCTCCTTGCTCAATTTGACCGAACCCTCTCCCCCGCGTCCGATGACGAGACCGGGGCGCGACGTTTTGATGATGATGCGGACGGCTTTTTCGTTGCGTTCAATCTCCACGGACGTGACATAGCTTCCGCGCAAACGCTTCTTGAGGAAACGGCGGATAGCGGCGTCGACGCAGACGTTCTGGCGGTACTTTGCCGGCGACTTCGAGAACCAGCGCGACTTCCAGTCGCGGATGATACCGAGGCGGTGTGCGTATGGATGTACGGTGTGAGTCATAAAATAGGTATCAGGTTCTAGGTTACAGGTTCCGGTTTTTTAGATGCGGGCTTCTTTTTTGAGGTCGTCTTTGCCGGCGCCTTCTTCCCTGACACCTGACCCCTGGTACCTGAAACCTGCTTGGTGCCGAGCTCGAGGAATACGATGCTCATGGTCTTGCGGAGGCTGCCCGAACGTCCGCGGCCGAACGGTCGCGCGCGGCGCATGACGGCTCCTTTGTTGACCGTAATGGTTTTCACAAAAAGGTTATCTACCGAAGCGCCTCGCGAGCTCGCATTGGCAATAGCGGAATCCAATAGCTTGCCGAGTGCGGGAGAAGACTTCTTGGGCAAATACAAAAGTGCCGCGCGAGCTTGCGCGATGCTCTTGCCACGGATGAGGTCCGCGACGAGGCGCACTTTGCGCGGCGACTGGTGATAGTTGGTAAGTGTTGCTTTCATGATTTTTTATAGTGAGCGTAGTCGAACTATTTCTTTGCGCCGACTGCCGTCGAGGCGGTCGCCTTCGCGGCGCTTGCTGCCGCAATTTCCGCCGCTTTCGCGGCCATTTCGGTCTCCTTCTGCATCTTACCGCCGTGCTTGATGAACTTGGTCGTCGGGGCGAATTCACCCAGCCGGTGGCCTACCATATCTTCGGTCACGAATACATCATCAAAATTCTTGCCTGTGTGGACGCCGAAAGTGTAGCCGACGAATTCCGGTGCGATTTGCGAGCTGCGTGCCCACGTCTTAATAACCCCCTGCGTCGGTTTACGCAGCGAGACCTTTTTCATCAACTTTACGTCGACGTACGGACCTTTTTTGAGTGAGCGTGTCATATTAGTGAGTGGCTACTATAGCGCAATTACTTGCGTTTTCCAACCTTGCGGCGCGAAACGATAAATACGTTTGAGTATTTCTTCGGGCGGCGGGTCTTTTGGCCTTTGCCGGACGGTTTGCCCCACATGGTCTTGGCACGGCGCAATCCGCGGCCCTGCTTGCCTTCACCTCCTCCGTGCGGATGGTCTACCGGGTTCATGGCGGTACCGCGCACCGTCGGACGGCGACCCAGCCACCGGCTGCGGCCTGCTTTGCCGAGATTCACGAGATGATGTTCTTCGTTGGATACTTCGCCCACGGATGCCCATGCGGTCGAGATGATGCGGCGTACTTCGGTAGACGGCATTTTAATGTGTGTGTAGCCCGCGTCCTGCGCGACGATTTCGCAGTAGTTGCCTGCAGAACGGGCGATGACACCGCCCTGACCCGGTTTCAATTCGATATTGTAGACGAAGGTACCGACCGGCATGTTGCCGAGCGGAAGGCGGTTACCAAGCGTGACGGGCGCCGTCTCCGAAACGAGAAATGCGTCGCCGACTTTCATCTTCTGCGGCAGGACGACATAGCGCTTCTCGCCGTCGGCATAGACGGCAATTCCGATGAAACCGGAGCGGAACGGGTCGTACTCGATGGTCGCTATTTTCGCTGGAATGTTTTTCTTGTTGAAATGGAAATCTACCTGACGGTGGCTCTTTTTGTGTCCGCCACCCTGATGGCGCACTGTGATGCGACCCTGACTGTTGCGGCCCGCGTAGCTGCGAGCACCTTTCATGAGCGATTTCTCCGGCTTGTGACCCGAAAGGAGCTTGCGGTATTCAATCGAGGTGTGCTGGCGCTGAGATTTTGATGTCGGTTTGTAGGTTTTCATAAGAATAGTTAGTAGTTAGTAGAACGTAGTGAATTCAACATTAACCGATCGTGATGCTCTCGCCCTTTTTAAGATACACGTAGGCCTTCTTGCCGCCGCCCGTCATGCCGAGCTTTCCCGTGCGCGCATTGCGGCGCGACTTCACGGGGACAGAAACGACGCGCACCATCCGCGGGGTGACCTTGTAGAGAGAGCGTACCGCCTGTATCACATCGCGCTTGCTCGCCGAGCGCGCTATGTCGAATGTGTAGACGCCTTGTGCTTGGTGCATGCTCGCCTTTTCGGTGATGCGGGCGTGGCGAAGAATGGTCGAGATGTCCCGTCCCATTCCTCCCGCAGAGACTTCCGCTGCGGGTGTTGCCGTGACAACCGCGTCTTTCTTCTCCGTATTCTTCTTTTTTCCGAAAAGTGCCATAAAAATAGGTGTTAGGGATTAGGTTTTAGGTGTTAGTTTGGAATTCGCCTTCTTCACGGACTTTTTAACCGATTTCTTTTCTGTCTTCTCAACCGCCGTCTTTTGCATGCGGCTTCCGACTATCGCGACCGCGGCATCAGGGCCTTCGATGATGAGATAGGAATTGCCGAGGACGGCGACGGGATTCAGGTTGCGGACGGAGACGAGGGTGATATTGCCGATGTTGCGGAAGCTCTTGTTGGCAGCCACTGACGGATCCGAAAATGCGACGAGTGCGGCGTTCTTCTTCTTGGTTGTGAGCTTCTCAAATCCTGAAACCTTCGAGAGCATGGCGAGGGACTTCTGCGCTTGCGCGGTCTTGGGCTCCGTGAGGCCGAATGAATCGACAAAAAGTATCTGACCTTCTTTGAGCTTGCGTGAGAGCGCCATGAAAAGAGCTTTCGCGCGCATCTTCTTCGGGATAATTTGAGAATAGTCACGGTCTTTGCGCGGGCCGTGTGTGACACCGCCGCCCTTCCATATAGGAGAACGCGACGAGCCGTGGCGGGCACGGCCGGTCCCCTTCTGTGCCCACGGCTTTTTGCCTCCACCGCGAACGTCGCCGCGGTTTTTCACGTGTGCGACGGTCGGGCGGGCGTTTGCCTGCATTGCGGTCACGACTTGGTGCATGAGCGAATCGTTCCATGCGACGCCGAAAACGGCGTCGGGAAGAGTGACGTCCCCCGTCTTTTTTCCTGCTGCATTGTAAATTGGTGATTCCATAGCAATTAGGCAAGAGGCACCGGGCACCGGGCACCGGAGTGGTTAATATATATGTGTTGGTTGTTTTTCATACTGTTTACTGGTGCTTGTTACTGCTGCCTGATTTCCACGAGCGTGCCCGGCTTCCCCGGGATAGCACCTGAAATGACGAGTGTATTGGTGGCCGCGTCGACTTGCAAGACTTTGAGATTTTTGACGGTGATGCGGTCGCCTCCCATGCGGCCTGCCATGCGCATACCTTTGACGACGCGTCCGCCCGCGCGTCCGCCGCCGCCGATAGAACCCGGCGCGCGCTCTTTGTTCTTCTGACCGTGACTGCGGGGACCGCCGCTGAATCCGTGCCGCTTCACAACACCCTGGAATCCTTTGCCTTTCGAAATTGCGGATACCGCGACGACATCGCCCGGGACGAAAATCGAGACATCGATGGCAGAGCCAGCTTCGAGCTGCGAGCTGCCAGCTTCGAGGGGGAATTCGCGAAGATATTTGAACGGTTTGCCGGTTTGCGGTTTGTTGACTTTGGATTCTTTCATAGCGCCGAAGCCGACTTGAACGGCTTCGTACCCCTGCTTTTCCTTTCCCATTATTTGCGTAACCGTAAGCGGCCCCGCGGTGACGACGGTCGCAGCGGAAACGACGCCCTTGTCGTCGAAGACCTGGGTCATCCGTCCTTTGGTGCCGAGCATGTACTTCATAGTCAGGTTTCAGGTTCTAGGTTTCAGGTGTCAGTTAAAAATTCAAACGCCCGCAACGGCGGGCTCTACAGCTCCACCATTGGTCCATATGCGGACGTGGCTTGTCCTCCGTAGTTCGTATGAACGAAGGAGGAGTGGAGGCACTATATAGGAACCTTCGGCGGAATGCAAATCGAACCTAGATAGATGCGGGTGGGGTGGCGCTCACGTACGGATGGCGGCGGCGATGAATCATTTCAGCGAGTATCCAGACGAGCCCCATCGAAGCGGCTCCGAGTGTAAACGGGATGGTCGTGTCCGCCCCGACAAAGCCGAACGCTTCGCTCATCGTGCAGAGAAATCCGCCCGCGCATTCGGGCGCTTGCGGCGCAGCACTATCGGTAGCGATGAACCGCTCAGTGCTTTGCGGGCGCCACTGGATGTCTTGCGACGTAATCCCCTGCTTCTCGGCTTCCTGCGCGAGGAGAGAAACGAGCGCGTCTATCTGGGCCTGCGACAAACTCGATGTGCGCGGGTCGCTCAAGAGCTCGGCGCGGATGGTCGCACGCAGGTCGCTTGATGTATTTTGCGCATGCGCCAAAAACGGCAGCACAGCGAGGATAGCGCAAACTGCGAAAAGAAAACTGAGGGAGGTCGTACGGCTCATGAATCCAGTATACCCCGTGAGATAAATACGTGCAGTACTCCTATGTGTATAGGGCTGGTTATCTCATGGGGTATACCAATGAGGGCGCGAGCGCGAACCCAAAATAGCCGCGAGTGTGAATAGCGAGCGCTGACGTTAGATCTCCTCGAAGAGCGGGATAATGTTCACCGTCGCGGTTTCTTGCACCATTGCAGGAGTCGCGCCGAGCAGGGCTTGGCATTGCAGAGTGTAGATGGTCTGGGCATTGATAGCGCCCGTAGTTTCTCCCGAAGGACCGGAGTTACGGGTGTTCCAACTTTCGTTGTTACCCGTCACCGTACATCCCTGCACGTTACTGACGCTCCAGTAGAGCTGCGTGCTCTGGCCCTGCCGGACGAGCGACGGAAACGCGAGGAGGTGCCCCGTCGCCGTGAAGGAATCCCCGTTGCGGTCAAGGGCATCGAAGTGGTTGAAGGTAATGTTGTCCGGAGCGACGCAGACCTCGTTCTGCAGCGTCCAACCATCGGGACAGTTTATGGCGACGCATTGGTTGTTTTGCCACGTGAAGCCGCTCTGACACCGGCAGACGCCGCCGATGACCTGTCGCGGGGGAAGACACTGTGTACCGGTGCCCCCGCCGCATGCGTTGTTGCAGTTGGACGAGGTGTAGCTACCGTTTGGGTCTGCGACGCACTGGTTGGAGGAATTGCAGGAGTAGTTGCCCCCGCCGCCGTCGTCATCGTCGTCGCCCCCGCCAAGTGTCGCGGAGCACGACCCGAGTACGAAACCATCCGATCTTTTCAGGGTGCCTGAGTATGTGCCGGTCTGCGATGTTTGGGCCGAGCCCGCGGCGGGGACGCCGTTGCCCAAGGGATCAATATCAAATGTGTCGGTCGGTCCAAGATCAGTTGATGACCAATGCACCGTGGTGGTGTCTCCACTCTGGTCGAACCAAATGGAGCAGGTGGGTGCTGCCGTAGATTCATCGGTCCACGTGACGGTGACGCTAAGTTGCCTGCACGTGATCGCGGTCACCATTCCGTCCCGGCCACTGAAGTGCTCTTCGCTCCACGACGTGTACGGCTCTACGATGCCGACCATGGTGGAGCCGCTGGGGCACTGCGGCGTCAGCGGAGGGCCGCCCGAATCGTACATCGGTCCCGCACTGACAGTTTGTACGGGACCAAAGGTGACCTCCGGCGAGACAATCTGCCTGCAGGTAATATCGGTCACAATTCCACTACGGGAATAAAAGTGCTCATCAAGGCTCGACGTGTACGGCTCTACGATGCCGACCATGGTGGAGCCGCTGGGGCACTGCGGCGTCAGCGGAGGGCCGCCCGAATCGTACATCGGTCCCGCACTGACAGTTTGTACGGGACCGAAGGTGACCTCCTCCAGCGCAGCGAGTGTCGCCAGCGGCAGGAGCACGAGTAGAAAAAGTGCGAGCGTAAGTTTCAGTGTACGCATACTATTTAACGGTTACAATTCCTTTTTTGGTGCCGTCGCCGTAGGTGAAAGTGCCTGTTTTGGCGAATGTGTATTCAAAGTACTCGCCTTTTGCGGACACTTGCGCCGCCTCGCCGACGACGGTGAGCCGGAACGTCGTGCTTGAGTTGTTGGTAAAGCGGACGGTTTCCCCCTTCTTGACGGTGAGTTTCTTCGGTACGAACCCGTTGTCTGTGTAGGAAACGAAATACTGGAATCCGCGTTGGGCGGAAACGTAATCCGCCGGCTTCGGCGGCTCAAGATACCGCTCGACGGCGGGGGCCGGAGCGGGAGTAAAAGACAAGAGACTGAACCCGAAACCAAATCCAAGCAGTGCGAGCGCGATGACAAGAAGCGTCAACCACAAGAAGTACCGGTGCGTAGGGTGCTCTGGAGGCATTGCTGTAAGTATACGGCACGGAAAAAGCCGCCGCCCCTTTGGGGCGGCGGTGTGTGGAGAGTAAAACTCTCCGGGTTTTACATCATTTTCACCCCATTAGAAAGATTCGATTCTAACGGGGCAGGCGTCATAAGAAACAACGCCGCGTCTTTACATCATTTTGACATCTATACTCACACCGGAGGGCAAATCTATGTTCGTCAATGCTTCAATAACCTTGGGCGCGGGATTGAGAATATCTATCATGCGCTTGTGGATGCGCATCTCGAATTGTTCGCGCGAATCTTTGTCGATGAATGCCGCGCGGTTGACGGTGTACTTCTTGATATCGATAGGGAGCGGAACGGGGCCCACCACTTCCGCGTTGTAGCGGGCGGCGGTATCGATGATTTGCTTGACCGATTTATCGAGAATGCCGTGCTCGTAGGCGCGGACCTTGATGCGGAGCCGATGTACGGTTTCAATTTTCTTGACTCGTGGAGTGTGTGCTTGCGCGGAGCGCGGAGAGACTTGCGCAGAAGCGTCAGCGGCAGTAGTAACCGCCTTCTTGGCGCGGGGTTTCCGTGCCTTTTTTATCGTTGCTTCCGCTGTCATACCCGGTTAGTAGAATTTCGAATAGTTCTTGCTGCTGTATAAATACTTTCGACGAACATGTCTTGACTTCGGTTGTTATTCCTTTACTGCTGGTCAATATGCCACGACCAAAGCAATTCGAAATTTCACTACCGGGTCATAGAACCCGCAGAGTATGCACCAAGCGAGAAAAAAACGCAATCCCGGGCAAATGACGCACAGGGAGCAGTTGCCACGGGCTACCATGAGCCACATACTTACACCATGCTCGGACTCGGATGGGTCGTCTTTATCGCTGAGTGTATTCTCGCGCTTTCCTTTGGCGTGCTCTTTTGGCATTTCTGGACGCACTCCGCAATGAGCCGCTCCGTGGCCAAGCGCGCGATTTTCGTCTACGCGGCGGGGTGTATTGTCTTCCTGCTCCTCACCCTCTTTCTCCCGCTATGACCGATACATCTCCGGATGACGAACAAGTGCTCCTCGTCGTGCACAAACACTGGGCATCGCTTCTCGGCGAGGCGGCGCTCACCATCGTGCCGGGGCTCACCATCCTCTCACTTCTTCTGCTCTTGCGCGGATTGCCCATCACGCTCGCGGACGCGACGGTACATGCAGTCATCACGCTTCTTGTGCCATTTTGTTTCCTCACACTGTGGACGATACTCGCCGTCCAGTGGACCAATTACTACCTGGAGATGTTTGTCGTGACGGACCGGCACATCTTCTACACGACACAGGTGAATTTCACCGAGCGGACCGTCTCGCAATGGAATATCCATGATGTGAGCCACGCGACGGTACATGTCGGCGGGCTCGTCGAGTCATTTTTTAATTACGGCTCCATCACCATTGAAGGCCGCGACGAAAATATCCCGGTCACCGTCGGCGGCATTCCCGACCCCGAATACGTCGCGGCTGTTATTCTCAAACAGGACGACCGTTACGGCGAGCTCAAGGAAACCGCGCGCAAGCAGCGCGAGCTCTTGCATTTCTTCAGCCACGAGGTCAAAGGCCACCTCGCCAAAAGCAAAGCCGCGTTCGCATCTATAGTAGAGGGCGATTACGGCCCCATCTCCTCTCCGCTCGACACAATGGCGCACCAAGCGCTCGCCGATTCGCAGAAAGGCGTCGAGACCGTGATGTCTATGCTTGATAATTCAAACGCCGAAAGCGGCGCGATGCGTTTTGAGAAGAAACCGTTCGACCTCTCGGCGCTCGCGCACCGTGTCGCGGAAGAATTCCGTCCGCGGGTGGAGCGCAAAGGGCTCATGCTGCTCACCTCAATTGACGACGCGTGCGTACTCACGGGCGATGAAGAAAAAATCGAGCGGCACGTGCTGCGCAATCTTCTGGAGAACGCGCTGCGCTACACTCCCGTGGGGCACATCACGCTTTCGCTCAAAAAAATGGAGGGTGGTGTCCGTCTCTCCGTCGCCGATACGGGAGTCGGCATCGAGGAGAGTGACATGCAAAAACTTTTCACCGAAGGAGGACATGGCGAACATTCAAAAGACGTCAACGCCGACTCAACCGGCTTCGGGCTCTTCGTCGCCAAACAAGTGGTGGAAGCGGGCGGCGGCCGCATCTGGGTACAATCGGAGGGCACCGGCACGGGCTCGAATTTCTTCGTCGAATTTCCGTTGGGGTGACGGTATAAAAATCAACGTATGTCCGTGCGCTCTAGGATGTCGAATCCGCTCGCGACGGCATCGCAGAGAAAATCCTCCAACTGACTGTGGTCGCCGGTCGTTTGGGCTTTAAAAAGATAGGTATAGTACAGACGCTTCTGTTCTTGGCGAATGATTGCCGGGGGTATATTTTTCTTGAGAAACATGGCACCCATCAGCAAGCGACCGACGCGGCCATTGCCGTCGGAAAACGGATGAATCTGTTCAAACCTGCTGTGTACGCTCGCGGACAAGCCAATCGCGTCTCCCTGAGTCATACCGGCGTCGGAGAGAACTTTCGGCATGAGATTGGGTATGCTCTGATAATTGGCCGTCGGCAGACTGACACCGGTGATGCGGACGGCGTGTCGGCGATACAGACCCGCATCCGGCCGGATGCCGTTCATTAAAATCCCGTGCAATTTTAATAAGAATTCCTCGTTGATTTTCCGTTTTCGGGCCACGTGGTCGAACATGTAATTCAGAGCGGTCTGGTGATTTTTGGCCTCCAATTGTTCGGTTAAGCTTTTATCCGGCAGAGCGGCGTTATCGAAGAGCACTGCCGCCGTGTCGGGTTCGGTGAGCGTACTGCCTTCAATGCTATTGCTGTGATACGTGAGTTTCAAGATAAACTGATCGCGAATATCGGGGTTGCCGACGATTTCGGAGATGACGTTCTTATGCTCAGTTGATTTTTGCCTTAGTAAGCGTTTCTTGGCTGAGAGCCGGTCGACAGAAATTACCTTTTGACCGGTTACTTCCAAAAATAATTCCTCGATGGTCGCCTGCATCTTTGCCCGCGGCGTGGACTTTCCGCCCCGCCAACTGTTGAGCGTAGCAAAAGATACTCCGAACTTGTCGGCGAGCTTGGTCTGGGTCAAGCCCAACGTTTTTTGGATGACTTCGAGTTTTTGGGGTATTGTCATATCGGTTGACGTGGACTGCACCGTCGCATAGACATACTAGCAAACTTTATAAAGTTATCAAATATCGCCGTAACTTTATAAAGTTCAACGGCGGCCGCATCTGGGCGAGCTCGGAAGGTGCAGGCACGGGCTCAAATTTCTTCGTCGAATTCCCGTTGGGATAAAACCTGAAGCCAGTCTGGGTTCCTGGGTAGTAGAAAGTGCCGCTGTGACAAGCTCTACCGCTTCGGCGCAGGCGTGATTTCGAATGTATCGTGGTCCTTTTCAAATTTGAGCCTAAAACTGTCGAAAAACACCTCCTGGCCAAGCAATATATTCACATGCTTCGTGTCTACATACCAAGCCGGTACTTCCATGGTCATGTTCATTTTCGGTATCCGGAACGAAAACGTTGAAGCGCGTGTCGCGACCCGTTTTTCCCCGATGCCAATTATTTCTCGTTCTTTGGCATTTGATAGATCAATGCCGAGGAAGCCTGCGTACTGCGCATTCAGTGTAGTCGTATCAGCTCCCGAATCAATGACTGCAGGGACGATTAGTTTTCTGCCTTGCGCATTTTCTATCTCCAGTTCAAGAATGGGCCTCTTCACCATTTTGCCTCTTGTGTCCATGAGGCCGGCCGCCACGGTATATTTGAATTTCATCAAAAGACGGCTGGTGCGTACCCGAGAGGCGGGAGAACTTGCATGACGACTTGCTCGCTGGTGTCAGATTTCTTAAGCAGCGACTGAAGCGTATCCGCCACCGCTAGAACGGTGTGGTAATCCCTCGAAAGTGCGACCCATTTGCCGGCATAATCTTTCTTAACAACAGAGAGGTCCAGACCTTCAACGACATCACTTTGATTACTCATACCGGCTCATTGTACCACATTCATAAAAGATTCCACGGGCTATGACCTCTTCGTCGCCAAACAAGTGGTGGAAGGAAACGGCGGCCGCATCTGGGTACAATCGGAGGGTACCGACGCGGGCTCGAATTTCTTCGTCGAGTTTCCTTTGGGCTGAGTATAAAAAGGTCCAGGCGCACACACGTTGCAGTATGCGCGCCGGGTTTGGGCGAAGACGCGACGGCACAGCGCCGTCTCACTTCTGTCCCGATGTCGAGGCTTGTTGCCTGACGGGCGGGTAGACCGCGACGACCGCAAGATATAGGCCGTCGGTGAGGGCGTCCCTGCGGTTGTATTCCGCATTTTCAATCGCAAGCTGGCCGCGCTCGCTCGCCGGCAACATCTTTGCTTTCGTCACCATAGCTTCCAATCGCGCTTTTTCACTCTCCGCGCGCTTGATGACGCCGTTATAGAAGTCTCGGCATGCATCCTTGTCGATTTGTGAATCTTCGCGCGAGCAGGCGGAGTCGCGATTGGTCTTCAGCACTTTGAGGCCGTCTACCTTTACGCTGACTTTCTTTTCGGTGCCCGCAATCCATAATGACCACGGGTCCTCGTTCTGCGATTGGGCCACCGCTGGCACCGATAAAAGAATAGAAGCGATGATTACGGCTAAGTTCAGTCGCATAGACGTAACTCCTGGTTGCCTTGGTTGGACTCAATTTCTCCCGCATACAGCGCGGGACTTTAGCGAGTTGCATTGTACCACGTTACTAAGTGGTTTGCAAGATTCTGCCTGTGGATAGCTCCCTATTCACCATTAAACGACGTACAGACTCCTAGCGCACCGCAAAGCTGCTATCATGTCCTCATGATTGGCAAAGGGATGGGAGTCCTCGCGCTTGCTGCGGTGTTAGGCTTCGTTTCGTATTACGAGACTTCCCTTCTTCAATCCCACCAACAAGCGGCGGCGGCTCCGGCGATAGCAGGCGTACTCGCAGTCATTCCTATCGCCCCTCTACAAAAAACTGTGCCCACCTCGATGCCTCCGGATTATTCCGGGTATAACAAAGCAGACGCGGATAAAATGTGTCTCCGTTCCGATGCTACCCAGTGTTACTTCACCAGCGAAAAAACAGACTACGTTTGCGACGACCCGCGCAAGTCGAAATGTGACGCTGCAACTGCTGCGCCGCCCGGTACCCAACAGACGACGATGCTACCGCAATCATCCCAAATAGCAGCTGCTACCGTGGCGCAGCCTCAATGTGTGAGTCCAGAAAAGCGAAAAAAGAACCTGACGAAAATCAAGTGTTATGCGGTAAGCACCGATGGCAAGAATACTCCAATCAGCGAGGGCCACTGTATAGCGTATTTTGACTGTCGCGCTGAGAAAGTTCTCAATAGGAATACGGGGCAAATGGAGGTTCCCAAGGTACAACTTGCCTCGAAAGATGGTGTCATTCTGGTATCCAATACCACTGGAGCGCCGACCGGTGCCCAGAATCAGGCACCGCCGGTAGTGCCTACTAGCGCAACAAATCCGGCACCACCCCAAGCAACAGCTGCGGCAACCGTACCTGCTTCAAGAGATAACTTTTCGCCGGCGTACCAAAACCCAACTGACACATCGGGGCAGCGAACATCGTCAAGCTTCGACGCAAATCGGGAAATTCAACGGTATGGCGGTTCTGGCAGTACGGGCAGCACTGGCTCTACCGGGAGTGGCGGAGGTCTTACCGGGCAGACACAGCCGAGCGGTTCGGCTTTTGAGCAGGGCGGATTTTACAGAGCGGGTGGTACAAATCCGAGCGGAAATCTCGCGGGCAGCAATCCCTCGAGTTATTACACGCCCGGTTACTACGGCGCAGGATTACGCGGACAGAACACGTTTGGAGGTACGGGCTTTTCAGGTTCCCGCAGCAGCGGACGAGTAGCAAGCTCTTTCATCTCCGGCTTCGCGTCACTTATCGGCGGCCTCTTCTCGGTGCCCACCAACAGCGTTGTAAATTACGTCCAATCCTTCGTGGGCGGTTCACCACAACAAACGCCCGCGAATGAGAACGGCGGGCAACAGCAGACGTACGCACCGGGGCAAATCATCGTCGTCGTCCCTTACCCGATGCCGACTTCGCGTACTACCGTCGGTGGGCAACCTACTCAGCTTCCTCCGCGGCCCACGTCCACCACGGACGCCTACGCGGAGCTCCGCGAGATGGCGAGACAGGCGGGTGAAATACCCGGCGCAACGGTTTCCACCGGCGCGCAGGAAGACAGAGTGACGGCGGCGTTCTCCGGGCAGGAGGGAGAGACGCGGCCGGGAGCGTCGCCTGCGGGGAATCAAAACGCAAACGGACAGAGCGGGGCGACACCTGCAGCAGGGACGCAAAGCGGGCTTTCACGCGGCGGGCTGCAGACGGGCACAACCTCCCTCTCCGGGGAACAAGCGACAAGTACGCACGCGACCTCCACCTCGTACAAGGAACCCAAGGTGGTTGAAATCGGCACTCCCGTTGACATCACGGACCTCGGAAGCTACGAAGCTGTCCTCGCCTACTTGAAGGGCGATTGGGCGCGCACCGAGCGCACTGCGCTTCAGAATAAGGTCGCACTCGCTCAAGCGGAAGTGCAGCAGGACGCCATCCGCGCACAGCTTGAAGCGCTCCAAGACGCGCGCGCCGCTAATCTCTGCGATGATTCCTGCGCCGCTTCGCTCACCGTGCTTCAGAATGAGCTTCCTGTGCTGCAGTCGCGCGTCGAGGCGCTCCAAACGGCAGTCGAGAAAGATGCGCAGCCCCGCCCCTCATCTCCCCCGCCGACGGTGGCGCAAATCGACCGTCTCGTGGAGAGCCTCGCGGACCCCACGTACGAAGCCGCTATCCCCCGGAGTGCTGCGTCGGAGCCGACGGCTGTAAGCGTTGCCGAGCAAGAAGCGCTGCCCGAGGTGCCGCAGACAAAGAGCGAGGCCGTCGTGACGCGTGTCGTGCAGAGTATCTGGAACTTCTTGAAATCGATTTTCCTTCCGCCTACCACAGAGTCGGCAAAACCGCGCGCGAGCTGCTCACTCTTCGCATCGCTTTTTGGCAGGTGTAAGTAGGGGCTGTGCCTGTTTGGGCTCGCCCGCAGGCTGGTACAATTGCAAGCATGAAAAGAGGAGAGGTGAGTTTTCTCGTACTTATCACTCTCATCGTCTGCGGTTCATACGTTTTGGGTAGTCCGGGAACCGCGAGAGAAGCTCTCGCGGCACAAGCGGCAACGCCGTCATCAGCAAAAAAACAGGAGCCCGCATATAAGCTCTGTCCGCCTCAGACGGCAACCGAGAGATACAGCAGCAGCAAACCCATCTATCCCAACAAGTACCAAGTACCGGATCCCGTACGGGGAGGCTTCATAACGATAACCAACCTGTACGGCAAATCGTGCAGCACCATCAATGAGGAGCTGCGTATTTACATACGAAGCGCATGCAGAGGTCCATGGGATTGTCGCGCCATTGAATACGTGGACGAATCCGGCAAGATACATCCGGTAACGAACGACCGTTTTAACTCTTCGCCGCCGGTTCCTTGCACCGGAGGCGGATTGATTATTTCTACCGCCTGCGGGGCAGATACGCCTCCGAAACTCGAAACGCCGCAAATACCCACTCCTCCGACAACCCAAGGAAACGAAATTATAAACGCCTTCAATCCGCAACAGACTCCTGCGACGCCCGCGCAAAATCAGGCCAGCCAAGCCGCCCCCGCCGGGCAGGAAGTGACACCGCCGGCGAGTTCCCTACCAAGTGCGGCACCCATCGTCCCGGCAGGGTCACCCGGAAGTGCGGCCGCCCTCCCGGTGCCGGACAATCCGTACACTGCCCCGGCGCTTCTGCAAGCGTACCGGTCCTTTTCCATATTCCCCCAACAAATAACTTTCCCCTCCTCATACTCTCCGCAATCCCGGACACAGGAAAGCAGGGTGCAATCATCAATGAACGCTTTCGCTCCTTCGTTCGCTCCGATGCTGTTGAACAGTCTGCTGCCGGCCACCTTAGCTCCCCTGCGAACCTTCACCCAACTATTATTCGCTCCCATTATTCCGATAGACAGGCCCGGAGTCTCCACCCCATCGCAAAATCCGGCCCGTGGGAGGCAGCTCGTGGTATATGAATTGACACTACCGCCTCCGCCTCAAAGAGATACCGACGAAATGATACCTGAAAGACAACGGGAAGAAACTCTAGGTCCAACGATGGCAAGCGAAGGTACCGTGACGACAGGAGCCGGTGCGTTCTACGCCGGGCAGAAAATAACAGACGCAACATCTACGGGCAGCACTTCAAACCTTCGGCGGATAGAATCGACAGTGGTTGACATCGCAGTACCTGTTGATATCACGGACCCCGCAAGCTATCAACCTACCTTTGCACCCCTTGATGGTGATTGGACGCGCTTGGAGCGCACGGCGGTCAAAAATAAACTTGCGCTGGCAGAAGCGGAAGCCGGATATTCGGCCATCACAGCTCAGATGGGTGCACTCCGAGAGGCGCAGGCGGCAGATTTGTGCGGGGAGGAGTGCGACGCATCCCTCGCATCGCTCCAAAATCAACTTTCGATATGGCAGTCGGATGTTGATGAATTCGGAGCCATCGTCCGGAATGACGCCGCCCCCCGCCCCTCATCTCCCCCGCCGACCGTGGCACAGGTCAGGCGGTTTGCCGGGAGCTTCGCGGAGCCGTCGTACCAGGTATCAACTCCGCGCAGCGCCGCGGAAACGCCGGCGGCAGTGAGTGTCTTCGAGCAGGAAGCCGTGCCCAAAGTGCCGCAGACGACAAGCGAGAGAATCGCAACGCGCATCGTGCAAGGCATCTGGAACTTCTTGAAATCGATTTTCCTTCCGCCTACCACAGAGTCGGCGAAGCCGCGCGCGAGCTGCTCACTCTTTGCATCGCTTTTTGGCAGGTGCAAATAGTCTTTACTTTTTCGCGGAAAAATCCGCGCGGAGCGACAGCGCACCGAGCGCGAGAAAGAGCGCAGCCTCCAACCAATTCTGTTGTTGAACGGCCTCGATGAGCGCGATGCCGAAAAAGATAATAAATACCGCAAGATTCGCAAACTCCGGTTTTTTCATACCATAAGAATATCACCACTTTTAGACATCCCGATACTTAACAAAAAAGTTAAGTATCGGGATTAGGAAACGTTTATCCGACAAGAATCTTTGTACTCCGCCGAGGGCTGTACGAGTTCCATATCCAAAAGAATACCACCCGCCCGCATTCCCCCGCCCGCCGGATTCACTAAATGAGACATACTGTCCGTGCTATGCGTCCAAGCGACGATACTTTTTGTTGCGATATGACAAGCGGGTCTTTTTGATGTCGTTTTTCATCACCCTCTTTTCTCGCGCCGTTCGCAGCTCGCTCGCCTTGATGTAGGAATGTCCGAAAATATGTTTTTTATTGCCTCTTTTTATGTCGAAAAAGACGTGCGCAAGGCGACCGTTTATCATGGCAAAACACCAGTGCATATATCTGCATTATAACTCTGCCCGTATGATATTCTCTCTATTATGAAAATCAGCTACGACAAGACTGTTGACGCATTGAATGTCTCCCTACGCACAGGCGTAGTTGCAAAAACACTTGAAGTCGCTCCGGAAATCCTTGTGGATGTGGACAAAAAAGGAAACACACTCAATATCGAAATTATCGGTGCAAGTGAAAAGATAGGCAAGAAGAACTTCGGCAAATGTTATTTAAAACTCAAGAGTGGACTGTTTTAGGGGGGTTTTAAGATTCAAGAGTGGACTCCCGGGACGGCGGGACTGCCGCCCTCCATATCCGCATACTGCCTGTTATTGGTCCATCATCAATCAGCAGTATGTCCTACATTCATATGCGCCTCTCGGAGGCGCAGGTTGTTACTATTCTCACGCAGTACACGCAGAAGAAAATATCGGCAGCGGATGCACAAACGAAGCTCGGGGTGAAGCGCAGCCGCTTTTTCATTCTTGTTGAACGCTTCCGTTCAGACGGCGAGTCATTCGCACTCTTCACTCCCCGCACGGCACAGAGGCGGATATCGGAGAATGCAGAGAAGTACATCAAAGAGGAACTTGAGAAGGAACAGGAACTCATCAAAGATCCTTCGATCCCCATACGTTTCTACAACTACTCCGCGGTGCGGGATGTGTTGAAGGAAACGCACAAGGTCGAGGTCTCCGTGCCAACTATCATTACTCGTGCCAAGGAGCTTGGCTTCTACATTCCCAAGATTGAGCGGGCGAAGCATGAGCGCATCGTTTCCACTGACTTCGTGGGCGAGCTCGTGCAGCACGACTCATCGCACCATCTGTTCTCACCGTTCATGGATACCAAGCTCTACCTCATCACCACACTCGACGATCATTCACGTCTTTTGTTGTTTGCCGACTTCTTTCTTCAAGAAACGACATGGCATCACATCGAGGCCTTGAGCCACGTTTGCACCATGTACGGTGTTCCTCTCAAGTACTACGCAGATCAACATTCCATCTTCCGGTATGTGAAAGACCGAGATGAAAAACGCCCACACAACGAGTACGTGAAATTCACCGATGACGTCGATCCGCAGTGGAAGGCCGCTGTGAGGCGTTGTGGCTCGGATGTTATCTACGCGCTCTCCCCGCAGGCCAAGGGCAAGATCGAACGACCGTATCGATGGATCCAAGACCGCTTGGTACGTACCGCTGCGAAAGAAAAACTGACGACGCTCAGTGAGATGCGCGAAGTACTTCGCGACCTTGTCGATATGTACAACACGCGCTGGGTGCACTCGACGACCAAAGAGATCCCGATTATCCGCTTCGAGAATGCGCAGAACGGAAACTGTTCGCTCTTCAAGCCGCTTCCGCAGGGGCGTGACGCAAACGATCTCTTCTGTCTCGCGTTCAAGCGTACGACCGACGGGTACCGCTCGCTTTCGTTCGACAGTATCTGTTTCCGGCTTCCGAACGCTCGTTCGTACACCGAAACGGAGATTCATCTCGCCCTTGATCCAAAGACTGGCCTCGTCGTGGCTCGTTTTTGGCAAGAGGGGGCCTTCGTGGAGGAGCACAGAATCAAGTTGGCTCAGATGAAGACAGTCCACTTCTAAACTTTACAAGGAGTCCACTCTTGAATTTTTCCTAACAGAAGAACTTCGGCAAAGTGACCGTAGGCAAGCACTCGCTTGCCCTCCCTGCGGTTGCTTAAAGAAGTTACCCCCGCCCCACAGTAATCCCCAAAAAGCCCCGTATTCCATTCCCCGATTCTATCAAACTCATCAAGCAAAATAGGAATATACTATCCGGATGACACCTGAGCAGATATCGGAGAAGCTCGAAATCGCAAAGAAAATCTTTCTTGACCTACATCACATGCTTCTAGAGGTGGGGGCAAATGAACGCTCGATAACTCACAAGTTCGCCGAGTGCATGACTGCCTTGTTTGAGGGGTGGAATGTGGATTGTGAGTACAATCGAGATGGGTACGAACCGAAGAGGATCGTGAAAAACATTAATGAGGTAGTTCGTATTGACGACGATAATGCCGTGACTGCGTTTCCTGACATCATAGTGCACCACCGAGGTGGAAGTGGCGCAGAAAATAACTTACTTGTAATAGAAGCGAAAAAAGATAGCAGTAAGGCGGCAGTGGAGGATGATTGCGAAAAGCTTCGTAGAATCAAAAATTCTCTGAATTATCAGTTCACAGCTTTCATCAACTTTAAGACGGGAGAGCGATGCGGTATCGATATTCGTGAACTAAATGAGTGACGGACAACTTCAAAAGCGATTTTACTGCGGCACGATGCAATACCTCGGACTCCCCGAGCAAAACGGATTCTTAATTCTTTCATAACTTTGTTCATATGAATGTAGGAGTATAATCTCGCCGATGGCCACCAATCCTATTTCCGAAGTCGTTGAGCTCGCTCTTTATCATGGGCGGGAAGAAACCAACATCGAGTATAAGGGCGATGTTCCGTGGACCAATCGCAAAAAAGAACGCGAGATTATGCAGTCAATCTTCGCGATGAGCAATGAGGAGGATGGGGGCATTATCCTAATAGGGGTAGCGGATGACGGGACACGAACTGGACTTTCGACAGCAAATTTCGCGACGTATTCGCACGACACAATAAATCGTCGCATTGAGAACAAAGGCAATCAGCCCATTGCATGCAAGGTCGACAAAATCACTCTCAAGGACAAGGTGGACGGCACAGAAAAGAATTTCGTCATCATTCAGGTTCCAGAAACTCGTGAATTCCCATTCGTTTACACAGGAGGATTAGAACTATGCAACGCCAGTCAACCTCCCCACTTGAGCAACATTGCTTTGCGAAAGAGCGCCCTGTACATCCGCAACAAAACATCAGTCGGAAACAAGGAAATCGAGACGACCCAGGAGTGGCAAGAGCTGATTGAGCGTACGCAGCGCAAGTACGACCGCGAAACCGCCCGACGAGTGTCCTTGCGGGGCGATACCAAAGGGCCGAACCCATTCGACAAAGAACTTAGCATATGAATCCCGATACAAAATCGAAAATTCTTAGCGTCGGTCACTGGCGTGTCGTTATACGTCCAGCCCGACAATATTATGCGTCAGACCGATTTGCCCTGCGAAATCTTGAAGACGTATTGCAGCGCGCTCAAGTTAAATTGCGGGGATGGTATTACCCGCATATCGACCGAGAATCAGTGGTTCACACGAGTCAAATTAAGATCAGTGGTAGTTGCGAGTTTGAATTAATGGGTAAGTTGGAATGTTGGGAATTCACTCGAAGTGGGCAGTTTGGTCATTTATTCGCCATGGAGGATGACACAATAATCGATGAAAAAGCTGCTGAAAAGATTCGCTCAGGAGTTATGTTTGATGCGGAAAAGGCAAAAGGGATAAAGAAGTTCTTCAATGCAATCAGGGCAATATATGCTTTTACGGAGATATATTTCTTTGCCGCTCGCCTTGCACAATCGAAAGAATTCGAAGATGTTAACAAATTCGAAGTTATAATCGAACTTCGTGGAGTTAGAGACAGGATGTTATATGTTGGCGACCCATTTCTTCGGGACTTGTGGGGTGCGTATATAGCAAAAACCGAAAATGACGTTATCCGATTTAGTGAAGTATACGATAAAGAAGAACTTATTGGACGATACGACCTTTTGGCATTAAACAACATCGAGGAGACTTTTAGGCTATTTAACTGGAAAGAACCGAATATGACTCAAGCTAAAATTGACCAACAAAAACTCTTAGAACGACGCCTGTAAATCAGAAAAACCCCGTCTTACAGCGGGGTTTTGGGGGTTGCTAGGTTATGCGGTTTTTAAGCCATTATTTGGCTACATCGTCCGATGGGTGCTGCTCCAAAAGCTTCCTTGTCGCATCGTCCAGAGCGATGCCCTGATTGATNCG
>C687J35504_10000641_pt1 | contig 25073 bp, 22 predicted proteins | sample RifCSPhighO2_02_FD_35504 | JGI IMG/M metagenome (IMG submission 35504) | reverse complement strand
TTTTTCCAGTTCATCCATTGAGGAACTAACTGGTTTGACTTTAATATTCTGCTGGAGCTTTCACCCTAAGGCAAGACCTTAGGGTATAACGATTAATAAATCCTTTAAGAGATTTAGAAGGAAATATAATTCAAGATGATGGAGAGCTTAAAGGGCATCTTAATAGAGTAAGAAAAGTAAATGGAATATACTTGCTTGATGGAGATACTTCTTTTGTTCCATATGGTTCTTTTGAGCGAGGCGTACAAGAACACGGAAAGTTTTTAGAAGGCGGACTTGCAAGAGGATTAGTTCATACTTCAGATAAGAAAGCAAATATATTATCTCCTATTGCAAATGATACTGAATATCCTAAAGGGGTTAATGTTTCTGGATTTGATTCAGTTAATGAACTTATTGTGAGGGTTGTTTGCTTGGGCTCCGACTGGGGTCTTGACGGCGGCAGGTTGTGTGTCGGCGGCGACGGCTGGATCGTCAGCGGCGACGGCTATGTTTTTGGGGGGTTGGTTTCCCTCGATTCCGAGCGAGCGGACGCAAAAAATTAGTGTGGATTCATGATTTCGGTATATTTTTAAATGAGAACTAACTCTTGGGAATATGGATAAAAAACAGGTGTTGATTGTGATTCTTCTTGTTGTGGTTATTGTAGGAGCATTTGCAGAAGCAAGCGTCACCCTTAATAATGAGACAATAAAGAGAACATACACTACCGGAGAAAATATTGAGGGAAAGATTAAAGTAAGATTTACGGGAGAACCTGCATCAAGTATTATAAAAAGCAATTTTCTAGGCGAGATAAGCTTGTTTAGTCTCCTTAATGCAAATAATTATGAAGAGGGAGTTGAATATAATTGCAGTTATCCCGGATGTGGAGATACTTATGAAGCGAAAGGGGAGGTAAATAGAGTGCAGATTATCAATGGGAGCGATTCTTTTGCCGGATTTGTCATTAACGATGCTGATGTTTCCATAGAAGAATTAGATTTAGTCATATCAAGTTCCAATGGTCCTAGCTGTACAACTCCCATAAGAATTATTCCATTGGACAACAAAGATATTGAACTATCTGCAATAGATTATGTTAAATCGGAGCTTTCCTGTCCGATAGAATCCAACGGATGCTTTGATAATTCTTTACAAATTTTAAGCTATAAAGATGTAATTCTCACACCTCAACCCTCATGCACTAAAATATACTTAAAATCTGCTCCTTCTTATGAACTTGGAGCGATAATAAACGCTACCAATAATCAGAGCAAAATAATATTTGAATTATTTGATAATGAGAGCAATTTTCTAGATAGCTGTACAGTCAATTCTCCGGGGCTTGGAAAGCAGACAGCGAAATGTATTGTGAACTGGAGCATAATTTCAGAAAGTGACCATGTTGTATGCCTCTATGCCGAATCAGATAATAGAGAATATTCTATTCGTTCTGAACAGTCAAGCCCGTCATGCGGAGGAAGCGGACTTGAATTTAACCCTAAAAGAGATTATGAAGTATTTGTAAGGCCACTTGCTTTTAACTCTATAAGAAATTTAAGCATATCAAAAACACTGAACGAAATATATGGTATATTGCTGGCTGAAGAAGCTGACTTATACATTGAATCTATATATGGGAGAGATTGTTCAGATGGGTGCATTATACCTATTAAAATAAAGGGAATAAACCAAGAGCTAAGCATAATAAACAGCACATTGATTTACCGCTCTGGAAATGAAGTAATACAAGGAGGGGCTGTAAACCGACTTGATGGCTCTCCATCCCAGATATCCTCAAATGGACCTTTAAACATTGAGCTTTCACATGCTAAGTTTAATATTCCGGTAGATTCTAACCAGAAAAATCTCCAGATTTACTGGAGAGCAGACCCATTATTTTCTACAGCTATACCTATTACTCTGAAAAAAGGATTTGAATTTTCTATCAGACCCATATTTGTTAATATTGGAATTCCTACTATGTTCACGATAATATCCAATGTCAATATAAGCTCGTCTGTTTGGGAATTTGGAGATGGAAGTCCTGAAGTTGGAACTTCGGGAAACAAAGCAATCTATAGATATTCTGAAATAGGCAATTATACGTTGATGGTATCTGCAAGAGGGCCACAAGGAGCAAGTGTGACCAAAGAAATAGAGATTAATGTTGGAAATGCTTCGTCATCGGTTAATCAGTTAATCAATCAGTCCAAATCCAATATAATCAGGATAAAAAAGTCAATGGCTGTTCTAAGTGTTCCTGCCAGAAATTTATTGGATGAAAGACTGAATATCAGTTTACAGGAGAAGAATATTGCGGAGCTAGAAAATATTTCGCGCTCTGGATTAAATGAGAGCGACTATGTTGGATTAATAGAACAAATAACCAATTTAAACATTCCATATGATATTCAAATATCTGAACGCGGGCTCGTGCCTCTTGAACTGGGCTTTTCCGCAATCGCCCCGGAATATTCTGTTGGATTGAGCAATGAATCTATTTCAGAAGAAAAATTAGATGAATTAAAACTTAATCTAATAGACTGGAACAACAGAAATTATAAGAGCAGTGTTGAGTATTCTATAATATCTTCTCTGGATGAAAGCGGAGATAAAACTCCTATTGCGACTTCCTTCAAGATTAATCTGGAAAAGATAAGCGATGTGGAATCTAACCAAGAGTTTCTCATTATAGACTATCCTTATGAAGAAATAAATTTTGCTTCCCAATACAATGCCCAGGCAATAAATTCAGAGTCTTATTCGGGAACTGCTGTTTCTCTCTCTAACCAAAACGCCCTAGAGTTTGCACTGTCGGGAGAAGTCGCTATGGAAGATTTAGGAATGTATATCTCTCCACCTTTGGAAAAGATAGGAAATTACAAATCCCGGTCTTTCTCAATAGGAGAAAGAGAATTTCCGAGAGGAACTCTTATAGCCCTTATTACTATTTTAATTGTTGGTGCATTGATAATTTATATAGCGTTGCAAGAATGGTACAAGCGCAGATACGAAAGATATTTGTTCAAAAGTTCTGATGATATTTATAATCTGATTCACTTCATATATAATGCAAGACAGACTGGCAATGAAGATAATTCTACCAGGAAGAAAATAATAGATAATGGATGGAACAGAGAACAGGCATCTTATGCCTTTAAGAAAGCAGATGGAAAAAGAACAGGCATGTTTGAAATACCTATCTTCCGCTCTATTGAGAAAAGAAAAATTCTTGAGGAGATGGAGAAGCGTAGAATGGGCGGCGAGCGTAAGGTTTATTAAAACACTTTTCTCTTAAAGTGATATGTTCAAGAGAATTATAAAATTTTCAGGCAAGCTTCTGAACAGAATGTTTAGAAAGAAGATAAGCATAAAGATAGGTTTTTACGGGCCTCCTAATGCAGGAAAGACTTCAATTGCAAATAAAATATGCAAAGACTGGACTGGAGAAGAAATAGGGGTAGTAAGCAGAATTCCTCATGAAACAAGGCATGTGCAGTTTAAGGAGAAAGTAGAAATTAATTTTAAAGGCAAAACACTTACTTTCAAGATGGTAGATACACCTGGAATTGCAACAAAAATAGATTACGAAGATTTTCTCCATTATGGTGTGAAAAAAAGCGAAGCCAAAAAAAGAGCTAAAGAAGCTACTCAAGGAATAATAGAGTCAATACAATGGCTTGATGACATGGATGCAGTTGTTGTGGTTTTGGACGCAAGTGAAAATCCTTATTCTCAAGTCAACATTACAATAATTGGCAATCTTGTTGCCAGAAAAATACCTATACTAATAGTGGCTAACAAAATAGATTTACGCAAGGCGGATATAAAGAAAATTCAGGCTGCATTTCCAGAATACAAAGTAGTCGGGATATCTGCCAAAGAAGGAACTAATCTTGATGGTTTTTACGCTGAACTTTTTGAACTGGCTAAAAGAACATGAAGACTAAAGATAAAAAGATAAGGGGTTTAAGTCTGCAGGTTATACCTTACTCTGAAGTGCAGACGCTTTCCATTTCAGAGAGAGTTAAGAAGATTCTTTCGTTAGTTCTTAGCAACAAGATAGTCCTTCTTCATGGAAGACTGCGCGCTGAAGAAGAAGCCCGGCTCATTGAAGATACTATGGCTCTTGTAGACCACATAAAGAATTTCAAAGGAATAGAGCTAGCAGTTATAGAGCCGGATCTTAAAGATAGCTCTATGTTAAGCAAGATGAAATATGGGATAGCAAAGAGACTTGTTGGCGACAGCAGTGCTCTTACAGTAATTGGTCCTGCTTCTATAATCAAGGAAATAAAGAGGGACCCTAAAAAGATAGAGCTTCTCTTGAATGATTAGTTTAGTTTTTCAGATTCACATAAATATTTATTAAGCCTTGTAAATTTGGGATTCTATGGCATATAGGTGTGTTCACTGCTCTGAAACTTACAGAGACGGCTCTGAAGAGATATTAAATGGATGTGCATGTGGGAGCAAATTTTTCTTCTATATGAAAGATGAGAAATATCAGGAGATATTAAGACAGAAAGCAAGTGCAGGAGACATTCCGGTGCTTAGTGAAGAAGAGAAAATACAGATAGAACAAGATGTAAGGGAAATTGCCGGACTTGAAACTGACACCTCTGTGCCGGTTTTCCTTGATTTTGAGAGCATAAAAATAGTCAAGCCCGGAAAATATCTTCTTGACCTTGCAAAACTATTTAGCCAAACTAAACCGCATGTTTACCAGCTAGAAGATGGCAAATATATTGTTGATTTGAGCCCTCTTGAAAAGTAATATCAGAAAATCCTTCGGATTTTCTTGTGATCGAAGTGTTCCACGCACTGAAGTGCGTGGTTTGTCAGACACTTCGACATCGGACAATTTAAAAAGCAATGCTGATTACTTCAGTATGATGAAAAAAATAGCTGATATTATGGAATTAAATCCTTCAAAAGAAGAAATTGATTTCTTAAAAGATATTGTCAAGAGAGTAACTAAAACGCTAAAAAGAGAAATAGATGCTAGAAAGATAAATGCCGGCGTATTTGTTGGAGGGAGCTTTGCAAGAGAGACTTTAGTTAAAGACAAGACTTATGATATAGATATTTTTATCAGATGCAAAGGCGAGGTAGATAAAATATACAGCAAGCTGGAGCCGGCAATACGGAAGATATCAGAAGGCATTGGAGAAATGGAAATCATCCATGGAAGCAGGGATTATTTTAGAATTACCGTGAATTCTGATAATTGTGCCATTCTGCGGCAGAATTCTCTGGACGGTAAATTAAATTCAAATATCGTCTTAGAGGTAATCCCTGTAAAACACGTGAACAGCCCTTATGAAATAAATAATGTTACTGACATGAGCTACTCCCATGTGTATTATATTAAGAAGAAAATCAAAAAAAATCCTAAAATAAGAAATGAGATTATATTTGCCAAAGCTTTCTGCAAAGCACAGGGAGTATATGGAGCTGAGAGTTATGTACGCGGTTTCTCCGGATATGCAATAGAATGCCTGATTATAAATTATGGCTCTTTCTTAAAGATGGCCAGGGAAATAGCCAATTCCAGAGAAAAAATAATATTGGATCCTGAAAAGAAATATAAAAACAAAGACGAGATTGCAGTAAGCATGAATGAGAGCAAACTCAAAAGTCCAATTGTACTTGTTGACCCGACTTGGAAAGAAAGAAATGTCCTTGCCGCCTTGAGCGATGAAACATTCATAAAATTCCAGTCCGCCCTAAAGAGATTTCTCAAGAAACCTAATGAATCTTTTTTTAGATATGAAGAAATTAGTGAGAAGAAGATAAAATTAGAAGCTGAAAAGAAAAATGCCGTATTATTTCACCTAAAAATCTTAACCCGTGGGCAGCACGGAGATATTGCAGGAACAAAACTAAAAAAAGTGCATAGTTTTTTACTGTCGCGCATAAGAGAGAGATTTGAGGTGATTAATCATGTTTTCATTTATAAAGGAAGTGATTACGCTGATACTTATTATGCAGTAAAGCAGTTTGAGAAATCAATAAAACGCGGACCTCCCATATCTATGAAGGAGAATGTTTCTGCTTTCAAAAAAGAACATAGAAAAACATTTGTTAAAAATGGAGTAATCTATGCTATAGAAAAACCTATGAAAGCAGATAGAAAGATTTTAGAGGACATTATTAACAAGTATAAGAGAAATATAATTGAGATTGGTGCTGAATCAGTTGAATTATTGATTCTGTGAGTTTTTCAAGGCATTTTCTACTATATTAGCCAAAGATTCTGTAAAGAATGGTGAGTTCAACCATACACCCATTTCCTCTTCTGAATGTTCAGGAGTTATCATGATGAGAGCCTGTTTCTTGTCAGAAATTATAAATCTGCCCGGATTATCAGTCTGCCTTGATTTTATATTTAATCTTGTAGTAAACCTTCTTACTCTCTCCGGGTCGCCTGAAAGTGCAAGCTTAATCTTTATGTTATTTTTATATAGCTTTTCTAATGCGGGCACTAGAACACGGCTCTTGTCTTCAAAGTCAACAATTGATGTGCAAAGCACAAGTTCTTTCTCTGTGTTCTCAACTAAATCGCGCATCTTCCCCATGATATTTGAACGGCCTTTTAATGAGCCTGTGATTTCGTGCGATTTTATTGGTGAGATGCCGGAGTTATGAAGTTGTTCAAGCTCTGCATATTCCGATGTTGCCTTAAGTTCTGAAAGAGTTTTAACTCTCTCATGTGCGTCATTCATAGTCTTAGTTTTCATCTTCTCAATTATTTCTGTTGGTTTTATAGAGATATATTTAACTGGCTTTCCTATCTTAGTTATTGCAAATCCTCTCTTTTCCAAAGACTCTAAGACATCATATGTTCTGCTTCTTGGAACCCCGGATAATTCTGATACCTCTCCGGCTGAAGCTATGCCTTTTGAAAGCAAAGCTAGCCAGACTTTAGTTTCGTAAATATTAAGATTAAAGTAGTCCTTTATTCTCTTAACTAGTTCCTGCTTAATTATCATTTTAACGGGTCTCCTCTCTGCCTTCAAAGGCATAGTTAAAATTAAATAAAGAAAAAACAGGACCACCTGGAGAAATCCTCTTCGCAGTACTCATATTGGAAAATTTGCCTTTATTTACGTCTGTCATGAGATAGTAACAAAATTCGGAGTATTTAAACTTTTCTATTGTTGTAACTATAAAATAGTATCCTACCTATTAGTATATTATGTAAATTAGCCCTATGGCAGCGAAACATCCTGCCGATATGAAGGGCATTGCAGGATAAAACTTCCCTTTTTCTGAAAAGTAAAATAGTATGGAAAGAGCGATAGTTGCCCCAAGTGAAACTATTATTGCCGGAACAAGACCGAACTGGCGCAAAACTACTCCTGCAACAATAATTGGAAATACTATATCTCCGCCGCCCAAGATAGCAACATTTACCTTTATGGATTTTTTTGAGGCGTTTGATTTACTTCTTATTAACTTTATTTTATTGTGAATATATGGTATGAACAAACCTGAAAATACGCGCAGTTTCTTTATCTGATAACGCGCCATCTTCTGCATAAATCCGGTATGCCAAACAGCGTAAATATCGTAAAGGGAAATAATTACCAGAAGGATAAGTGTAGTCCAGATATTCAATAGAGGAACGAATATAGATGCAATTCCCGGATAAATTAAAAGCTCTGTAAAATTATGAACTACTATATGCCTCTTAAATATCTTAAGATACGCCAAAGGCAGAGAAATTAGCAGGGCAATAAATGAAGAATAAGGTATAGATTGAATTGCAGCGTTTATGGTTATGCCTATTGCAAGAACCACTACGACAAAAAACCAAATTCTTAGAAAGGTCTCTGCACGAAGGCTCATCAAAAGGACCATCAAAGCAAGTGCTATAATGAAAGCAGTTATTATGGAGATAAGAGTATATTTCTCATTTGTATCCTGTGGAGGATTTGTGCCGTAAGGCATATTATAATGAGTTACATTTAATATAGTTCCGTTTTCATCCTGAACTTCTTCTATGACTGGAGAATATGCTGCTATGACTGCCAAGCCTATAATTTGTGCGATTAAAAACATCACCACTAGAATATAAGTAATGATTGCAGAATGTTTCATGTAGTAATAAGAGCAGAGGTGTTTTTAAGTTTAGGGGTTATTTTAATCTGACGGTCTCTAAATTACGAGGAACGACAGTTTCAACCCTATTTAGTTTATATAAAGTTGAAGCAAGATCCAAACTCTTTGATACTTCTCCGTGGTTGACTATTATCTTCTTTGGTCTAGGAGTCATTCTGCTTACATACTGCAGCAATTCATTTCTTCCAGAGTGCGCTGAAAAACCACTTATCGTTTCCACCCCCATATTAATTGAGACTTTCTCATTGTCTACAAACACTTCTTTAGCTCCTTCCTGAACTTGTCTCCCAAGAGAGCCTATTGCCTGATAACAACCAAAAACTATTAAGTTATTATTTCCGCTAGCTAAATTCTTAAAGTACTCTACTGAAGCTCCTCCAACCAACATACCTGATGTTGCAATAATTATACAAGGTCCTCCCTCAAGGACTTCCTTGCGCTCTGCAGGACTTCCTACACGCTTGAGAATGTCTGATATAAACGGATTATTATCCTGAAAAATCTGGCTTCTTACAGAGGCACTCAAGAAATCTGGATAAGCTGTATGAATAGCAGTTATATCCCAGACCATTCCATCTATATATACCGGGACCTTGGGAAGATCTCCTGTACGAATTGCCTCTTCTACTCTAAGAACTGTCTCCTGTGCGTGCCCAAGGCCTAATTCTGGAAGAAGAATCTTTCCATTATGTGAAATGGTCTCTTTCACCATCTCTATAAATTTATGCTCCATTTCCTGCCTAGGCGGCAAAACATCATCTTTTGAGCCATAAGTCGATTCTATTGTTAATGTTTCTATGCGTGGAAAATGATTCACGGCTGCGTCGAGAAGACGCGTTTTCGCATATTTTGTATCACCTCCATAAACTAAGTTATGAAGACCATTCCCTATGTTTATGTGCACTTGCGCTGAACCTAAAACGTGTCCAGCGTTATAGAGAGTTATCCTTATGTCTGGCGTTATATCTGTGACTTCCCCATATTCCAGACAGACGGAATGCCTGACCATCTCCTTGATATCTTCTGCCCTGTATAGAGGGGAAGCTGCTTGTTTATATGCTACTCCCACAAAGTCCAAAGCTAAAAGGGCGGCGATGTCCCGAGTTGGAGCAGTCAGGTAAACAGGGCCTTTATATCCCATCTTATATAAATATGGGATGAGCCCGCTATGGTCTATGTGTGCATGAGAGAGAATGATAGCATCCACCGTATTCAAATCTCCTATTTCACAAACATTAAGATATGGAAATCTTTCCTGCCCTTCGGAAATTGCAGGATTTATTCCGCAATCAAGAAGAACTTTGGAACGAGGAGTATGAAGAAGAAGACAAGAACGGCCGACTTGCCTTCCACCACCTAAATAAGTAAGACGCACCCACATATCCATTTTTTCTGGGTTCCACTCGTTGTATATTTTCTTACCTATCTCATGCAGAAACTTACGCCGATAAGTGTTATTAGCATAGAGTACCGAGCGTATCTTTTCAGTAATTTTACTTGGAATAGCCGAACTTCTTTGCACTGTTGGAGACCAGAAAGTGGTGCGCTTTATATCCTGAAGTATTGAGCCTTGCTTTCCAATAACCATGCCAGGTTTTTTTGCTTCTATTACGACTGTGCTGCGCTGAACATCAAATATAATATTTTCTATCCCTGCTTCTTCAGGCACTATTGCGCGGATGGTCTTTTCAGTCTCGTCTTCGCTTGCAAGAATTTTGTTCTCCGCCCGAAGTTCTATTCTCTTCTTAATTTTGTCCACTACTTCCTTAACTTTAGATTCTCCAGTCCTGAAAAATTCCTTGTCTGAGGTGTAGAGAACTATGTTCGCTCCTTCAAAATTCGCATCGCTTACAACTTTTGGTAGTTCGTCTTTTATACTCTTCAAAATGTCTGCCATGATAAAAAATTACTTATATTCTGCTACTATTTCTTCAGAAACAACGTGCTTGATGCCTTCTTTTGTGATTGAATATACATCAATACCATTACCTGAACCTACATCGCGCTGGGTAGAAGATTTTATACATTCCTTAGCTAACTCTATTCCTTCTTTTACAGCTAGGTCTTTCTTATACGCTCTTTCAAGGAATCCTAAAATATAAGGCATGCCTGAAGAGAAGTTGGCATCGTAATCCTCAACTTCCATAGCCGCTCCTGCTGGTTCAATAGTATACAACGAAGCCTTGCCATTCTCATCTATTCCCCCTATTAGAGTGCCGACTATGCTTGGAATCATTGTCGGGGTCCTTATATTTCTATAAATTATCATACCTAGGAGATTGGCTGCTTCCTCTACTGTGGGGCGAGACTTTGTTTTTAACTCCTTAAGACGAAGCTCTGCGGCGATAACTTTGTTAGTTAGCTCTAAATCTGCAACTCCTCCCGTATAAGAGGCTACCAAATAATCGTTTATTTTTCTTATTTTCTGCTTAGACTTATTCATGACTATGCTTCCTGCTGTAGTGCGGCGATCTGCACCTATGACTACTCCGTCTTTGCATACAATGCCTACTATGCTGGTATTTGACTTAAGCATATTCTGACCAATATCGTTGTTCATCATTAGAACTCAAAGCCTCTAAATTTTTTATCAGAGCTAAGTATTTAAGTTTTTTGGTTGGCTGGAAAGTTGGAATTTAAGGCATTATCCGGCAGAATATTTAATGTTTGTCAGATTTTTTGGTTTACGGACTGATTATTTTTCCTGATTTTTCTTAGATATCCTTTCTAAAATAAGTGTCCTAGGTCAGGACATATGTCCTAGGCTACCGAAAATTAATTTCTATCACTATAATTATATTATGCTTTCATCGATTATCTAGATAGAGAAATGTGTACAAATATGTAATCTAACCTGGCAGTTATCCATATTATCGCATACTCTTGCTGTGCTGCCCTTTTATGCCAAATTACTCTGTTTTAGAGAGTCTTTTTTATAATCTACTTCTGAAATATCTCCCTGTTTGCGCAGATGTATTATGTGGTCTACGAATCCCTCTATTTTCTGCTCGTGGCTGACTATAATAAGCTGTTTAACTGTAACTTCCTGAAGAACATCTCTTATTCTCTCTATCTGTGCCTCTGAAAATCCATCCGTCGGCTCGTCAAGTATAACTATGTCCTGAGTCTTAATCTGACTAAGAACGGAGTTAATTGTCTGATTAAGGGCAAGCCGGTACGCTAGAGCAACTGCTGTACGTTCGCCTCCTGAAAGAAAAGAATAATCCATTTCAACTTCTCCCTGCATTATTAGGGGTGTAAAATTTTCATCAAGCTGAACTTCGAATGATTCTCCTCCAATCATGTGAAACCATTTGCTGAATATTCTTGAAAATTCTCTTCTTAATTTTAGCAAAATCTGCATTTCAGTAAAATTAATTAAATTTGAAAAGTAATTTGATATCCAGTCCGTTAGGGAAGCAAGTTCTGCGAGTTTTTCCCCCCTCAATTCCTTATTTGAGATGACGTCTCTTAACTGTGAGATTTCCTTTTCAGTCAGTTCTATCTCTTTTCTAAGCTCCGCGATTAATATTTCAGTGTTCTTTTCGGTGACAAATGCTTTCTTAAGCTCCTCTTCCTTCTTTCTGTATAACAATTCATATTTAGAGAATTTAAGAATGTTTTCCTTTAAACTTGAAGTGTGGCTTGAAAGAAACGATATATCCTTCTCAAGCTCATCTTTTGATTTTTCCATCTCTGATTTTTTGACCCTTAGTTTCTCTATATAAGACTGTCTTGCTTTCCTTATTTCGTGCTCTAATTTATCTTTTTCGTATCTTGATATATCTTGCTTGGAATTTTTTATGGATAATGAAAGCGAGAAGATTTCTCCCTTTAGAGGTACAAGCTGTTTTTCTATCTGCACCACTTTTGTTTCTGTTTCATTGATTATATTGTGCTTATGCGGCTCCGGAACATCCTGCAGACAGGCAGGACAGAATCTCATGCCGAATATTCTTTTCTTTTTTTCCTCATTCTCTTCTTTTGCCTCCTCCAGAGAAGTTATGCGGCTTATTGTTGAGACGTATGCCGCCTGCAAAGATTCAAGATTGCTTCTCTCTTGATTGAGAAGAGATATAGAATTATTATATTCTGTCTCATTGAATTGAATTCCTGCAACCTCAAGAGACTTTGATATTTCTGCAAGTTCTTTGTTTAAGGATTTTATCTGTTCATTCTTTGAAGAAATAATAATTCCTGTTTTCTCCACTTCCTTCTCAAAATTCTCTTTTTCCTTTATGTTTTTCTCTAAATCCTGAAGCTCTCCTTCCAGCTGCTTGCGAGTAGATATATTTTCTGTGAAAGAAATTTCTTTCTCCCTGCAATTCTGCTCTAATAATATTACTCTCTCTTTTAAAACTTCTGCGCGCGCTTTATCAAAATCAAGAGACTTCAATTCCCCCTGTAGAACCTTTGTCTCCTCCTTTAAGCTATTAATTACAATTAAAGAGTTTTCCCTGACTCTCTTGTATTTATCTATGCCAAATATGTGGCGCAAGACATTAAGTCTTGTTTCCGAATCTTCAGTTATAATCTGCTTCATCTGCTCTTGCGGTGTATAGACAGTATAACGATAGAGAAGATTGTTTTTTTTGATGAATTCTCCAGGGTATCCCAGCAAAGAAAGAATCTTGCTTTTAAGTTCTGTTACCGAACATTCCAAAGTGTCTCCGTTTAAAGTAATGGCTGAATAGTCATTTGTTATTGACTTGTTTTCTCTTTTCAGATGCCGTTCTATCACAACAATATTTCCGTCTATCTCAAACTCCAGCATTACTTCTCCCGCATTTGTTGATGCTCTAAGCAGAGCAGAACCTTTCTGTCCGGGCTGCAGTCCAAAAAGAGCATATTCTATGGCTAATAACAGCGTTGTCTTGCCAGAGCCGACGTCACCCGCCAATAAGAGAGAGCCATCGGGAAAATCTATTGTGCTCTGTTCATAGCTTCTTATATTTTTTAAAGTAATCTTTTTTATTTTCATATTTGTAAAATCTTGCGCACCTCTGTCAGCAATCTATCCTCAAATACTGCTGATTTCTCATCCTCTCCCTTGTCTATCTGCAGAGACTTAAAGAGAGGGAAGATGAGGTCATTAAACTTGCTTGGATTGCTGTCTGAAAACTTCTTCAGAATGTGCTCTTCGATATTTACCGAATCTGAAAGGTCAATAAGTATTTCCTGCTCGGCTACTTGCAGCTTTGCCGTGCTTTTTAGAAGGACATATACGCCTTGCTTCTTAACGTAATCTTCTATACGAGAAAAATCTATATCTGATGTTTTGCCCTGTTCCAGAAATCCATAAAGTTTTATAATTACTATCTTATCCTGCAGACTTTCACTTCCAAGTCTTTTTATTATCTCATCTGTAAGTGTAAGTGCATTGCTACTTTCTATTGCTAAACTTATAACCTGCTTCAGACGGACTTCATGTCTTCTTATTTTTCCATTATCTATTATATAGAAAGAGCCGCCCTGCAATTCCTCAAGCTCTGCAAGATTATTGGGGAATATTGGACCTGAATATACCCTTCCCTCCTTATTGTAATTTATATGTAAATGAGCAAGAGCAAGGTAATCTACCTTTGGAAGCATTTTTTCATCTACGGCCTTTATTGGAAGAGTGCCTACTGCATCCCTTATTGCAGTATGGAGCATTAAGATTTTAAACAATCCAGGGGCATCCTGCAGACGTATTCTCTCCAAATCATCTACCTCTAACCCTGATTTCTTTCCAGGGTATCCGTAAATTGCTACATTTCTAAATATCGTTGGCTCCAACATTAATTTTCCCTGGCGCTCTTCAAAAACAGAGACATTCTTGCAAAACCCTGCTTTTTCTAAAACATCTAAAAAAGTTTTTCCTGAAGCTGAATAGTCATGACTTCCTGCTATTAAGAAAACTGGTATTTTTGCTTCTGCAAATTTACGAAATTCTCTAAATGTATCTTTTAGAGTGTCTATAGGAGGGTAAGCAGAATCAAATAAATCACCAGCCATGAGAACAAAATCAACTTTCTCACTTAAACATATATCCACTGCTTTTTGAAAAGACTTAAAATTCAACTCCTTGAGCTCCGGCTGTCTCCACCCTCCGAGATGACAATCCCCCATGTGTGCAAATTTCATAGATAAGCGAGAAAAATGAAGTTATTTATAGATTGTTGTAATTAACGACATTCCAGAGTTCTGGTAATAACTGCATTGTCGCAAAGAGAAAACCTGTCCCGTGACCTGACAGCTGGCTGAAGTTCTAGCGAGTTTTCACCTACAATAGCTATTCCTGTATTAAGAGGTATTTTAAGAATGGTTGATTGTCCGGGAGCAAGGCCATTCTGCCCTATTTCAACACTTTCTGAATTTATTAATGGCTTTACTTTTTTATCTTTACTGCCCAGTCTTAAGTAAAGAGCATCTATAGTGAAAAGTCCCTTGTTGTAAACAGTTACATTTATTTCATTTATACTGCATGAAACATTGAGGATTGTTGCACTAATTGTATCTGGGCAGGTTGCTTTATCTTTAGGAACCAGAACCTGGAGGTAAGTATATACAAGAACACTTATGCCTACAGCTATTATAATCAAAAGTGTATAAGCCACCATTTCGCTTATGCCTTTATTATCTGTAAATAACGACTTGTTCATTTCTTACCTTTTTCCTGACCACTAAGTAAAAGTTCTGCCCTTGCTGTAATGTAAACGGCCTGCACACTATATCATTATCGCTATCCAGAGATTTGGTTCTTTCCGGTTGAGTATCTGTCTCTTCTCCTTCTATTCCTCTTTGCTCCGGAGTAAGGCATAAAGTCACTTGCCCTGGCTGAACTGTTGCAGATGGATTTTGCCTAAAGAGATTGGGACTATCGGCATCTCCTTCTTCGGAGGAGGATACATGTAATTTTTCAACATCTGCGTTTTTAGGGTTTATCTGGTCTAAACTTAGATAATATATGTCAGTTTCATTTCCAAAAAATATCTCGAAATTACTGTCAGGATTTTGCTCTGAATAATACAAAGCTAATTTCGTTATATCCTCCTGTATCTTATCTTCATCCTTGGAATTAATTACTCCGTTGTCATAGACTTGCTGCAATTCAGAGCGAAGCTCTGTAGATAAATCATATACTGCCGCATCCTGTCTTTCTACTGATGCCTCATTGTAAATAGTCCCGAATCCAATTGTAATGCCTGAAATTATCAGTGCGGCTATCAGAAATATCTGTCCCTTTTTTAACATGCATAGATAATAAGAAGCAAGTTTTTATATGTTATGCTGAATTGCAATCATGTATAGAAGTGTAGACGGGGAGGTTGCTTGGTTTTGCCATGAAAGCTACCTTCATCCTTTCTCGGCTTTGCTACCCTGCAAGCACCATGCTTCCTGATGAGGGCTGCTCCGATCAAGGCCTGACCCGGTTCACAAGAGCACGATCGAGCAGGACAAAACGTCAACGTCCGGAAGAAGACCCCCATGACTCTGCCTTACGCGCTCCTTTCAGCCCACCATGACGCCCGTTTGTGGTAAAGCACGGGGCGAACGTGCCACTGGTCTACTTTTAGAAGAGCCATAAGAGATTTATAAGTTTATTGATTTCGATGAAAATATTCTGTGAGCGAAACATGGCAGAACTTACAGAGTTGCATTATTACGGTAAATATATTGAAAAACATAACTGTTCAATTTGCTATGTCCTTTACTATAAATCTTCTATCTGCTTCTTAATCTTGTGAACTTCACTGCTGACTCTTGGAATGGTGCGGGGAACTGACTTGTGCATTATAGCTCTAATTAAGAGTAAAATCAACAGAAACAAGAGGAAGAATACTGTTGTCGCCCAAAGTATCATTATCATTTCCATATTGTTATTGCTTACTGACTCTATTTAAGAATTGTGATAGCAGAGTATATCAGAGAATACTACATTCTCTCAATTACTGATATGTTGAGAAGAGAAAGTGCGTTTTTTAGGACTTGTGAAAAAGAGTCTACAAGAGAAAGGCGGAAATGCTCGTTTTCTGCTCCAATGACTTTTTCCTTGTGATAAAATTCATTGAATAGTTGGGCTAGCTGGAATGAATAATTAGCTATGAGATTAGGAGAATATTGCATATAGGAGTTTTCAACTACTGATGGAAATTGGCTTAGGGCAAAGACAATTCTCTTTTCTAGGTCGCTTAAGTCGGAAAATTCAATCTTTGAAGAGGGCTTGTATTTTGCCTTTCTCAATATATTTCTTGCACGGGCGAAAGTATATAGTAGATATGGGCCTGTGTCGCCCTCGAAAGAAAGAAATCTTTCTATGTCAAATATTATATCATTCATTCTGTAATTCTTTAAGTCTCCATATAATATTGCTGAAAGTGCAATAGATTTTGCGCGGCTTTCAATTTCTTTTTTGCTTAGGTCTTGATACCTATTCTCTATCTCTCTTCTGGCAAGCTCTATCGTTTCATCAAGAATTTCAGACATAGATATAGTTTTTCCTTTTCTTGTTGCAAATTTCTTTCCATCTCGGTCTAAGTAAAGCCCGTGTGCTACATGAACGCAATTGTTCGCCCACTTGAAACCTGCCAGCTCCAGAACCTTAAAGAACTGCTTGAAATGCAAAGACTGCTCTGATCCAACTTCGTAAATCATTTTGTCAAATTTATAGGAGTTATACCTATCTATTGCGGCAGTTATATCTCTAGTTGCATAGAGAGTAGCACCGTCGCTCTTTCTTATAAGGCAGACTCCAATGCCATATAAATTTAAATCTACAACTTCTGCCCCCTTGTCTTTTTTTATCAGTTTTTTACTTTTAAGCAGATTTATAGTTGCATCCATTTTTTTATTGTAAAGAGATTCTCCTGAAAGCACATCAAATTTTATATTCAAAAGAGAGTAAATCTTGTTAAATTCCTTAAGGCTAAGGTCTCTAAATTTCTTCCAGAACTTGAGTGCATCCTTGTCTCCCGCCTCCAATTTTCTGAACCAATCCCTTGCCTCCTGTTCCATTGATTCGTCTACGTTTGCTTTAACATATATATCCTGCAAGTGTTTTATAGGGTTCTTCTTTAGTTCTTGCTCTTTGCCCCATTTCTTATATCCTGCGATAAGCATTCCAAATTGCGTCCCCCAATCTCCCAGATAATTTATCTTAATTGTTTTATAACCTAGAGATTTGGCCAGATTGGAAATTGCATTGCCGATGATAGTTGACCTTAAATGCCCTATTCCGAAGGGCTTTGCTATGTTTGGAGCGGATAAGTCTATTACTATGGTTTTTCCCTTGCCTAAAGTAGAAGAGCCGTATTTACTTCTTTCCTTGAGAATTTTCTGAATAACTGAAGAGGCAAGATGCTTTCGGTCCAGAAAGAAGTTAAGATATGGTCCTACAGCCTGAATATTCTCAAAGTCTGGAGAGGAGATGTCTGAAGAAATCTCTTTTGCAATCTCAACAGGATTTTTCTTAAGAAGAATTGATAAGGAAAAACATGGGAAAGCATAATCTCCTAAAGAAGAATCCTTAGGAATCTCAATTAAAGATAAAATCTGCTCTTTAGGCAAGCCCGTCTTTTTATGCATTAAGTCTGCTATCTTTTCTTTCATGAAGATTCTGTGTAAAGGAGATTAATAAATTATTCCTTCAGCTGGTGGCCACATTCAATACAGAACTTATCATTTTCATTAATGGGCTTCTTGCATCCGGGGCAATTTGTCATGGGAACTGCCATCTTACCTCCACATTGGGGACAGAACTTCTGGTCTTCGTCCCCGCCTCTGCCGCATTTGGTGCATTTAGGCTTGGGCTTTTTACGTTCTATTACTGCCTTGTATCCTGCCTTGCCTGAAACAACCTTTGAAAATGCATCCTGAATAGATGACGGGTCTTCATATCTTCGTAAATCTATATTGCTTCCCATGTTCTTTTTTATTATTGGTGAAAGAAAAGAGCCATTTAAAAATTTATTTATGGTGTGGTTTACAATTTTTATTTAAGATGTTAATAAGCCTCTAGGGGGAATTGAACCCCCGGCCTACTGATTACGAATCAGTCGCTCTACCGACTGAGCTATAGAGGCGTAATGATAGAAAAAATAGAGAAGTTATAAATCTTGACATATTAATCTTGTGTGTATCTGTATCTCCAAACTTTAATATCGTTATTGCAATAACTAATTATGGGTTTTATTTGCTAGTGAGAAACATCTTTGCAATCCTATTATTTTTTATTTCTTCTCTAAAAGATTAAGATTGGAAATACATGCACAATAATTTTAAGAGAGAAATATTGTTGAATGTGTTTTATCATCTCTGAAAAAAGCAGAAATAAAATAAGACCTATTTGGAGCAATTAAAACTTAGAAGCAACCAGACCATAGTGAAAAAACGCGAGATGGGACGGCATATTTTGTTTTATAACTTCAAAGAGAATATATCTTTTTTATTTTAATCTTAAAATTTTACTGACTTTAGACAAATCTGAAAAAACGAAGAATTTATAAAGGACTCCTACCAAGTAATAAAGTAAAAAGATGGTGGGTAAATATTCGCGTTTGTCCTTGCTTGCAGCGTTTTCTATAGTTTTTATTCTGGCTATTGCAGGATTTGCTTCTGCAATGAATGCAAACTTTACTATAAATAATCCATCTAGTTTTTACAACTTTGGACAAAATGACACTTTTAATTTTTCTATTGGAGCAATGACTGAAAATATTACTCATGTTGTAATATTGTTTACTTCTACCGATGCCGACCCGGATATATTTGTTGTGGATGGTAATGGAACGACAGCAAGCAACATAACATTTAGGAATGCAAGCAGTGATGCTGGGGCGTCTACGACTATTAATTTGACGTTTGAAAACACAACTGCTGCAGGAATTATTCCAAATGGGACGACAAGAAACTTTTGGATTACTGTCAGGTCAAGGTCTAACTCGCAATCTGCAATGGCATTTACTATAAATACAACTGGAATAACTGGAGCTACCAATTTAAGCGTTACTTCTTCTCTGCAATTCTATCCTGCTTTTGCATTTACAGGATATGTAAGAAATGAAACTGGATGTTCAACCTGCTGGCAAAACGGCACAAATGTTACAATTTATGGCATAACTCGTGACCCTACTGGAGGTCCTTCCACTTCTGCGGCATTGTCCTCCACAATGACTAATTTATCGGGATACTTTAGACTTGCAAACGTAAACGCTTCCCCTAACTTCCAAGGATACCAGCTTAAGACAATTTTCTATAATGTTAGTGGGCTTGCAACTAAAACTGGAATGCCCTTGCCTGAATTTCCTTCTTTCATGTATTATAATAGCCGAGGCGGCGGAGAAGGAGGAGAAGAGATGTTTGATATGACTCTTAATGGTGGAACATTCTATCTTCAACCGGGGTTCACAATCAATCTGACTGCGACTAACGGCACCTCTAACGTCTCATTTGGATATGAAGTTATAGATAATGCTCTTGGTTTCCCTGTTGAAAGCCAGTTCCAGAAGAAAACTTACAATGAAGTTATTGTCCTACCTGCTAATAGAGCATATACTATCTCATTCTTTAGGATGTTTTCCTTCCCGGGAAGTTCATTTGGATACTTAATGGACCCTACTGCGTGTGATATGAATAATCTAAGCAGAAGAGACAATATGAATGACAGCACATGTCCTGCACCACCTAAAGCATACAACATTAACAAGTCAACTGCTGTTGGGGGGGCAGTAATACAAACAAACCAAAGTCTGGTAATGAGAAAAACAACAATTCACGGATGCATAAATGTCCAAGCAGGAGCTAATAACAGCGACATTAATATTACGAGTATTTCAATAAAAATGTTGCCTTGGACCACGGATACTGGAAGCTTTGTCCCTCCAAGAAGTGGAGATGATGGTTCAATAAATCTTACGAGAGACATTAATATTACATATCCTGGATGTTTTGCATATTATAACTTTTCACTCTTGAATCAAACTGGATATATGCTAGAATTTTATGCAGGAAATGCCTCGCTGGGCAATGCTTCTGCCAATCCTGCAGCAGCAAACAATCTTGCTGCTTTCCAAAACCTAACAACTAATGATAATCTTGAGGTTAATGTAACTCTATACAAACTTGCAGGAAACTTTTATAACACAAACACCAGCGGAGTATCTGTAAACACTTCTTTAATGAAGGTAAATATAATCAACTCTACCGGAGGACTTGTAACAACTAATGTTAATGTAAACCTCAAGGTCAGAAATAGGGCAGCTGGAATAGGGACTGTTTATTATATTGTTGATTCGCAGAGTATTTCAAATGGGACATTCTATGTGCCAGTATTAAACAATTCCAATTATGCTAAAGTTATGGTATTTTCACAGAACGGTCCTCCTAGAGAGACTTCAATGAACTTAAGTGCTTCAGAAATAAATATAACTGTACGCTCAATGGGTATGGAGAAAGGATTTAGAAAATTCCAAGATAATGGAACACTTGACACTGTAAATACTACGAGTACGCCTATTCAAATGAGATTCTTGCAGACTACTCCAGAGTGTAGTATTCCGGATGCACCATCATCTTGTGAAATTACAAATATGAGTGCCGGAAACTTCAATCCCTTAAAGGCATTGCTGGCAGGAAAAGTAAACATGGAAATAAAAATTACTTCCACGAATGTTTCATTGATATTTCATGATTATGATATGATGTCTGCTAAACAACCACCTATGGAATCTATCCTGGAAGAGAATGCTTCGGCAAGAACAAATGAGGCAGGCACATCTGTTCAAGAAACTTGGAACTTTGGAAGCTTTGCTCCGGCTGACTCTTATACGAACGTAACAATAATTATTCCTTATTCGGACAGCTCTAGCGCATCTACTTACTTAAATGACAGCGCGGCAGCCAATCTTTCCATTCCATTATTATATGATGAAAATTCCAACTTATTATATAATTCAAGTCGTGGAGATGTTCCGGCTAACCTAACTGAAGATTTCTTAGAATATAATAATTCATTCTACAGGGCACTTATTAATTCAACTAATGGAATAAATGTAAGCAAGGAAGATATAAGCAGTGTTGCATTCATGAATACTTCTGCTAACTATTTGGCATTGAAAGTTCCTCACTTCTCGACTATAGGTGCTGTTGTTTCAGGCTCTGCACTTGCCACTACTTCAAGTTCTACAACGAGCACGAGCACAAGCAGTGGAAGTGGAAGTGGAAGTGGAACAACATCATCATATTGGCAAAATACTTTTGCTAAAGATGATAAAGAACTAAGTGTACTTGCTTCTATAAACCAGTTGTTGCGTATTCGTGAGCGTGTAAGCATTAAAGTAAATAGTGAAACACACCATGTTGGAGTTGTAGAATTAAGTTCCACCAGCGCAACAGTAAATATTTCATCTATCCCTCAACAAGCAGTATTAAAGACTGGAGAATCTGCCAAGTTTGACCTTACAAATGATAATTACTATGATGTTCTTATAACGCTTAATTCAATTGTAAGTAGCTATGGGACGAAAGCCAACTTAACAATTGCTTCTATTCGTGAAATGAAGCCTTCAGCCAATGCCGGAACAACTGATAGTGTGGAAGATCCTTCTGAAGATGCAACAAATTCAATTTCACAACCACAAGGGCTTATCGTTGATAAGAAAATGCCTACCACGGTATGGATAATTGTCATAATAATTGTGCTTGTTGCATTGGCGGTGGTTTACTATTTTGTATGGGGAAAAGATAAAGATATAAGGTCTCGAGTAAAAATAGGTCAGCACAGCAAAGATATAAAAGTGCATTAAAAGATGAAGTCTGGAAATAGAAGGTCATTTCGCTCCGTATTTGACAGCATACCTCCCTTTCTCACAATATTCCTTGCGGCGCTTATTATTTTAATAGTTGGAGTAAGCATAGCACAGTTATTTATTCTTGCATTGATTGGAGGGTTTATTGTTTTTGTCTTTGTAGTTTTAGGTGCAGTTTGGCTATGGTTTAAGCAGGCAGAGCATTGAAGAGAGCAAAAACCTTTAAATCCTGCACTTCTGTGTATTTGATGCAAAAAGAGATACTTAAAATTATAAAAGAGAATGGACTTACTCCTTTCAATAAAAATAAAAATTCCAATCGTGGCAAGCTGAGGGATATTTTTAAGCCTCAAATTGTAAACTATCATAGTGAGCTAGGGGGTATTGCACCCAGTTTGAGCAATAAAAAGACGATAAGAGCTAAAAAAGAAAACTCTTTCAAAACTGCGGAAGCCAGACTGGTTTACAACAAAGTAGTGAATGAGATTAATTCTTATTTTATATTTCCAGACACTTCAAAAATTATTAATCTTCTTGGTACGTGCACTGAATGGGAAGAAATAAGAAAAAGACAGAAATTCTTCTCTGATAACTCTAAGTTAGATATGAGCTATATTCTTGAAAGAATAAGTATTCCAAAGCCTATCTGGAAACCTTCGTATAGTGTTGTAGTTGTGACTGAAAATGAGCAGACATTTGTCAGTTTGAAATCTCTTTCGTGTCCGGTATTATTTATAACGGGTGAGGACGATGTCAGAGATTTACAGAATTATGAGCTTATACAAATGATTGATTGTGATAAGTTTGAAGGCATTATTGAGAGTTTACCGCAAGCAATAAAAATAGCGGGCCTGGAGAGCGTATTTCCTGAAAGATATCTTATGATTCTGTCTGGATGGAAAGAGAACTTGGCTCTTCTAAAAAGTTCAAATCTTCCTGAAGAAATAAAAGAATCTGTTAATGAGCTGAACGAACTCACAAGAATATTAGAGAGTGAAAATGGAGATGTTGTATCCTTAGAAAAAGCGCAGGAGGAACTGGAAAGAATAAATGGGGAAGTATTTAAGCAATTAGAGAATATAACTTTGAAAGGGGAATCTTTGAAAACCATTTTTAATAAGGGGGGCCTTCCTAAAGAGGTTAATGATATAATTAAAGAATGTGTTGGCAAATCAATCCTTCCTGAAGAAGTTTTTGTATATTCTATCCCTCTTGGACTTGATGAAAACGAACTTCGTAAGTTAATATTCTTTAAGGAGTCAAGAAAGAACAGTGAAGCCTCAATTAAGATTCAAAAAGCCAGCCATATTCTTAGAGAAATACCTGAAAAATTGCAAAATCTGGCTGATAATCTAATACTTTCTGATTTTATTAATGGAATATCCTCTTTCATGAAGAGACAAGAAATATTTCCTAAAGAATCGGAAGATATATGGATAAATAACTCCAGTAATTTATTTTTATCTCCGGCACAGCCAATATCTTTTCATCTGAATAAAGAAAATAGATGCTCTATATTGACTGGGGCCAATAGCGGAGGCAAGACGACCTTGCTAGAGCACATTATCCAGATAATCTCCGTCTCATTGCTTGGCTTGCCCTGTAAGGGAGAAGTTTCTCTCCCGGTCTTCTCAAGCATATATTATTTTGCAAAAAACCGAGGCTCTGCCACTCGAGGAGCTTTTGAAACTCTTCTTACTCAATTTTCAAGCATATCCGGAGACAAGAAAACATTGATTCTTGCTGATGAGATAGAATCAGTTACGGAACCTGGAGTGGCGGGTAAGATAATATCTCTTACTGCTTCCTATTTCATAAAGAAAGAATGTTTTTTAGTTATAGCGACGCATTTAGGTCATGAAATAAAAGAAAATCTTCCTGTGTCTGCGCGCATTGATGGAATAGAAGCAAGAGGATTAGATGAAGACTATAATCTTATTGTTGATCATAGCCCCGTTCTTGGAAAATTAGCTAACTCCACGCCGGAGCTGATTATTGAAAAGTTAGCAAAGATTCAGCCTGAAGAATATCTAGTTCATCTCTCAAAGTCGCTGGAAGAAATGAGAAATTGTTTAATTTAAGACAAATCCTACTTATATCAATCAATAATTATTCTTACATATGAGAGCTAATACATTCTTGGTAGTCATGCTCGCAAGCTGTATTCTTTTACTGTCAGGAATACGGGCAGATGCCTATGGAAGTTTATTTGTAGATAATGATATAATTGTAGGTGATAATGACAGCGAAGAAACTTCAATGGAAACAGGCGTGGAAGTAGATTTTGATGCTGAAGCGACAAGCAACTTAAAGGAAGATGAATCAAATTCAGAGAGAATATACTTAATTGGTGGCTCTAATAAAACTAAGACTTTATTAATTGGAAATATAGAAGCAACCACTGAACTAGATATTGAGGTAGAGCCGTTTAATGGAAGCACTTCGGTAGTTGTTTCCTTAAATTCTAAGAAAGTTAAAGTGATTAATCCTGAAGAAGCTTATATTACGGGAAAAAGTGCTTTGAATGCTTCATGTGAAAGAGGATGTTCTATTGAATTAAAATTAGAAAACAAAAACGATTTATTATATGTATTTTACAATAATAAGGGGGTTGTATTGCTTAAATTTATGCCTTTAACTATAAGCGAAAAGGCAATTATTAATGCTGAAAGTGGGGTAGTTATAGATGTTAAAAAGCCCTGGTGGATGAGATTTTCTTCATAAGCTGAAATGAGGTCTTAATACTGGTATTATTCTGATTTCTATGATTCGGATAGGCCTTCTGCCGTTTTACGGACTTGTGTTGAAGGCCTTGAAGAATCAATTTCCTTAAGGAGCATTAAACCCAAAAGAGGAGGCTTAATCAAACAAGAAGTAGGATCAAACGTCCCCTTGTGGGAAAAAGAGGTGATAATATATTTAGAAGAGGTAAGTATTTAAATCTTTCTATTAATGCGAACTTATTGGAAATTATGGCAAACTGTGACTAATTAAACGAACTTATGGGCTGAATCTATAAGTGGGGGTTATCCCGAAGAAGCTTTGAGGTTAGAAGAATAATGATTAAGCTGATTAATGTAATAAATCCTGAAGTCAGAATGCTCAATGCCGCACTACTTTGGATATGTGTAAGACGCTGGACGAAATCCTGTGCTGTATCAAAAACTGTCTGAC
>C687J35504_10000632_pt1 | contig 25257 bp, 17 predicted proteins | sample RifCSPhighO2_02_FD_35504 | JGI IMG/M metagenome (IMG submission 35504) | reverse complement strand
GAAGTAGACCTTCTTATTAATAAGTATGGGATAAAATCTATCGAACTCCGGGACGACACCTTTACCGGAAATCCATATCATGCCACCAAATTGGCAAAGGAAATGAAAAAACGCCGCATACCCTGGGTAGCCAATGCCAACGTAAATAACATAACTGACAACCTTACCAAAGAACTGAAAGAAGGTGGATGTGTATTATTGATGGTAGGTGTAGAATCAGGTGATGATGATATACTAAAGGAACTCAAGAAAGGCATAACTGTAAAAAAGATTACAACCGCCTTTGAGATCATGCATAAGTATAGTATGGAGACCCTGGCCTTCTTCATATTCGGCTCACCGAGTGAGACCAAAGAGACCGCGAGGAAAACAATAAATCTTGCTAAGAGGATAAACCCTACCTTTGTAGAGTTCTTTATCCTAAACCCCTTTCCTGGCTCAGAGGCCTACCACCTCGCCGTTGAGAAGGGTCTAATAAAGGACATTAACTGGGCAGAAGTCGCATCTCCACAGTTCTTTAAACCAATAATCAACCACCCCAACTTCCGTTCGGAAGAGCTCCAGAAACTGCTTAATAATGCTTATAGAGAATTCTATTTCCGCTTTAGCTACATAGTGTCTACTGTATTACGTATGAATTCCTGGCTAAAGGTGAAATATTATTTCAATCTGCTACCGGCGATCCTTAAACTATCTGGATATTAGAATGTTGACATAACTTGAAGCATAGGTTAATATTTTAGCTCCGAATCGTTCTAAAAATTGCTTTTCGTCCCTGAAAGGGGATAATCTCATAAGTCTCCAAAATGCATGAATTACGCTAAAGTATATAATCAGTTAGTTCTGCTACAGGCTTTTCTACCATACCACTTTTTTAGGGGCAGGGCTTTATCTCCTTTTAGAGTCCAGCTAGACGTTACATACTCTTGCAACCTCAAGTGTCCGTACTGTTACCAGGACACGGAATATAAAAAGAAGGACGGGGATCTGTCTGTTGATGATGTCAAAAACAGCCTACATCAGATGCCAGGCTTCTCACTGGTAACCCTGAGTGGCGGTGAGCCGTTTCACAGAAAAGATTTTTCAGATATTTTACAATATGCCTTAAACCATCATTGGTGCAACTTACTGAGTAACTGCACACTGATGACCAAAGAGAATATTCGCCAAATGGTAGATGGGGACCTCCTTCTTTTAGGGGCGTCTATCGATGGTCTTGGTGAACTTCACAATGAGTTAAGAGGTGCAAAAGTATTTGAGAAGATAGTAAACAATTTAAAATACTTGCAACAATATAAAAAAGATCAAGGGAAAAGATTTCCGCTACTTGATATAAAGACATTGATTTTGCCACAAAATATTTCAAACTTGTCTGGGTTGTATCTTTTGGCAAAGGAACTCGAGGCAGACTACTTCACATTATCCATTCCAAAGGTATCAGAAGTTCAGTTTAATCCAAAACTTTTTATGGACCTTAACGATCCAGTGTTCTACAAGAAGAGAGATGTGAAAGCCGGTGTAGATAGATACCTACTGGAGGCGGAATTAGCGCAGATTCACAAACTCTCAACAAAGAAGGGGGCTAAGGTCCGTTTCTACCCGCAGATCCAAGACATACATTCGCTTAACACACTATTTAACGACAGAATGCCTGTGGCAGAAAAGTATGCCCCTTGTTATGAGCCGTGGTCAGGCATGAATATAACTGCAAATGGTGAGGTCTATCCGTGCCTCTCGTATCGTTTGGGTAGTGTAAAGGATACCACTCTGATGGAAATATGGAACTCGGCTCGTTACAAGAACTTCAGGAATAGGCTGAAGTTCTTGAAGTTGTTTCCTGCATGTGAAGGTTGTTGCTACTTGAGGGTAAATCGAACTGGAAAATAATTTATTGATCCTGTTGGGCAGATAGCAACCCGTGAGTATTTCCGTAATCATACCTGCATACAATGAAGAGCAAGGCATATCGCACGTTCTGAAAGACCTTAGAGCAACCCTGGATTCCTCAAACCACGATTACGAGCTTATCGTGGTGGATGATGCCTCTACAGATAAAACCGCTGCCATCGCCAGGGAATACGGAGTAAAGGTCGTACAAAATCCTGCAAACGTGGGGTACGGTGCTTCCATAATACGTGGTATTATGGCCGCTAATTACGAAACACTTGCCATAACAGATGCGGATGGAACATACCCGGTCCAAGACTTGCCGAGGCTTATAGAATATATAGACAAAGGATTTGATATGGCCATCGGTGAAAGAACAGGCATATATTTTAGGGAAAATGCTTTAAAGCATCCTGCGAGACTGGTTTTTAAATATCTAAGTGAATTTGTTGCAGGCACAAAAATTCCCGATATTAATTCCGGTTTACGTGTCTTCAAAAAAAGTACTGTCATGCCGTTTCTCAATCAAATGAGCTGGGGTTTTTCTTTTACCACTTCAATCACTCTAATATACGCATTAAATGGCAAATGCATTAAGTACGTACCCATAGAGTATTACCCAAGAAAGGGCAAATCCAAGGTCCGCTTCATTCGTGATACGTTGAGAACGGCTCAGATCCTTACAGAAACAATAATCATCTATAACCCCTTAAAAATATTCATTCTTATTTCCTTCGTGCTGGGACTCTTAGCTCTCGGTGCCCTAGCGGCCTTCATTTTCATGAAAGATACACTCCTTCTTCTGATGTGTTTTATGGGTCTTGCCTCTTCAGCAATTGTCTTCTCGATAGGGCTTCTTTCCATACTCTTCAAAACGAAAGTGGTCGAAAAATTTCCTAATACCATAGGTACTAAGAGTTCATAAACTCATGAAGTTAATATCTTTTGCTTGCCGTCTATGATATCTTGGTATTACGTATTGTAAGTGGTACAGTCGTCTCTCTTTATCCCGGCTACCGCATCGTTTGCCTAAGCCAACACCTTTGAGGGTTAATCAATGTGCGGCATTTGCGGAAAGGTCATTTACGGAACAGAACCAATAGACAAGACACTAATCCAAAGAATGGCCCAAACACTATATCACAGGGGACCAGACGCTAGGGGTTTTTATCTCAACCCTTCAGGCACGGTCGGCTTAGGCCACCAACGTCTGAGTATCATCGATTTGACTTCAGGTAATCAGCCACTTTCAAATGAGGATGGCTCGATTTGGATAGTTTTTAATGGGGAAATCTACAATTTTCAGGACCTGCGATCTGCGTTGATCAAGAAAGGACACACATTCAAAACAAGAGCAGATACAGAAGTTATCGTCCACGCATATGAAGAGTATGGAGAAAATTGCGTCGAAAAATTCAACGGAATGTTTGCTTTTGCCATTTGGAATGAAAAGACAAAAAGTCTTTTCCTTGCTAGAGACAGATTTGGCGAAAAACCTCTGTTTTATACAGAGACCAAGGAGGGCTTCATATTTGCCTCGGAGCTGAAAGCTATCCTATCAGACACGTCGGTTGCAAAAGAAATCAACAACGAGGCAGTCAGCCATTATTTTTCACTGGGGTACATCCTCGCTCCACACACAATCATAAAAAATGTAAGAAAGCTCCCCGCCGGACATCTCTTAACAGTTAAAGAGGAAGGTATCCGAATTAAGCAATACTGGGACATCCCGGTAGGAAGAAAACAACAGATAGACATTAGGACCTGTATAGACAAACTTAGCGAAGAGATTAAACGATCTGTTCGGATGAGACTGGTGGGAGACGTTCCCGTCGGCGCTTTTTTGAGCGGCGGCATAGACTCTTCTTTGATTGTATATAATATGCTTCCGTACGCAACACCGCCGGTTAAAACGTTCAGTATTGGATTCGAGGAAAGCAGCTACAATGAACTTTCTTATGCAAATTACGCTGCAGAATGCCTTAATACCCACCACTATACCTCGATCGTACCAGGTTCGCTCGGCACACTACTCTCAGACCTGGTGTGGTACAATGACGAACCTCTGGCAGACACCTCTTCCGTACCAATGTATCATCTGTCCAGATTGGCAAGGAATCAAGTCAAGGTTGTTCTCTCTGGAGATGGTGGAGATGAAAATTTTGCGGGATATGACACATACATTGCCGACAAGCTTCTGCCTTTTTATAAGAAAGTCCCTCACCTGATCCGAAATGGGATTATTAAAAGATGTGCCAACCTGTTTCCAACGTCCTTTAACAAGGTCAGCCTTTCTTATAAAATAAAGCAGTTCGTTGCGGGGGCCGACCTTTCACCTGAAAAGGCCCATTACTACTGGAGGGTCTTATTCCCCAATGATGAAAAAAAAAGGCTTTTCACCGACGACTACTGGAAATCAATCAACTCGGTGGAACCATATGAGTATTTCGAGTCGTACTTTAACAACTGTAGAAACGCCTCTTTTTTGGAAAGAAGTCTTTATGTGGACATGAAAACCTGGCTTACCGATGACATCCTTACGAAGGTCGACCGGGCCAGTATGGCCCATTCTCTAGAGGTAAGAATACCCTTTCTAGACCACGAGCTCGTTGAGTTTGTAATGACAATACCAGATAATCTCAAGTTGAGGGGTTTTAACAAAAAATACATCTTTAAAAGAAGTGCAGCAGGTAAATTACCCAGCAAAATAGTGTACAGGAAAAAGGAGGGATTTAATGCACCGGTTTCACATTGGTTTGAAAAGGAATTGAGGGAAATTGCCAGGAACACCCTTTTGGAGCCAAATATTCTGTCGTCGTGCCATTTTCGAGGGGAGTATATTTCTAGTCTCATAGACGAGCACTATCGTAAGGCCGAAGACCACGGCCTGAAGATATGGGCCTTGTTAAACTTCACCTTATGGCATAAAAGATTTATGCACGACAATAGCTAAAAAATAGAGCGTCCGTCGTGAATCAAAAACCCTGCTGAGGAAAGCCAAGGTCGGTTCGCAAGAAAATGAGCCTCATAGATTCATGGACGCACCGCCAGCCAGCGGCATTCTGATGATAGCATCTCCTTAGAAATCACATAATCCCCCTCTCCAGAAATATTTAAGGCATAAACCCCCTTGGAATAAACGGGTAGAAAGATAACGATATATACCTTCAAAACCGCCTTGCGACACCCTAAAAACCCCTTGCTTTACAGCCTTATTTGGTGGTATATATGATAACCATACAAAGCCTTTTAATTTTATACTTCTACAACCTCAACAGTTTAGACATCTTATGCAATTCTCAATTTTACTGGAATTACTACAGTACGTTACACCCCTTTTGCCCAAAGCTGGCAAAAACAACAATTGTCTTTTCTGGCCTATGTTCTAAAAGATATAAGTTGAATACGGTACTGCCTCGGCCCTTGGAAGCTAGGCCATGCGAACCCGTTGTCACACATTCACTAGTCACTCTTCTTACAAACAACAGAAGATGAAACATTATTTTTTTATGAAAAACAAATTGCAAACAATATATCCTAGGCTTGGGTTCTTTTATCGCATCGCAAGAAACAGAATTCTGGGAATCCAGGAACCGATATCTATAGTACTTGTGGTAAATAACAAATGTAATTGGAACTGCTCTTACTGTTTTGGAGATTACGGTACAAGAACAGATAAAGATTTTACTACAGAAGAGTTAAAGAAAATAATAGACGAGCTTTACGACCTAGGTTGTCGTTACATGGTTGTGCATGGTGGCGAAACGCTGCTTAGGAAGGATATTGGAATAATCATTGACTATTTAAAAGAAAAAGGCATTTACATAGGTTTTGTTACGAACGGTTCTTTACTTCCTCAAAGAATGAACGATATCCGTAATGTCGATTCCCTATGTATCAGCCTCGACGGCAGGGAGGAAGGAAATGACAAAAATAGGGGGCCTGGAACATATAAAACAGCCTTAGACGCAATTAAGCTCGCCAAAAAAGAAGGCTTCCGGCTACGTGTACACGCAACTCTTACAAGAAACACAAAAGAAGATATTGGGTACCTTGCAGAACTTGCAAAAAAAATAGGATTTCTACTTGAATTCAGCATTTTGTATAAACCTCTGAAGAGGCAACTTAATATGGTCATGGATGACGACGAGATTAGAAATGCCCTTAAGGAAATTAAGGAATACAAAAAGAAGGGATATCCCATTTTTACTTCATCTGAAAACCTGGACTGTGCTTTAAAATGGCCTTTTTCGTACTCCAAAGGCCATGCAACGAGGCAAGAACTGCCAAGTGACTTTAGATACATCCCCTGTGCCTATAGCAAGCAAAAGTTTATTGTGGACGCTGATGGTTATGTTTATCCCTGCTTTCCATTAAATGAAGAATTCCATGCATTAAACCTTAAGGAAGTAGGAGTAAAAAGAGCAATCGAACACGTAAGGAAACACAACACTTGTGTGGCATGTCCTCACCTAACAAATAATGACTATAATTTACTTTTTAATTTGTCTTTAAAACAGGTATCCGAGCAGGTCAAACTAAATTTGCACGAAGTCTTTGCCCCTAAACAAAACTAGCACCATATTATGAAAAGAGTTCTTATTACAGGTGCTTCCTCAGGCCTGGGGAAATGCCTTGCAAAAGAGTTCTTACATAGTGACTGTATTGTATGGGGAATAGGTAGACGTAATGTAGAAGAGTTAGGATTAAATTCTGACATACAAGATGGGAAATTCTACTATTCAATATGTGATGTAAGCAATCAGGACGAAATAAAAACAGTTTACAGTGAAATGGCTGAAAAACATTTTCTGCCAGACATTATTATCCTAAATGCTGCAATACAGGAAGATGATGTTGGACAGGACTTTAACTATCAGGTGTTCCGCAAGACTTTTGACACCAACCTCTTTGGAGCAATTAAGTTTGTAGAATTGTTCTTGCCACTCTTTTTGGCCAAAAAGAAGGGAGTATTTGCGGCCATATCATCTTTATCTACATACCGCGCCCTAAACAACAACAAAATAGGTTATCCCAGCTCAAAAGCAGCTCTAAACATGGCCTTTGAAAGTTTTAGATTACAATATGCCGCCAAAGGTGTCAGGTTCATTATCTTTAACCCCGGCCGCATGAAAGAAGAAAGTAACTCATTTTTGACAATCACCTTTTCAAAAGCTGCAAAAACGATTTTCCACCATCTAAACAGTAACAAAAGCAGCAATATTGTAAATTTCCCTTTGGTGCCTACGTCGATTTTCAAAATAAGCCAGTACCTTCCCGATTATTTGATATCAATTATAAGATTTCGGGAGGTATGATCGAAACAACTTTAATGGTCTCGTGGGAATTCAAATGCATTTTAAAACACTTGGAGATTGAACACTCATACAGTAATTTGGAGTTTCTTAATTGAACCTCTCACTGATTCCTCAGATACTTAAATATTTCTTCCTTGAACTAGCTGCTGATTTTGTAGTGTTCTCCATTTTTATTTTAGTAAGCTACTGTTTAGGGATACGGTTATTGAAGTTATTTAGATTTCCAAAAGAAGAAGAGTTAAATGAAGTAATTTTCTTCTCGTTTACGATAGGGGCTGGTTTACTCGCGTTTGTTACTTATATATTAGGGCACCTACACTTACTATATTCCTGGTTATTCTGGTCACTGTCATTAACAATACTCGTACTTTCTAGAAATAACCTTCATAATGTGTTTAAACGAATTGTTTCTGAATGGTCATTTGTTGGTCAAAAACCCTCTCTAATAACCTTGCTCGCATTAGTAATAATATTGATACACATATTTTATGGCCTGACACTTGTTTTACTACCTGAATTCAATGTGGATGCTACTGCAGAACATATAGCTATCGGAAGTTTATATAAACATCATCACAAAATCATACCTATTCCCTTTATGCTAAAAGGAGAATGGCCGCATCTTACTGAAATGCTCCACCTTTTTGCAACGATGCTACGCAAAAGCAGTCCAATCAACGACCTCATCAACTATTCGTTTTACCTATCCTTTCTGTTCGGAATATATATAATAGGCCGCAGGTTTCTTGAGCCCAGGTTCGCCCTTCTCGGATGCGCTATCTTTAGTGTTTCTTCAAATGTACTAATGGTACACTTGCTCACAGGGGTTAAAGAAGACTTTCCACTTAACCTGTTTTTTTTGGCTGCCTTCCTTACCCTCCTAAAATATATTAAGTCTAAAGAGTCCAGAGACCTCGCCCTTGTTGTGTTGTCTTTAGGATTTGCGGCTGGCACCAAGGTAATATACGGGTTTATACCATTGATAGCAATCCTGGCGCTCTTTATAATAGTCGCACTGTATGAAAAGGCATTTAGTCTTAAGGGGGTTGCCCTCACATCTGCCTTAGTAGTTGCGCTCGCTTTACTTATGGCCTTGCCATGGTATGCAAGACAGATCGTCTATCATCATAACCCCTTCTATCCGATGGATCCTTTACATACATTCAAAACAGGTGACAAAAGTGCGATGGGTAGTGACCCCACCGCAACTAAAGAAAATCTGCTGGTATTTCGTCATTTACTGCCTGAGAATCCCGATGTTGTTCAGCTGATTACAGGTATTATCAAAGGATATATACTATTCTTATGGCGTATGACAACCCAACCAGATTACTTTGAACTGACAACTATCAGTTTTTCATTTATAATCATTCTTTGTTTTGTACTTTTGACAAAACACCCTTACCCAACTGAGGCAGTGTATACGTGTATCCTGGCGAGTTTGCTTTACACGCTCTATTTTTTTTCTCTCGGCACTACCAGACGCTTCTTGCCGATGTTGGGTGTTCTGTCCATTGTGTGTGCATATATTGTACAAAACATAAACATAAATAGAAAACAATTGGGACACTTTCTGCTCGCAGTTGTTTTTATAGTATTGAGCAACGACGTCATTAACAAATTCGCAAGGATAAAACCTTTTGGGGGTATCGAAAGTTTCTGGCCCGTATTAGTAGGTATTGAAACAAGGCGCGAGCGCCTGATAAAGGAAACCTGGGGTTCTACACTCACTTCAGAGTTTATAGAAGACAACCTTCCTAAAAACGCCAAACTATTTTTTTATCCCATGGCTTGTGGTTATCACTTTAACAAGGATTACGTATGGGGAGATAAACTTCAGGCAGGAGATTATATCGGCTACTCAAAAATGAAAGGCCCACGCGACCTGTTAGCACGATTGAAGGAATTAGGAATTACCCATATGGTGGTTGATAAAGGATACTGGCCTCCCCGGCTGCATTATAGAGAGGATGAAATACACAAATGGNTAACAGACATTATGCAAGAATATTCCTACTTTATGTTTAAAGATAGAAACTTATCTCTATATAAGTTACAATCTTGCATTTTAGATCTGGGAAAGCCTCCCACACGTACAATAACAGCATCGGAAGGCGGCATCGTTAACGAAGAAGTGTCAAACAAAGTCATATATGAAATTGACGTCACCAACTATTCTACTGATTATGAATATGAGATAGAGGCTTTGTTGCGAAGTATGGATCCCGTAGAAATCAAAAACAATGATTACGGCCAATTGTCCATGAAAGGACCTGATGACGAGGACTTCAAAACTATAGCCCAATGGAACCCCTTAATGATTGGTGGAGTAGGTTTTAATAACGGTACTCTTGTAAGGGCTCAGATTAAACCTTCTATTAAGAGTAATGGCAAATATCATTTCAAATGGACATACATGCATGGCCCTGCGCCGATAAAAATGTTTTCGCCAAAGGTTAATGTAAATGTATACGAAGTTGATAAATAAAATACTCTCGAACAAAGGGTCTATTTACTGCGTACTGATCCTGCTGTCCTTGAATGCCCTCTATTTCTGGCGGATCATTTTTGATACAGGCAGCACGTTATCCTTCGATCCGTTGTCAGGAGGCGACCTGAACGGACACATTTACCCAATACATTCCTTCTTAGCAACAAGCCTCCAAAATGGAGAGTTACCTTTATGGAACCCCTACATGTTTTGTGGATTTCCACAGTTTGCAGAAATGAAGACAGGTGTTTTCTATCCACTTCACTGGGTACTCCCCCTGATGGTTACTGATGGCTATCTTTCGTACCGGGGCTATGAAATCTTCTCTGTTTTCCATGCGTTTCTTATGGGAGCTTTTACCTTTCTACTCGTAAACTATTTGTTCAAAAACCCCGTAGTAGCCCTTTTTGCCTCCATAGCCTTTGAATTCAATGGATATGTAAGTCTTTATTACAATAACCCTGTTAACCTTATGGTAATAACATGGATGCCTCTTACCTTTTTATTCGTAGTCAAATCTATAAAAGAAACCTCCTTCATCTGGGCAATCTTATCTGGATTTTCAATGGCCATGTCGTTTATGGGGGGCTATTTCGAGGAGTTCATCTTCATCTTTTATTTTGTTTCCATATACTTTGTAGCCAACGCAATATATTACGATAAATTGGAATACCTGTATTTTTGGGCAATATTCGTATGCGTAACCATTGGGACCACGGCCATTCAGTGGATCCCCACCCTTGAATTGAGTCTTTACGGGGCAGATACACAACTTAGTTACGCTGACCCGGCAAGTAATCTTCTCTATAGTTTTCTAAACCCCTCTATTCTATTTACCACATTCTTTCCCAAACACCACGAATGGGGAGGTACCATTTATATTGGCATTATTACCTTTATACTGGTCATGGCCCTGCCGTTAATATGGAAGCAGGAGATGCGTATTTTTGAGAATTTCAATTTTATCTTCCTCGCCTCGGCAGCCATGACAGCCCTTCTGCTTTCTATGGGGAAGCCCACGATTCTTTATACGGCTTTCTATCTTCTTCTTCCTGGAATAAGTTATGGTAGATATCCGATACATTTTTCTTTTATTTTTGTTTTTTGTATTTCCATCCTTTCCGCGTATGGGCTTCTTGTCTTACTCTCTCCAATAACGGAGGAAGTTAAGGAAAAGCTGAGAAAATACACAAATTGCATGCTGCTTCTCCTTCTGGCTCTCGCTGTGATTACGTTCTACCTAAATGTAAGCCTTGCGTTTACAAAGAAGCTGGATCCTGCCGTAATCGACGCATTGACTTTTATGATATTAATGGCTACCATTGGCTCTTTTATCATCAAGCTGCGGGCCGCTGGAATTATAAAGGCGGAACATACAGCGCCGATTTTAATATTTCTTCTCGTTTTTGACCTGTTTTCACACAGCACCATCGAGAAGTACGCATTTGCAAATCCGCCATCTGCCCATTATAAAAAAAATGAACTCGTAGAATATCTGCAATCTGAGGCTACACAATATAGAGTCCGTGCCGTTAATTTTAGCCCAGCCTTTCCCGATGGGGTGGCTAGTGTACATGCTATTCCGGTAGATTTTGGTTTCTTGTTCCGTCTCTGCCTAGAAGACTATCTCCTGTTCATCGGGCATACTCCAAGTTTATGCAGTAATTACTCTGAGAAGGAACTTGCTTTCATGAAGCTGCCCGAGGACGTCATCCTTAACATGCTTAACATCAGATACGTTATAAAATGAATACGATATTAAGAACGGTTTTCTCTATAATCTTTCTCTTAGGTTTTTTATTAGTCCCTGCGGTTGTACTGTTGGTAAGCACCAGATGCCTTAGCCAAACGGCGGAGGAAGACCGGAAGGTTTCCAATGATAAATACGTCCTGGACGATTGTGCTGTAGATCTTGCACTTATTATGGGCGACCTATCATGCATTAAACCTATAACTCAAATAAACCCCTCCTACTTCAACGCCAATCCTGCCTTTGCCTTTCTAGAGCAACAGAATGATGGCGCCCTGCATTTATTGTTAGACAGCGGAACCGGAAAAAGTAAAAGGGAATTTAGGGATGATGGACCACCGAAGAGAAAAAACGACTATATTATCAATGATCAATTACTTTTCGCCAACAGAAGTTTCAGCGATTTGATCCTAGAGTTGGCCAAGACCGAAGCCCCGAAGGACAATAAACGGTTGACACTCAGCAGTCAGAAACTGTTGAATATGAGCTTATATCTTGCAGGGGAAAAACGCTTTCAGGTCGAGGAAAATGGGGATTACGAGGTCTGGATTGCAAACAGGGGTTTATCGTTAATTGCCAAAACTAAACAGTTTTTTTTAATTGGTGAAATTATATTACCGGTACCTCCTTCAGACATATCTCATACTTCAAGCAACTACTGTTTGTGGACCAAAGTGGGGGATGTAGCCCTACAGAGGGGTGAATATAAAGTATATTTTGCCGACGAAATAGGAGAGAGCTATGCAAAAGGCGGTCCCTCAACTGAACCATGTGATTTAGAGTTTATCTTCGTTTCAAAAGAGATGTTCGCTAAATACGCATCCGTCCTCTATAATGAACGCCTGCTTGGTTATCTCTACTACATAAGTCTAGACAAGACGAAGGAACTAATAAAACAAACAAGGGATCCCCACAAACATAACGCAAATCCATTTTGCCTTCCTAAAGAACAATTCTATGTTCCACAAGACCAAAATTACTCCGCAAAGGCATATATAACACCTAAAAGAAATTTTATGCCAGTTGACGTGTCACTCACCAGCATCGACAGTAATGAGACTAACGCTGTATTGGAAACACTAACCGGGTGGGATGTGCAATCGGAGAACGTGGTCTATGAACAAAGCCTTTCAAACAAAGGGCTGCAAATAAAGACGTACTTTTCGAAGAAGGGAAATGTCCCTGAGAAAGTTACATTATCAAAGAGGTTTTCCGGTCTCACACTGATGGATATTCCATATATTGTTATATCCTGTCTTACGGGAAATACTGAGGTACAAGAAGCAGAACTGATCATTTATGTTAGAGATAAAGATGGTGAAGAAACCACTAAGGATGTGAGGCTACTCCTGGAAAATAAAATATACTGCGGCAATCTCTACGAAGAAGTAGCAAAGGTTTTTGATAAAAGCTACTATAAAGGGGATCTTAAGAAGTTTTTTATTGAAGGGATAGATATCGTATTTAAAAAGAAATTAGTTGAAACAAGAAAATTTGCTTGGTGGGATTCACAAGTAAAAACTAAATGGGTAGATGCTTCCAGTGCAGATGTTAGGGGTAACTATACATTCACTCTTAAAAATGTATCGTTTCCGAACTACTTGCCCACTGTAGTCCAGTTTGAAGGCACGCGAGTTGCTTACCCATCTCCAGAATATTTGTATTATCTCGATGAAAACGGACAAAAAAAGACGGCGTTATTTTTTGAAGAAATTCCCGCTAATGTAAAGAATGTCTATCGGTTAGGTATAAATGATTATGTAGATTTGGGAAAAACGCCATCCCTCACCTTTAGTTTCAAGAAACTTATTTCAGATTACAAGGCCAGCGTGCCACTTAAACACCTGCCTCCGGAAGTACAATTCCCCTATTACCTTGAGGACAGGATATATTATGAGCCAAAAACACAGCTCCTAACCTTTGAAGGTCTCATGTCCGGCGAGGAAAGGGATACGCTGCTTACGTTATCAAAAGACATATCATACATGGAGGCTATTAAAACACTTTCTCAGATGTATAGATATTCTTCGGAGGAAAGAGAATTCCCAACAAACTTTAGGATTTTACTGGGCCTCGACTTCGACGATGACCGCACACAAGATGCCGAAATGGAGCTATTCGGTAATATAGTGCCCATGACGGTGGACTGCTCCTTTATGGTTATAAATGCATATGAGGAGGTGAAAAGAAAATTCCCAGGCAAGGAACACTACAATATGCTTTCATTAAGTGTAAGCCATCCAAACGAGAAGACTTTTGTAACTCAAGAATGTAGAAGCAAAAAAATTATCCGCTGTAAAGTACAGACGTTTGACCTTTCCGGTTTTGTAACTAACTTGGCCGTGTTAAAAATTGATGATAAGGCGTATACGCTACCGAGAGACCATGAAAAGTATGTACATAACGGAACTCTCCGGATCGAATTTAATGATATAGCCTTAAAAAGTGGGATTCACACCGTCGAGGCTGTAGACAATAAAGAGTTCACGGTAGAAGCAGTGGAAATATCACCAAAACTCACAGGGCGAGGGGCAGAGCCCAAAAAAATAGAACCGCCGACACTCGAATTTAAAAAGATAAATCCAACAAGATATGTCGTGTGTGCAAAGAACGTCAAGAGCCCTTTCATATTGGAATTAAATGAAAGTTTTCACCCGTTGTGGGAAGCATACATACGCCAGACCGCAAATAAATATCCGGCCACTGAGCCGTGGTCGGCATTGTGGAGCACATGGAATGATTGGGGAAAGAGGATGAAGATAGAAGACCATTTTGCCCTGAATGGGTATGCAAACGGGTGGATTATCCCCGCCACACGGCGAACGGAGATTAAGGAACAAAGTTTAGAAACAGAAGATAAAAACGTGGAGGGGAATTCCCTCCAGATTGTACTGGAATATAAGCCACAGATGTATTTCGAGGCAGGAGTATTTCTGTCTGCTATAATATTGATGGTACTTACAGTCTACTCTGGATATAACACGACCAGGAAAAGGAAAAATATTGCTGGAGAAAATTAAAAACATATATACAGCAAACCGTCGGCTGATATGGATTGCGATCATTCATTTTGGGCTGTTATTCTGTACCCTTATACTAGCATATAACAGCTACAAAGAAGTAGGCACACATCTCCACGGAAAGTATTTCCTGTCGCACACAATAAAAAAAGGCATCAAGGCGACTTTTTTGCCTACGTCTGTTATTTTTGCGGTACTATACTTACTTTGTTCAGTAATACGCGGCAGGCAAAGGGATTATCTAACTCTAAGGGAATATTCTATACTTTTTGTTCTACTGACCTTCACATCAAACCTAATTTTCTTTTCTAAAGGACATCATGTCCTTGTCGTTTTGAATCTTTCTTTTCTTTACCTTGCCGTATTTTTATTTTTGTTTGCAACAGTTGCAAAGGCATTGCTGAACATAATCGAGGCAGAACCTGAGCTATTTTTGCCGCCAATTTTATATAAATTTCTAACCAATAACCTGGCATGGGCAAAAAATTATTTCCAAGAAAAACCTTCTGCTCCTTTTATCCTTGTCTCTATAGGCCTGCTGGCCATAGGTGCCTTGTCCCTGGCCCTCTCTCTTCAAGGAGTGGCAGAAGTGGGAGCCATTGCCGCCTACTCCGTCCTGGTTATTGGGCTAGGAATTGAACTTTATACACTAATTACATCTGGGAACAGGGATGAAAAGGAACGGAATTGACCTTATCACCCTATGCCCCCTTATACTGCTTATACTCCTCCCTGTTGGCAGATGGGTTGCACCCTGTTTTACCCACCCCGCGGTTCACACGGAAATAGCTGTCTTAAAGTACTTCTCTATACCTCTCCTTGGTTTCTCAATAGGGTCTGTTTTGTTCCTGGGAATAATACGTAACGACTGGAAACTGCCTGCCAGCTTGTCATTTTTCATCGAGCAACGTACAAAACAACTGATTTTACTCCTAGTATGCATATTCCTCATCTACCTCTCGTCGCTGGCCGTGCTAAGATATACCACTCTGCATACTTTTGTCTTCGACATGGGAAGATACGATCAAAAGATTTGGCGAATATCAGTCGCCCCTTTAGCGGCAGTACCTTTGGAGGTCTCACTGGGCCATTTTCAGCCAATATTGTTCTTCCACGCACTAATTTATAAAGTCATAGATTCACCCATAATTATACAGGCCCTACAGGCCATCGTAATGGTTTCTGGCGTCCTACCCCTTTTCTTACTTGCAAAGGAGCACTTATATAGACCACCGCTGGTTCTATTGGTGGTAGTAATATATCTATGGTACCCTCCCGTCGACTTCAACGCCGCATTAGATTTTCACCCTGATCATCTGTACGTGCCTCTGCTGTTATGGGCCTTCTACTTCTCCGAAAAAGGGAATTATTGGAAGGGAATTCTTCTTGCCGGATTGGGCGCGACGGTTAAGGATCCCTACATCCTAGGTGCAGCATTTTTTGGACTGTACTTGATATTGGCAAAAAAGAGGTACCTTGCAGGGAGCTTAATGTTCTTCTTATGTATCTTAACGTTTTTCGCTGTGACTTATTCTCTTTTACAGATAAGCCAAACACACAATCAAACGCATCCATTAATGTGCGGTATTTTCCCTTTCGTAGATATAACTGCAGAGGGAATCCACTTCAAGTTTAATTTCTTGTTGGACACTCTGCTCATGTGGAAGGCGAAGAAATTACTGTTTATTTATTTTCTGCTCGCACCCCTCTTATTTCTACCCTTGTTGAATTGGAAGCGGTTCATACCAGCCACCCCCTTTATAGCCATTCCCCTTCTCTCTGCTACTCATTTCCATGCCTCCACGGACAGCCAGTACACCGCCGGGGTCATAGCACCGGCATTTGTTGCACTGGTATTTTCCCTTAAGCAAATCGAAGACCGGCTGGGTGTTAAATATGCCACGGCCTTTGCAACGTTGGCACTGACGACGACCTTAACCTTTAACATTGCTAACGGTCCAAGTTTATTGTCCATAAATTTCTGGGAAGCTGGATGGGCAGAGATATGGCACAAGTCCGCATTTACAAGAGGAGAACATGAGGATATACTAAATGAGGTTTTTCATAAAATTCCTAGTGATCCAAGCGTAATTGTGTCTTCACAGGGAAACATAAATCATGCAAGGCTAGCCCATAGGTATGAATATTGGCTATTTCCGCACAGATGGGAAGACGCTGACTATATTATCCTCGATACAAAGAGGCCATTAATGGTCGGCGACAGAATAGAAATAGGGGCATACAGCAGGGAATTACAAAAAATAGAGAATAATTCTAAATTTGATTTAGTATTCAAAAAAGACGGTGTTTTGCTATATAAAAGAACAAAATAAATCCGTGCTTAGTAACTTCTACGTAAAATATGGACGGCCAGAGGTGAAAACCGTAGAACACCTCATGAGCCGCGACTATACGCCCACGTAGCTCAGTCGGTAGAGCACGGCATTCGTAATGCCGCGGTTGGGGGTTCGAATCCCCCCGTGGGCTCTTTTTATTCTGCGCTTGATTACTACGGAAAGGATATGTATCCCGAGGGCCCTGAAAAAGGCTCCTAACACCGTGTGGTCATTCTGAGCGTAGCGAGGAATCTGTTAGCCAACGAAATAAATTTCGTTGGATCAACGACCATAAAAGTCCTCGTCCACCATTTCACTCCCCTTGAAATGACAACTATGTAGGGTTTTTTAGGGCTCTCACACCTTTTTAAAATGCCTCCTGTTGAAAAACATCTTGAATTAAGCAAAGGGAGAACGGGAAAGACCTTTAAGGAACTCCATGAATGGATGGACCCCTGGTCCACCAATGAACAGTTGGCCAGAGAGCGCCATGATATCATTAACATCCCGCAGAATATCCTGTATGTACATCAAACCTGGGGCGGAGATGGGGTCAAGGAATTTTTGCATCACATAAAAGATGACCATACGTGGTCTAAGCGCAATATCATCTCCAAGATTCTGGGCAGGATATTTTAATTATAGGAGACCTCTGCAAAAGTCAGTTTGTCAGACGCTGTCATTCTGCGCAAAGCGAAGTCACGCCAAAGGCGCATTCGCCTCTGACGAAAACCTGTTTTGTGTAGCGTCTGGCTTCGGCCGTGAGCGGTTCGGCTGAGCTCACGACCGAAGCCTCAGCCGAACGGTCTCCGTACCAGACGACTTTATACCGTCCGATACGGAGATCAGACGCTACCTCTAGATTCTTCGGCCGCTTCTTTCGCTACCTTGACGAAATGCGTTATGACTCCATCTAAATTTTTAATCGGCAAGATACATGCGCTTTCCCAATAGAGTTCGCCGCTCTTTTTCTTATTACAAAATTGTCCACGCCACTTGCCGCCGGATAAGAGTGTATCCCACAGCCTTCTGTAATCTTCCGCCGATGTGTTACCGGATTTAAGTATGCGGGGGTTTTTCCCGACGACCTCCTTTGAACTATAGCCAGTCAGCTCCATAAACCCGGGGTTGACATATTCGATATTGCCGTCGGCGTCGGTAACAAGCGTGGCGCTGGAGGTGCGCCCGGCATGTATAAGCTGCCTTCGGATTTGCACTAACGTCTCCAGCTCGTTGTTCATCTTCTGAAGGCACGCTGCGATCCGGTCGAAATCCTCCGACTCTCGTACGGTCGCAACCATCCTCTTACAGTGTCGTATATCTTCTTCCAGCCTTTTAAGCTTCTTTAAGAAAAAGTCTCCCAATATATATCTCCAGCCGGGGGAGGGGATAATGCCCCCTTCAAAAAACTCCAATACTCCCCTCTAGGAGGGATATCGCACCACCAAACTCGACATCTCCTTTAACTCCTGCGCCGAGTACCTCTTGCCACTAAAACAGGTCTTGAGGACCTGGACTTGCACCTTTAAAGTACCGGCCCTTATCGCCGACAGTTGCAGCAGGATCTCAGAGATACACCTTCCACTGTGCACCATGCCTTTGATCCCCTTTGTATGCCCTGCAACACGGTTAAGCGAGTTAACAACATGTCTTTTTTCTGCGCCATTCATGTCCATCGCTCCCAGCTTCCATAAATTGACCCGAGTCAAAGCGCCGCAGCTATACCTTGGATTATCCTGTCGGCAAGGTCTTCTTTATCGCACCAGACAGCGCAGTCGTTTGTAACCACACCTAGAGAGTACAAGGACGCGTCGTCTACCAATAACCTTGCCTCTGAAAGGGCCTTTAAAAACTCCGCCTCCTCGCCCTTTTTCAAACTATCCCTGGCCGCAGCAAAACGGCTCTCCACGGCATCAAGACTCTCTACAAGCCGTTTCTTGACACTGGGACGAAGTACCTTACACTTTTCTATCTCTCCCTTGTGCATATCTTCTACGCCCCCGTATAGATAAGACTAAGAAAAATATAGACTTAGCTCTGTGTCCCGGCAGAGCCCCTACAGAAGTGGCCTCGCGAAGCTCATCGCCTCGTAAGTCATGTAAGTGCCAAAGTCTACCACATTTCAGCGTTTTATCAACTAGCAACTTGAATTTTGGGTCAATCCTTGTATAGTGTTTCTGTGGGATTTTTTATCGTGTTTTCACAAACCTCTCTTAGCACCTACGGGCCTTATTTATGAAGATGACAGAGGCCATCATTCAACCTGCCAGGCTGGAGGCCGTAAAGGACGCTCTCTGTGAAGTCGGAGTAGTAAGACTCACCGTAAGCGACATAGAGGGTTTGGGTGGCAAGGAAAAGCGTACCGAGACCTTTCGGGGACAGGAATAATAGCGGATACGGCCATGTCATATCTCGTGCATCAGTAATAATATCAAACGACGGGGGTTTACTCCATTTTTGCGACTTATTTTGGACGCCGTGTGTTAGTATCTTCGGACCCGGTATAGGGATAAAATGGGCTCCTATGACCGACAGTATACTTGTGGAACATAACGGCCTCCCTTGTAAACCCTCCTATTTTGTACCACCTGAACGCAAGGGCCTTGCCAGGAAGGCCAAAAAACAGCCTAAGAAAACACCCAGGCGTTACCAGATATTCAACCCCGGATACCTGCATGTAGGCATAAAGCTCCTGGGGGCTATAGGCGGGACAGCTTTGTCCAGTACTTTGCCCAGGGTGGCACCGCTGGGGTGAAACTTACACGGTTTTATCAGGAACGCTTTTCATCCAACTCCCGAGCGCTCTGGATTATATCCTTATGAATGTCACTTCAAGATTAAGTTTATAAGGACTGATAGTAATTCAGTATTCACAAACGCCTGCATCGGTGAAGCCAGAACACAGCTCCTCAAATGCCCAGGCTGCGCCCTTTTACCATAGCCCCCAGAGAACACGGCATAATATACACAAACTAAACAGACCCTCTTGCCTGAAGCAAAACGACAACGTGGAGAGGTCTCACAGATCGATGAGGGAGAGTTTTGTAGATTGCAAGGGACTAAGACCTTGACTATCTCAAAGAAGTACGTAAAAAGTACGATGGGTCCTTTAACAACTACAGCCTCGTATGGCCCTGCAGTCTGCCTGAGGTGGATACACCCCTAGAGAAGTTACAAAGCTTTTCCAAATTCAAAGGTGTTACCTATGTCTATATACTCCACATTCACTTCCCAGAATCTCCTTGATTTTTTTAGGTTTTTTGGTATTTTTTGCGGTACGATGACGTTTTAAGCCAAAGTCCAAAGGGGGGGAAGATGTCTGATAGAAAAGAGAATTGGCAAGATATGTCTTACGCCTTCTGGGCGGCCTTTGACGTAAAGAGGGTTCTTCTCGGTTTTGCCGGTGTGTTGGCAAGTGTGCTCTGGGCGTGTGGCATCTTGTGGCCCTTCTCGGTATTGGGGTTTATTGAGGTCGGTCCAGCCACGGTATTTGCAAGTTTTCTGAAGCCGCCAATTGAAGGGGCCTGTAATCTCTTTTCTATTTTTGCCGTGGCCGTTACCTCGGGAAACTGGAAAGTCTACCTACCCCTTGCGCTTATAGTATTTGGCCTCCTTGCAATATGGTCCATTGTAGGAGGAGCTATTACCAGAATAGCCTCACTGGAATATGCCAGGGGCACCAAAGTGGGGCTGATGGATTCTGTCAAATATTCGATAAAAAAATTCTGGTCTTATTTTTGGGGACCGATGGCACCGTTAATCGGCGTGCTGTTTTTTGTACTGCTTAATGCGCTTGGCGGGCTCATCGGTCAGATAAAGTTTTTGGAGGTCTTTGTCGCCTTAGGTTTTCCCATTGTTCTTATATTTAGCTTTTTAATATTATTTGTAGGTATAATTGGGAGCGTCGGTTCCGGGCTTATGTTTCCTACGATTAGTGCCGACGGCTCCGATGCATTTGACGCAATGAGCAGGGCGTATTCCTACGTCCTGTCTAAACCGGTAGGATTTATTATCTATCTCGCCTCCGCCGCTGCCTACGGCGCCGTCTGCTTATATGTGGTTGCCACCACCGTTGACCTGCTGGTAAGTACGAGCTTTGTTACGGTAGGTATGGGTATGGGGGAAAAGTTCCAGAGTGTGGCAGCGGCCATCTGCGGCCTCGCGCACCCAACGGGTCTTGCAGTAAATTATGGCTTTATTACACAGGCCAAACTTGCCTTTGGTACCCTGGGTTCGGTAACGCTGGTTTTTGCCGCGATAGTCCTGATATTTTATCTTTTTCTGATCAAGATAGCTGTCTGGGCCGTAGCGGCGTCTTTTGTAGGCTCTGCCCAGAGCGTACTTTATCTGTTAATGAGGAAGGATGTAGACGGTACCGAAGTGGCGGACGTTTATACAGAGGAAACAGAAACAGAATTTATGGTCCCTTCACCGGCAGGGGAGTCAGCCACTGAATCCACGTCTCCCGGAGAAGAGCAAGAAGAACCGGCAGCAGAGAGCTAGACGACGACTGCTTAGTTGACCAGCTTTTTACACCTCCCTCTTATACCATGGCGTTGTAACCGCTCTGTGTTAGTATTTCTCCGGGAGATGGCCTGATACTTTTCCGCAAGATTGAACGACGCGCCTTTTTCTATCAAACGCTGTTATCGGACGGGTCCTTTCTGACTTTTTGCCTCAGACGTATGTTATGCAAATCCCTATTTTTACTGGAATGTTGGGGTTATTGCCGAAGGTTGCGCAGGGACAGTCCGCCTTAGGCAGATGGTTGTTCGCGGACAGGTTAGCCTAATCCACCTTAGCCAGAACAAATCCGCCTCCGGGGTGAGATAAATCCTGCCACTATGTTTTCTGCCCATTTTGATAGTTCGACAGCAGCCCCTGTTGGAGTATAATATGACCATGATTACGGGTAATATCGAGATTGATAAGACGAGCGTTAAAGAAGGGCTTGTGCAGGACACGGTCTTTACAGGACTGCCTGTTGTGGCAATTATAGGCAGGCCCAACGTAGGGAAATCGTCCATCTTTAACCGGCTGATAGGACAGCGCAGGGCCATAGTAGACCCTACAAGCGGGGTTACCAGAGACAGGATGACGGCCGAGATGTTCCACGGCGGTAGGAGTTTTGAGCTTATGGATACCGGCGGCATAGGCATCCAGGAGGTTAAGGAAATGGCCCACCACGTGGAGGAGCAGATAGAGATTGCCCTCGGTAAGGCAAATCTCATAATATTTGCCGTGGATGTGCGCGACGGCCTTGTTCCTCTGGACGAGGTGGTGGCGGAGAGGCTCCGCCACGTGCATAAGCCTGTCCTGCTGGTGGCGAATAAAGTGGATGACCCCAATCTTGTNCCTCTCAAGAACGAGTTCTTTAAACTGGGTTTTGGGGAGCCGTTTGCGTTTTCNGCCAAGGAGGGCCATGGACGGACCGAGCTCCTGGGAGAGATTGCAGCCCTTGTTCCCTTTACAGCGACGGTCCCGGGGCGGCCACTGATGAAGCTGGCTGTGGTGGGCAGGCGCAACGTCGGCAAATCTACCCTTATAAATACCCTTGCACAAGAGGAAAGGATGATAGTCAGTGAGATACCCGGTACCACCCGCGACTCGGTGGACGTCAGATTCGAGTTAGGCGGTAAGGTCTTCATGGCCATTGACACCGCCGGGGCGAGGAAGCAGCGCAGGGTGGAGGGGACGGTAGAGTTTTACGGCCTTGTAAGGGCCAAGGAGTCGGTCAGAAGGGCCAATGTGGTGCTGTTCCTGTTGGATGCCACTACGGAGGTCTCGCAGGTGGACAAGAAGTTGGGCGCATATATCGCCGAGCAATTCAGGCCCTGTATTATTGTGGTAAATAAATGGGACCTTGCAGGTGATACCGATACCGAGGCGTTTGTTAAATACGTTCGTGACAAACTTCCGGGGCTTTCCTATTCCCCCGTTTCTTTTATCAGTGCAAAGAATGCGGAGAACGTAGCCGATACCGTGAAACTGGCTGAAGAGCTCTACCGGCAGACGTGTACCAGAGTGGGCACATCAGAATTGAACAAGGTGCTGGGCAATGCCCTGGCAGAGCGTTCGTCAAAGGTAAGACATGGCAGGACGGCCAGGATGTTCTTTGCTACCCAGGTAACCGTTTCGCCACCCACCTTTGTATTGTTTGTCAACGACCCCTCTCTGTTCGATACCTCGTATCAGCGCTATATTGCCAACAGGCTTCGCGAGAAGTTTCCTTTCTCCGAAGTCCCCCTCAGATTCTTCTTCAGGGAGAGGAGGAGATAACGTGGTTACAATTTTCAGGGTTGTCTTAGCCTTGTTTATTATGGGGGCTTTATTGGCTCATGCAGCCCAGAGTGATAGGGGGATACTGGTGCTGGCGCACGGCAGTGGGATACCGTTGTGGAACGAACAGGTCAGGGAGGCCGTAAGACCGCTTGAAGAACGCTACAACGTTGACATAGCCTTCGGCATGGCGGAGCAGGAGCACATCCAGGAGGCGGTCACCAGGCTTGAAGAAAGGGGTGCAAGGCTGATAGTTGTCGTGCCTTTGTTCATCTCGTCTCACAGTCCCATAATCAACGACACCAGGCGTATTCTGGGGCTGGACCCTGTCTTTCCCCAGAGATACCTGGGGGGCGACGCTAATTTCGTAATGACCGGTGCGCTTGACACATCTCCGCTTGTGTCTGAGATTGTCCTGGAGAGGGCAGGGGAGCTCAGCAAGGAGCCGTCCGATGAGGTGGTGGTGCTTGTGGGTCACGGCCCAAACGAGCCGGAGTTTAATGAGCTGTGGCTCAGGGATATGAAGCAGATTGGTGGGTTTGTAAAAGAGAAGGGTGGCTTTAAAGACGTCTTGGTCGCCACGGTGCGTGACGACGCCCCCAGGGAGATTCGGGAAGAGGCTACTAAACAGCTGAGGGAGACGGTAAAGGAGGCGGGTTCGGACTCGCGCGTGCTGGTTATACCGTATGTCCTGGCAAGCGGCGGTATTGAGGAGGGGATAAAAGAGAGACTGGGGGGGCTTGAGTTCCAGTTCGGCAGGCCGCTCCTGCCGCATCCCAATATTACAAAATGGATAGAGGCGCAGTCTGCGCGCTATCTTCGTTAACTTTTAGACCTCTGCGGGGATAATCTGGGAACTAATTTTTGAACCTGTCCGATTGTGTATAGACCTAATGGTCTATCTTCCAAAGTATGTTAGCAGTCTTGCTAGGTCCCGGCATCTTTATATCTTCTAATAAAGAGGTTAAAGTATTTCTACCCATTTAAGGATGTTTATGGTGACTACCAGATAAATAAGTACCCCGGTCACATCCATGAGTGTGGCCATTAGAGGAGCGGAGGCCACGGCTGGGTCTATCTTTAGTCTCCTGAACAGTAGAGGTAGCAGCGCCCCACAGAGATTTCCCAAGAAGGCGATGGTTACTATTCCTGCCGCTACGGCCAATCCTATCATGATGCTGTGGGCCCACAGAAGGGCACGCCCAACGGCTATAAGGCCCAGCATAATACCCAGGATGGGACCCATCGAACACTCCCTCCTCAAGATAGTCCACAGTACAGGGGGTTTCAAATCTCCGGTAGCTAACCCTCTGATTACCATAGTGGATGATTGAGCGCTTACATTACCTCCCACACTGATTACCATAGGTATAAAGTATGTCAGTATCATAAATGAACTTAGGGTTTCTTCGTATATTTGCATTATGCTCCCCGTGAGGGTCTGGATGACCATGAGGATGAACAGCCATATGGCCCTTTTGCGGACACTGCTTATGAAATCAGTTCTGAAATAACTTTCCTCGGGTCGCGACACGGCGGCCATCTTCTCCATGTCCTCGGTGGCCTCTTCCTCGAAGATGTCAATAACGTCGTCAACGGTTACGATCCCTACGAGTCTGTCCTCCTGATCCACCACGGGAACGGCCAGGAGGTCGTACCTCTGTATTATTCTGGCCGCCACTTCCCGGTCATCGGTGGTCTTTACAGATAGGACCATGGTCTTCATTATGTCTTCTATCTTCTTGGATGGTGGCGCAAGTATTACATCCCTCAGTGAGAGTACGCCGATAAGCTTTCTGGTCTTGTCTACGACGTAGCAGATGTATATTGTCTCTTTATCGAGGCCCGTTTGTCTCACTTGCTCAATGGCCTCGGCGGCGGTCGTGTCAGGCCTCAGGTCTACGTAATCGGTTGAGATGAGCCTTCCTGCAGAGTTCTCGGGGTAATTGAGTATGAGATTCGTGATTTCCTTTTCGTCGTGTGGCAGTAGCGTTAGAAATCTCTTAATCACATCGGCCGGGAGCTCCTCCAGGAATTGGGCCCTGTCATCCGAGTCCATTTCCAAGAGAATCTCCTTGACCTTTTGTTCCGTAAACAGCTTTAAGAGTTCTTCTTGTTCCTCCGGCTCAAGGAGGGAGAATACCCAGGCGAGCTTTGCCTTGTCCAGGACCCTGAA
>C687J35504_10000608_pt1 | contig 25707 bp, 23 predicted proteins | sample RifCSPhighO2_02_FD_35504 | JGI IMG/M metagenome (IMG submission 35504) | reverse complement strand
GGTTTGACATCCTCTGGCGCGGGCTTCCAGGACGAACAGCCGGCCAACAGCAACAGCGGTAAAACGGCACAAATCAATCGCATGGGAGCCCTCCATGGGCGCAGAAAACAGCAAAGGGGAACAGCCAAAACGGCTTGAGTATTGCCCCTGGCGCGGCCCGCCTCAAGTACAGACTTTTGCGCCGCCGCAACCAGGCTTTTATCAACCAGCGATGCGCTTGAGCAGACGCGCCTGCAGCGCCGCCAGCTCTTCCGGAGTCGCCTTGCCGCCGGCATGCACGCTGAGCGTCTCGCCGGCATAGCGCGGCACAATATGCATATGAATATGAAACACCGTCTGCCCGGCTGGCGCGCCATTGAACTGCGCCACTTGCACCCCGGCTGGCTCCAGCTCGTCGACGATCACACCCGTAAGTTTCTGCACCACGGCCATCACCTTGCTCAGGCTGTCACTGTCGATTTCCAGAATATTGCGCGCCGCCGAGCGCTTGGGGATCACCAGGGTATGGCCGAAGGACTGCGGAAACACATCGAGAAAGGCCAGTACATCCTCATCCTCGTAGAGCTTGTAGCAAGGGGCTTCGCCGCGGATGATCTGAGCAAAGATATTCTGGTTGTCGTATTCGCCGTGCAGGCTCATCGGGGTTCTCCAGTGTGCTGGGGTTGAGATGGCCCCAACCATACCGATTTCTGCGCACGGGGAAAAACCTGCAACCTGACCAAATGGCCAATCACCGTTATCCTGCGCCTTTCGCCACCTTAATCCGGAGCGCCCATGTCAGCCCTTTCCGCTTACCCCATTACGCAAAAATGGCCTGCCCAGCACCCCGAGCGCCTGCAGCTGTATTCGCTGCCCACGCCCAACGGCGTCAAAGCCTCGATCATGCTCGAAGAAGTCGGCCTGGCCTATGAGCCGCACCTGGTCAGCTTCGACACTCACGATCAGCTCAGCGAAGAATTCCTCTCGCTCAACCCCAACAACAAGATCCCGGCGATCCTCGACCCCAACGGCCCAGGTGGCAAACCGCTGGCGCTGTTCGAGTCTGGGGCGATCCTGATCTACCTGGCGGAAAAGACCGGCCAGCTCTTGGCCCAGGACCCTGCCACGCGCTATGAAACCCTGCAGTGGCTGATGTGGCAGATGGGCGGCATCGGCCCGATGTTCGGCCAGCTGGGTTTCTTCCATAAATTCGCCGGCAAAGACTACCCGGACAAACGCCCACGCGACCGCTACGTCGCTGAATCCCAGCGCCTGCTCGGCGTGCTCGAACAACGCCTGCAAGGCCGCAGCTGGATCATGGGCGAGGACTACAGCATCGCCGATATCGCCGTGTTCCCCTGGGTGCGCAACCTGGTGGGTTTCTACGAGGCTGGCGAGCTGGTGGAATTCGAGCGCTTCACTAATGTGCAGCGGGTGCTGCAAGCCTTTGTCGCTCGCCCGGCAGTAATCAAGGGCCTGATCACCCCAGCACGCGACTAAAATGGAAGCCAGCAGCTCTATTTAGCTATCCAGTCTCACATTAGGCACTTATGGTCAAAATCCCGCAGCACGGAGCAAACGAAGAGCTTTATGACATGAACACCTTCAAAGGTGACATCGAAAGGTTCTACTCAATTGATGAATGGATAATTCAGGTGGAATGGTGCTTGGGGGAAAATGCACAGCACATTGAGTCCATTTCAGTAGAGCCGACCCGAATTCCGGCTCTGGAGTTTTGGCCCCTGTATTCTGGAATTCATCAAACCGTTGATGGCTGCTTTTCCGGCCATGTGAGCGGAACTGAGCAATGCACCCTTGAAGCGATTGACTCGTCCTTCTGGAAAGTTAGCGGAAGCCCAGAGTTTGAGCAGCACATGCAAGCTGTGTACGGCCGTTATGTACCGCCAAGCGCTTAACAAACGGCAAATCATTTGAAACTTACCAAAGCAGCGTTAACGCATAAAAACAGCGCCACGAGAACCAATATGAACAACCCTCTTCAACAGCCAGCGGTGACAGCATGATCGAGGTAACTGAGCTTTCCATTGCTTCACTGCGCGCCGCGCTCGAAGCCGGCCAGACCACGGCGGTCGAACTGGTGCAGGCCTACCTCGCCCGCATCGATGCCTACGACGCTGCCGGCACCCCGACCAAACTTAACGCAGTCGTCGTGCGCAATCCCGATGCGCTCAAGGAAGCCCAGGCATCCGATGAGCGCCGCGCCCGCGGTGCAACGCTTGGCCCACTCGACGGCATTCCCTACACGGCCAAAGACAGCTACCTGGTCAAGGGCCTGACCGCCGCCTCCGGCAGCCCAGCCTTCAAGGATCTGGTCGCCTATCGCGATGCCTTTACCGTCGAGCGTCTGCGCGCCGCCGGGGCCATCTGCCTGGGTAAAACCAATATGCCGCCCATGGCCAACGGCGGCATGCAGCGCGGCGTCTATGGCCGCGCGGAAAGCCCGTACAACGCCGATTACCTCACCGCGCCCTTCGCTTCCGGCTCATCCAACGGTGCCGGCACCGCCACTGCCGCCAGTTTTGCCGCTTTTGGTCTGGCCGAAGAGACCTGGTCGAGCGGTCGCGGCCCAGCCTCGAACAACGGCCTGTGCGCCTACACGCCATCACGCGGAGTAATTTCGGTGCGCGGCAACTGGCCGCTGACGCCGACCATGGACGTGGTGGTGCCCTACGCACGCACCATGAGCGATCTGCTCGAAATACTCGACATCGTGGTCGCCGACGACCCAGATACCCGTGGTGACCTGTGGCGCCTGCAGCCCTGGGTGCCAATCCCGAAAGCCTCCGACGTGCGCCCCGCTGCCTATGCCGACCTCGCCGCCAAAGCCGATGCCCTGGCCGGCAAACGCTTTGGCGTGCCGCGTATGTTTATCAACAAAGATGACGCCGCCGGCACCAGCGAAAAACCCGGCATCGGCGGCCCGACTGGCCAGCGCATCCACACCCGGCCATCAGTCATTGCGCTCTGGGGGCAGGCGCGCAAGGCGCTGGAAGCCGCCGGCGCCGAAGTGATCGAAGTGGACTTCCCGCTGGTCTCCAACTGCGAAGGCGATCGCCCCGGCGCGCCGACCGTGTACAACCGCGGCATCGTCACCCCGGAGTTTTTGCATGACGAGCTGTGGGAACTGAGCGGCTGGGCCTTTGACGACTTTCTACGCGCCAACGGGGATCCCAAGCTAAACAAACTGGCCGACGTCGATGGCCTGCAGATTTTCCCCCACGACCCCGGCACCCTGCCCAACCGCGAAGGCGACCTAGCCGCCGGCATGGACGAATACGTCAACATGGCCAAGCGCGGCCTGAAGAACTGGGACCAGATCGAAACCCTGCCCGATGGCCTGCGCGGCCTGGAGCACACCCGCAAGCTCGACCTTGAAGACTGGATGGATAACCTCGGCCTCGACGCCGTGCTGTTCCCCACCGTCGCCGATGTCGGCCCGGCGGATGCAGACGTCAACCCCGCGTCTGCGGATATCGCCTGGAGCAATGGCGTCTGGGTGGCCAACGGCAACCTGGCCATCCGTCACTTGGGCGTGCCCACCGTCACTGTACCGATGGGCGTGATGGCCGATATCGGCATGCCCATCGGCCTGACCTTCGCTGGTCGCGCCTACGACGACTCGGCCCTGCTGCGCTTTGCCGCTGCGTTCGAGTCCACCGGTTCGAAGCGCTTGGTGCCGCCACGCACACCGCCGCTGTCGCGCGGTTAACGCCGCAGACAACAAAGCCGCTCACATGAGCGGCTTTGAGGGGCATACGCCGGCGTGCCCCTCTACAGTGGTCGGCTGGTACAACTTGCAGAGTTATTCACACAGCCGAAGACACGCATGAGCAGCCCAACCCTGGCGGTAACTCAGCTGCGAGGAAAACGTTGGGGGTCGCGAAATGCCTCAGTCAAGTGATCGAACACCAAGCGTACGCGGCGTGAAACTGGGCCCTGTTGCGGGCGATAAATGAACAGGTCCCAGGGCGGTGGAGCAAGCTCATCCAGCACGGTTATGAGCTTACCGCGGCGGATTAATGGGTTGGCAAGGTAGGCGGGAATCTGACCAAAACAGGTGCCGGACACAATCGCCTCCAGCTCGGTATCAGCATCGTCGCAAATCAACACGGGTTGCCGGGGAGTGAAACTCTGGCCATCGGCGAACAGCCAAGGCCAGGGCCTGCCATTGCGCTGGTCGATCAACGCGGACAGTGGGCAAGCGTCAAGCGCCTGAATCGAGCGCGGTGAGCCAATCCGCTCGACCAGCTCCGGGCTGGCAACCACATGCATGGGCACGGGTGCCAGTGCCTTCGCAACGTAGCGACGGTCGCGTATCAAGCCGACCCGAATGCCAATGTCGATCTGCGCCTCCACCGAGTCCGTCATCTGGTCTTCCAGCCGCAAGTGGAACTGCAAGTGTGGATGAGCCGCCATCAGCGGCTGCAGAAACGGAATCAGGTAGTGCCTGCCAATAGTTTGCGGCGCGGTAATCCCGATACGGCCTGAAAGCTCAGGTTCACTGCGATGCGAGCGAAACAGTGCATCGAAGTGCTCGAGGGCCAAACGGGCTTCCTGTGCATAGCCTTGGCCAAAGGCGGTGATATGCACCTGACGGGTATTGCGGTGGAAGAGTGGCTCACCCAGCTCGGCTTCCAGCGCCTGAACGGCGCGCGTCACGCTCTGCGGTGAAATACCCAGGCGGCTTGCGGCTGCACGGAAGCTGCCGGACTCGGCAGCGGCGCAGAAGATCCTGACCATCTCCATGCGATTGAGCATGTGTTACCCGCCTTTATTCCAAAATAAGGAATAGCTTAATCCAAACATTTCCATTTATTGAGATTTGCAGTGGCCCTACTGTGCTCGCAAGCCAGGGACATCGCCCGGCGTCGTTCAACCTGTCACGATGAGGTTCAGAGCATGAGCAACAATATTTCCGGAAAAGTAGTCATCATCACTGGCGCCAGCAGCGGTTTGGGCGAGGCCACGGCCCGCCATCTGGCAGAAAAAGGGGCGTGTGTAGTCCTGGCGGCACGCCGCAAGGACAAACTGGATGCGCTGGTTGCAGAACTGGTAGCAGCTGGTGGCAAAGCGGTGGCCTACCAGACCGATGTCACCTCCCAGGATGACGTCAAGGCGCTGATCCAGGGGGCAATAGACACCTTCGGCCGCCTCGACGTGCTGGTCAACAACGCAGGTCTGATGGCCATCGCCCCGCTGAGCGAAGGGCGGGTGGACGAGTGGGACCGCATGATCGACATCAATATCAAGGGCTTGCTCTACGGGGTGGCAGCCGCGCTGCCAGTGTTCCAGCAGCAGAACAGTGGGCATTTCATCAATATTGCCTCGGTCGCGGGCCTGAAGGTCTTCAGCCCGGGTGGTACGGTCTACAGCGGTACCAAGTTTGCGGTCCGCGCCATTTCCGAGGGGCTGCGCCATGAAGTGGGTGGTCGCATTCGGACCACCACCATCGAGCCGGGCGCCGTCGACTCTGAACTCAAGTTCGGCAGCTCCCACCAGGCCAGCCGTGATTTCGTGGTCGATTTCTACCAGCAGGCCATTCCTGCCGACTCAGTGGCACGCGCTATCGCCTTCGCCATCGAGCAGCCTGCCGATGTCGACATCAACGAAATCGTGCTGCGCCCAACCGTACAGGACTTCTAAACCAAGCAAGGCGCCTGCGGGCGCCTCTGCTGGAAAACCAGCAACCGCAGGAACACGCGCTGGTGAGCAAACGGATGCTCACCAGCATCTGCAAGGGGCATCACGTTGCGACGACTATTCAGGAAGGCGCTCGATGACGGCCCCCTCCATGCAGCGCTCAGCCCTTCTGAGTCAGTTGGACTTATAAACCCAATTGCGAAAGCCCCGGATGGTCATCAGGGCGCCGCCCCAAGGGCCAGCGGAATTTGCGTTCGGACTCCTCAATGGGCAGGTCGTTGATGCAGGCAAAGCGGTGCGCCATCAGGCCGTTTTCGGCGAATTCCCAGTTCTCATTACCGTAGGAGCGAAACCAGTTACCCGAGTCGTCGTGCCACTCGTAGGCATAACGCACGGCGATGCGGTTATCGGTAAACGCCCACAGCTCCTTGATCAAACGGTACTCCAGCTCTTTGCGCCATTTGCGCTCTAAAAACGCCTGCGCCTCGGCACGGCTGGTGACGAATTCGGCGCGGTTGCGCCATTGGGTGTCCAGGGTATAGGCCGTGGCCACTTTGGCCGCATCACGGCTGTTCCAGCCATCTTCGGCGAGGCGGACTTTTAAGATGGCGGACTCGCGGGTAAAGGGTGGAATCGGTTGGCGAATTTCAGCGGTAGACATGGCGCTGGCTCCTCCACGTGGTGAGGGATGGAATGACGGGCGGCGCTACACGGGTTGTCCGTAAGGCGGCAAATAGCCGCTTCAACACCCCCATCAGCGCAGCATTTACGTCGTGGCCTGAGTACTCAGGACCAGACAGCAACTGCGGCAGTAAATAATTCACCTCCCAGTGCCCTGGCGTTTCACCCGATGCGTCGGGCGCGTCGTAACGGTTCACTGTTTCGCGGTTCATGTCGCAGCACCTCACTAGAGATCAAGCACCAGGGGTTGGATAGCACCGTCCAGTTCCGCCGGTACGGCGCAGCAGATCATTACGCTGTCGCCCTCTGGCAGTTGCGCCGGTGGGTTGGGGTAATGCACGTGGCCGCTGACCAGACGCGTTTTGCAGGTGCCGCACGAACCACCCCGGCAGCTGAAGTCGGGGCTCAGACCACGGCTCTCGGCCAGCTCCAGCAGGCTGCCACTGCCTGGCGTCCAGCGCGCCTCCTTCGCTGATGAGGCGAAATAGACCGGTACTGGGGCGCTGGCGGCGGGTAACTGAACTGGCGCAGCAGACTGTTCAACCGCTAAACGTTGCAGCGTCGAAGGGCCGAATGCCTCGGCATGGATGCGCTCATCCGGGATATTCAGCGCCCGCAGCCCGTCGTACATGCTCTGCAGAAAACCGCCGGGGCCGCACAGGTAATAGTCGTAATCATCCAGCGGCAGCCGTGCCTTTACCTGGGCGAAGTCGAGGCGACCGGTTATTTCAAAGTCGCGCCCCACAACCGCCTCAGTGCCTGGGCTGCTTAATGCGCGGTGGATGTGCAGGTGCTCGCTATCGCGCTGTTGCAGCGCCTTGAGTTCGGCCTGGAATGGCAGGTCCGCCAGGGTTCGGGCGCTTTGAAACAGATGCACAGGGCGTTGCCGCTGCTGCTGAACATTCTGCGCGGCCAGCTCGCGAAACATCGAGAGCAAGGGCGTAATACCCACCCCTGCAGCGATCAACACCACCGGGCGCTCGGTTTTTTCGATCAGGGTAAAGCTACCCATAGGCGGGCGAACTTCCAGCACATCGCCCACCTGCACCTGGCTATGCAGGTGGTGCGAAGCCGGCCCCTGGGCTTTGACGCTGATGCGCACCTGACCGTCAGACGGTGCACTGGAAACGCTGTACGTGCGGACCAGCGGCACCTCAACACCCGGAATGTGCAGGCGCACCGGCACGTGCTGGCCCGGAGTAAACGCTACCGCCGTGCCATCCAGCGGCTGAATATAAAACGAGCGAATGTCCTGACTCTCCTGATGCACCTGGGTCACGCGCCACTGTTGCCACTGCCGGCGTTGCTCACTCTGGCGCAGCTTCGCGTCCGCCTCTGCCCAGGTGCCGGTGGCCAGGCTGGTCGGTGCGTAATCGTGAAACGTCCAGCGCAAGGAGGTTGCCGCCGGGCGCAGCACGGCCTGCTCAACCTCGAAGGTCCACAGGCGCTCGGCACTTTCGAAGGCGTGGATCATCGGGCTGTCGAGAATCAGCTCGGTGCGGCCAGTGAGTTGCAGGATGTCGCCCGTGGCGAAATCGACAAACAGCAAGCCGGCGACAGGATTGGCTTGCAGGTTACCCAAGGTGTTGAAGAACAGGTTGCCGGCGTAATCGGGAATCGTCAGCCGGTTGCCTTCGACTTTGACAAAGCCGGCACGGCCACCACGGTGCGACACGTCCACCGAGCGATTGTGCGCGTCATGGTCGAAGTAGCTGGCGATAAAAAAGGTGTCCGCCGCACGGATCATCGCGGTGGTGCGGGCATTCAGTTCCGTAAAATTCTCGCGCGCGGCGCGCTGCTGCAACAGCTCCGATGAGCGGGTATAAGAGCGCGCCTGGATGTACTTGGGGCAGTTGCCGTAGGAGTGCTCGACCGCGACGGCCAGGCCATCAGCAGAAACCTGCTGGATCACCCCGTTGATGCGGTTGCGCCGGCGCGTGTGCAGCTCGATGCCGAGCAAGCCAATCGCCTGATCCGCTTGCAGGCCGCTGGCAGCGGGGTCCTGTGCATCAGGTTGTACGGCCAGGAGCAACTGCTGCGGATCAGGAGATGTGATGAAGCCTTCCGGCCCCTCCAGCAGGGTCGCCCAGGGCCGCCGCTGTGCATCGACCGCACCGACAACCATAAACGGCAGTTGCTGGTAGAACTCGCGGTGCTGGTCGGGCATGTAATCGCGAATGACCTTCTGCCCAATCACCTCCATGCGTTCGGCGACGCTGTAGATGTCCTGAAGCGTTTTTTCCCCAGCATGCCAGGGTGAGCGGCGGTGTTTAGGCAGATGATCCATGCAATGCGCTCCTCAAGAGAGCTGCCGGGTACCCGGCAGCCTATGACGGACTCAGTTGGCGTGCAGACCTGCGGCGGTACGCTGCATCGGCACGAAACCGGGAAGTGCCTCTACCCGCTCCAGCCAGGCGCGCACATTCGGGTAGGCCTGTAGCGAGACATTGCCTTCCGGGGCATGGGCGATATAGGTGTAGTTGGCGACATCGGCGATGCTGGCGGTTGCGCCTGCCAGGAACAGGCTGTTGGCCAGCTCGCCGTCCATCACCTTGAGCAGGGCATGGGAACGGGCGATCACATCCTCGGCATTCAAGGGGGCACCGAACACGGTGATTAGCCGAGCCGATGCCGGGCCGTAAGCCAGCTGGCCCGCTGCCACCGACAGCCAACGCTGAATGTTTGCTGCCGCGAGGGGCTCTTCCGGCAGCCAGGCACCCTTGCCATAGGTCTTCGCCAGATAAACCAGAATGGCGTTGGAGTCGCTGAGGAGGATGCCGTTGTCATCGATCACCGGCACTTGGCCAAAGGCGTTGATGGCGAGGAATTCAGTTTTTTTGTGCGCCCCGTTGGCCAGGTCGACAAACACCAGTTCGGTGGGCAGCTTTAACAGTGAGAGCAGCAGTTCAACGCGATGGGCGTGGCCGGACAGTGGGTGGCGATAAAGTTTGATGGCTGGCTGAGACATGGTGCGGCTCCTTGAAGAGGGTCAGATGAATCAGCGCTGCGTCACCCAAGCTGGGCGGTTTTTGCGCTGGTAGGTTCATGCTGCGCCTGCTCGCGGCCAAGCAGAATCGCCATACAGAGCAATGCATAATTCCGTTTTATAAAAGAATGCGACCACACACAGGCACGGTCGCGGCGCCCTGTCAGTCTAGAAATGCCGGATGAGCGCGCAGCCTTGGCGTGGCGAAGTCGATAAAGGTGCGCACACGCGCCTCGGCCCGGCGGCCGTCGCGGTAGATCAACTGGGCGGGCAAGGCCTGGCTGGTAAAGTCGTTCAATACCGGCTCAAGCAACCCGCTCTGCAATTCATGGTGCGCTTCGTAGCTCATGCAGCGAATCAACCCCAGCCCCAGGGTCGCGGCATGGATGGCGGCGCGCTGAGTGGTGCACGTCAGTACCGGCAAGGGTTTCACCAAGCGTGTGGAACGTTCGCCATGGAAACGCCATTCGCTTTGCTGGCCGCTGGCGGTAGTCAACACCATACGGTGCGCTTTGAGGTCCTCAGGCGTTTGCGGGCGTCCCCACTTGGACAGGTAGGCGGGAGAACCGCAAACAATCGGCCGTACCCTGCCCACCGGCATGGCAAACCCGGACGAGTTCGGCAGATGGCCCACCACCAGGGCAACATCAATGTTCTCCTCAAGCAGTTTGGGCACACCTTCGCAGGCCTGGGTGACCAACTGCACCTCAGGGAACGCCGTCAGATAATCGAGGGCAATTGGCATCAGTACCTGCTGATCCATCAGCAGCGGTAACGACAAGGTCAACCGACCAGCGGGGCACGCATGCACGCCGGCGGCAGAGCGCTCGGCAACAGCGGTGTGTTCGAGAATCTGCCGACAGCTGACGGCAAACTGCTCGCCTGCCGGGCTTAGCTCGACGCCGCGCGGCCCGCGTAACAACAGCCTGTTGTTCAGGCGCGTTTCCAGGGCGGCGATGCTGCGCATAACGGTCGCGGGCGACTGCTCAAGCTGGCGCGCGGCCGCGGCCAGGCTGCCGGCTTGCACCACGGCGGCGAACACCTGCATCTGCCGATAGCGACTCATGGCTTAAGCACCTTCGCCCCTTTGCAGCGCCGGGTCTTGCAGGAAGCGGCTGGCACAGAAATCGACAAAGGTGCGCACCTTGGCGGGTACTCGTCCGCCGCCTTGATAGAGCACATGCACCGGCAGTGCCGCTGCTTCAAAGGGCTCCAGAATGATCTCCAGCTCACCCTTGGCGACCAACTCGGCCACCTGATACGACAACACCCGCGTCAGGCCCCAACCCAGCCGTGCAGCATTGATCGCCGCCTGGTTGGAACTCACCAGCAGGCGCGGTTTGGGATGCAGGGTAAGAGCGCTGGTGCCCTGGTTGAACTGCCAGTCGGTGAGCAGGCTGCTGGCCGAGGACATCACGATGGGCGCAGCCATGACCTCCTTGGGTTCCTGCGGTCGACCAAAGCGTTCGAGAAAAGCCGGCGCAGCGCAGATGACCGGGCGAATATGGCCAACCTTGATGGCCTGCAAGCCGGTTTCCGGCAGCTGACCAATGCGGATGGCGACGTCCACGCCCTCCTCCACCATGTTCACCAGACGATCCACCAGCAGCGCATTGATCGTCACCTGCGGGTGCGCCGACAGGTACTCGGTAATCAGCGGGATCAGGTACAACTCACCGAACATCACCGGCGCCGTCACGGTCAGGTTGCCCCGCGCCCGAATGCTACTGCCGGTGGCCAACTCTTCGGCCTCTTCCAGCTCCAACAGGATGCGCTTGCAGTCCTCCATATAGCGCCGCCCCGCTTCGGTCAAGCGCAGGCTTCGGGTGCTGCGCGCCAGCAACAGCGTGCCCAAGCGCTTCTCCAAACCGGCAATCACCCGGGTCACGCTGGGTGGCGACATCCCCACTAGCCTGGCTCCGCCGGCAAAGCTTTCTGCTTCGGCAACGGCCAGCAGCACCTTCATTTCCTGAAACCTGTCCACGCTCACCGCCCAACGTTGAGACTGACCTAAAGAATGGCCTAACAGGCCCTAGCGTAGCGCTTGCGCGCCGCGGCCGACCACCACGCAGTGGCAGACAATCGGTGGATCATCCGCGTTGGTCTTTGCTCGGCAGATGACCCCGAGCCAGCGCAGTGAATGCCTTGAGCGCAGCGGAGGGGTTGCGCCGGTTCGGGTAGTACAGGCACAGGTTGTCGCGGGGTGGCGTCCACGCCTCCAGCACCCGCTCGAATTGCCCGGCGTCGAGTTCAGCCTGCACATCCTGCTGCATAAAAAAGCCCAGCCCCCCCCCTGCCTGCACCACCGCCTTGGCGACACTCGGCTCGTCCAGGGTGAGTTGGCCAGTCACATCAAGCCGAGTCACTTCCCCCGCACGCTCGAAATGCCAGGGGTAGATCGCCCCATTGGGTAGGCGGATGCGCATGCACTGATGGTTGAGCAGGTCCGCTGGGCTACGCGGCCGACCGTGCTGGGCGAAGTACGCGGGCGAGCCAACCACGGCGTAGCGCTGTGGCTCGCCGATTGGGATCACGATCATGTCGCTGGGCACAAGACTCGCGGCGCGTACGCCGAGATCGAAACCGTCCGCGACGATGTCCACCAGGCGGCCTTCGGTCACCAGATCGATATGCACCTTCGGGTAACGCTGCAGAAACGCCAGCACCAGCGGCAGCAACGCGGCGCGGGCGGCACTGGCGAAGGCATTGATGCGCAATACACCCGACGGCCCGGCATTGTGCGAACGCACCGCTTCCAGCGCGGCACGTACATCCTGCAACGCAGGACCGACCTGCTCCAGGTACATCGCACCCGCCTCGGTTAGCGACACGCTGCGGGTGGTGCGGTTGAACAGCCGCGTTTCGAGACTCGACTCCAGCTTGGCAATGGTGTTGCTCAATGCCGTGGTTGAAACATCCAGATCAATGGCTGCCTGGCGAAACGACGCCCGCCGTGCGACAGCCAACACAGCTTCCAGCTCATTGAGACCAAGGCGCGAATCTGCCATGCAATTATCCTGATATTCGGGATAGGCCGTTAACTTCTATTCCAGTTGAGCAAACTATCAAGTGAGCGGCAAGATCACAGTCGTAAACCCCAACCCACTGTGATAGGAGATCAGGCCATGAACCTGCACCTGCCTGACGCCGTACAGACCTACTTTGCTGTCAGCAATGGCGGCGACATCTCGCGCCTTGCTGCCTATTTCCACGCAGACGCCAGCGTGACCGACGAAAACCGCACGCACCAGGGCATTGCCGCCATCGCAGCCTGGCAACAGGACGCCCGCCAGACCTTCACCTACAGCATCGAGCCGCTGACGGCGACGCAGAGTGACGATTCGCTGAGCGTCACGGCGCGGCTGGTCGGCAACTTTCCTGGCAGCCCGCTGCAGCTGAATCATGTGTTCAGGCTTGAGGACGGCCAGATCCGCTCACTGGAGATAGCCCCATGAACCTCGACCTGAGCGGCAAACGCGTGCTGGTCACCGGCGGCACCAAAGGCGTCGGCCGCGCGCTGGTCGAGCTGTTCCTTGTCGAGGGCGCACAGGTGCTGACATGCGCTCGGCAGGCCAGCAGCGACCTGCTGGCGGAGCAATTCGTACAGGCCGACCTCACGACCCCGGCAGGCTGCGAAACCCTGGTGGCCGCAGCCAAGCAACGACTGAGCGATGTGGACATCATCGTCCACGTCCTGGGCGGTTCATCGGCACCCAGCGGCGGCTTTGCGGTGTTGGACGACGCACAGTGGCAACGCGAACTCGACCTTAACCTGCTGCCGGCCGTGCGCCTTGATCGCGCCCTGCTCCCTGCAATGCTAAAGCGCCAGAGCGGGGTGATCATCCATGTGACCTCGATTCAGAACCGCTTACCCTTACCCGAAGCCACCACGGCTTACGCAGCGGCCAAGGCGGCGCTGTCGACCTACAGCAAAAGCCTGTCGAAAGAAGTCTCGCCGCAAGGCGTGCGGGTGGTGCGGGTGTCGCCGGGTTGGATCGAGACCGAAGCGTCGGTGGCCTTGGCAGAACGATTGGCGCAGGAGGCCGGCACCGATTACGCGGGCGGCAAACGCATCATCATGGATGCCCTTGGCGGCATTCCGCTCGGCCGTCCGGCCAAGCCTGCAGAGGTGGCGGAGCTGATTGCCTTCCTGGCTTCACCTCGTGCGGCCTCGATCACCGGAAGCGAGTTTGTGATCGATGGCGGAACTGTGCCAACTGCCTAGTACTGCATGCTGGCCGCCTGAACCCGGTTTACCCCAGCAGTTCAGTAATCCACTGCGTCTGTTGGGCGACTATCTGCACCTTCTCTTGCGGCACTGCTTGCCGCGCCTGGGCAAAGTCAGCCAGGGTCTGCTGCTTCAGGCGCAGCAGACGCTGCCACTTGGCCAGGAACGCCGGGCTGCGCGCCTGCATTTGCAGCGGGCCAAAGTACAGCTCCTCGGCGCTGTAAGTCACCGGGCCAGAGCGCTCGGCCACGATGATTTCGTAGGCAAAGCGGTTTTCCCGCAGCACTTCCTCACTGAGGATGCGGTAACCATTGTCCATCAGCCATTGGCGCAGCGGCTGCTCGCCGCCGTTAGGTTGCAGGATCAACCGCTCCTGGCCCGTCAGACGCGCCTTGCCGCTGTCGAGGATGTCGCGAATACGCTCACCGCCCATCCCGCAGATGCTGATCGCCGTGATGGCATCGCCCGCCTCAATCGCCGCCAAACCATCGGCCAAGCGCACGCTGATCTGTTGGGCAAAGTCATTCTCAAGCACGCTGCGCTCGGCCGCATAAAACGGCGTCACGGCCACCTCCCCCGCCACCGCAGCCTTGATAACCCCACGGCGCATCAAGGCCACCGGGAGATAGGCGTGATCCGAGCCAATATCCGCCAACCGCGCCCCAGCGGGCACATGCGCTGCCACGCGTTCCAGGCGCATGGATAGTGTCTGCTCGTTCAACTCCAGCCTCTTCTCAACATCGCCACCCGACCATTGGGCCGAATCGGTGCGCGATTTTGTCGAGCCACAGCGTGCATGGCAACTTTCGGCGACCAGCGCTCAGCGAGCCATGGCTATAGCACCTCACTGACAGACGGTCTTAACCCCACAGGGCTGTACACAGCAGGGGCTTCGACAGCCTGTTTCAGCTGCTGCGCAGGGCTTTAGCCATGGCCTGGTCAACATGCCGACGCCACTCCCGGTCGCGCATGTCGCTATCGTGCAGTTCACGTTCGATGGCGCTCTCCAGCGCGGCCTGGCATTGGCGAAAGCCATCTTCCCAACCTTGTGCGTAGAGGGGTTGCTGCAGGTAGCGCGGAACATCTTTGCGGAAGTCGGCCAATGCCCCAGCCGCTTGCCGACCGCTGCTGCACCCGGCTTCAAACCCATCAACAAATGGGGCGGGATACCCTTCGGCGATCATGGCCTCGCGCGTGCTCTGGCAGCCACTTAACAGGCAGATGAGCACACTGACAGTCAGCATGCTTACGCCATGCCGGTATACGAGGCGGACAGTACTGCCAGGGTTGCCGCTCATAAGGCATCGCTCCGCCAGGGGTGAACGGGGAGTTGCGCTGGCGATGCGTCACAGACCGCACTCGGCCGATACAGCAGCCAGCGGTAAAAGAGCGTGCAGATCAGCCAATCGAAGAGCAGGGTCCACAGGTTGTGCGAAAGGAAATGCGCGCCCTGCATCACCCGCCCAATAGAAAAAATCATACCCAGGCCCAATGCCAGCGCCACTGCGACCCGGGCGCATCGCGGGTAGCGATCACGCAGGGCAAAGAACAGCGCAATCAGCGAGAAACCGGCAGACGCATGGCCACCCGGCCAGCAACGCCCAGGGTGGTCTGTAACGGCCCGCTCACCCAGTAACGGGCTGAACGCCTCTTCGCCACCGAACTCGGTCAAGCTCCAGGGGCATTGCATCGCGGTCAGCTTTTTCAGCGGTGTAACAATGCTGGTCGATACCGCCAGAGACAGCACCAGATAGCCGAGCGGCAGGCTCCATGCCCGCCATTGCTTAACCACCAAGCTCAGTAACAAGCCGCTAATCGACAGAACGCCCAGAATGATCACGCCCTGTTTGGCGCGGTCATGCAGGATGTCTTCCAGCCAGAAATTATGCCGACCGACAAACCCCAGCCCCGGCTCATAAAACCGATGCGCCAGTGCGAAGTCCACGCCACTGGGGTCCAACAGTAGGAGCAGCGCCATCAGCACCAAGGGAATGCCCAGCGCAAGGCGAAAATCAAAGTAGCGATTGATATGGGCCGTGCGTACGACTGCCATCACTGCACTCCAGTCAAGGCACTACCGAGGCAGTGCGGGGATTAGCGGTTGCTGAGCTGTGCTTCAGGCAGGGCTGAGGGTTGCCACGCCATCAAGCGCTTTTGAAACGCGTGGCTGGCGCCCTGGTAGTAGGCGATATCGCGGCGCAGCAAACTGTCGCGGACCGTACTTGAAGACTCGTGGCTCAACCCAAGCGCATCGTCATGCCTGCGCATACTCCGGCGCGGGCTGAGAATGGCGAGGTCGTGACCGTCGAACAGCCCCAGGTGCTGGTAGTTACCAATCAGCGCCCGCCCAGGAACACGGTCTTTGCGCAACACGTTGCGGCCAAAAAAGGTTGAGCTGTAATCGATGTTGAGCAATCCCAGCAGGGTGGGTGCCAGGTCTATCTGGCTCGCCACCTCAGTGAATGCCTGGGGTTGGATCAGGGCTGGGGCGTAGATAAACAACGGAATGTGGTAGTTCGCCACCGGCAGGTCCTCCTGGCCCGCACTGCCCGCTGTGTGATCGGCCACAAAGACGAAGACCGTCTGGTTGAACCAGGGTTTAGCTCTGGCCTGCTGCAAGAACTGGCCGATCGCGTAATCGGTGTACTTCACCGCGCCTTCACGACCCTCGCCGGACGGGATGTCGATGCGCCCATCGGGATAGGTATAAGGCCGGTGGTTGGAGGTGGTCATCAGTTGCAGGAAGAAGGGTTTGCCCTGGGCATGATCCGCGTCGGCGACCTTGAGGGTTTGCTGGTAAAGATCCTCATCGGACATGCCCCAGGCGTTCTTGAAGGTCATATCGCCTTCCGCCACGCTGCTCTGGTCGACAACGCGGTAACCATTGCCGCTGAAGAAGGCATTCATGTTGTCGAAGTATCCGCGCCCGCCGTAGATAAACACGCTGTCATAACCACGGGCATTGAACTGCTGACCCAAGCTGCCATAACCGGATTCACGGCCAATGCGCTTGACGATTGAACGGCCAGGCGTGGGCGGTATGGACAAGGTAATCGCTTCCAATCCGCGGTCGGTACGCGTGCCCGTGGCGTAGAAGTTACTGAAGCTCAGGCTCTGCTGACGCAGGGCATCCAGATTGGGCGTCAGGCCTCGCGTATCGCCGAATCTGCCCAGGTATTTGGCACTGAGGCTTTCGATGGTGACCAGCACCACGTTCATCACCTGTGGCTGACCGGGGTTGTCGATCAACCGGCGAATGTCCTGAGGGTCGTGACCGATAAAGCGGGCATTGGCTTCGCTCACCTCCTCGCGCAACAGGCTGGCCACTTCCGGCGCCGGCAACGTTGCATAGAACTGCGGGTAGTCCAGTTCGTTATTACGAAAAGCCGCGAAGAACTGAAACGGCCCGTTGCTGGCCAGCTCCCGCTGATAGGTATTACCACCCAGGCCACGCGGGCTGTCCTGACCAACCGACAGACCATCCAACCCGACCAGCACGCACAGCGCTACCAGAGCTGCATAGGCACGGCCGCGGGGCATGAGTGGTGCTTNAAGCGCAGCTTCCACCGGCCGGTACAATGCAACGCTGACCCCCATAGCGATCACCGCGAGCAACGCAATCAGCGGATAGATCGGGTACGACTCGAGGATGTTGTTGATCACCTCTTCCGAGTAAACCAAGTAGTCCACGGCGATAAAGTTGAACCGCACGCCGAACTCATCCCAAAACAGCCATTCGGCAACCGCCGTAAACAGCATCGCAAACACGCTGACGCCGACCAGGCCAAGCAGCAGGCGTTGATGCCAGCGCCGACACCATAGACGGGCCGGACACACCAGCAGGTACAGCGCCAGAGGCAACGTGGCATACAGCAAAAAGCTCAGGTCATAGACCAGGCCAACCCCGTAGACACCGACCCATTGCAGCAGGCTGACATCCGCAGCGGCCAGGTGACTGAACAGCAGTAAACTGCGCGTCAGGACGAACACCGCCAGCCAGGCCAGCACGATGATGGACAGGTAGCGCAGTTGGGCGTAATGAAGCTGAGGCATCGTATGATCCTTGCTGGATGAACGAGCCGCAGTCTGTGGCGAGGCCTGTGAGCCAGGCGTCAACGGGATGTGAAGAAAGTGTCAAAACCAGAGAAAGAGTTCTATCTGTGCGCATCCTAGTGATCGAAGACAACCGCGACATCCTCGCCAACGTGCTCGACTACCTGCAGCTCAAGGGGTTCAGCGTTGACTGTGCACAAGACGGCCTGAGCGGTCTGCACCTGGCCAGCACCGGACACTATGACCTGATCGTGCTGGACATCATGCTGCCAGGCATTGACGGCTATCAGGTGTGCAAACGGCTGCGCGAGGACGGCCGCAATGAGGTACCGATCCTGATGCTCACCGCCCGCGACGCCCTGGATGATCGGCTACAAGGTTTGCAGGCCGGGGCTGACGATTACCTGATCAAACCGTTTGCGCTGTCTGAGCTGGTGGCGCGGATTGAGGCGATCCTGAGGCGTAGCCAGGGCAGCCGCAAGCGCCAGTTGAAAGTCGCCGACCTTGTCTATGACCTCGACACCCTGCATGTCAGCCGGGCGGGGCAACCGCTCAAACTCAACCCCCTGGGCCTCAAGTTACTGGCCGTACTGATGCAGAAAAGTCCCGCAGTGGTTCGTCGCGAAGCCTTGGAGGATGCACTGTGGGGCGATGATTGCCCGGATAGCGACAGCCTGCGCAGCCACATTCATCAGCTGCGCCAGGTCCTCGATAAACCGTTCGCGTGCCCATTGCTACACACCCTGCATGGCGTCGGTTATCGACTGGCGGAGCAGACCGATGGTGTCTAAACAGCCTTTTTCCAGGCGCATTCTGATTGCCTTCGTGCTGATGACCACCTTGGTCAGCGGCCTGTTTTCGCTGAGCATCGTGGCCGTGGTGCACTTCATTGAAGAGAACCTGGTTTCCGAGGAGTTGAACCGAGAACTGGGCAAGGTGCTTGAGGAAGATATTCAGCATGGGCGCCCGCCCAGGCTCGACTCCATGACCCAGTTTTTCAGCTCCGAACAGCCGCAGTACCCGATACCCGCAAGGTTCGCCGATTTGCCGGCTGGCTTTACCGAAGTGGTTGACGGCACCGCCGCGTTCTACGTCTACAGCCGCAAAATGAATGGCCAGACCCATCTCCTGGCGCAGGAACAGCACGAATTCGAAGCCCATGAGCAAGCCCTGTTCGACGTCGTATTGGCGGGGTTTCTGCTTACCGTGGTCGGTGCCTGGGGGCTTGGGTTGATCATGGCTCGAAAGGTCATGGCCCCGGTGAGTCGGCTGGCACAGCAGGTGCGCCACCGCGACCAGCTGCATGTGCTGGCGCCACCCCTGGCCCCCGAATACCCCGACGATGAAGTGGGTCAACTGGCGGCGGCCTTCGACAGCACCCTGGGCCAGGTGCGCCAATCGCTGGAGCGCGAGCGGCTGTTCACCAGTGATGTCAGCCACGAACTGCGCACCCCCTTGATGATCATTGCCACCTCCTGCGAATTGTTGGCCGAAGGCCATTTGCCGCCGCGTGAGCGCGAGCAGATTGAGCGCATCAGCCGGGCCAGTGAAGAAATGCGCGACCTGGTGCAGACCTTCCTGCAACTGGCGCGCGATAAAGCCAACGCAAGTGCCTTTGTGGCGAACAGCACCCTGACCGATGTGGCGACGGAACAAGCCAACCGCTGGGGACCGCTGCTCACTGAAAAGGGCCTGGACTTTCAATGCCGCCAGGAGGGGCCGGATGCGGGCCTCTACAACCCGGTTTTGCTCAACACAGTCATGGCTAACCTGCTGCGCAATGCGCTGCATTACACCGAGCGCGGCTTTGTGCACCTGGTGCTGACCACCGGCGGTTTTCGCGTGGAAGACAGCGGCATGGGCATTGCCCCGGAGCAACATGAGCAGATCTTTCAGCCTTTTGTACGGGGCGCTGAGGCGCGCGGGGAAGGACTTGGCCTGGGCCTCTCACTGGTTAAACGGATCTGCAGCAAACAGGGCTGGATGATCTCGGTACACAACCTGGAGGAAGGCGGCAGCTGTTTTACGGTGGCATTCAACCCTGACGCCTAACCCCGACCATCGGGCGCACGCCAGCTTCGTGCGCCTTACGGCATCAATGCCAAAGCCACAGCCTTGGCTGCATCCTCAATGGTGCGCTCATCGTAAGGCGTAAAACCCAGCACCCGCCCCGCAGGCATCAGCCAACAGCGGGGCAGCGGAATTGGCTGACCACGTGCGGAAACGGCCTTATCAAGCGGCCATCAGGCCCAATGCGCCGATGCAGACAAATACGGCAATCACGGGGATCAGTACCGTCACCACAAAGATGTCCTTGTAAGCCTGTTTATGGTTCAGCCCCATGATCATCAACATGGCAATCACCGCGCCGCAATGTGGCAGCGAGTCCAGGCCACCAGCGGCAATGGTGGCGATACGGTGCAGCACCTCAGGCTCCACGCCCATTTCCAGATACTTGGGGGCCAGGGTTTGCATGAAGATCTGCAGGCCACCGGAAGACGAGCCGACAATGCCTGACACCACGCTGACCGAGGCGAAAATGGACAGCAGCGGCGGCATGTCCACCGACAGTACCCAGTTAACGAACTGGCCGAAGCCCGCGGTCTGGGTGACCACGCCACCAAAGCCGATCACTGCTGCGGTATTGAGCAGCGGCATGATGGAGTCATCGGCGCCCTGCCCCAGCATCGCCACGGTATTACGCCGTAATGCCGGGAACAGCAGAATGGCCGTCAGCGTGGCAATTGTCAGGGCCAGACTTGGCCAGATAATGGGCTGGCGCTGGCTGAAATTCAGCACTTGGCCGAGCATGCCCTCACCCGCCGTCACCCCGCCGCTGAGCAACAACAAACGGGGAAACATGATGACGCCCAGCACCACGAGAATCGGCAGCAAAGCCATGCCCCAATGCGGGCCTGTACCGGGCTCCCCTGCCAACTGCTGCATGCGCAGATCCTGAGCATTGCTCTCAAACCCCTCGCCCCGGGCACGGGCCATACGCCACTCACGCTGCACATAAGCCATACCCAGGATGATCATCACCGCGCTGGCCAGCAGGCCAAGCCAGGCACCGGCGAACAAATCGGTGCCCAGGGAGCTGGAGGCGATCACGTTGTGGATCGAGGGTGAACCCGGCAATGCGGTCATGGTAAATGTGCCGGAGCCCAAAGCCGTCGCCGCGCAGAACAGCCGTTTGGGTAAGTTGGCCTCGCGCATCAAGGTAATGCCCAGTGGGTACATGGTGAAAATCACCACAAACACCACCACACCGCCATAGGTCAGCAGAGCACAGACCACCATACTCACCCATAGGGTGCGTTGAATTCCCAGGCTCCGGGTAATCGCTTGAGCAATGCTGCTGGCCGCTTGGCTGGCAGCCATGACTTTGCCGAAGATCGCGCCACAAAGAAAAAGTACAAAGAACTTGCCGGCGAAAGTGAACGCCCCTAACGGCCCGAAGGGAAAATACTCGAGCAAGGCCTTGGGGGCTTCCAGCTCGTTGGTTAACGCCACCACCAACGAACACAGCAGCGCGGCAATTAAAATATTGACGCCGCGCAACGCCATCCAGATGAGCAACGCAAGCCCAACAAACAGCCCTAAATCTCCCAACATAACTGCGCTCCTTGTTATTTATTGTTGTCTTGCCACAGCATCACACAGGCGGCGGAGCGAGTAACAGTGCCGTTAAATCAATAGCGATACCGCTACCTATTTTTCAGCGGGTCGCGTTTACGGCTGTATATAGCGCTGCACAATCCGCGCATAACGGCCATCAACTACCAATTCGCGCAGCGCATCGGCATAGGCCTGGACAAAATCAGGTTCGATTGAGCGCTTGCTGAATGCAATCTCGGCGGCATCGCTAGATACCACCACAGCCGTGGGCTTGATCCGCTCGCTGAGGCCCAGTTGCTGGATTTCGTAAGCGCCGGTGTTTTCGTCGGCAATCACACCATCGATACGGCCCTTGCCGACCATGCGCCAGAGGTTGTTGCGGTTGGCCACCTGCACCACCCGCGCGGCAAACGCCGGATCATCCATCAGTTGTGCGTAGTCTGCGCCGTAGACCACGTTGATCTGTGCGCCCAGGCGGAATTCGCTGTGCTGCAGCTCCAGCAGCTGAGTGATGGGCCAGCGCTGCAGTGCTGGGGCATGCATAAACAGAATATTGCGCGAGGGCGGCAGCACCGGGCCGGAGAAATGCGCATAGACCTCACGCTCTGGCCGGCGAAAGGCGCCAGGCAAAATATCCAGGCGGCCCAGCTCCAGCTCCTTGAGGGCCCGCGCCCAGGGCAGTTTGCGCAGTTTGATCTGGCAGCCCAAACGGGCCAGCGCCGCACGATTGATTTCAACGTCGATGCCAACCACCGCGCCATCCGCCGTTTGCATGCTGAACGGCGGGTCATCGTCCCAGCGCAGCGTCTTCTCACAGGTGGCTGCCGCCAGACCCGGCCAACAGGCCAGCAGCAACAGGGCAAGCAAAAAGCGGTGGCGAAGTAAGGACGAGCGGCGAACATCGACTGCAATCAAGATCATCACTCACGCGGGCACGACGGGATGTGGCCTGAGTCTAGCAGTACCTTCCGGTGATCAAGCAAGCCGCCGACTCAGGCCAATACTTCAGGGGCGCTCAACCTTCGACGCTGCTCCACTGCTTGCTCAGACGCTTGTCGGAGACTGGCAGCTTGGTGCCCAGCTGCTGAGCGAACAGCGAAACGCGGTATTCCTCCAGCAGCCAGCGATACAGCACCAGTTGCGGGTCGCGCTTGCCTTCCTGGCTGTGTTTGCCCAGGCGCGCCTGGTACTGCTCCCAGTAGCCCGCCAGCTCGCCGCTCCACACGCGGTCGCGCTGCACCTGGCCGGCGATCTTGTCCAAGCGTTGCTCAATGGCCTTGAGGTAGCGCGGCACTTCCTTCAGCCACTGCGCCGGGGTTTCGCGGACGAAGCCGGGATAGACCAGATTGCTCAGCTGCAGCTTGATGTCATTCAGCGCCATGGCCTGAGCCAGGTCGATCTTGCCTTTGAAGCGCTTCTGCAGGCCGTGCCAGAGTTTGAGGATTTCCAGGGTCAGCTTGGCCAGGCGTTCGGCCTCGCCGATCCAGTCGCCACGCTTACGCTCGGCCAGAGCCGCCAGGCCCGCACCGTCGCGCGGCAGCGGCTCGCTGCCTTCAAGGATGCAGCTGTCGAGGCTGGCCAGCAGAATATCCTCAACCAGCGCATCGACCCGGCCCATGTCGCGGTAAAGCAATGCCAGCTCGGTCAGCCCCGGCAGCTTGCCGCGCAGGAACTTGGCTTGATCGCTCAGTTGTTGCAACAGCAAGCGCTGCAGCGCACGGCGATGCTGAAACTCGGCTTCGGCCAGGGTCGGGAAGCGCCCTTCCTTGACCACACCCGCCTCTTCCACCAGCGCCGGGTAGACGGTCATGGACAGGCCAGCGACCTGTTGCTGGGTCTTCGCCGCCACTTCACTAAAGGCCTTGGCCTCTACCGGTTGCTGGCTCTTGGCGGTTTTCGGCAAGGCCAGGCCCGCCTGGGTCGCTTCGCTGAAACGCGCGGTCAGCTCGGCCAGGTCACGGCCCTCGCCCAGGGGCTTACCCTGGTTGTCGACCACCTCGATATTCATCCGTAGATGGCCTTCTAGCTGCGCGGCCGACTCCGCCCAAGCCTCGTCGCTGACCCGCGTACCGGTCATACGCGTCAGCTCGCGACCCAGGGCCTCGGGCAGGCTGCCGTCGGCAAAGCTGATCTTGCCCAGGGCGGCGCCAACAAAATCCGGCACCGGCACAAAGTTCTTGCGCAGCGCCTTGGGCAGGCCACGCACCAGGGCCATGCATTTGGCCTCCAGCAGACCCGGCACCAGCCACTCCAGGCGTTCCGGCGGCAGTTGCGGCAACAACGGCGCGGGTACGCGCAGGGTGACGCCGTCACGCGGGTGGTTAGGCTCGAAGTGATACGAAAGCGGTAGGGTCAGTTCGCCCAGCCGCAGGGTATCCGGGTACTGCGCAGCGGTGACTTCCTTGGCATCGCGGGCGAGCACATCCTCTTCGAGCATGATCAGCAGCTGCGGATTCTTGGCGCTTTCCGTTTTGTACCAGCTGTCGAAGGTGGCGCTCTGGTAGATGTTCGCCGGCAGGCGCGCCTCGTAGTAGGCAAAAAGGGTTTCCTCATCGGCGAGAATGTCGCGCCGGCGTGCCTTGGCTTCCAGCTCGTCGAGTTTTTCCAGCAGCTGACGGTTGGCCGTCAGGCACTTGGCCCGCGAGTTGATTTCGCCACCGACCAGGCCCTCGCGGATAAACAGCTCACGCGAGGCCACGGGATCAATAGGACCGAAGTGCACCGCACGGCGGCCGACCACGATCAGGCCGTACAGGCTGATTTGTTCATAGGCCACGACCTGGCCGCGCTTCTTCTCCCAGTGCGGTTCCAGGTGGTTTTTCTTGATCAGGTGACCGGCCAACGGCTCGATCCAGTCTGGCTCGATCTTCGCCACCATGCGCGCAAAGAGCTTGGTGGTTTCGACCAGCTCGGCGGCCATCAGCCAAGTGGGCTTTTTACGGCCGATCACCGAGGACGGATGCACCCAGAAGCGCCGCTGACGGGCGCCGAGGTAATCGCCGTCTTCAGTTTTCTGGCCAATCTGGCTGAGCAAACCGGCGAGAATCGCCTTGTGCACGGCGGCGTAGCCTTTGGCGCGTTGGGCGGCTTGATCTTTTTCGGCCAGTTCTTTTTCTTTCTGCGCGGCTGATAGTTGTCGATCCTGAGTAGCCGGAGTCTGCTCTTTAGCCCGCGGCTCGTTTTTACCCGCATCGCTCGCCGGTTTTCCTAACTGCAAATCACGGGTAATCAGCACCAGCTGACGATGCGCATCGCGCCACTCACGCAACCTGAGGTAGTTGAGGAAATTCTTCCGGCACCAGCTGCGCAGCGCGCTGGAGCCGAGGGCCTGGCGCTGTTCTTCAAAGCCGCGCCACAGGTTGATCAGCGCGGCGAAGTCAGAATCGACGTCCTTCCACTGCGCATGGGCCTGGTCGGCAGCCTGCTGACGGTCGGACGGACGCTCGCGCACATCCTGCACCGACAGCGCACTGGCGATGACCAGGATTTCTTCCAGGCTGCCCTGCTTGGCGCCTTCCAGCACCATGCGACCCAGGCGCGGGTCCACCGGCAAACGCGCCAGCTGACGACCCAACGGCGTCAGTTGCCCTTCGCGATTAACCGCCGAGAGCTCCTGCAGCAGGTTGAAGCCGTCGCTGATGGCCTTGCCATCCGGCGGCTCAATAAACGGGAAGGCGTCGATCTCACCGAGGCGCAGATGGAGCATCTGCAGAATCACCGCTGCCAGGTTGGTACGCAGGATTTCCGGGTCGGTAAAGGCCGGGCGGCCGTTGAAGTCTTCCTCGCTATAGAGGCGAATGCAGATGCCCGGCTCGACGCGTCCACAGCGGCCCTTACGCTGGTTGGCGCTGGCCTGGCTGATAGCCTCAATCGGTAAACGTTGCACCTTGGCGCGGTAGCTGTAGCGGCTGATGCGTGCCGTACCGGAGTCGATCACATAACGGATGCCCGGCACGGTCAGCGAGGTTTCCGCAACGTTGGTGGCCAGGACGATCTTGCGCGCGCCCATGGGGGCAAAAATCTTCTGCTGCTCGACCGGGGTCAGGCGCGCATACAGCGGCAGCACTTCGGTCAGGCGCAGGTTAGCCTTGCGCAGCACCTCGGCGGCGTCGCGAATCTCGCGCTCGCCAGGCAGGAACACCAGCACATCGCCAGGGCGCTTGCCTTCGGCCTTCTCGAAGGCGCTGATTTCATCGAGGGTGGCGAGAAGCGCCTGATCGACAGAGAGGTCTTCCTCGACGCGGTTGCCGTCTTCATCCTGCTCGGCGGTCAGCGGCCGGTACCAGGTGTCCACCGGGAAGGTGCGCCCGGACACTTCGACAATCGGCGCGCCATCGAAATGTTCTGAGAAGCGCTGCAGGTCGATGGTCGCCGAAGTGATGATCAGCTTGAGGTCCGGCCGGCGCACCAGCAGGGTTTTCAGAAAGCCCAGCAGGAAGTCGATATTCAGGCTGCGTTCGTGGGCTTCGTCGACGATGATCGTGTCGTACTTTTCCAGGTA
>C687J35504_10000603_pt1 | contig 25778 bp, 27 predicted proteins | sample RifCSPhighO2_02_FD_35504 | JGI IMG/M metagenome (IMG submission 35504) | reverse complement strand
TGGCCTGCCGCGCTTCAGGGGCGAAGTCGAACCGATCGACCCGATCGCGGGGCATATCCCCGGCGCGCAGTGCGCGGCGTTCACGGACAACCTCGACAGCGACGGCCACTTCCTCAGCGCAGAGCAGCTGCGTCAGCGCTTTGCATCACAACTCAGTGAGCGACCGGCCAGTGAACTGGTGGCCTACTGCGGCTCCGGTGTGACAGCCTGCCATAACCTGTTTGCCCTGTGCCTCGCCGGCTACCCGCTGGCGCCGCTGTATGCCGGTTCCTGGAGCGAATGGATCACTGACCCTGCTCGCCCAGTAGCCATTGGCGACTGATTTCAGTTCAGGCTGGCTGGCCGCGCGACTAATGCTCGCCAGCCGTGCTTAAGCACCAACTGGAATATAGGCAATAACCGAAAGCTGAAAACAATTTAAAAACAGTCCTTTACAGTAAAAAGGTCGCACTACACTTCAACTTGAGCGGCTAACCCCGCTCCCGGTGGGGCCTTTATCAGAATAAGTCGAAGCTGCCAGCGCCCCGGCCCCACCGGTCACTTTTCGCCGAGGGCTATATGGGAATTGCCGCCTGCGAGTTAAGCCAGTACGTCATCCGCCCGACCCTGCTTTACCTGGGCCGCCACTCCACCGCCGCCGAATTCTTGTTACTGGGCGCCGCCGCCAGCCAATCCGAGCTTGGCTCTGTCTTGGATGACAAGCACGGTCATGGCCTCTACCGGATCGCCGCTCTGCGCCATCAACAGCTCTGGGATCAACACCTGGCGTTGGATCCGGACCTCGCCAGCCAAGTACGCGGTCTCGCCAGCCAGCATGCCTTCCTCGCTGCGCCGCACTTGGAACTGACCGTTAACCTGCGTTATGCCACAGCGATTGCCTGGATGCTGATCGAAGCTGAGCACCGCGAGCTGCCAGCCGCTGATGACCTGCTGGGTATGGCGCACGTTTGGCGCCGAGTGTTCAAACCGCACGGTCGCACTAAAGACTTTATCGCCGCCTGGCAACGCTGCATCGGCAGCCTCAGCCAAGTGGCTTGAAGCCTAACGGGCCAGAAAATTGTCTGACAACATCCACGCGATTAGCAGAAAATAGCGTCATGATAAAGGCATAAAACCGCTCTATCTCGGGAACTTCAAAGGCTTGGCAAGGGTCATGGAAAGTTGCTAGTTTCCGCCCCCCGCTAAACCCTAGGAGTCCTCCGTGACTAGAAGAGTCGTCAAGACCTGCCTGTCCCTTGCCCTTGCTTCTGCCGCCAGCCATGGCTTTGCCAGTGGTTTTGCCATCAACGAACAAAGCGTCAGCAGCATGGGCACCGCTTTCGCAGGTCGTTCGTCGTCTGCCGATGATGCCAGCACCGTATTCGGCAACCCCGCTGGCATGGCCCGCATCAAGCGCGAACAAGTCAGCGGCGGCATTGCCCTGATCCACGCTAAAACCGATATCGACAACACCAGCGGTTCTGCCCGCGGCAGCAATGACGGCGACATGGTGCCGTTTATCGGCGCGCCCATGGGCTATTACGTCAAACCGCTGGACGACAACTGGAGCTTCGGCCTGGGCCTGTACGTGCCCTTTGGCCTGGTGACCGACTATGAGCGCAGCTTCCAGGGCCGCTATCACGGCGACCGTAGCGAAGTGCGGGTGATTACCCTGCAGCCGACCCTGAGCTATCGCTTCAACGAGCAACTGTCGATCGGCTTCGGCCCAACCATCAACCGCATCGACGGGGAGCTGACTTCGGCCATCGAAAACCCGTTCGCCGGCGGTGACGGCAAGGTCGAAATCAAGGGCGATGACACCGCGCTGGGCTACAACCTCGGCGTACTGTTTGAAATCACCCCACAGACACGCTTCGGCCTGACCTACCACTCCAAAGTGGACTACCGCCTGAAGGGTGACACCACAGTCTCTGGCCCAGGCGTTATTGCAACTTCGGCTGGCACCTACGATGCGTCACTGGAGCTGACCACTCCGGAGTCGGTGGATGTCTCCGTCACCCATGAGCTGAATGCAGACTGGACCCTCTACGCCGGCAGCACCTGGACGCGCTGGAGCCGTCTGGAAGAAATTCGCGCAAATAACAAAGGCGTGGGTGGCTTGCTGGCGGGGAACCTCAACAGCATCAGCGAACCGCAGAACTGGCACGACACCTGGGCTCACGCCGTTGGTGCTGCCTACAAGCTGAACCCGCAGTGGACCCTGCGCGCCGGCCTGGCCGTGGACCAATCCCCCACCAACAACACCGACCGTTCGCCGCGTATTCCTACGGGCGATCGCACCATCGTCAGCCTGGGCACAGCCTGGAGCCCGAATGATGACGTGACCATCGACCTGGCCTACTCCTACCTGATGGAAGACGACGCGCACATCGAGCGCGACGACTACAGCGCCACCTACAAAAACACCGCTCACGGCCTAGGCGCCCAGGTGACGTACCGCTTCTAAATCGCCCTGCAGTTTGGGTTACACTCGCGCGGCGCACACAACAATAAGAAGAATGGTCTGGAACCGTTCTAACGTCGCGTAGCGACTGCCCGCGGGTGGCCGCCATGGATGGCAGGCCATGAAGCCGCCTGAGACAGCCCTGATGACCACACTCTGCACTGCCCTGCCCGAACAGCTCAGCCTGCTCCTGGTGGACGATCACCGTATTTTTCTTGATGGCCTCAGCCTAGCCCTCGGCCCACTCTGCGCCGACCTGCACATTCGCACCGCCGAATCCGCTGCCGCCGCCGAAGCCTGCCTGCAACTCACCACCTTCGACCTGATTCTGCTTGACCTGCGCTTGCCCGACCTGCCGGGCCTGGAGTTGCTGCAGCGTTGGCAACAGCAAGGCCGTATGACCCCGGTGGCAATCCTCAGCGCCAGCGATTCGAACCTGGATGCTCAAACAGCCTTAGCCGCCGGTGCGCTGGGCTTTATTCCGAAAAGCGCCAATAGCGATGAACTGCGTCAGGCAGTAACCCGCGTACTGCTGGGTGAAACCCTGCCCGCACCGCAAGCGGGCGACAAACCGCAGCTCACTCCACGGCAGATGGAAATCCTCCAGTTACTCGCCGAAGGCTTGCCAAACAAGTCGATCAGCCGTCAGTTGGGAGTTTCCGAGGACACGGTGAAAACCCACCTGAAATCACTGTTCCAAGAGTTTTCTGTGCACACCCGGACGGCTTGTGTCAGTGCGGCGCGGCAACGGGGCTGGCTCTAAGCTCTGCGGGCAACAGCACTGCCAGCGCTTGACGCAAACGGGCTGGCAACAGCGGCTTACCGAGCAAGGTGACATGGGCGCGGGTACAGCGCTCCTGCAAGTCAGCGCTGACATCGGCAGTAATCAGCAACGCGGGGAGCATGCGTCCGGCTTCTTCACGTAACCGCTCGATCACGCGCAAGCCGTCCTCGGTGGCGGCCAGGCGGTAGTCGCTAATCAGCACCTGCGGCTGTGCTTCACGCAAACACTGCATAGCCTCTGCGGGGTCGGCGCAGGCCCAGACATCACAGCCCCAGCGCTGCAACAAACCAGACAGGGCTTCACGCCCTGCGGCGTCGTCTTCCAGTAATAACACCCGCCCGCTCAATGCAGCGGCAATGGCTGCAGGCGGCTGCCACTCACCGGCTTCAGCTTGCGGCAGTTGCAGGATAAAACGCGCTCCGCCGCCAGGGCTTGAATCCAGCCGCAGCGGATGCCCTAGCAACTGCGCCAGTTGCTGAACGATGGCCAGACCCAGACCCAGGCCACGTTCGGCATTACGCCCAGGGTTATCCAGCTGGCGGAACTCTTCAAAGACCTGACTCTGTTCTTCTTCACTCAAACCCTGGCCGTCGTCACCGACCTCCAGCTGCACTGCGCCCTGCTCGACACGGACATGCAGCCAGACTTGCCGTGCCTGGGCATGCCGCAAGGCGTTGCTCAGCAGATTGCGTAGCACGCGCTCGAGCAGCAGCGGATCACTGCGTACCCAGAGCTCCGCGCATTGCAGCTGCAGCTCGACACCCTGAGCATCGGCCTCGGCGCGGCTTTCACCACTCAAGCGCACCAGCAAGGGACGCAAGGCAAACACCTCTGGTTTGGCCTGCACGCCGCCGGGCAAGGTCAGACGGGTGTAATCAAACAGCGACTGCAGCAGACGACTGAGCTGCTCCACGGCAATGGCCAGGCGGCTGCTGATGCGGTGTACGTTGGGATCCTGATTTTGTTCCAGCAAGTGCTGGGCATATAGACCCATCGCGTTGAGGGGCTGGCGCAGGTCATGGCTGGCCGCTGCCAGCAGGCGCAGCTTACGTGCGTCGTCCGCTTCCGCACGCTGCCGCGCCAGATCGAGCAATCGCAGGTTAAGCCAAGCACCGCGCTGGCCATGCTCTTGCAGGTACGCGCCGACACTGCCGATCAGGTTGGCGCAAAACAGAAACAACCCCTGGTAACCCAATGCCACGCTTCCACCCGTGACAACCCACCCCAGCCAAAGGAACAACCCGCAGACGCCCCAGGACGCCAGGCTCACCGCACGAAACGAAACCCCCAACAGCACATAGCCAAACAGCAGCACCAGAAACAGCCCGTCATAGGGCATGGCCACACCCAGGCTCCAACACAGGTGAATAATCACCGCAACCGAAGCGCCATTGAGTGCATAGGCCGCCACATAAGCCAGCAAGGCGCGTCGCGGTGGCGTGTGCGGGCGGCGACAGTAGAAGAAGGCCAACAGCGCACCGCACATCCCCAACAGCCGCATGGGCAAAGTTGCCAGGCTGGCGTTGAGCGGCAGTAACACCAGGTCAAGGGCGGTGTAGACGAGTTGGAAGATGACTGCCGTGCTGATGATCAGCAGCAGGCGGCGGCGAATACGCTGCACCCGATGGTCGAGAAACTCATCTTCCAGAACGCCAGTAAAGCGCAGCCGCCGGTAACCACGACGCTGCTGGGCCAACAGCAGCGACTCCTGACGCTCCAGGCTCATGCCTTACAACTCGGGGGATTGATTTTCCTGCTGCTTGGCGGCGATGGCGTCATAGGTTTCCACCCGGTGCTGATCTTCGGCGCTGAACAGGCGCTGACGTAACCGTTGCTGCTCCTGCTGCTGATCCGTAGCACTGAGGCCATTGGCCTGCAATGCGGCAAGTTCCTGCTGGTAGGCGGCATAACGCTGTTGCCAGGCGCGCTCATTGCGCTGTTCGTCGAGTACACGCTCGACCGTGGGCGGATCATAGGTCAAGGCAAGCAGCTGGCGCACCTGCTCTTCACTGGCGCCGTCTTGCCAGAGCTTGTCGGTCTGAACTTGTAGCGCTTGCGCCTGCGCCTGGCGCTCCTCACTGGCGCGCATGGCCTCGGGCAGCTGCGCACGCAGACGCTCTTGCGCCTGAGCCTTGGCGTGCTCACTGAGATCAGTACGGGCCATCAGGGCCAGATTATCCAGGGTGTAGCGGCCATAAGCCTCTTCCGCACCAAACAGGGCCTCGGCAGCGGCACTGGAAAAATGCGCCCGGCGTAACTCGGCAAGCTGTTCAAAAGCCCGCTGTAACGCAACGAGTTGGCCATCTGGGGTGCTTTGCTGGGCCGTGCTCAAGGGCTGTTGCAGTAACGCCAGGCTGGCGCGTTTGTAATCCATGTAGTCGCCGAGCAGGCCAATAAACTGGCCGAGGGCAGGCTCTGGCAAACGCCCGCGAGCATCGGCCAGCATCACTTCGACCACCGTTTCCAAACCAGCCTGGTCCGCGGCGCTAAGGAAGTAATCCAGATAATCGCGCAGCGCCAGGTTCAGCTGCAGATTACCGGCACTGTCCGCCTTGAGTTCACCATCCACCTCCGTGTCCTGCAAACCCGGCAGGCTAGTCGGCGCACGAGGGACTGAACGCTCTGATTCATCGAGGGGTAACTGAGAGGGGTTGATAACAACAGCTACAGGCGCCGAAGCAGTGACCGGCATGGCCGTCGCACCGGGTGAGGCAGCATCTGGCCATTGCCAATACAGCGTAAAGCCGGCAACGCTGCCGGCCAGGAGTAAAAGAGGAACCGTTGAACGTAACGACAGGGCCATATGACCTCCAGAATGCGGGCTGCAGGACGCAGCCCGCTGAGGTGATGGTCAGACGCCTTTGCTTTTCAGGCGGTTGGCATGTTGGCGGTACAGCGAAACTGGATCGGTCCAGCCACGTACGCCGAACAGGTGATTGATCGCATCCACATGGTTCATGTTGTAACCATCACCAATGACCTGCCCCAGGTAAGTTGAACAGACGCCAACCAGGCCGTCGTTCTTCTCGCTGCCAAACGCCAGGCCGGTGATGGCCAGAAACGGATCAACCGCATCAAAGACGTTGGTGTACGGGGTATTACCGGTCCATGAGTAGTAACGAATGTTGTGCCCGCGCACGTTGTGCACTTCGGTGGACTTGGCGCAGTAGCTGCTGCTGTTCACGCCCCAGGGGTGACGGCCATTGAGTGCCGTGGTGCCTGCGGTGGTGAGCGTCTTCAGCGCCGCCAGGCCGTTCTGCGGATTGTTGTTACCCGACAGCAGGTTGATCAACGAACCGATGGCATTGGCCAGGCCATTGGCCCCACCTTCGATCGCGCTGTTGGCTGGAATTACCCCACGCAGTACATCGGCCACTTTCGAGCCCTTGTTAACGCCATTGACCGACGTCACCGACGCCACCAGATCCGGACGTAACGAAGCGGCTACGCGCGAGGTTGGCGACCCCTGGCTATGACCAATCAGATTGACCTTGCCGCCATTGGCGCTGGCCCACGGCACGATCTGCTGCGCCAGAGAGGCGCCACGTTGCTCACTGTCATTGAGCGCAGAAACACTGGCCACATAGACCTTGGCGCCATCGCGTTCAAGGTTCCAGGGGATGGTGTGGAAGTAGTTGATCAAACCGCCGATGGTGTCAAAGCCGGTCACCCCGTGCACCAGCACGATTGGGTATTTGGTCTTGGTGTAGTTGGCCTGAGCCTCAACCGCGCCGACCAGGGCGCATACAGCTAGAGCAGAAGTAATAACGCGACGCATGGGTGCCTCCTTATTTTTCTTGTTGGCACGCCGGGAGAACTGCGTCCGGCGTATTCACAACTTTAAGGAGGTACTGCGGTGTGGACTATCGCCCAGATGGGTGAGGCACTCACCCATCTGGGTCTCAGCGCTGCGAAGCGATTGCCTGCTCGACGGCGGCCAGGAATGCCGGATCATCCGGTGTGGTGCTGCTGGGAAAGCTGGCGATCACCTTGCCCTTAGCATCGATTACATACTTGGAAAAATTCCAGCGTGGCGCCTGGCTTTGTGCGGCCAACTCTTTAAACAGCGGCAGCGCCTCACTGCCCGTCACACGTTGAGTTTCACTCATGGGGAAGGTCACGCCGTAATTGACGTAACAGACTTTCGCCGTTTCTTCGCTGTTGTCGGATTCCTGACGAAAATCATCAGAAGGCACGCCAAATACCTGTAAGCCTTGGGCTTTGTAGCGTTGATAGAGCGCTTCAAGGCCTTTGAATTGCGGCGTAAACCCGCAAAAGCTGGCGGTATTGACCACTACCAACGGTTTACCAGCAAACTGCGCACACAGATCTATACGTTCCTCGCTGCGCAACTTCTGTACTTCACCTTGCAGTAACGCCGGGCACTCATCAGCCTGCGCAGGGATAACCCAGGTACTCAGCAAAGCGACAACCAGCAGGGTAAAACGCCACATCCGAATCACTTTGAACCCCTTTCACGACGCCGTAATTGCTTTAACACACACCCAAACCCAGCTGCAGAAAAGCCAGGCCACTTTGTAACCAACCCCACCAAGCCAGGCCCAAAGCCAACATGCCGCCCATCACCAGCGCGGTATTCCAACCGTAATCGGTGTTCATACATTCGCCTCCTGTTGTTGCAAGCGTGCCACGGGCAACTCACGTACTGGCCAGTTGAGTGCGGCGGCCAGCAAACTCAGCAGCACGGCAATCTGCCAAACCAGATCATAACTGCCGGTGTGGTCATACAGATAGCCGCCCATCCAACCGCCGAGAAACGCCCCCAGCTGGTGGAACAGAAACACAATACCACCGAGCATCGACAGGTTGCGTACACCAAACATCGTCGCCACCGTGCCATTGGTCAACGGCACCGTCGACAACCACAGCAAGCCCATGGCCACACCAAAGGCGTAGGCACTCCACACCGTCAGCGGCGTCACGATAAACGCCACTATCACCACCGCACGGGCCAGATACAGCGCACTGAGCAGGCGCGGCTTGGACATCCGTCCGCCCAGCCAACCGGCAATGTAAGTGCCAAAGATATTGAACAAACCGACCAGCGCCAGCACTGTGGTGCCGACCAGCGCAGGCAGATGCTGATCGACCAGATAAGCCGGCAAATGCACGCCGATAAACACCACCTGAAAACCGCAGACGAAAAAGCCCAGCGCCAACAGCCAGAACCCGGAATGGCTGCAGGCCTCGCGCAAGGCCTCACCCAGGGTTTGCTCTTGGCCGGTGAGCGGCAGTGGCGTGTCCTTGAGCATGGCTGCCAGCGGTATGATCAGGGCCACCAACAGGCCCAGCGCCATCAGCGCTACCGACCAACCGAGCCAGCTAAGCAGGCCCAGGGTGCCAGGAAGCATGACGAACTGACCAAAGGAGCCCGCCGCCGCCGCGATGCCCATGGCCATGCTGCGTTTTTCCATCGGTACGGCGCGCCCCACTGCACCGAGAATCACCGAGAACGAAGTGCCGGACAAACCAATACCGATCAGCAACCCGGCGCTCAACGACAGGCTTAGAGGCGAGTCGGCCAGGCCCATGCAACCGAGGCCAATGGCATACAAAATGCCGCCGACAATCACCGTGCGCTTGGCGCCGAAGCGGTCAGCCAGGGCGCCGGTAAAGGGCTGGGTCAAGCCCCATATCAGGTTCTGCAAAGCGATGGCGAAGGCGAACACCTCACGCCCCCAACCGAACTCGGCGCTCATCGGCGGCAGGAACAAGCCAAACCCATGTCGAATACCCAGTGACAGCGCCAGCACCAGCGATGCGCCCAGCATTAACCAGCCACTGGTGCGCCATAACGAAGTCATACGGTGTCCTATGCGGGGCCTGGCCCGCTCTCGATAAATCGGCAAGATGACGCAGGTATATACCCCTACCCGCGCTGGCAACAGCTACAGCTGCTCGGCAATCCGGTGTTACAGATTGCACGCTGAATTGACCATGCCGACAAGCCGACCATCGGCTAATCGAACCGCAGCGGCGCGGCGCTGGCGCGCTGAGCAAAAAACTGCAGCAACGCATCGTGGTAATGGCTGTACACCTCAGGCGGCAGCCAACGCTGGTAGATCGCCAGGGTGTTGGCGGGCGCGGCGGAAACCTCGCGAATCGCCTGATCGAGACGCCGAGCCATCTGCGCGCCCCATGGTGTGCGCGAGCAATAGATGCCCACCGTCACCAGTTCAGCGTTCTCGCGCAGCGGTACGCTGACCAGCGCATCACTGAGACTGAAATGGCGCATTACCTCGGTGTAGATCACGGGGTAATCGAAGACATAATCCAGACGGTGATGGCTGACCATCAGCAGCAAATTCTCGCCGGCCAGGCTACCGCCTAGCTCAGGGATGCGGCCTTCGGCGTGCGCTTTAAGTAGGCGATCACGAATCGGCGCGGGATAGACGCGACTCTTGGCCAGAGCCCCTCGCAAATAAGGATTACCGAATAGCCAGTCAAGGCTGACCTGGCCGTCTTCGATCAGCAGTTGGTCCAGGGTCTGCCTGCGTACCAGCACATGGATCGGTGTGCTCGCCACATAGGGTACGAAGTAACCCAACTGATCGCGTTCGGGGCTCTGCAGCTGGCCACTGCTGCACAACTCACCCTGCTCGCTCATGCGTTGTTCAACCCGAGCCATGGGTAAAACCTCATAACGCATCTGCAACTCGGGTAGACGGGCAGCCAGCAGTTGCATGACCTCGTACAGCACGCCATCAACCACCTCACCGTCACGCACATTGAAGGCGCCGGGTATCGGTACAACGCCCCACACCAGCTCCTCGGCCTGAATGGTATCCACACAGGGCACGATCCCAAGCAGTGCCGTCACCAGCGTCGAGTAAAGCAACCTACGCCCCATGTCCATCCCTGCTGTGTCTTGCTGTCCTTACACGCTAGCAGGCCAACGCCACCAGCACCGCGCACTCGGCGATCTCCAGCAGAGCTCCGGCGGTATCACCGGTGGTGCCATCCAAACGCTTGAGCATCAAGCTGCGCAGCCAGATAAACACACCCCCTGCCACCAGCAAGGCGAGCAGCGCCGACCATCCAAACAGCAACATGGCCACAGCATTAGCAGCCAGTACCCAAGGCAGTTGATGGCGCGGAAGGTGTTCGGCCAAGGCCTGACCGAGGCCGCCGGCGCGCACATAGGGTGTGGTCATAAATAGCAGCGGCAATAGACAACGCGCCAGCCAAGGCACCAGCAGCAACAGCAATCCGCCACCGCTCTCCAGCAAGGCCACCAGCGCGGCGAACTTGAGCAGCAACAGCAGCACCAGCACCACCACTGCGATCGGTCCGCTGCGAGGGTCTTTCATGATCTCCAGAGTGCGCTGCTTATCGCCAAAGCCGCCGACCCAGGCATCGGCACTGTCGGCAAGGCCATCCAGGTGCAGGCCGCCGCTGATGCCCACCCACAGTGCCAGCAACAACGCCGCCTGCAGCAGCACCGCGCTATCGCCCAGCAAGTGTTGCGCAGCGAGCAACAACAGGCCGATCAGCAGCCCCACCAGCGGATAGAACAACAGTGAGCGACCGACCTGCTCAGGCGTCGGCATGCCGGCCAGGGTCACGGGCAAACGGGTAAGAAACTGCAGGGCAATCCACCAGGGCGTCATGCGCGCTCCCACAGCTCACCTTGTTCATCCAGGCACAGTTGATAGCGCTCGGCATGACCCACAGCAACCTGCAGCAGATCATTGCGCGGCAAGCCACGGGCACGCGCCAGCAGCAGGCGAATCACCCCACCGTGGGTGACCAGCAACAAGCGCTCGCCGGCATACCGGGCCTGCAAGCGTTGCAAGGCACTCAGTATCCGCGCCTCGAAGGCCAGCAAGGTCTCGCCTTCGGGCGGGGTGAAACCATAGGGATCGTTCCAGAAACGGCCCAACGCTTCTGCGTTGGTCTGCATCAGCTCGGCGGTACTGCGCCCTTCCCACGCGCCGAAATGCAGTTCCTGCAGATCAGGCTCCAGGCTCAGTGGCACGCCATGCTGCGCGGCCAGCTCTTCGGCAAAGCGCGCGCAGCGCTGCAAGGGCGAGCTGATCAAGCGGTCCCAGCGGCTGCCGTCAGCCACCGCCGTGCGCAGCTGCGCCCAACCGGTTTCGGTCAGTGCATCGTCGAGGCTACCGCGCAGGCCGCCGCCCAGTTCGGTTTCACCGTGACGCAGCAGTTCCAGATAGACCGTCATAGCGGACGCTCGGCTACCGCCGCCTCGGCAAAGGTGGCCATGTCGTTGTGCAGGCTGCAGGCCAGTTGCAACAGTGGCACCGCCAAGGCCGCGCCACTGCCCTCACCCAGACGCAGGCCCAGATCAAGCAGCGGCTCGGCCTGCAGCGCCTGGAGCACCCGCTGATGGCCGGGCTCGGCGCCGCAGTGAGCAAACAACAGCCAGTCGCGGCAAGCCGGATTCAGGCGCACCGCCATGAGCGCGGCCACGCTGCAGATAAACCCATCCACCAGTGCAGTGATACCCCGCTGCGCGCAAGCCAGATAAGCGCCGCTCAGCGCCGCAATCTCAAAGCCGCCGAGGCGCTGCAGGATATCGATGGGGTCGCTGATCGCCGGGCGATGCAAGGCCAGGGCTGCCTCGATGACCTTGGCTTTATGCGCCACACCCGCGCTATCCAGGCCGGTGCCGGGGCCGACCAACTCTTGCGCCGGACACTCCAGCAGCAGGCAGGCCATGGCTGTGGCGGCAGTGGTATTGCCGATGCCCATCTCGCCGCCGATAAACAGCTGGCTGCCAGCTTCACCGGCACGCTGCACGCTGGCTTGGCCGGCAGCCAGGGCCAGCAGTAACTGCGCGGCAGTCATCGCCGGGCCTTGGACGAAATTCTGCGTACCTTCACCGAGATGCAAATGACGCACGCCGCGCAGCGGTTCCAACGGCAGCGCGGTGCCCAGGTCGATCACCTCAAGCGTTGCGCCCAATTGTTTGGCCAGTACGCTGATCGCCGCACCTCCATTGACGAAGTTGCGCAGCATCTGCCCGGTGACGGCTTGGGGGAATGCCGAAACCCCTTCAGCGACCACACCATGGTCACCGGCAAAAATGCTGATCCACAGCCGGTCGACCTGCGGCCGCTGGCTGCCTTGCATGGCCGCCAGCTCAATCGCCAGCAGCTCCAGCTGGCCGAGGGAGCCGGCCGGCTTGGTCAGCTGCTGCTGCCGCGCCTCGGCGGTGTTGCGCGCAGGCCTGTCCAACGCCTGACAGCCCTGCTGCCACCATTGCTCACTCACAGCGCCTCTCCTTTGAGAACCATCGGCAGACCCGCCACGGTAAACACCACACGCTCACAGCGTTCGGCCAGGGCCTGGTGCAACCAGCCGGCCTCATCAACATAACGCCGGGTCAGCTCGCCCAGCGGCACCACGCCCAGGCCGGTCTCATTGCTGACCAGCAGAAGCCGCCCCGGCAAGTCGCTGAGGCAATCCAGCAACGCATCGCGCTCGGCGCTCAGGCGCGCCGGATCATCGAGCATTAACAAGTTGGTCAGCCACAGCGTCAGGCAATCGACCAGCAGACACTTGTCGGCACCCGCCTGTTCGCGCAGCACTCGGGCCAGAGCCACAGGCTCTTCCACCAGTCCCCAGTGCGCAGGGCGACGCGCACGGTGCTGCTGAACCCGTACACTCATCTCGCCATCGAGCGGCTGACTGGTGGCGATATAAGTCACGGCCAGGCCGGATTCGGCCGCCAAACGCTCGGCGAGACGACTTTTGCCAGAGCGGGCACCGCCGAGAATCAGTTCATGCATGACCTACTCCACATAACTCGCGCAGCCGGGCTGTATCCAGATGCGCCTCGACCAGATCGGCCAGGCGCTCGATATCACGCTCACGCAGGGCGTGGTAATCCACCGCCTGCACGTCACGCAGCCCCACCCAGCGCAGCAAGGCGCTGCACGCCTCCGGGGTTTCAAACAGGCCGTGCAAATAGGTGCCGAGCACCTGGCCATCCGCGCTAAGCGCGCCGTCGCTGCGACCATCATCGAGGCGCACAGCCGCGTTCAACCCCTGGCCAGAGCTGACCCCAGCATGAATTTCGTAGCCACTGACCGGGGCATTTTCCAGACACAGCTGGCCGCGTACATTTCGCAGCTGCTTCTCCGGTTCCAGCACCGTGTGGAAATCCAGAAGCCCCAGCCCAGGGCTGGAACCCGCCGCGCCTTCCAACCCATGCGGGTCGTCAATCTGCGTGCCGAGCATCTGCAGCCCGCCACAGATACCCAGAAGTTTGCCGCCATAACGCAAGTGCTTGGCGATAGCCGCCGGCCAGCCTTGCTGACGCAGAAAGGCCAAGTCGGCGCGCACGCTTTTCGAGCCGGGCAGGATAATCAGGTCGGCCGCAGGAATGGCCTGACCCGGGCCGACAAAGGTCAGCTCGACCTGCGGATGCAGGCGCAGCGGATCGAAATCGGTGTGGTTGCTGATGCGGGGCAACACCGGTACCACCACCTTGATCCGCTCGGCCGTCTTGGCGCTCTGGCGAATATCAATGGCGTCCTCGGCCTCCAGATGGAAATCCATCAGATAAGGCAATACGCCCAGTACCGGTTTGCCGGTGCGCTGCTCCAGCCAATCCAGCCCCGGTTGCAGCAGGGCGATATCACCTCGAAAGCGGTTGATCACAAAACCTTGGACCCGCGCCTGCTCGCTCTCGGAAAGCAACGCCAGGGTGCCGACCAGATGGGCAAACACCCCGCCCTTGTCGATATCGGCAATCAGGATCACCGGGCAGTCCACAGCCTCGGCAAAACCCATATTGGCAATGTCGCCAGCGCGCAGGTTGATCTCCGCCGGCGAGCCAGCGCCCTCCACCATCACCACCGGGTAAGCGGCACTCAGCCGCTGGTGCGACTGCAACACTGCCTGCATCGCCACCTTCTTGTAGTCGTGATAAGCCACGGCATCCATGCTGCTCAGGGCGCGGCCGTGGATGATCACCTGAGCGCCGGTGTCGCTATTGGGTTTGAGCAGCACCGGATTCATGTCGGTATGTGGCGCCAGCCCGGCGGCCTGGGCCTGTACTGCCTGGGCGCGACCGATTTCGCCACCATCGGCGGTGACCGCTGAGTTAAGCGCCATATTCTGCGGTTTAAACGGCACCACGCTAACGCCCTGGCGTTTGAGCCAGCGGCACAGTGCGGTGACCAGGGTGCTTTTGCCAGCATCGGAGGTGGTGCCCTGCACCATCAGTGTGCTCATGCCAGCTCTCCAGCGAAGACCGCCAGCGCCTGCTGCAAACGCTGCCAGCCGGCTTCATCCGGCGGCAAACCAAACCGCAGGCTCAGCGGCTTTTCAAACAGGCGGGTAAGAATGCCTTGCAGGGCGAGAAACTCATGCAGCAAGGCGGCCTGCGGTGTGCAACAGAACTGGAACAACGCGCAACCGCCTGTGGGGCTGAAACCATGCGCAGCCAACAGCGCGGCCAGGCGTTCACCATCGGCGAGCAACCGCTCACGTTGCGCCTGCTGGCCAGCCATGTCCTGCAACAACGCCGTGGCCACCACGCGGCTCGGCCCGCTGATAGCCCAAGGGCCGAGCAATTCGGCCAGTTGCGCCAGCAGCTGCGGTTGCGCCAGGACAAAACCCAGACGAATCCCCGCCAAACCGAAAAACTTGCCAAACGAGCGCAGCACGATCAACCCGGGCAACTCACTGAACGCCGCCAGGCTGAACGCCGGCGCGCAATCGATAAAGGCCTCGTCCACCACCAGCCAGCCGCCCCGCTCGGCCAACCGCCGATGCCACTCCAGCAAGCGCGCAGGTTCAATACAGCGGCCGGTGGGGTTATTCGGGTTGACCAGCAACAGCACATCGATGCGCTCCAGCGCCCGCTCGATGGCCCCTTCGCTGAGCTCCAGCAAACGATGCCCTTCGCGCTGCCAGGCCGCCGCATGCTCGGCATAAGCGGGTGAAACAATGCCCACAGTGACGTGCCGCAGCAGACGCGGCAGCGCCTGAATGGCGGCTTGCGAACCCGCCACCGGTAGCAGGTTGGCGACGCCGTAGTAATCGCGCGCAGCGATTTCCAGGCCGTCCTGCTGCTCGGGCAAGCGTTTCCAGGCACTGGCCGGGATGGCGGGCAAGGGCCAGCCATAGGGCGCAATGCCGGTGGACAAATCCAGCCACTCCGCCAGAGCTATGCCATAACGCAGCGAGGCTGCGCGTAGCCGGCCACCATGTTCAAGCATAAGCAAGCCCCCACAGCACTAGCAGCGCCAACCACAGCAGCACGCCACCGTAGACCAGATTAACTGCCCGTTCGATATCCCGCGCCCGGGGTGGCGGTCCCGCACCCAGATCAGGCCGCACATGCACCTCACCGTGATATTCCGCCGCGCCGCCCAGGCTGACGCCCAAGGCCCCAGCACCCGCTGCCATCACGGGACCAGCATTCGGGCTGTCCCACAGCGGCGCCTGGGTGCGCCAGCAACGCAGCGCCAACAGGGTTTTACCCAGCAACGCGTAGGTCAAGGCGACCAGCCGCGCAGGCAGGTAATTGAGTGCATCGTCGATCTTCGCCGCGGCCCAGCCGAAGCGTTCAAAGCGCTCATTGCGATAGCCCCACATGGCGTCCAGGGTATTGCTCAGGCGATACAGCACCACGCCCGGTGCGCCAGCCAACACAAACCAGAACAGCGCGGCGAACACCGCGTCGCTGCCGTTTTCCAGCACCGATTCGCTGCCAGCGCGGGCCACACCCGTGGCATCCAGCTGCGCAGTATTACGGCTGACCATATAGCCAACCCGCTCGCGGGCCAGGCGCAAATCTCCCAGACGCAGCGCCTGCGCCACTGGCATCGCATGCTCGCCCAGGCTTTTCAGACCCAGGGCGGCATACAAGGCCATGATCTCCACCGCCCAACCCAGCCCGCTGATCTCACTCAACAGCCAGGCCAGCAGGGTCAGCGGCAACACCGCCAGGCACCAGGCGCTGACGCCATGGCTGCGCCAACCGCTGCCCGCCGGATTGAAGCGTTGCTCGATGCGCTCGGCCATACGACCAAAGGCCACCAGCGGGTGCCAGCCCTTGGGTTCGCCAAAAATCGCATCCAGAACGACTCCGGCGCAGGTACTCAGCACCAGGCTCATGGCGTGCCCCACTGATTCTCGAACAGCAACTCGTTGAGCGGCCGAGGCTCAGCCCACCCCTGCTGCACCAGCATCGGTGCCTCATAGAATTCCGTCACCGGTCCCAGGCACAGCACCGCCAATGGCTTGCTGCCGGTCGGCATGTTGAGCAGATCCGCCAGGGCTTGGGGCTCGAACAGCGACACCCAGCCCATGCCCAAACCCTCTGCGCGGGCCGCCAGCCAGAGGTTCTGAATCGCGCAGGCCAGGGAGGCTAGGTCCATCTCCGGCAAGGTGCGGCGGCCAAACACATGGGCCTCACGCCCGTCCATCAGGGCCACCACCAACAGTTCGGCGCAATCGCGTATACCCTCGACTTTCAACCGCATAAATTCATCGCTGCGCTCACCCAACGCCTCGGCGGTGCGCGTGCGCTCCTTCTCTACCAGGCCGTGGATCGCTTCGCGCAAGGCCGGACGGGTGATGCGAATAAATCGCCAGGGCTGCATCATGCCCACGCTGGGCGCCTGATGCGCAGCTTCGAGCAAGCGCGCGAGCAACTCGGGTGCCACCTCGCCACCGCTGAAATGGCGCATATCGCGCCGTTCAGCGATGGCGCGGTACACCGCCGCACGCTCTTCGGCACTGAAAGCCTGCTCACTCATGCCGGCGCACCGGGACAAAACAACGCGGCAGCGGCAACCGGATCGGACGGCAGATAGAAGTGAATATAGGAGGCGGTCATCCGCCCCTGGCGATAGACCGCCTCACTGGTGCGCTTGTAGTTCGGGCACTCGCCACGGGTAAGCGGTTGCAGTTCGCTGCTGAGCGCCGAGTAGTGAAAACTGTGGCCGCGCAGCAGCCCTTCCGGCAGCTCAGCCTGTTGCAGGGCCATGGCGGTCATGCGTGGTTGCAGGGTCGCCTCGCCGTTTAACAAACCGAGCATCTGCCCGCTGGCGCCCTGTTTGTCGGTCAGTTTGTCGAGTAGATAGAGCATGCCGCCGCACTCGGCGTGGATCGGTTTGCCTGCCTCGTGGTGAGCGCGGATTGCCTCGGCCATGGCCTGGTTGGCTTCAAGCGTGGACAGGTGCAACTCCGGGTAACCGCCAGGCAGGTACAGGCTGTCGATATCCGGTAAATGTTCATCTGTAAGCGGCGAAAAGAACGCTAATTCAGCGCCCAGCTCGCGCAGCAAATCGAGGTTGGCCTGATAGAGAAAGGCAAAAGCGCTGTCGCGTGCTACGCCAATCCGCACATCCTTGAGCAATTGCGCGGGCCTTGCCTGCTCAGGCGCGGCGAAGCTGACTGGCGGCGGCAGACTGGTATCGGCACTGGCAGCCAAGGCATCGGCGGCGGCGTCCAGGCGCGCATCCAGGTCGACCAGCTCCCCCGCCTGCACCAGACCGAGATGGCGGCTTGGCAAACCAACTTCGGCGCTGCGCGGTAGCGCGCCGTACCAGCGGATCGAGGCCGGCAGCGCATCGCGCAGAATCTCGCCATGCCGCGCACTGCCAACCCGATTACCGAGCACGCCAGAAAACGGTAAATCCGCCTGGAAGGTCGCCAGACCATGGGCCATGGCACCGAAGGTCTGCGCCATGGCCGAACCGTCGATCACCGCCAGCACCGGCACACCAAAGTGCCGGGCCAGGTCGGCTGCCGAAGGCGTACCATCGAACAGGCCCATCACCCCTTCAATCAGAATCAGGTCGGCGTCACCCGCCGCCTCCCAGAGCAGACGACGGCTCTCGGCTGCACCGACCATCCACAGGTCGAGCTGATACACCGGCGCACCGCTGGCGCGAGCAAGAATCATCGGGTCAAGAAAGTCCGGGCCGCATTTGAACACCCGCACGCACTTGCCCTGGCGTGCATGCAAGCGCGCCAAGGCTGCGGTGACCGTGGTTTTACCCTGACCGGAGGCCGGTGCAGCGATCAATAACGCGGGGCAAGAGTGGGCGCTGTTCAAAACTCCACGCCCTTCTGCGCCTTAACCCCGGCCTTGAACGCATGCTTGACCAGGCTCATCTCGGTCACAGTATCCGCTGCCTCGATCATCCCCGGCAACGCGCCGCGACCGGTTACCACCACATGCTGTAGCAGCGGCCGCGCTTCGATATCGGCGAGCACCGCGTCGAGTTCCAAATATCCGTATTTCAGAGCGATATTCAGCTCGTCGAGAACCACCAGACCGATGGCCGGGTCATTCAGCAGCTGCGCCGCCACCGTCCAGGCTTCGCGCGCCTTGTCGATATCACGCTGGCGATCCTGGGTCTCCCAGGTAAAGCCTTCGCCCATCACGTGGTAGCTGACTTCATCGGGAAAACGGCGAAAGAAGGCTTCTTCGCCAGTGCTGGCTGCACCCTTGATAAATTGCACCACGCCCACCTTGAGGCCGTGGCCCAGGGCGCGGGCGACCATGCCGAAGGCGCTGCTGCTCTTGCCCTTGCCATTACCGCTGTGCACCAGCAGCAGGCCGTACTCATCCTGGGCCTGGGCAATCTTTTCATCGATAAGGGCTTTCTTGCGGGCCATGCGCGCCTTGTGCCGGGCGTCACGTTCAATCGATTCAGTCATCGCATGCTCCACCGCCACAGGGCGATCTGGCTGGAAAAAGCATGCGGGGATAGGGAAAGCGCGGGCCTGCGCACAGCGCATACCACACGCCAGCCATCGCCCTCCGCGATGCCGTGGACTGCAGCAGGCCGGTCTCCGGGCTTGTGAGCGAGCCGAATGGCTCACGACCGCACCTTCCCATGCATCACGCACAGTGGTTCTTGCGGCGTTTGACTCACTTACCGTTGCGGGGGCAGCGTCGGAATAGCGGGCGTTCACACGCACAGCGCACCGACTTCCCTGTTTCACCCCGCACACGCAATGCGTTGGGGGCACCTGCTACAAGGCGCGAAGGTTAGAGAGTTCATGATTAAGCGTCAAACGAATGCGCCATTTGGCGCAGACTGCTTAAGCCACCAGGGTTACTTGGCCTGACACTTCATCTCGGGCGAGCCATAGCCCCACACCACGGTCGCCTCCCCCTGGTGCTCCCAGAATGATTCGTTGCGCCCCTGATATTTGCTGCCGCTGGCTGCAGGCTGCTGATACATCAACGACACGCTGTCAGCAAACTCGGCCAGCAGGGTCCCAGGCTCGGTGGGGTAGTAGGTGACGATGACTTCCTTGGCTGGCAGGCCATCGCATTGAAAACGCACCGGACCGGTCCCTTTCAGTAACGCGTAGCGCGCCTGCAATTCGGCAATCCGCAGGCGATAGCTCTCGGCTACGCACTGCTCACGGTCAGAGGCCTTCCAGCAGTCATCGCGACCTTTTATCCAACCTCTCTGCTCAGCCTTGAGTACGGGAGGATGCTGGTTTGCGGCCTTGGCCGAAGCCTGCTGATAAATATCCGACATTTTCTGATCAAGTTCGGCCAGAGCAGACGTCTGACAAATCAGCTCCTCGATACTGCCAGCCTCAACCTTGGTGCAGCTGAACGATGGCTCAGCCGCCTGCAGGGTCGCTAACGGCAGGCCGAGCAGAGCCAAAAGGGCAAAACGCTTAGGGGTGAACATGCTGATTCCTCGTCCGCTATCCGTTGGTTTTTACTAGCAGTATCCAGGCTTACATCCTGCTGGCACCAAACTGCATGTTTCGTCAGCTAAGGCCAGACCAGAACACCTACCACTGCCCCTTCAGTACCCGCCGGGTTGCTTCACGTACCGCCAGCGGGTAGTCAGTATTCATGTACCAAACTGCCGGGTGCTCGGTGACAGAGAGCGCTCGCTGATCCGGCGGCAGGTTGGTACGCAGCAGCAAGATCACATCACTGCTGACCCAGGGATGACGGTACCAGTAGTGATGCCCGACGATATCAAAGCCGCGCTCGCTGCTATTACCGGAAACATCCAGCAGAGTGACATTGTTCAAGTGCCGCCTGCGAGTGAACTGGTGCAGGCTCTGCTCGGCCCGACTGCTGCCAATCCTTGCGCCACCGGGCATAAGGCGCTGCGCGTAATCCAGCGCCTCGTCCTGATCAGACACAGTGATCATCACCTGTTCAGCGACGCGACTGATTGCTGGCAGACGCCCCTCGAATACTTCCTCAGGGACATCCGCAGCGGCAAACACCACCGCACCAATCCGATAACGCGCCTGTAACTGCGCGGTATTCAAATCCGGATGACGATTCTGGAACGTCTGCAACGCCAGAGATGCCACGCGCCCACCGGCGCTGTAGGCAATCAGGTTGATCCGCTCAGCAGCGGTATGTCGCGCCAGCAGCTCGATCAACTGCGCCAACGCCTGGCTGGAATCACGGGCGCGGCTGACATCAATGCCGAGCAGATAACTGGCAATGTTCTGGTGTGACGGCCAGTCGAACGCCAGCCCGACAAAGTCGCGCCCTGCAAAATGCACAAGCTCGCCCGTCAGTTCACAGGCATTCGCAAAATCCACTTTTGCACCATGCACATAGATGATGATTTCCTTGTCGCGGGCCTTGTCCAGCGCCAGATTGATCGCATCGACATAGCTCTGCACCGGCGGCGCCAAAGGCACATCAACCGGCCGCTGCACCGGCAGTATCGCTGTTTGCTGAGCCGCAATCAGACTCAGTGGCAGCTCACGCGCACGCAGCTCGCTAACCGAGGCCGAATGCAATTGCGACCAATCACTCTGCTGGTCGCCCAAACGCACCTGGGCACGCCCCAGTTGCAAGGTTGGACTGACGCGATTGCCATAGCCCGCGCCCTCTGGCACCCGGGTAGTGGCGTAGAACAGTGCCACATCGGGCACCCGTTCTGCCGGTGACAAATGGGCGAAAGGATCGATAGCAGCCTGGTGATAAATCACCGGCGTACTCATCAGCATCAGCGGCGTTGGCCCAGCACAGGCGCCCAACAACAGAGCAAGGCATACATATGACAGCGCGCGTAAATAGGTCATCGGCAGTCGCCACTACTGAGGGGTCATAAGGTCATCACAAACAAGCAGCAAGCCTAGCCGCGATTCAATGTCTGGGCATAAAGCCCGCCGGCTTGCTGGCCAGCCACTCGACAAACGTACGTAGGCGTTCGTCGCTGAGCAGGCTGTCGCGATTGTTATAGGTCAGCGCCAGCTCCTTTTCGCTGAACAGCCGGTGGATCTGGTTGTGGCAGGCGCGGCAGACCCAGAGCGTGGCGCTGATGCGCTCGCTTTTGCCGAAGCGCTTCTGCACATAAACCTTGTTGTGCAGCGCCTTGGGGATCAAATGGTGACGCGTCAAAGCGGCCGCACGGGCGCAGAGCTCGCATGCATCAGGTTGTTCGGGCAGACGAATCGGTTCAGGCATACGGGTTCAGCGTTTACGACACAGGCTCAAACCGTCGCCCAACGGCAACAGGGACAGGTCGATGCGCGGATCATCCCGCAGCGCCAGGTTAAGCGCCTGAATGGCTCGGGTGTCGTCGCTTTCTGGGTTCTGCTCAAGCACACGCCCGCTCCACAGGGTGTTATCGAACAGGATCAGTCCACCCGGGCGCACTAGGCGCAGGGCATGTTCCAGATAGGCGAGGTAATTGGCCTTGTCGGCGTCGATAAACAGCAGGTCGATACTGCCGGCCAAACCTTCAGCCTCCAGTGCAGCAAGGGTTTGCAACGCCGGGGCCAGGCGCTGCTCGATACGCGAGCTTAGCCCTGCTTCGCGCCAGTAACGCTCGGCAGTGGCGTTGTATTCGCCGGGAATATCACAGCAGATCAGCCGACCACCCTCAGGCATGGCCTGGGCCATGCAGATGGCGCTGTAGCCGGTAAAGGTGCCGACCTCGACAATCAGCCGCGCCCCCGTTAGCTGCACCAGCAAGGCCATAAACTGCCCCTGCTCGGGAGCAATCTGCCAACGCGCCGTACTCAGCTGCACGGTTTCCTCACGCAGACGTTTGAGCAGCGGTGTTTCACGTAGGGAAACATCCAGCAGGTATTGATACAGGGTGGAATCGAGATTGAGCGTTCGATTGGTCATGCCTACTCCCTCTGAAACAAAAGCTGTCAGGGGTTGCGTGCCAGTTCCGGGGTGAACACGCGCTTGGCATTCAGGTAGGTGCGTTGCCAATACGTATTGCTCAGGCTGTCCAGGCGTACGGTGCCGCCGCTTGAAGGTGCATGGACAAAACGGCCATCGCCGACATAGATACCAGCATGGCTAACCTGGCTGCCGCCATTAGTGGCGAAGAACACCAGATCACCACTTTGCAGGCGATCACGGCCGACAGTCGGGGCGCGCATGCTGATCAGCTCGCGGGTCGAACGCGGCAGACTGATACCCGCCGCATCGCGGTAGACATAGCCAATCAGACCGCTGCAATCAAAGCCGCCATCCGGGGTATTGCCGCCGTAGCGATAGGGAGTACCGACCAAACCGAGGGCGCGAAAAAGCACATCTTCAGCATTGCCGTTAAAGCTGCTGATAGGTGCATGCACAATAGGTTTTGGGGTTGGCGTGGGTGCGTTGCTGGCGCAGGCACTGAGCAGCGCGGCAAGCACAATCAAGCTGAGACGGGTGATAGCGGTCATGGACGAGCGATCCTGAGCCGGGATGCGCCCTACTCTGCCGACTTGCACATCGTAGTGCAAGCTTTAGCTTTGCTTGGCAGGTTGTTGAAAATTATCGAGATAGGTTTGGAGTATCAGTTAATCGCAGCGACCGAACAGATTCGGTCGCCACTCGCAGGGCTCATGGGTGACGTACAACCGACTCGCTTGGCGCCAGCGCCAAGGCACGTTTGGCCTCGATAAAGGTACGCGACCAGTAACGATCATCCAGACTATCGACCCGCACGCCACCGCTACGGCTGCTGCTGGAGTGGATAAACTGGTTATCGCCCATATAGATGCCGGCATGGCTGACGCGGTTACGGCCACTGGTGCTGAAGAACAGCAGATCACCTGGCTCCAGCTCATCACGCGACACCAGCGGTGCGTCGATATTGATCATGTCGCGTGACGAGCGTGGCAGTTTCATGCCCAGCTCTTCCTTGAACAGATAACCGATAAAGCCGCTGCAATCGAAGCCGGATTTCACCGAGCTGCCACCGTAACGATAACGGGTACCCACCAGCGACAGGCCGTGAGTCAGGATGCTGTCAGCCAGTTGCGGCAATTTGTAGGATTTGTCTTCAGTGAAGTCGCCCAGAGCCGCTTCTTTGGCTTGTTCGTCAAACTCGGCAAGTTCTGTCGAGGAGAACACCGCAGGCTGGGTTGCCAGCTCTGGCTGTGGGGCATGGTTGGCGCAGGCGGCCAGAACCACGGAGAGTGCGATAGGCACGAGGGGTGCGAGGCGTTTGAGCATGGGCACGACCGTGTCGGTGAATTTCACAAGACTGCGACTATGCCCTCTATGGCATGCATTTGCAAATTCTATGGCTCTAAATGTGACTCAGCAGTTCCGGCAACACATCTAAAGCCCGCCCTTGCAGATGCACATCCACTCGAGCACTCAAGTCGGTACGTTGCGGGTTGATTTCCACGGTAAAGCCACCCGCCTGGCGGGTACGCAGCAGCGGCTCGACGATATACGGGAAGCTCGCGCTGGTGCCGATGCTGATCACCACCTCAAAGCCTTTGCGCACTTCGGTATAGAGCGTATCGATGGCCTGCTCGGGGAGCATTTCCTCGAACAGCACCACGGGCGGACGCAGCACCCCGGCGCATTGCCAGCATTTTGGTGGCAGCGGCCGTTCAAGGTGTTCCGCCAGCTCGCTGTCGACAGCGCCACAGGACTGGCAATACAGCAGCGCCAGCTCGCCATGAATCTCGATCACCCGCTCCATCGGGCTACCAGCGGCGCGGTGGTAGCCGTCGATATTCTGAGTGAGCAGCCAGCACTCTGGCTTCTTGCGCTGCAATTCGGCGATGGCGTAATGCCCAGCATTGGCCTGAGCACCCAGGCAGGCCTTGCCCAGCTCCGCCAGGTATTTCCAGCACAGCGCCGGATCACGCTGCAGCATCGAGCCGGACAACGCCGCCTCAATCGGCAAACCTTCAGCGGTGTGGCCGTTATACAGGCCGCCGAGGCCGCGATAGGTGGGCAAACCGGAATCGGCGGACAGCCCAGCACCGGTAATCAGCAGGATGCGTTCAGCCTGCTTGAGCTGCTGTGCAACCTGCTTGATTGCCCGGTCCATCGCCAAACCCTCAGTGGTTGACCGTATGCGCCAGCATCACCGACAGCTGGCACAGCGGCCGCCCGCTCTGCTCCTGCCATTGGTTGAACGCGGCCTGCACGGCAGCCCGCTCTTTTAGGCTGGTCGGCACCTTGTCGATAATCTTCTGCGCCTTCAGCGCGGCAACCATGTCATCACTAGGGACGAAGGTGTCCTTGCCAACCATGCGCAAGAACCGCGGTGCGGACAGCCCGCCTAACTGACAGCCATGTTTGGCCAAATACTTCCATAGGCCAACGATATCGCTCACGGGCCAATCAGCAATCAGCGCACCAAAACTGCCCTTCTCCTTTTGCACATCAAGGATGAACTGGGCATTGCGCGGCACACTCTTGAGCTTGCCCAGGTGACGGATGATGCGCGCATCCTGCATCAGGTTTTCCAAGCGTTCGGCGCCCATCAGCACCACTTTCTCCGGATCGAAACCGAAGAACACCTGCTCGAATGCAGGCCACTTGGCATCGACCAAGCTGTGCTTGAGGCCCGCGCGGAACACCCTCAGGCTGAGCACTGAGAGGTAGCGATCATCACTGATCGCGCGCAACTCATTAGCAGTGCGCGGCTGCGGCAGGATCGACTCCAGCGCGGCGACCGAGCCGAAACGGTTCAGGCAGTACTCATGCAGCCATTTGTAATCACGCATCGGGCATTCCTCGAGGCGGGAAACCGCTGAATCAGAGATTCATTACATCGAGAAAACGCGGTGTGGCGCTGTCGTCGATCTTCAGGCTCTTGAAGTCGAACAGGTTGCGGTCAGCCAGCTGCGACGGTACTACGTTCTGCAGAGCGCGGAACATGATCTCGGTGCGCCCCGGCGACTTGCGCTCCCAGTCCTGCAGCATCTCCTTGACCACCTGGCGCTGCAGGTTTTCCTGAGAACCACAGAGGTTGCACGGGATGATCGGGAATTCCTTGAGCTGGCTGTAAGCCTCGATATCCGCCTCGTTGCAGTAAGCCAGCGGGCGAATCACCACGTTACGACCGTCGTCAGCGCGCAGCTTGGGCGGCATGGCCTTGAGCGTGCCGCCGTAGAACATATTAAGGAAGAAGGTTTCCAGGATGTCGTCGCGATGGTGCCCCAGGGCCATCTTGGTCGCGCCGATCTCATCGGCAAAGGTATACAGCGTGCCGCGACGCAGGCGCGAGCACAGCGAGCAGGTGGTCTTGCCTTCAGGGATCTTCTCCTTGACCACCGAATACGTGTCCTTCTCGACGATGTGATACGGCACACCGATGGACTCCAGATAGGCCGGCAACACAT
>C687J35504_10000598_pt1 | contig 25887 bp, 31 predicted proteins | sample RifCSPhighO2_02_FD_35504 | JGI IMG/M metagenome (IMG submission 35504) | reverse complement strand
AAAATCCTTGGGAAAAGTATTATCTAACTCAGAGAAGCCTTTTTCAAGAAATGAAATCTGTGTCTATGAAAAATCCTTGGGAAAAGTATTATCTAACTCAGTGAAGCCTTTTTCAAGAAATGAAAGATGATAATAATATCGTTTCCGTTAACGTTTTCAGAAGCAAAAAACTTGACACATCGAAACGCATGATGCAGCGTACCTTGACGAGCTTCGCTCGTCTTTCAACGTTTGCATCTTTTGGTTTATGCGTCTTATGATTCGTTTCTGAAAAACTAAGACAAGTTTCACTTGTCATCAGACTTTTCATAGGTATAGAAAAATAAATTTTACAGACACTATTCTTGAAAAGGGTGTCTATCCTGCATAAAAAACTTCTTCATCTTCGTGATGCCCGACCATGCTTTCAGCTATCATTTTCATGGATTTCGCAGCTTTTTCAGGATTTATTTTGACAGCCAGCGATATGTATTCATCTGCTTTTTTCTTGTCACTCAGGAAACTGTTGACCATGGCAAGCATACAAAGAATTTCTACGTTTTTTGGTGAAATATCATTGGCCTTTTCAAAGCTTTTTTTTGCATCCTCTAATTTATTCATTATGTAAAGAAAATTGCCTTTGTCAAACCAAAATACATATTCTTCTGGATTGAGTTTAATTGCCCTGTCAATATCTTCCATTGCATTTTTTTGATCATTTTTGTCAAACAGGCACTTGGCACGGGCATGATAGAAAAAAGCTTCATCCGGCGATAATTTAATTGCATCATTGATATATTTCAGGGCATTTTCAATATCTTTCTTCGAATAGGATTCAACGAATTCATTAAAAATAGTCTCTAGTTTTTTATTATTCTTGAATTTGTCCACTAAGCTGCCTAACCGCTGCTCAATTTGCTCTGCCTCTTCTATTATATTGTCAGCAACCCATAGTATAGCGTCAGCCAATGCCATTTTTTGTTTTGGTATGTTATAGATTTCATTGTTCTTTTCAATCAGATTCATCTGAATCAAAACATCCAGATGAGCTTTAAGTTTTTTGGGTGAAAGCCTGTATTTATAGGTTTTTTTATACTCATCTAACAGTTTTTTTTCATCCATTTGTATATCCAGAAGCACATTGAGAATAAACAGTCGATCTTGGCATACTTTATTAGTCATATCAAAAATTACAATATCCATTATATTTTCCAGCTCGTTTACATCTTTGACACTAAGATCCTCTAAATCTTTCTTGGCTATGCTGTCAAAAACAACGCGATTGATTTTGCCCATATATGATTTAAATTAGAAGAAGACGAATTTATACTTTGAAAATATATCTTTAAATAATTTTCTACCACCTTTAGGTTATACCAAAGGAGGAATTTGAATCAGATTCACCTGTTTATGTTAAAAGGGGTTATCTTACTCATCCTGTGTGTTCGGATGACCTGAATGAAGAATTGGAACATGTTTTTAGTTCTATGGATCATCCTTCGTATGTGAGTATTACTGAAGAAGCTTTTGAGCAATTCAAGAAAGATGGCTATATACTTAAGGATTCACAGCCAGTTACCATAATTCATCCCGACGATTCAAAAACAACAATGGGACAATCTTTACCGTAATTCTTAACTTCGTCATTTTAGAAATGATCCAATGGCTGAGCCATTTTTTTGTTCCCCCTATCAAATGAGGGGAACCAAAAAATGTAGTATAATGATTTTGTTCTCAAAAAAACAACCTTTTTACACTCCTTAAACTGAATTATTACTTAAAAACCTCTCCGGTTTCCATGCTCCAGAAAACCAGGTCTAATGCATCCAATGGTATTCCATTTCTCTCTGAGAACTGCAGCATTTTCTGTTCAATTTCCTTGTACTTCTTCGGCGTCAGTGACACGGGTATATCATCGATTACATTATTCAGCTTCAGGTTTTTCAGTATATGCCTGTCTAAAATTGTTAAATCTTTGCCTAATCCAATATTTCTCAAAAAATGCGAAGCTTCTTTGTATCCCAGACCTTTGACATTTTTAACCAACCACTCTCTTGCATCATAGCTATTCATATTTTTCAATTTCAACAGGTTTTTCAGATTTTTTCTGGCTTCAATAATGTAACCTGCTTTGTTAGAAGGAAAACGGACACCTGAAAGATTTTTTAGTATTTCGTCTCGGCTGTATGAAAATATATTATTTCCCATTTTTGAAATTGCTCTGTCACAGACACGGGCTTTGGACTGCGGAGTGCATAAGCAAAACGCCAGCTCTTTAAACAAAACATCCTCACGCCATAGTATATTTCTGAATTCTTCCAGCCTGATATCTATAATCGGCTTTATTTTCTGATAATGTTCGTGAATCTGCATAAAAATCAAATACCACGGGCTAAAGCCCATGGTATGTATTTGCTCAAAGAACCAAAGGTTCTTTGGCATGTCAGAAAGCCTCGCTTTCTGAACATCACATTCAAAAGCTTATATCCATCCATATATCTGATGTTGTATAACACACGATTAATACTGATAGCACACAGCAGAAACAGAGATGACATATACAAAAAAATGAAAAAAGTTAAAGTACATACATATACAGTATTTGCAGGGCAAATACCGAGGAAGGGTTATGCGGTGGCATTTTATGGGGAAATTTAGAATTGATAAAGAATCTGCAGTAATAGTCCTGGACGTCGAAATATGTACAAATGATATAAAAACGACAAAATCAATGGCATTAGATACAGGAGCTAGCGATCTGACAAATTAATTTTTATGCCTTATAATTAATTTGTCTCAATACTAGTGTATCCGTAATAACGTGCCACGTTTTTGGTGCAATGCTCTTGACCTTTCGCTTTTTTATCTTCAATATTCTGAACCCATGAAGTTCAGCTTCTTCTTGCAATTCCTTTTCTGGATTATTTAGATCATATTCCCTATATGCATTGTGATAATGAATCCAGGCTCTGCTTTTTATGCAGGAAAAGGCTTTCGGCAGAAAGACTTGGGTATTTTCATTTTCACTGAAAAATCCCATCAGAACACGGTCAACTTTTTCATTCAGCTCCGTGTTTCTGCAGTCATCATTGATTGCAACGACATTATTTAGTTTATTCAGCTCAATATTCTCCTTCAGATATTTAAATGCCAGCGGGTTTTTTTCAACTGCATAAACTTTTTTCACCTTTTTGGCTATAGGTAGCGTAAAATATCCAATGCCTGCGAACATATCTAACACAGTTTCACTTTTTTTAGGAATGATGCGGTGTCGCTCAAACATATTGCCTTTTGAAAACATTATTTTCCCGGCATCTAATTTATATAAAACTTCGTTTTCTTTATGAATTGTTTCCAGGTTTTTACTACCCCATACAATCTCAACTTCCGGCTCCCTGTATGCTCCCTTTATTCTCTTTAACACAGCTATTGAAGTAATTTTATTGTGCCGTTTCAGAATTTCCTTAATATCTTTTTCATCGTGCACCAGTGCAATGGTTCCTATTATTTGGTATCTCATTCCAAAACACCCACATGCATCAAATTTATTAGCCAAAGTATTTTAAAAATTTTTCTCTGGAAATATTTGACTGCTTTAAAATACTTAACATTGTCCCTTTCTTGATTTCATTTTTCATTGGAACAATAACCAGCAGTGATTTGCCATTAATTTTTTTATAAAGTGATACATGACTTCCTCTTTGTCTTAAAACGCTGAAGCCATTTTTGGATAAGAACTTAATCATCTCACTATCAGACACGACAGGAAGTTTGCTCATACACTCACACTTATGACGCCATTTAAAACGCTATTTGTTGATAATTCTTCTTTTATGTCCTTGATCATGCCAAGTTCTTTTGCACTCTCAATATATAATTCGCACGCTTCTATTAAATTTTTCTTTGCTTCTTCTACTGTCTCGCCTTGGCTAGCTACGCCTAACTCAGAACAGTAAGCAGAGTATCCGCCTTCTTTTTCCTCTTTAAAAATTGCTGTTAATTGCATTATCATAATTACTTCTTCAGTCTGAAACTTTAAAAACACGATTTCTCCAGCACTGAATCAACATGCTCATCCAAAACCTGTTTTGAGTTTTTTTCATCAGCGTTCTGCCCGGATGATTTTAAAAGATGAAGGCCAAATCTTATGTCATGTCTGTTGAATGTTTTCATCACGACTTTTTCAAATGCATTTTTGTTCCATGATCCCGGAACGAAAGAATACCGTATCCTCTCCTTCAGAATGCCTCTTGTTTCATCAAGGTTATACGGCTTAAACTCTACGCGCTCTGCATGCAATCGTGAGTAGATTCGGGCATCAAGAGAAGAAATCCAGCCTGAAATGTTTGTTATCATAAAAATCGTTTTGAACTTTATATCTTCCATAAACCTGTATAAAAAATCCATGTCTTTTGCTTTGTCTATCTCATCCAGTGCTACAACAACCGGCTTTTTTAATCCGCGAATATACAAAGTAAAGAGTTCATCCATATTTTTTCTTTCTATAAAAGTTATGCCAGATTCTTTTGCCAAGCTTGTTATTATTTTATTGCTTGTGTCCTGCTTCCAGCAGTTTATATATATTGTTCTGACATTATCACTTTCTTCCTGAAGCTGCCGGAATAAAAAGCGAATGCATGCTGTTTTTCCTATTCCAGAAGAGCCGTGCATTAAAACATTTTTTCCATATATTCCGCTCAATAGAGGATTTACGCACTCTGCCAAATATTTTTGTTGTTCCTCACGATAGGGAACCAGCCTCGGTAAATATGTATCCTCAAGTATACCTGGATTTATGATTATAGAATCTGGCATAATAATACTTATCAGCTCAAGGCATTAATAATTATAGAAAACACGGAACATTTATATTTCAATTCCTTCCCTCAAAGCCTCGCTTACAATTGAAACCTCATGTTTTAGCCTGTTGAACTCATCTGGTGTATAACAAATAAAATCAACAGGATATCCGATTTTATGTTTCACATGCCACTCTATCCATAATCCTTTGCTTCTTTTAAAAACATCCTTCCTTTGAAACTTTTTGTCAACAATTATTATATCCACATCACTCACTTTATTAAAATCCCCCCTGGCATATGAACCAAAAAGTATCATATATTGAGATCCTATACTTTTTTTGAATTTCTTCAGTTTTACAATTAATTTTTTTCTAATTTCTTCTTTACCCATTCTACCACCTTCTTGGAATTTTTAATAGCATCTTCAGCAACGGTTTCTGTATACTCTGCCTCCGACGGATATCTTGTATCTATATAATGCCTGTTTAATTCATCACATATTTCCAATAAATCTTCTTCGCTATTTAGTTTAACTAAAAGCCCGACTAGATCATGGGTTTTCCACAACCGTTTAAATTTCAAAATATACAGAGCTTTCAGTGCCTTTTCAGCTGCCTGATGAGAAAGAAAAGAAGAAACGTCGTATAATTCCTGTTGCAGGTTTATTTTCGCAGCTAATAGATCTTTCTCTGCCTTCTTCAACCATTTCTTAACTTCCTCTGACATTAATAATCTTAAATTCTACAACACATAAAGCTTTATAAACTTTCACACTAACTACTTTAACGTAGTTTTATAGAACTAGTTTATAGCCAGGTGGGGAATTGAAAATAGAAAATGTGAAAAGCTATTCTGAATTAAGAGGTTATCTTGAGTCTTTGGATTTAGAAGATACAGCAGCTCTTGAACAAAGAGCAGAGGAAATAATTGAAAATGTAACAAGATGTATGGCTTTCTATTTAGAGTTGCCTAAAGGAGATCAATTAAGAACGTATTTCGAGCCAAGAGTAAGAGAAATAAAAAGAACGTATGAGCAGAGAGATTTCTCACCATTAGGATTTCCTTTAGCTATAAGAGGACTGATTTCATACATTCAATGGAAATAGTGAAGGGATTTTATGTTTGGACCATCTATACAAGTAGCAGTGAATGTACCAGTATCACCATTGCAGCCGAGAATAGCAACACCTCTCATTGGGCTATCTCCTTTTGAGCTTGAAGCTTTGCTTGAACAAAATCTGGACAGCATAGAAGATTTTTATGACGCTGACCCATTCTATCAGGATATGCATCCTGCTGATGCAAGAGCCAATTATTATAACAATCCTGAATTTGTAAAAAGGTGCAGAGCATTGAAAGGCAGAATTCCTGCATCAGTTTATTTGTCTGAACCTCAGATTTTTGTAAGAGAAGAACCCGGAAATCATTACTCAGCTGAATATAATTCAGAACTGAACAGGAGGCTTGATACTTTACTTTCCCAATATAAAAGAACAGGTGGCAAAGATAGACCTCCGCCAGGCAAAATATTCACAAAACGTTTCAGAAAGGAAAGAGAATGGATCGTTGAACAGCAATTACATATTGTCCAATATTTATGTGAGAAGCAGCATAGATATTTGGAAACCAATGCTCTGATTGATTTGCAGTATATAACACAACACGATATTGGTGATAATATCGATTATTCAAATTCAACAGTTTCGCGGCTGATGAATAATTTAACTATTCAGCTGCCGGATGGAAAAATAATATTCGCCGAAGAATTAACTCCTGACAAGAACTTTCTTAGAACAAACGCCCTGAAATATCTTCAGCAGGATCCGCAATGCTATGAAAATGGAAAATGGAAAGTATCGGATAGAAAATTGAGAGATATTCTTGAACAAAAATTTGGGTTTGATATCTCGCGGAGAACAGTTGCATATTACAGAAATATGATATCATAAAATAATGAAGTTTGTATTCTGTAATTATATTCTATATATAGACACTCTAATAATTAATTATATATGTCAAGCATTCGTTATGTCATTGCACGTGAGATTCTGGATAGTCGCGGAATTCCGACAATAGAAGCTGAAATTTTTACTAACTCTGGTTCTTATACAGCTGATGTGCCGTCAGGAACATCATCTGGTATACACGAAGCTTTTGAATTGAGAGATAACAAATCCCGGTATAGCGGCAAAGGTGTCAAATTAGCTGTTAAAAATATGGAAAAAATTTCGCATAAGATAACAGGAATGGATGTAACAAACCAGAAAGGAATTGATAACGCACTGATTGCCATGGATGGCACAGAAAATAAATCCAAATTAGGTGCTAATGCCATTCTTGCTGTTAGTTTAGCTGCTGCCAGAGCAGGAGCTGCTGAATCAAAACTAAAACTCTACGAATATATAGGGACTTTGTCGGGAAACAAAAAATTTACACTACCTGTTCCTTATATGAATATAATCAACGGAGGAATGCATGCTGGCTCTGAGCTGAGTATTCAGGAATTTCTCATAGTTCCTAAAAATTTTCAGACATTTTCAAGAGCCCTGAGAGCAGGTACTGAAATATATTCGGATTTGAAAAAAATAATTTTAGCTCGATATGGAAACTTTGCTATAAACGTAGGGTATGAAGGCGGTTTTGTGCCGCCTCTGCAGAATACTGAAGAAGCCCTGCAATTAATACAAAAAGCCATAAATTCATCCGGCTATTCCGGAAAAGTTTTTATTGCAATGGATGCAGCAGCTTCTTCATTTTATCATGAAAAGTATTTCTTGGACAGAAAAATATATTCTTCTGATCAGCTGCTGGAATTTTACAGGAAGCTTGTTCAGGATTACGGTATAATATCTATTGAGGACCCGTTTGATGAAGATGACTGGAATGGATTTTCAAAAATAACCCAGGAAATTCCAATTCAGGTTGTTGGAGATGATCTGCTTTCCACAAACGTTAAAAGAATTCAGGAAGCTCTGAATAAAAAAGCGTGCAACTGTTTGCTGCTAAAGGCAAACCAGATCGGGACTCTAACAGAAACAATAGAAGCTGCAAAATTAGCAATGAAAAATAACTGGCGCGTCATAGTTTCTCATCGCTCTGGCGATACTAGCGATTCATTCATAGCAGATTTGGCAGTTGGTCTGGGATGCGGCCAGATAAAAGCAGGTGCACCGTGCCGCGGAGAGCGCACTGAAAAATACAACCAGCTTTTGAGAATAAGCGAACACATTAAGATTTTCGGGTAATCAGAATGCAGCTTGTATAAATGAGAACTTTGTAAAACCTATTTGATTAGATTCCTTTCGATTTATAAATGTGGTTTCCCACGTATAAAGAATGGCGTCCGAAAGCTTAAAAAATTGGGTTTGCTGTTTATCCTCTTGGGTCAGCGACTCTTCCTAAAAACAAAATGTTTCCGGTTTCTTTTTCCTGAATTATGAATATGAATGGATGATCTGCTCTAAATGTTGGAATCATTGGTACAGAAGTAATTTCAATGATAACAACAGCAGTTGCAGCAGCTGCTTCAGTTCCTTCCTCATTCACTTCAACGAATGCTTGATGGATTACATCTTGGAATAAAAGATTCTTTGTACCATCCATACCAGAAAAATCAGCTGCATTTGTAAAAGCAATAGGCATACCCATATTGCTCAAAGTTTCGACCATAAAATATTTTGTTTCAAATTTGAATTTTGGAACATAGATGTTCACTCTTTGTTTATTAAGCATATTTCTCCATTCAGATAATTTTTCAGAACTAAGAGATTCTATACTTCCCAAATTATTTTCTTTTGGAAGGATTATTAACATGGATAAATCTTCACCATCATAAGGCATTTCAAGTATTTGTATTTCATCAGTTCCTGCATATGCGAATTCTGCATCGTCACCCGTTAAGCTCATCATAGGAACTTTTACAGTTTGCTTAGCATTTGTTGTGAAATCCTCGTCTCTAGTATCTTTTGGATCAAATTGCAAAACCCACGTTCCTTTGAAATAAATAGCATTTGTCAGTACTAGTCTAGTGCGATCATCAATAACTCCTTCAGGAATTAAATCTTTGATTTTATTATTTGTTTGTTCTTCGATAAAAGTATTAATCGTTTGTCGTGACTTTTCTCTTTCCCTCAGAAAATCAACATTTGCTGCTTTCCCACCATAATATTTTTCTACAGTAGAAAGATATTCCCCTAAGAATTTATAATCCTGCTGTGCCCACAAAGCATTACCCGTACTTAATTTGTAAGATTTGTCTTTCTTATTGATGTCGTTATAGATTGCGGCGAAATTTGGTCTTCTTAAATTGGTATCTCTAGGGATATGGAAAACTGATTGCATTTCTTCTGCTGTTTGTCCTCTTGCACCTTCATAAGTCATAGTTAAAGCGACTGATATGCTGTATGGGGAAAAGAAGATGTTGCCATCTTTGTATTTGGGGTCTTCCTGAAATTCTGAAAAAAGTTCAAAAGCAAATTGATTATTGGCATTTACAACTTCTTGAACTCCTTGTTGTGTTGAACCAGTATCATCTGCTTGAGGTGGTTGATCTGGCTGATATGGAAAAAGAAATAACACTCCGGTGGCTGTTACAATACCGACAATAAGCAATACTATTCCAATAGTCAAAACTTTGTTCATACTATATTTAATTTATAGATTCTTTATAAATTATTGGTTTTCGTTGGGTACAGACCAGATAATCTCCTTTTTAGGTGACGTTTACTTTACAGCTCAAAACATAGGGTTCTTTATTAATTATCGCAACAGTTACATTATCTATTAAGAGAACATGAAGATATTCTTTGAAGGAAAAACTTAAATATCTTCACACAGCTCCAACAATTGCGGGGTTTAAGCCTCTGAACTTTGAAATATAATCCAGCCGCTCTTTCTTGAGTGCCTGAATAAACTCATGGACTTGCTCTATGCTGTAAAATCTGTCAAGCCTGAACTTTTCCAGATCCACATTAGGAATGCTTACAGGAACTTTGCAGCCAAAGTCAGTGTCTTCTACCCATACAACAATATCTTTCAGGATAGCACGTATTGTATTTGACATGTCTGGTATTGTAGCGCGTAAAACAGGTTGTATGACTTTTCTGCTGAATTCTGTTTTTTCAATAATTTCTCCGACACCGCCTGTGTTTAAAATATAGCATTGCACCTTTTCTTCATTTGCCTTTAAAAAATCATAAAACCAGTTTCCTTCCTGAACAGGATCGCCGATAATAAACGGATTTGTTCCGACAATTCTGATTGATTCGCCGGCTTTTCGGGGATCACCTGCTGATGTCTCAATAGACTCGCCAAGCATGAATGCAGCAGCACCCTGTTCTGGTGTTAGTTTTGATGCTATGGGAAGAATTGTATGGCGCCGGGTAATGAAGAAAATGAACATGCTGTCAATTTTATCCAGGCTTTCTGTATTAATGCTGTCTGAAATAAGTTCCAGATCATCTCTGCGTATAACTGACCTGCCGTTTCCAGTAAGAATATCATTTTCAAAATCTACTGCTGAATTTCGCTTAACTAAAACATTTTCAAATATAGCATGCGATTTAAGAGCTGCTTTATATAACAGTGGCTGTGTTTGAAGATTCAGTCCTTCTGTCTTTATGTAAAACCCGGTTTCAGTTCCCAGTGTTGAGCCATTTTTATCAAGAAAAATAACATCATCCTGTACAACTCCAATTGACTCGCCATTTTCATGCAAATAATGATTATGGCATGAATGCGTTGTCTTGCCTGTCCCGCTGTTACCGAAAAATACAAGTACGTATTTTTTAACATTGTTCCCAACACGGACATTTGCTGTTTTTATACCGGCATGCAGTCCGAGCATATCATTTTTTTTGGCATTATACATTGCTAAGCGGAGAAATCCTTTTTTTACCTCGCCAAAATAATCACTTCCCAGTATAATGCTCATACCATCTTCAGGAAAAACCAGAATTTGTCGTTCTGTTTCAGGCCATTCAGGAATATTCAGAATTTTAAAATGTGCACTTTTAGCTGAACTTTCAATGGTTTTATATAATGTATGCATCCAGACATATGGTATTCTTGCAAAGAATCTGTTGTAGAGAGACATGTAAAGCGTGCATAATGGAGCATATTTATCATTTTTTCCCATTATCTGTTCTATTTTTCCTACGGGTATATGAGTTATGTATGTTTTGACTTTTTCTATTGTTTCGGGTAATTCGCGAAGAATCCGCTGTTGGGCATCGTTTAATTTTGTTTTATCAGTGCCATTCACCAGCGTTAATGCTGCACTTCTGTTTCTGACAGTACTAGAGAAGTTATAGTTATCAAACTCAGTTTTATGCGCAGTGGATATGCACATCTCTCTTAATTCTTCCTTAGTTACAGGAAAAGAAATTTTTTCCAGTGTCGCAAATATTCCTTTATATGGCATTTGTCTGCACCTTTTATTTTAAAATATGAAAATATTTTGATTTTCTTAATTAACTTTAAAATTTTAAATAAACACGAGTTTATCATAAATTCATGATATCTGAACGCCTGAAGATAGTTAAGCCTTCTCCTGTGTTTGAAATAGCTGCAAAAGCTGTCAGGATGATTAAAAATGGTGAAAATGTTTTAAGACTGGATGTAGGCGAGCCTGATACACCCGTTGCTGACCATATAAAACAAGCAATGATCAATGCTGTAAAAAACAATAAAACCCGATATACACCTGTCCCGGGTATTTCTGATTTACAGAATGCTGTTGCATTGAAATACAATAATCAGTACAGCTCAGATGAAATTTTAATAACACCCGGTGCAAAATTTGCATTATATGCTACCTTTCAGAGTATTATAAATAATGGTGATGAAGTTATTATTCCAAGTCCTTACTGGACAAGCTATGCAGATATTGTGAAACTTTCTGGTGGGGTGCCTGTTTTTTGCAGTATTGAAAATGTTCCTGAACATGTTAATAAAAAAACAAAGGCTATTATCATAAACACGCCGAACAACCCAAGCGGCGAAGTTTATACAGAAAACCAAATTGCAGCCTGTTATAAATTTTTTGACGGCATGGTTATTTTTGATGAGATTTATGAGTATTTCGTATTTGAAGGAAAACATTTCCCTCTTTATAAAGATTATAAAAACAGAAGCATCGTAATCAACGGTGTTTCAAAAACCTATGCAATGACAGGTCTTAGAATAGGATTTTTACTTGCTCCAAAAGAAATTGCAAAAGCAGTCAGTTCCATGCAAAGCCATGCAACTTCCAATGCCTGTTCAATTGCACAGTATGGAGCATTGGCTGCACTAACAGGATCACAGGAACACGTAAAGCAGATGGTTGAAACATTCAGAAAGAGGAAGGATTTCCTGATCCCTGAATTGAATAAAATCGGATTAAAATGCAAAATGCCAAAAGGCGCATTTTATGTTCTGGCTGACTGTGGATTAATTGATAGAGACGATAAAAAAGCTACAATAAAAATTTTAGAAGAATGTAAAATAGCAACAGTACCTGCTGCTGATTTTGGCGCTTCGGGAAAAATCCGGTTTTCATATGCTCAAGATATGGAAAAACTTCGTTCATGTACTGAAAGGCTGAAAAGCTATATTGAGAAAGCCGGATAGTAATTGTAAAATACGGAAAATAAAAGATAAAGTTGCATAGTATTTGATTTTTAAATATAAAATTCAAAAAGGGTTTATGACTAAGCTGATATTCTGCGCCACGCCATCTCGCCTGGAAAATAAAAAAGAATCTATAATGGACTTTGTCACAAAGCAGGGCTTTGGACCATTGCATCCTTTTCAGGCTCTTCCTCTTAAAAGATTTGAACATGGACCCATAGGAAGGAAAAAATGCATGGAATTTTGTTTAAGGTTAATAGATGCTGCTGATGAATTCTGGGTCTTCGGAATTTCAAAAGGAACAATGCAAGAAATAAAATATGCTGCTGAAAAAAGAAAAATCATTCGCCTGTTTCTGGAATGGGATCCTGACTGGAAGAAATTTTATGAAGAATTGAAAAAGGAATATGGTGAAGTCCTGAAAATATTTAAATGATTAAGACCTGAATTTGTTGAAGAAACCAGATTCAGTTATCAATATTTTCCAATCGCAGCAAATTCATTTTTACCATCATTGTCCAACAACGCTCGATATATGATTTTCCTTTGATATGCGCACCACATGATCAACAAAACTGTCTATTTTCGAATCATGAGAAACGATAATTATCTGATTTAGCTTTAATTCATTTAGAACATTCCGCAATTTATCCAGCTGTTCGCTGCTGAACCCGTCAGTAGGCTCGTCTAATATCAGTATATTTTTCGTGTTTATGGAGCTCATTTCACTGTTTATTATTTGATTGAGCGATAATCTGTAGGATAATGAAACTGCTGTTTTTTCGCCGCCTGATAGATTTTCATAATCTGTCTCATAATTATTCTGTTCTATCACAGGTGAAAACCGTTCATCTATTCTTACACTCATCTGGTCTTCAATAAGCAAAGAAAACCATTTCTGGAAAACTTCATTGAACTCAGACTGCAGGCTCTCTAGTTGATATTTTTCTATTGTTTCCATAAGCATTGAAAAGGTATTTTCAAGCCACGATGAATATATTAAAATTCTCTGAATTTTTTCCCGGGCCATTTTCTTTTTTTCTATTTCGTGTTTGAAGATAATGATTTGTTTCTGAATTCCTTTTACTTCCTGATCCTTTCTTGCAAAATCAGTTTCTGCTGTCATCAGACTCTTTCTGGCCACTTCATATAATAAGTTTTGGTTTTTTATTTCTACTTCTAAGCAAGACAGGGAATTTAATTCATTTTCCAGGATTATAAATTCCTTTTCAATTTCACTTGCTTTGTACTTTTGTATACGGAATTCATCCTGCAACTTGTTGACCTGATCTTTATAATTTTTCAGAATTTCCATATCGTTCTGGTATCGCAACCACCTGATAGTTTTCTCCTGATTTTTTTTAATTGTTAATTCCTTGGCAATGATTTGTGTTATTATCGAATTCAGTTCTTCAACAATTCTGTCAAGATTTTTCTGGTAAGAATCTATTGCAGCAGCATAAGAACTGGAATCAAAAACCTTTTGCCTGCAGACTGAACACTCTCCCCTTGAAAGTATATTTTTAAATCGTGCAATCATATCAGATAACTGTATTTTCTCTGAAAACAGTTTTTCATGGTGTTTTCTTAGTTCAAGCAGGCTATTTGAATCAATTTCTTCGGGTTTTTCGCACGGCTCTATATTTATGTCAGAAATTTTTTTACTGTAAATTTCCATTGTTTTGTTGATTTGTTCTGTTCTGTCGTGGCAGTTAGAAATCTCGGTTTTCTTTTTTACATGATTCTGTTTTTTTTCCTGTAATGATATATACGATTCATTTAATGATGCTTTTTTCTGGTTTTCGGTTTCAAATTCATTACGCAATGTTTCAAGTCTGTTATAGAATGTTGTTAGGGATTTATTTTTTGTTTCAGATTCATCAATGAGTTTCTGAAGTTCTCTGCTTTTTTCCTCAAGGTCAGATGAGAATCCTTCGAGTTCTCGCTTGTCTGCACGCAATTCCTTTAATAGTAGGGCGGTGTTGGTCTTTATTGTATTATATTTTTCTATATCAAATATTTTCCTTATTATTGACAGTCTTTCTTCTGAGAATTTATCAGACATTATTTCTTTCATATGCTCCTGTGGTGTGTATACAGTATATCTGAATAAAGGGAATTTCTTCTGGATAATTTCTTCCGGATAACCTAATAAACTAAGAACTTTGGCGCTTAACTCGGTTGCTGAGTAGGAATGATAATAACCATTTATTTCTATGCTACCAGAAGCCTGGGAAATGCTTTCCCCTCTTTTTAATGATCTTTTTATTTTAATTTTATCGCTTTTTAGTTTCATATCCAGGTATACTTCAGCATCATCGCATCCGTGCCTCAACATTTTTGAGCCAGTCAGGTCTTTTCTGTTTAATCCAAAGAGTGCAAATTCCAGTGCTATTAAAACCGTAGATTTCCCGGAACCAATATCACCGGAGAATAAAATCGTTCCGTCCTGAAATTCTATTTTTTCATCTAAATAACTTCTTATATTTTTCAGTTTTATGGATTCTATTCTCATAGGTTTATCACTTTTTTAGCATCCTTGATCAGTCGGTCTTCAAATGCTGAAACTGTTTCACCATCCTTTTTAACAGTATTCAGAACTTTCATCATGCTCAGGATTATCTGCTTTTCATTTTCTATAGAACCTGTAGCATGCTCTTTTATTACAATATCCTCTATATTTTCTTTATCAGCTATAACTTTTATTTCTTTCATGGTTTTTGTCTCTAGCCTGTTTGTGTTTACTTTGAAAGCAACGGCTCCGTAAGCAAGAGATTTTATTTTTGAAATATTTAAATCAGAAGGCTTTCCGGATTTCAATATACCGCGAATTTCCAGAAGAACCAGTGTATTTGAAAAATTCTCCTGTTTCAATTGTAGTTCGATTTCATTCTCAACAGACTCTATACTTTTATCACTGGCATCTATTTTTATTTTTTTGACATTAAAAAAATCCAGATTCTTTATTTCACATGTGATTTTTACTGAATATGCATTGATTAGAAAGCTTCCGTTACTGTCTTCCAATTCTTTAAAACTGGATGAGAATAACGGTCCAGGAAAAGCCATTTTTCCTGAACCTATATCAAATATTTTGTTTACATGAACATGACCGTTTGCATAATAATCAAACCCACCGGGTATGGAGGATATTGGTATAGATGCCATGTTCTTTAGAAAATCAGGCTTGAATTCTGATATAGCTGAATGCATTACAAATATTTTAAGGCCATTATTTTTTTCCAAAATTTCCTTGAGGTGTTCTTTATCAAGATTATCGTAATATTCCTTTTCAAGTGATGCTGTTCTGCCAGGCAATCCTATGAGTAAAGTACCGGATTTATCAATTGTTGGAGCAAGCCTTAATTTATTTTCATGCCAATCTGGTTTGAAAACATTTTGCATAAGACCAGAAGCTGAGAACACAGAAAGCATAGTTTTGCCAGACGGTGAGTAGTCATGTGAGCCTGCAACAACATAAACAGGTATGTCATTATTTTTCAGCCGGCTGAGTTGGACAGCAGCTGCTTTTAATGTTTCAATTGAAGGCATACTTGTATCCAAAAAATCCCCAGCTATGATTACAAAGTTAACTCGTTCTTCAATACAGGCATCAACTGCTTTTTGCAGAGCCTTTTCAGGATAGCCTGCCAGTTCCGGATGATGATTCCATACACCAAGATGGCAGTCAGCAATGTGGCAGAACTTTATCATGTTATGACTATGGTATAAAATCTTTAATTCTTATATGACTTTATAAAAATTTTGGCTATCGTTATATCCTGATGGTATGTTTTAAATTGCTCGTTTAAAGAATGTCTTTTTCTTTCAGATTCAGAAATTAAACTTTTTGCCCTTTCCTTATTCGGTGCGACTTTTTTAACAACTCCTTCTTTTACAAAGTCTTCAAAAAGTTTTAACAACCTCATAACTCAACACTTCCACATAATAAAATACCGGTCAATATATTATTTTTTAAGTGTCTATGTATTTCTGACCAAGAATTATAAAAATTCACATTTATTTTTCTATTGAGAATTTTCTCATATTTTTCGAGTTCAAGCATTTTATCTCTCCTTTCTATAACTACGATATCAATATCCGAACTATTTGTATCTTCTCCTCTCGCATAGCTTCCGAATAAAATTATTGTTCCGCCAAGTAAAGTATTGAACAGATAATCTAATAATCCTGATATATAAATATTCTTTAAGTTTTCTACCCTTTTCAGTTCTACGGCTTTTTGCTCATTTCTATTGAAAGATATAAAATTGATCGTTTTTGTTTTCTCAATTTTTACAAAATTACTCCCTGTTAGCCTTTTGAGAGAATTAGCAACAGCAGTAGGAGATACTTTCAGTATATTTGCTATTTCTCTTTGACTTAACTTCTCTCCTGTCTTCAAGCAAAGAAGGGAAAAAATTTCATGCTCAAGCACGGTCCATTTTTGTTTATACACATCCATTTTAATTTATATATGTAAAGTTAACTTTATATATCTTCTGGCATTCACTTAACAAAAAGTTTTATACATGCCCTTCTTCCAGCTTTTCAAAAGCACCTTTTGGATAAAGCTGCATTCGCATCAGCTGAGTGTTTGTCATCCCTTCATTTCCAGCAATTTCTGACACGAGGATATCCCAGGGTGTAGCGCCTGTATACATAATGCCTTCATCTTTTGCGACATTGTTGAAATGATCTAACCCTATCCATTTCATGTAAAAGGTAAAGAATACCTCTTGGCAAATGAAAATATTCATACTTTTCTAAATCAGGAAACCTATCTTCATATCTATCTTTCCATCAGAATGTTCATTCAGAATTATAGGAATATAGCTTTGAATTCGTAAATCTGTACTCATTATTAAAATATCCGTTCAAACTTTTAATATTTCACACTATACGTTCAAAATACACAGATCTTAAAAATTTTGAGAATTCTTTATCCTTTTCAGCAAGTTCCCAGAACTTGTCAGATTCTATGATTTTCATTTCTTTCACTGAATCGATCAGTTGTGAAGGAATGCCATGCTCTGCAGGATTTTTACTTTTCCTCAGGTTTTTCAGGGTTTCTATTACATCCACCACAGTTCGTGGCCTTTCCACAAACCACGCGTTATCTTCTATATACGGATTGAACTCATAATACTTTGATACAAATTCATCCACATGATTTCCTGAGAATATAGTCGGGCCTTGCATTTTTTTAATTGCAGGCAGATGCCATGATTCCAACTCTATTAATATTATAATATTTTTGTTAATGAACGAAAGTATTCGCACTGTTAAGAAATCCTCCTGCCTGAGTATACCTTCTAATCTTTTACATAGTCTTCTTGCCTGAGGATAAATTATGTCATCTATAATGTCAGGTTTTTTGAGTTCCAGTGCAATAAACTTTGTTTCGCGGTTTTTTAGCACGGAAATTTCTTTATCGATTAAAGCGGGCTTATCTCTTGGAAAGAAAAATTCTATGCTTGGATTTTTCATGTAGCTTTTGCATGCTGTAATAAATTTCTGCATTTTTTCATTGCTGACAATAGCTGCTGCATTCCTGTCAGAATCAACCGGGTCAATAATAACCAGACCACATCCTTTGAATTTTTTAACAGGCTTTTTTTCTATATAGATAACTGTCTGGGCCTGCCATTCACTGGCTTTTTTTATAACTGCCTCAAATTTGCCATGGTTGATAACCAAAAGCTCGCATAAATAACCCGAGAATCCGAGATTTTTTGCATCGCTGCCATAAACACCAGTACCTTTCATAAACTGTTTTAATAATCTGACCTGATCCCTTAAGCTTGGGTCAAGTTTTGAATTTATATACTGGACATGCAACGGTGACCTGTCAACAGCTGACTTTATTTTTTCATTAAAATTTATTTTGTGGCACGGCACAATATCAACGTCAAACCCGTCTATTTCTGATCGGACATAAGGATGCTCTGCATATTTTATTATCGGCCTGCTACCCATCTTTTCAATAATTTTTTTCCCAAATTCAATGCCTCTTGTTTCAAGCTGCTCCCTTTCTACATTTTTCGAAAAAATTATAAAAACATCAATATCATGGTCGCCGGATAACCACGTTTTTTTCCCGGTAGAGCCTAATATTTCAACAGGCAATTTAGTAATAGAAACAGAGACAGATTTCAGCTTTTCAGAAAATTCATAAACTCTTTTTTCCTCAGCTTTTGTTGGCGAAACCGACTTCAATACCTTTGCTTCGATGTCCATGTTAGTATTTGGTGCTATTTTCTATTTAAATCTGCCCGATATCATTAATCCCAAATACCACCAGAACAAGCCTGTCACCTGCCATTGTCAGATTTTTAAAATCTGTTCCCTGTACAATCACGGTCTGGTTATCAATTGTTACGGATGTTTCATTTGCACCTGTATTCGGGCCTTTCATATAGACGGTCGGCTTGTCAAAGATTGCATTGTCCAGAGTAGCTGTTGTAAAATTTATTTCTCGCAATTCCCATGCCCTGAATCTGGACAGCTTGAAAGCTATATTATAACCGACAACTGCAAAATATGAATTATCAGTTGTGGTACCGTCAAAAACAACCTGTATTTCAGAATCATTCAGAATATGGTTTATTTTTGTCCAGCTGCCTGTTGGAACTTTTAGTGTTTCCCAGATGTCTTCCGAGAAGACATAACTTTGGCCTTTTATAGTTATTTCAGTTATTTTTTCGTCTTTTTTTTCAGCACAGCCAGCTGCAGTTATTATCAGAGCAACCAGCACAATGAAAACAATTTTTTTCATAAATATTTATTATCCTTCCAATTTAAAAACAATTCATTGAGCTGGACAATTTTCAGGTCATCAGCTTGTTTTTGGATTCGAGGATTTTTATACTCATTTTCCCTGTTTTGCATCCTGTCCCATTTTAATTTCAGTATCATAACCCCTGATTTTTGTCGGAATATATTGCGAACATTCCCCGGCAATTTGCATGAGTTCTTCAATTCCAAATGCAGGCTTGTTTTTAAAATCAGGGTCAAGAGTTTCTCCTGAATAAAACTGTTGAAGGAAGAGGATTTTGCCGCCTTTTATCATTTCAGCCATAGCTAGTATATCACTGCCATTGTGCAGAGCAGGAAGCACAGTAGAACGGAATTCATGCTCAACTTTGCTGTTAATAATGAGTGATATGCTTTCATTGATTGTTTTCAGGCTCTCTCCGGAAACAAGCGAATATTTTTCAGCAGGAGCTTTGACATCCATTGCTACATAGTCAATTAAATTTTTTTCTATCAGCTCTTTGAGTATTTCAGGCCTTGAACCATTAGTATCAAGCTTCACTGAATAGCCCAATGCTTTTATTTTTTTAGTAAATTCTATAATTCCAATTTGTATAGTCGGCTCACCGCCTGTTATAACAACACCATCAAGCAGGTTCTTTCGTTCTTCAAGAAAATCAAATATTTCATGTTCTTTGATATTTTTGACACTGCCTCGTACAAGAGAAGGGTTGTAACAGTAAGGACAGGAAAAATTGCAGGCATTTGTAAAAATTATGCAGCTTATCTTATCAGGATAATCTGTCAGAGAAGTTTTAATCAGACCGCCTATGTTAACCATAATAATCACCTACAGATTGCTTTCACTTTAAGCATCTTCATTCTTTAATTTCCAGCTGCCTGTCAAAAGTTTTTCTGTCTTCAAATTCAGCTGCCTTGCCTTCATTCCACTGTTGCACTGGGCGCAGATACCCCACAATCCTTGAAAAAACTTCGCATCTCGTCTTCACCATAGTTACACCTCTTTTCTTTTAAATTCGAGGAAAGTGGAAACTTTCCTGAATTTCCCGGAAACATTGGTTTCCGAGAAAAAAGAAAAAGCCTGTACGGAAAAAGAAAAAAGACTTTTTCTTCATTATGATACCAATATTTTTACACTACATATCTTTGTCTTTTATTATTTTACCTGTATCATCTTTTGTTTCAGATATTTTATCGCAAACAGGACAATAGAAATGCTCCCCTGCAAGATATCCATGTATTGGACAAATACTGAAAGTAGGAGTTAATGTAAAATATGGCAGACGATATTTATGAAACACCTTTTTCACCAGATTCTTTGTTGCTTCTCCTGAAGGCATACGCTCCCCGAGGAAGCAGTGCAATACAGTGCCGCCAGTATATCGGGTTTGAAGAGAATCCTGAAGCTCAAGAGCCTCAAAAATATCATTTGTAAAGCCCACAGGAAGCTGGGTGGAATTTGTATAGTACGGCCACGAATGGTCATGCATATTGGCAATAATTATTTTTGGATATTTTTTCCTGTCTATCCTTGCAAGCCTATGGCTTGTAGATTCAGCTGGCGTAGCTTCAAGATTATATATATTTCCGGTTTCTTCCTGATATTCTGATAATTTGTTGCGCATGAAATCCAAAATTTTTACTGAAAAATTTATCCCTTCTTTGGTTGTTATATTCTTGCCTATGAAATTTAACAATGCCTCGTTCATCCCAACAAGACCAATGGTTGAGAAATGATTTTTCCAGTATTTGCCTTCTGATTTTTTTATATTACGTAGATAAAACTTGGAATATGGGTATAATCCGCGATCAGTGAATTTTTCAATAACCTCTCTCTTGATTTCAAGGCTTTGCTTTGCTATATTCATTAAATATTCCAGTTTTCCAAAAAATTCGTTTTCATTTTTTGAAATGTATCCTATTCTCGGCAGGTTGATCGTTACTACGCCGCAACTTCCTGTAAGTGGATTCGCACCAAACAATCCGCCACCTCTTTTTCTCAGTTCCTTGTTGCTTATTCTCAGTCTGCAGCACATGCTTCTAACATCTTCAGGCTGCATGTCACTATTAATAAAGTTAGAAAAGTACGGTATTCCATATTTAGCTGTCATTTCCCATATTTTTCTATGATCATCATTGTCCCAATCAAAGTCATTTGTTATATTGTAAGTTGGTATTGGAAATGTAAATACTCGGCCTTTTGCATCTCCATGAAGCATTATTTCTGCGAACACTTTATTTATCATGTCCATCTCTTTCTGGAATGTGCCATATGTCCTGTCCATTAGTTTTCCACCAATAACAACCGGCTCATTTTTCATGAAATCAGGAACTTTCAGGTCCATTGTTATGTTCGTGAATGGCGTATTGCCTGTTATAAAAACTTTACCATTTCTTCTTGCGACAACAGTTTCATTTTCTGTATTTGGACACCAGATTATTCCAGAATAATTCACTTTTTCAATTGTAATGATACGCGTGTTTCTGATTTTGATTTTTTCGTTTTTTAGAGTTTCATGTTTTTTCGATATTGTTGGTATGAAAACGGGTGATTTCAATTTCATAACTTCTTCAATCGGTTCCGGAACATATTTATTGGTTTGGAATTTTTTCCTTACAACCATGTGCCCTGGAGAAATTAACTGATCTTGTATGCGGTTTTTTAGATTATACATTATTCCCCTGTACTTTCTTTTAAATATGCTCTTTACTTTTTTATCTTCAATGATTCCTTTTTCTGTATTGAAAGTCTTTATCTCCATTCCCTCTTCTATTTCATCATATCTTTTCCAGCCTTCGATCGTTAATATTTCCGTATCTTCTGAAAGACACTGGAACCCCACCCTTGTCGGCACATTGATATTAAACATGAATTCCTGCATAGCCTGATATACATCTTTGTAATTCAGATTGTCATAGTGAATAAAAGGCGCGAGATATGTATCAAAATTGCTGAATGCCTGAGCTCCCGCACTCTCGCCTTGAAGCGTGTAGAAAAAATTTATTATCTGACCCAGAGCTACACGAAAATGTTTTGCAGGAGCAGATTCTACTTTTCCCCTGACACCCCTGAATCCGGAAAATAAAAGATCTCTCATATCCCAGCCAACACAATACGCGCCAAATACGCCAAGATCATGTATATGAAAATCTCCATCTTTATGAGAACGGGAAATTTCATGTGGATAAATTTTTTGAAGCCAGTATAATGAACAGATAGTTGATGTTATATGGGAATTAAGCCCCTGTAAAGAATATGACATGTTGCTGTTTTCTTTCACCCGCCAGTCTTTTTCCTCAAGATAATCATCAATCACGTTGAAATCTTTGAACAATTTATTTATTTCTCTTATGTCACTGTGTTGCTTTCTGTATAAGATATAGGACTTGGCTGTTTTGGCATGACCATACTCTATCAGTATTTTTTCAACAATATCTTGAACATTTTCAACATTTGGGATTTGGCCTGGAGATATTGTTTTTTCCAGATATTTTACAACAGCATCACTAAGCTCATCAGCCTTTTGCTTGTCACTTCCGCCTACAGATTGGGCTGCTTTAAAAATAGCATCTGTAATTTTGGCTTTATCAAATGCAACAATTCTTCCATCGCGTTTTTTTATTTCATGAAACATCCATATACCCCGGTATTTTTTTCAATTTCTATGAGCAATTTTATTACCACAGTCTCGGGGGAGGTAAAAAATTGCTGGAAAATGTTTTAGTCTTCGATATATTATATATTTTTCTTTATTTGTTGCCCTCTTCCTACTTCAGCTTCTTTGCTTCCTCTTCAAACGATTCAACATCCTGAAAATCCTTATATACAGAAGCAAATCTTATATAGGCTACTTTATCGAGTAATTTTAATTTTTTTATCACAAAATTTCCGATCTCGCCGCTTTTGATATCTTTTTTATCCAATGCTTTGGACTCAACGAAATCCACGATTTTTTCAATATCTTCAATACTCACAGGCCGCTTTTCGCATGCCTTAACAATTCCTCGTTTTATTTTCTCTCTGTCAAACCTTTCTCTTCTTCCATCTTTTTTCAAAACTACAATATCAATATCAGCTCTTTCATATGTGGTAAATCTTTTTTTACAGTTTTCGCATTCTCTCCGCCTTCTCACAGCATCTTCCATGCTTTCCCGCGTATCCAGAACATACGTACTATTCATAGAACAAAAAGGGCATCTCAATATAAACCACACTCTCTTTATTTTCTGACCAATCAACCCGTGTTGTATATGCGAATAACATAAATTTTTGAATACATATTGTGTAATTTACAATATTTTATTAACGTCTGAAAACCATTATCCCGGCATACTATATGTAGTATGTCATAAATTTCCACAACATAGGTTTTGTATTTTCTTCTTATAACAACTAATTTATATGTTTGAGTATAAAAATATTTTGGTGTTTAGAAATATAGTTTTCGTTTGAGATTGGATATTTCTTTCTTTTTCATTCCTACTAAAGGATAAACAAGGATAAGATCTCCTTCTTTTTTACTGATTTTCGGGCTTCCGGATACCAAAAATAATGTTTTTCTTTTTGCATTCCGGTATATCATCTTTTTTATTTCCTGCGGACAGAACTTTTCAAGATATTTAACATGGGTTTTTTTGGATCCCTGAAGATAGAAAAGGCGCATGCCTCTTTTCATCATTAGATAGCACGCAATAACATCTTCTATGCTGTTTATTTTCGAACAAGCATTGCCAGAAACACCATAAGGAAGCCCGCCCAGGCCTTTTTCAAACTTCGTATAAACATAAACTGCATCTCTTATCTCTATATATATTTTATTTTTAGGATTTTTTAGGTCAACTTTATAACCCTTTTTATAAAGCACAGAACCAATATATTTACTGACTTCAGGCGAATTCATTTTGAAATTTTTATCTGTCCTCTTGGTAAACACGGCAAAGGTGGTTTTCTTTTTCCAATTTTTGGCTAATTTTTCAGCACAGTTCTTTATGGAACTGATGTTTTTTTCACATACTGTTACATTAGAATGTTTTTCAATGCCGAATATAAACTTTAGAAAATTCTTTTCAGAATCAATCAGAAAAACACTGGAATTTATTTTTCTTACTTTGACATCACAGCCGCATTTTTTATAATAATCAACTATATTTGTCCTTAATCTTTCAGTAAACTGGTGCCGGACATAATTACTCTTAAGATAAAGCTCACCGCATTTGACTAATTGCATTTAATTACTTTTTCAACTGCAAATAAATATCTGTTATTAATGCGCTTCCAAGAAGAGCTGCTAATGTAACTCCCAACGTAAGAGAAATTATCGATGTCAGAACCAGTACAGCAAAAGCAGCAGTTGGGACAACGGTAATCATAGAAGCTATTAAAAGAATCATAGGTATTGCAGACACAAGAACTATAACAACCGTTATTACGACAACCAGAATAAATGAAACAAAAATAGTTAAAAAATCTTTATTAAATCTTTTCCAGCCTTCAGCCATTGCTTTTTCAACATTAAATTTTTTCAATACAATGTCTTGTTTTATAAAAAAGAATATCAGGCTGATTAAAAATATAAGAGCGATCCCGACAAAAAGTCCGAAAACAGGTATAGCGAATAACATAAGGCTTAGTAAGCTAAGACCAGCGATTATAATTACAGATAAAACCAGATTTAGATAATATTTTTTTATTTCAGTTATATTTCTATCCAGTGATTTTGGAAACCTGAAATTGTGGATAATCAGGCCGCTCACGAGAGCTTGTGCCAAAATAAGAAGAATCATGGAAATAGCATTTGCTGCTATATTGACGTTTCCGCTATAATATCTGTACATTCCTCCAAAATAAGGTGCAAAGAAGAGAAGACCTGTTAAAATTATAAGTAATAAGAAAAAACCGAATCTTTTAGGGTCATTTGTATAATTCCATGCTCTCTTCAGTGATCTCTCATAATCAACTGCCATGACTTAGATTTGTCTTTAATGGTATATAAAGATTTGCATTAGAATGATATTTGATTCTTTTCGATTTATGCATGATAAATATTAAATCAGGACTTGTGGATTTTTATCTCGTTTTCATCATGCACGTACTGAAAGGAATCACTTTTATTAAGTAACAATAACTTTAAAAGCTTTTGAAAGAATAGTCAGAACATGATAACAACAACTGAAATGAAAAATCTGCTTGACACGTTATTACATGGTTATGGAATAAGTGAGTTTTCATTAGACTGGATTACAGGTAGTCAAGGAACTGATGAAAATTCTATAACAGCTACGTATCAGGCATTGCAGAACCTGGGGTTAAGTAATGAGAAAATAGCATCACAGGCTCATTTGCTTGGAATGAATCCTGATACCACAGAAAGAAATTATAAGGCATTGCAGAACCTGGGGTTAAGTAATGAGAAAATAGCATCACAGGCTTATTTGCTTGGAATGAATCCTGATACCATAGAAAGAAATTATAAGGCATTGCAGAACCTGGGGTTAAGTAATGAGAAAATAGCATCACGAGCTGAGTTGCTTGGAATGATCCTGATACCATAGAAAGAAATTATAAGGCATTGCAGAACCTGGGGTTAAGTAATGAGAAAATAGCATCACAGGCTCATTTGCTTGGAAGGGATCCTGATACCATAGAAAGAAATTATAAGGCATTGCAGAACCTGGGGTTAAGTAATGAGAAAATAGCATCACAGGCTCATTTGCTTGG
>C687J35504_10000586_pt1 | contig 26208 bp, 21 predicted proteins | sample RifCSPhighO2_02_FD_35504 | JGI IMG/M metagenome (IMG submission 35504) | reverse complement strand
CAATGTTTATATAGAAAGGGATATTAATAAATGTAATTAGAAAAAGAATAACTAGCGAGTCTGCCCTTATCGGCAGGCGGAATTCTCATAAGAGAACTCTTCCTGATGAGGGTTATAAAATGGCCCTTTAAACCTCTCTTGGAGTAATTTTATATTTGGATGAGATAAAACTGCACTGAAATTGGGACAAGGAACAAGATCTCCTAAATATATGAGCATAGCATTTCTTATATTATAAACGAGTTGCAATCTGCCTTCTTTTCTTGTATATATTTCTTCCTTCCTGTCAGACCCTAGTTTTATATCAAAATCTATTTGTCCTCTCGAGATGTCATCCACATTCCAGTTTATTTGGTGGCACATTGCATAGGGTTTTCTAGCATCTCTTGAATATTCATTTGTTAGTTCAACAATTCTTTTCTTTTTTGGTATGCTGCTCATTCTTCACCTCCATAAATCTCCAGACCTGCTTTTAATTCTTTGATAAGATCATCAGCGTTTTCCAGCCCTATTGAAAGGCGGAAGAATGATTTTGTTATTCCAATCTTTTCTTTTTCCTCTGGCGAGAGTGCACCATGACTCATTGTATAGGGATAAGCTAGAAGAGTTTCAGGGCTTGCAAGGCTTTCTCCGTAAATAATCAATCCGTTTTCCTGGATTTTATCTACGAATTTCTTTATTTCTTTTTCTGAATTTGGAATTAATTCGAAGGAGATAACTGCCCCAAAGCCGTTTTTCATCTGCTTTTTTGCAATTTTATGGCCTTGGTGATTTTCCAATCCAGGATAAAGAATTCTTCTTATTTTCTTATGATTTCCCAAGAATTTTGCTATTTTGAGAGCGCTTTCACTCATTCTCTGCCAGCGTATTGAAAGCGTTTTTATTCCTTGGATAGCCCTATAGCATTCATCTGGAGATAATCCTGCTCCAATTGCTTTTTGCAATAGTTTTAATTCTTCATAGATATGTTCATTCTTTGTGATAAGTGCGCCGCCTAAAACATCATTATGGCCTGAAAGGTATTTGCTTATGCTTTGAATTATTACATCTGCTCCGTAATCAAATGCCCTTGTGCTGCATGGCGGACAGAAAGTCATATCTGCAGCTATTGGAATTCCTTTTTCCTGGGAGATTTTTTGTAAAGCTGCTAGATCAATAGGAGTGAGACTTGGGTTCGTGAGGGCTTCTATGAAAAAGTATTTTGTTTTTTCTTTTATTGCGCCTCTTACCTCATCCGGAGAAGAAAAATCAATTTGAGTGTAAGTTATTCCATAAGGGACAAAAACTGTGTTGAGCAATCTTAAAGTTCCGCCATATACCTCTTTCGGTAAGATAAGATGGTCTCTAGGGCTCAGAGTAAGAAAAAGCATTGTTTCTGCTGCCAGCCCTGATGAAAATGCAACTGCTTTTCCTCCTCCTTCGATAGCAGCGAGCTTTTCCTCCAATATATGCCTTGTTGGATTCTGCGCTCTTCCGTATTCCCACTCAGCTTTCTTTCCAAATTCCGGCTGCCTGAATGTTTTTGTTCTTATCAGTGGGGGAGCTACTGCGCCTGTAATAGGATCCGGGCTTTCTCCTCCGTGAATAAGGAGGGTATCTATTTCTTGATTAACCATTATTTTCCCCCTGATTTCTTATCATTTCTATAATATCTCCTTCGGGAAGAAAACTGAATTCTACATTTAAGTTATGCTCCTTAAGAACGTCTCGCATTGCTATAGCTGATCCCCTATAAGGTGCGACTATTTTGATGCTTTCTGCTGAATCTTTGGGGACTTCACCTTTTTCAAAGAAATTCTCCAATAATTCATAGAGGCTTGGCCTTACCCTACATGAAGTTTTTCCATCTTCAACTTTTTTTTCCAATATGCCTGTAAATAAAGGATTATAAGCTACAAGCAGTTTTCTTTCGTAACCTGCCAATAACTCTTTCTTTTGTTTGAGAGTATGTTCTGCTTGTTCTTCCGGTTTATGAAGCTTCTCATAAGCAATTCTAGCAAGTTTCCTCAATGGGAAATAATTTTCTCTATTTGTTTGCTTCTGAAGATTAAAAAGCAAGCGTGTAGCTGCGAACATGTCCTTCAATTGATTTTCATCATACTTATTACTCATGCCTTTATCTCCTGATGTACAATGTCCAATGCATGAAGATAGGCTAGAGTGAAATCTACTGCTTGTTTAGGATCAAATGGCTTGCACGTGTAAATGTCGACTGTGAATAAAGGAGGGTTAGTTGGATAGCTATAGAAATGGCATCCTGATGTCTTCCAGTGTATCCATCCTCCAAAGCCCATGTCATGAGCTGAATATGCAAACGGTCCTGAAAGTACCTGCATTTCTAATTTGCCTGCGAGCGTACTTAGGTAATCTTTTATTGTATTTGGTTCAACAATTGTAGCAGTTGTACCCTCTATAATTAATCTTTGTCTTACAAGACCTGGTGCAAGATTTTTCCAGTTCATTTTTTCCTCCCAAAGCAATATGCTTCTCCTTGTACATACACTTCAAACTGATAATACCGCCAGCTTCCTACTTCTAGGGGCCTGCGTGATATGTTCCGACTATTTTGCCTTAGAATTAAGCTTGTCTGTCTAGCTAAATCGTATCTTGCAGACCTAATGGGCCTTTCGTAATTTGGAAGACGGTGATTGTTTGCCATATCCTATCTAATTCCCAGAGGTATTAATATTATTCTGACTAAAATATTCCTATAGGAATATTAGGCTAGGAAGAAAAGATTTAAATATTTACACAGTATTAAATATTTATACATTGGAAGTCAAACATGTCTACAATAACACTTGCAATTTCAGATGAAGTAAAAGATAAAATGAGGCAATTTCCTGAGATAAATTGGTCTGGGCTAGTCAGGAAGATGATTGAGGAGAAAGTTAAACAGCTTACCTGGAAAGAGGAGATACTAAAGAAGATTGATAGAGAAAGAGAATTTACTGAGTGGAGTGTTGAAATGGGGCGAAAAGCCAAGAAAGGCATTGCAAAGAAACTCAAAAAAGAAGGGCTTCTTAAATAATGAAATTAGTTGCGGATGCGAATATTCTTTTTGCACTATGCAATAAGAGAAGTTTCACAAGCAATCTCATAGAAAATACTGATCTGGAAATTTTTTCCCCTTATTTTGCTCTAGGAGAGCTAGCTAAGTATAAGAATGAGATTGTAAAAAAATCAGGCGAAAGTGATTTTAGCTTAATTCAAAATAGGATAAAAGATAAGATAAAGTTTGTAAGTGAAAAGGAATATGCAAGAGAAATAAGGAATGTAGCAGATCTTATTAAAGACGAAAAAGATATTGCTTATCTAGCTCTTGCGCTACATCTCAATATACCGATATGGAGCAATGACTTTCATTTAAAAGAACAAAGCCTTATAGATGTCTTTACAACAAAAGAACTTATAGAGTTAATAGGGTAATATTTTTAGATGGTTATTATTCCTAAACGAATATTTATATATTTGGCAAATTATGCTATTTTATGATATTGCCTGATATTTCATTTATTGCGGTAAGGAGAAAAAAATTAGAATTAACTCAGAAGGAACTTGCTAAATCTGCAGGAGTTTCCCAGTCGCTTATCGCAAAGCTCGAGGCTAGAAAGCTTGAGCCCTCGTATCTGGTAATGCAGAAACTTATTTCAACATTGGATAATCTTGAACATGGCAAAGAGAAGTTATGCTCTTCCATAATGTCTTCCCCTATTATTAAACTGTCTGAGAAGGAAAGTATCGGAAAAGCCTCTCACATCCTGAAAACTAAGGGAATATCTCAGATAGTGGTCTTTAGGAGAAATCAATTAGTTGGGAGCATAAGCGAGTCAAGCATAATTGATGCTTTAACCCGCGACGATGAGCAGGAAATATCTAGGCAAAATATTTTCAAGAAAAATATTGGGGAAATTATGGATTCTCCTTTTCCCACTCTGCCTGCAAATACTCCTTTGAGTTCTGTCCTGCCTTTACTTAAATTTTCTAATGCTCTATTATTGACTGAAAAAGATAAAATAGTTGGAATTTTAACTAAGGCCGATATTCTGTGAGAGAGATACAATCAGGTATTTTTTTAGGTAAAAAATAGCTATTCTGGACGGAATGAATCCGATAGACAATAGGGACATAAACAAGCATGAACTCTAAAATTAACGCTAGCCTAAAAGAGCTAAACAAGTACCAATCAGCGTCTTCTATGTATAGCATAATTTGTTCCCTCTATTTGCACCATATCGATGCTGTCGGCAAGGCCATTAAGAAAAGGAGTCACATCTGGCCAGGTAGATCCATAGTCGTGCCATAATATAATGCCAGAAGGTCTGCACATCTTAATTGCATTATTTGTGTCCCTCTCTAGATATTTTCTCTGGTGGTTTGCGTCAACTAAAATAAAGTCTATGCTGCCCTTATAAGGGGCAGGATCAAACTTCAGGGAATCTTCATAAATACGATTTATTTTTCTTTCCTCAAGCTGACCTTTAAAGAAATTTTTCCTTTTTCTATTAATTGCAAAACTTGTATTATATCTATCCCACTCTGGCTCCAAGTCAGGCATCCAATCTAATGGAAGATCCAGGGTATAAATCAGGGCATCTTCAGGTGTATTCGCAGCCATGACTAATGTAGTGAAGCCTTCAAATGTTCCAAATTCAAATGCTTTCTTAGGATTCTGAAGCTTGCATAAGGTTGCTATACATTCCATCTCATACCTATAAGTAGGATTCTCGGGAACCCCATTTCCCCTATCCCATGGAACGCTAATTACATCTGGCCAGGGGCTGCTGAATCCATCAACGAGACTCTTAAGTGAAACTTTCTTTATCTCCATATTATTATATTCTCAACCTGACTTCGTTAGTTGATTGGAATTTTGACCGAAGTGAATTCCTAAAAAACTTTTGAGTTTTTCAGGCCTCGAAAACCAAAGGTTTTCTCAGCAGTCAAAATCTTATTCAGACAAGATTCACTCTTGGCTGAAGAGCTAATTTTTCTAACGAGTCGCGCAAGTGGCGAGGTTAAGTTCTCAAGAATTAGCTCTTGAGGTGCTATCGCCTCAATATATAGCAGAAGACAAAATTGTTTGAGCAATATTTGTTTGTCTTCCACTATGCCCAATCTTCTTATTGAGGAGCCAGATAGACAGAGATTTTGAAAAATCTCTGTAATAGCCAAAGACACCCTTGCTCAACTTTTAATGTCTTTAGCTATCCCATAGAAAGAAGCATTTTAAAATCTTTGCCAGAGAGATTTTACAGAAGGCTTCTTAATTCCCTACGACCTCTCCAGTTATCTTCTCCTTAGAATCCCAGAGATTTTTTCCATCCTGATTATCCTTTTCTTCTTTCATATCTCGGTCTTTCCCCTTGCCCCTATCATCTCCGCCTTCCATCATTTTTGACATAAATTCATTGAGCAGGGTCTTAGCGTCGCTCTTTGATTCTGAAGGAGAATAATCTGCTGAATTTAGCATGCTTTTAACTTTAAACCACATCTTTATCCCATTGACTGCTTCTTTTATTTTTTGCACTGGCTGAGATTTTCTGCTCCATGGGGGGGACTCTATGCGTTCTCCCTGCATCTCTTTTTCAGAGGAATAAATCAAATCATAGACTTTGTCAAAATCTATTTCAATTCTCATGTCCTGCTCAGGCATTTCAGAAGGAGGCATAGGCTCCATCTTTATTATGTTCTCTTCATCTATTTTTGCATAAATATTGAATACGACTTCGTCTTTTTTCTTATCTTTTAACTGCAGAGATACGTCCACACTGCCCCCATATTTTTCTGCCAGTTTGCTTATTTTATTCATGAATTTTTTATCTTTCTTAATCATCTTTTTTTCTTCTTCTGTTGGGCCTTCTTCGTTTTCTCTTTCAGCTTTCTCTTCTGCAGGCCCTGGGAACTCATGATTTTCCATGCTTTTCTTCATCTCGTAAGCAAGGAAATCTCTGGAAGGGAATACCCATGTTTTCATATAAGGGGTTATTATTTCCACTTCTTTTTGCATGCCTGGAAGCTTGACTTTATTAATTTCTTCCCAGAATTCAATCTTCCCATAGTCAGTCTTATAACTTACACTTACCAAATCATAGTCTGACTCTGTTAAAGTGTACTGGCCAAGGCAGTCCATTTGCATAGCCATTTCTCTGGCATTGTCAACATCCCTCCAATAAAGCTCAAATATTCCTGATATGTGACCCTCCCAATCGTCTGCGGAATTTGCAAGATATTGCTCAAAAAACCATGTGACAAATTCTTCATTGAATCCTGACTCAAATTGCTTTCTCTCTTTCTTTAAGCTCTCCAGCCTATGCTTGCACCAATCTCCCTGATTATTTTCATAATATTTGTGCTTTATTTTCTGTAAATTCTGGAAAGGCTCGCCCCATCCATCGAAATAGATGAAAGATTCTGTTTTTGCGCCATCTTTCCTGCACATCCCTCCTGCCTTGAATACTCCCAGCTCTTCCTTATGCTCTTCTTCTCTCGCCTCAAACATTACATTCTGCTCTTTGCCCGAGAGGCAATTATCATTGCAGCTCGAGACACAGCTGCCAATATCTTCTTTTTCATTGCATGAGGCCTCGCAGGTTTCCTTAGCTTCTTCAATATTACATTCATCTAAATTCTCGTATCCGCAGGTATCCCAGATGCACTTCTCTGTGCAAGGTCTGATTTTAGAATCGTAGCAATTTCTATTGCAATTATCTTTGCATTCTAATTCTCTTCTTTCTCTGTCTTCTTTCTCCCTTTGTTCTCTTTCCCGATTATCCCTCTCTCTTCTTTCCCTTTCATCCTCTTCTCTTTCCCTATCATCTTCTCTTTCCCTATCATCTTCTCTTTCATCTTCTGTTTTTTGATTATCACCCTCATCTTGATTGGCTTGCTCTTCTTCTTGCTGCGATTCTGAATTGGAATCTTCTGCATCTGGCTGCTGATTAGAATCTTCTTGGCTGCCTGAACCTGAGTTATCGGGAGATGAAGAAGATTCCTGATCTTGACTATCTGATTCCGAAGAAGATTCAGAGTAGGATTCTTCCCCCTCGACATTAAACCCGGTCAAGCCTATGCGCGCCAAGCTAAGCCTCACAAGATTAAATATGAATGAACCAGATATGACTGGCTCTGGGTCTTGAGAGTCTGGGGATTCGGATTCTGAATTTTCCTCTTTAGAAGCAGAGTCATCCTGAGCATCCAGGCTGTTTTCCTGCCCTGATTGCAAATTTTCTTCTGTTACTTCGGGCTCCTCCCGCACTTGTTCATCTTGTTCCCTTTCACCTTGCTCCGCAGGCATGTCTCCAATTGTTTGAGGCAGAGTTATGCATCGCCCATTACTGCAAACATCGTTTGCATTCCCGCAATCCTCTTTAACTGAACATTCATCTCCAATTATCTTATCAGCCTCGTCTTCATGATTCCCTTCAGAAGCGTTATCTGGAATTGGGATTGAATCAAGTCCATCTGTCTCGTTTACAAGAACTATATCCGTAAGAGAGCAATTTGTATCTATCTCAACCCATTTTCCTGCATCGCATAGGGCACTGACTAGCTTTTCCCCAGAAGAACATTGATTGTATTTCTTCGCGCCATCAACACACTCAGATTCCCTGCATTCTGTAAGAGCTGCTACCTTGCATTGATTTTGAACGCAGGAGGCTGTTCCACATAAGGGTTGGACACAATCAGAATCTATCTGACAGGAAGAATTCTGGCTAATGCAGATTGGCTCGAGATTACATCCGGTTGTTGTATTTACACCGCTGAATATTATTTTTCCAGAGCAGTCAATAGCATCATAAGTGGGGCATAGAGAGCAATCCTGCGCGCAAGATTCTGATTCTCCAGCTTCGCAGATATTATTGCCGCAGACAGTCTTATTCTCTTTTAAATCTTCTTTCATCTGGCAGGTCCCGGCTATGCAATATAAATCCAGATAAGATTCAGAAGTGGAATTCCCATCCTGCACGCTTATCTTCTGTTTTCCGCAAACCTTCCCTCCGCATTGTGAATCGCCGCAATCTATCTTTCCGTCAGCATTATCATCCTGATTATTGTCGCACATCTCCTTTTTAGAAGTTGTAAATAACTCTACCAGCCTTTTCTCGTATTCTCTTTGTTCATAATAGGACTCTTTTGTTTTATAATCCTTGAAAAGCGAGAGATAAAATTCTTTTCTTGCCTGGTAATTTTTCTCCATCATCTCTTTTTCCAGCTTTCTCTTCTGCTGTTCCAGCTTTATCCACCAATATTCCTCCTGGTCTTCCCCGTGTTTGCCAGATTGCTTCTCTATTTCATCCCTGAATTGAGCATCTATCTCCTCTCTAATATTATTTGAAGCCTCGCTCCAGGCATTAGTTAGCTCCCTTACCTCTGCCTGCAGAGAAGAGGCTGAATCATAGTCCTCCGCGCTCAAAGACTCCTTGAATTCGTCAATTAAGGAGCTTATCCTTTCCTTGTAATAATTGTCACTTTCGCCTCTTCTTATATCGCCATTAGACCTTCCCCCTTCGAGATTTCTAAAACCAGAACCTCTCCCATCTATCCAGAAGTTTAGATTTATCCAAGGCCAATCGCATTGATCGCACATTTCTAGCCTGCCATTAACTATGAAATTCTTACCCTGATAGAAATCGATTTCCTGTACGAATAGCTTCTCATCTTTTCTCTTGTTCTCAGAACCTAAGATGCCTGACATAAGGTTATCACATTTTTCACCACTCTGCCTGTAAAATGATTCAAACAGCCTTTCAGCACTTACACTTGCTTTTGCCAAAGCCTCTGCTTTATCATTTGTTGGACTTGAGCCAAAAGCTTCTGCCAGGCCTTTTATTTTTTCTATTTCTTCCTGGATGTTAAAATTTTCTTTAGGCTTCTTGAAATCTGTCGAAAAATGTAACCTGTAGATTATTTCTTCTTTCCCGTTCTTAATATATAATGAGGGCCATGCTTCCAGCCTGATTTGTATCTGCTTTCCATCAAAGATAATCTTATTCCATGCAGGAATTGCCTCTTGGAGGATTTTTTCGCTTTCATCTTTCTCTGACCAGACCCATTTTGTCTCTTCTGTAGGGTCTCCAAGAACCGGCCTTATCTGCTCCTCTTTTAGCAACCCTCCTTCTTCCCTGCTTACCACTCCTAAAATCTCATTTAGATTCTGTCTTGAAGCGCTTTCATAAAGAAGAAGCTCGACATATTTTATATTCCCAGTCTCATATTCTTGGGCATAATGGACAACTTTCCTAATTTCTTCCTCGACGCTGCCTGAGGCTGCTTGAGCCTGGATACTGAACAGGACCATAGCTACTAGAAGAATAGATAATAGTGTAACAACTCTCCTTTTCATATGCAGAATACACATTAAAGGAGATTATAAATTCTTCTCTAAAACGTATTTACCTCTGATTAAATACCTGAACGCCTCTTTGCAATTCGCTCATCTTTAAACCAGTTAATTTTCCTGTTGGCCTCCATCTTCCATCTTCCATTTCCTCGTAAATCTCAATCAATAGGGCAGGATCTTGAGGAGTCCCCACTACCATTTCATCTATATCTGGAACAGCACGATTACTAAACATCTCAATCACCTTACCCCTTAGAATCATTTTATTCTTATCAAAAGACTCAAAATTTGCTTCTATATATTGGCCCGGCGTTACTATGATTTCCGGGGAGGCAGAATCAAACCTTGAAGATTCTAGTTCTTCCCCCTCTAAATCATCCATAACGCTATTAGAATCTTTCCAGGAAGAATCGCGGTCTGCTGATCTTTTAGGCGATGGCAGGGCATTCTCCATTCTTGCATGCCTGGCTTCACCTTCGCTGGCTATTTTCTCTTTTTCCTTTATTGTTTCTTTTATCTCTCCTGATTCAATGCCACTATAACTGCTACCACTTAATTGATCTTGAGGAATTATCTCTTCCCAAGTCTTCTCTTCCTCTGTTATTTTAGGCTGCTTTGTCCCTTTAACAGCGCTTGCTGTCCTTGTCCTTTTGACAGTCTTTGCTGCCCGAGTTGGTTTTGTCTTTTTAGATTGGCTTGTTTTCTTCTTTGCCTTTGATGTTTTCTTCTTCATTATTATATACAGGGGAATGTAGAGATAGAAAAAACATATATGTATAGAACAGAGCTTATTTAAAATTTATGAATCTGCGGTCTTGCTTCATGAGCCTCTTCTTGAAAGAGGGCCTCTCCCACCCAACCCTTGCGAGAATCTACCCTCTAAATTCTCTGTAATAGCCAAAGACGTCCTTGCTCAGTTTTTAATGCTGAGAGAATTATCTTTGCTTCATCAAGAGCATTGCTCTTGAATGCCAGAGAATTTTTAATTCTCTTTGTCTCACGAACTAATGTAAGGAGTTTACGCAAAGATAATTCTCGAGGCTGAGAAGATTTATAATCTTCGAGGCGCTCAGAAACTGAAAGTTTCTGACGTGTTCAAGACATCAGGAATTCTACAGAAGAATTCCTGAGTGCGCTCAAGAACCTTCTGAGAGGTTCTTGACGACCACAACACGCCACCTCGCTTTAGCAGGTGGTTCTTGACATCCTCACAAAATATGAGGGGCTAAAAGGAATTCCTTAGGAACCTTTATCTTTTTTTATTCCAAATATTTTATTTCCTAAGGCATAAATTGCATATGTTATGAAGAATGCAGCGGCTACATCTATGGAATAATGTCTATGTGTTACTAAGACTACAATGCCCATCAAAATACTTGAAAATAGCATTGCTATTTTAGCCCACCATTTCCTGAACATTAAAAAGCATAGAAATGGAAAGGCTGTGTGACCTGAAAAAAATACATCATTCTCAAAATAGAGGGGAACTTGTATCGCTTCTATGGGGGTACTTAAGTGTGTAAGAACAATAAAAATTCCCCTAATGAGATAGAGTAGGCTTACCATCAGTATAAGGCGAGGGGCTCTTTTTGTTTCAATAAAGATTACATATACAAAGAAGAATGCAATTAATATGTTAATTCCCCAGAAAAATATAAACACTAAATCTATGACTGGAATGTTATCTAAAATTATATCCGGGGCAGGAACAGTGCCTACTTTAGTAGTATATCTTCCCCCCATAATTGCTATGCTGGATGTTATGAAGAAGAATATGAGAGAGATTATTAAGGGATGCATGATTTCTTTCATATCTTTTTTCCAAATTAGATATTTTTCTTTAAACTTTTTCTTCTTTTCCATTGCCGAACATGAAATCTCCCATCTTATAGATTGTATAGGTGATAAAATAAGCAGCAAGGACATCAATTGAATAATGCACATGCATGAATAAGACTGTGGCGGCTAGGATTATCGATGAAGCTAACATGAAAACTTTCATTTTTTTAGATTTGAACATCAAAAATCCCAAGAAGGGGGCGCCTACATGCCCTGAAAAGAAAAGATAATTATTGAAAGAAAAAAAGTCATAGAAGAAAGGGCTCCAGCTTATATCAGTTATTGCTTCAACAGGTATTTTCAAATGAGTTAAAACAACGAAACCTGCCCTAATCAAAATGAAGAGTGAAAACAAACCAATAGCATAATGGATTTTATTCGGGTGATACAGAAAAGGGTAGATGAAATAAACAGCCAGGACTAATATCATGAGCCAGACATAAATAAAACTCAGATCTATGACTGGGAGATGGTCTAAAATTAAATCTTCAGGCTGGGCAGCCCCCACCCTCTCCACATACCTGCCCGAAAGCATGTTTAGAATTAAGGCAAGGGTTCCTAAGAATAGGGCAAGAACAAGATCATTTTCATGTTTTGCAATCTCCTCACGCCACGCCGCATATTTAGATTTAAGCATATTCGCCTTAATTATAGCAGAAGACAAAATTACCTGAGCATTCTTTTTTTGCCTTTCGCCAATAGCCAAAGATAAGCTCGCTCAGTTTTTAATGTCTTTGGATATGCCTGAGATATTTTTTATCTATATAAATCTTCCTTGAAAAAATGACGCGCTGCAGATTTAAAAAAGCTTATATAGCCAAATAAATCTTTATTTTATATGGTCCCATAGTCTAGTGGTTAGGACATCTCTTTGACGTAGAGGGGGCTCCAGTTCGATTCTGGGTGGGACCATTTTTATATTTACTTTAAAATGGGGACATGGTTTTATATACTATGGCTGCGAAGAAATATTGGTATTTGTTTAGGTAAAAAACACCTAAACAAGTAAAATAGCTATTCTCGACGGAGTCAATCCGATCAAGAATAGAATAATAAAAAATGTGATAGGGCTAATCGATGGTATTGCTGAGATAGCTAAACATATACAAATATTGCACTTATGGGGTTAATTCAAGGCTTTATGGGCAGGTTAAGTTTATCTTTTCTATTATTTATCATGATGTTTTTTTATGCAAGCGCAAGTGATACTTCTATCTTTGAAATAGATATATTGGGGGATGAACCTCTAAACCCAATCATAAGCTTGGAGGTGCAGGATTATGTTTATTTTGGAGAATTGGAAAATGGAAGGCAAACTTCTAATGTGAGAATTAATGTTACAAATACGGGCAATGTGGGGATTGTTGTGACTCCCAAGCTGATAGACACATCTGAGAAGATTTTTAATTACACTTATTTTCAGAGGAGGACAACTGAACCTTATTATAAGATTGGATTTTTCAGTTTCAACATCTCTGCACCTTCTAAACTAGGACAGAATAAAACTGATTATGTTTATGCAAAGCTAGATCTAAGGAACTATCCTTCAGAGATTTATGAGGATTTAAGTGGACATAGGACCAATGTCAAATTTTTCGCAGCAGCCCAATAAATTGAAAGTTTATCTTTTTCTTCTGATGTTTTTGATAGTTTTTACAGTTGAGGGTGCTGGAGCATTGAGAATGGGGGCTTCTCCACCTGAACTAAATTTTCAGGGAAAGACCGGGGAGGGATTATGCGAAGATTTAACGCTTTTTGGCGATGGATATCTAAGGATATTCAAGATTTATGATAAATGGAGTTATTCAAAAGACAAGGAAATCTCCTCTTATATATTGGATTCTAAATATTTTGGGATAAGGGGAAATTATCCCCCTTATATTGGAGTATTTGAACAAAACAAACTTAATCTTTGTTTTAAAGCAAATAAAAGCGGGAATTACTATGGCTTGCTTTTTATTGAAAGTGAAGAGGCTGATGCAGGCCTGGGGATTTGGTTAAAACTCAATATTACTGCTTCGCAGGATGATGGAAGGAGTTTTACTTTGAAGCAAGCCATGGGGCGAGTGGGAATGCTGGAAATGACCTTTCTAGCTATGGTTCTTTTAATAGCCTTGTTTCTACGGAGATGATCTCTTACTTAGTAAGTTAGTAAGTAAATTACTTAATAAGAAAGGTTTTTATATTGCCTTACGCTGACTAAATTATAGCAGAAGACAATATTGTTTAATTGCCAATGTCTTGGCTATATTCAAAAGAGGCATAATGAAAAAATATCTTCTCCTTATAGAAGACGAATCCCTATGGGAAAAGTTCAAGGCGAGCATTAGCAAAGATATCAATAGTGAAATACTCGGACTTATCAGGGAAAAGATTGAGAAGCATCGATATAAGGGAGGTAAAAATGTTTAGGTTTTCTAATAAACATTCGGAGCTTTGGCAGAAAAACATGAACAATAAGGCGCAGTTGACTTTATTTGTCATTTTAGGCATTGTTATAATTGGCATGGCCTTGTTTTTTGTTTTCAAGCCGGGAATCTTGCCCAAAGGAGAAACTTCTGAATTTGATGCAGTCTTTAATCAGTACAGATCATGCATTGAGGAAACTGCAAAAGTGGGATTAAATATAGCCGGGACTCAAGGCGGAAGAATAGAAGCAGGTGAATTTTCTCCTGGCAGTGATTATGCGCCTTCTTCATCACACTTAGAATTTTTAGGGTTTGAAGTTCCTTATTGGTATTATATCACTGCTAATGGTCTTATTAGGGAGAATGTTCCAAAGAAAAGTGAAGTAGAAAAAGAACTGGCTGGTTTCATCGAACAGAATATTGATTGTAATTTTGATAATTTATATGCTCAAGGTTATTCTTTGGAATTCGGAGAGCCAAACATTAAGGTAGAAATTCTGGACGAGAAAGTTTCTATCAGTGCAGATGCCTTGGTGAGTGCATCCAGGAACGGCAGTTCTGCTCAGAAAAAAGATCATAAAGCTGAAGTGGCAAGCGAGTTTGGCAAGTTTTATAGGGATGCTTTAAGGATTTATGAGAAGGAAAAAGCTGAATCTTTTCTGGAGAAATACGCTGAAGATGTCCTCAGGCTCTATGCCCCTGTTGACGGTGTTGAATTAGATTGTTCTCCAAAAATATGGAAATCCAGGGAAGTTGTTGATGAATTAAAGGATGGATTAGAAGCTAATGTGGCTCACTTGAAGCTTAAAGAGAGCAATTATGAGCTACAGAAGAAAGAGAACAAATATTTTGTGATAGATGTGGCCTCGGAGGGAGCAGTCAACTTCCTATATTCTAAGGAATGGCCAACTAAAGTTGAAATCCATGGTGGAGAAGGAGAATTAATGGTGGCAAAACCTATTGGGAATCAGGCAGGTCTTGGAATAATGGGCTTCTGCTATGCCCCTTATCATTTTGTTTATGATGTGAGTTTTCCTATTATGATTCAAATATATAATGGGGATGAAATTTTCCAATTTCCAGTTGTAGTCATTATTGACAAGAATGTTCCAGGCATGAGGGAAATGTCTGAACTTAATGAAATTGACCAGACAGAAGAATTTAATGTTTGTGAATATAAGACTCAGAATGTAAAAATTGGGGTTTATGACGCTGAATTGAATAGTGTAGACGCTAATTTAAGTTATACTTGCTTTAATCAGGAATGTGAACTTGGGGAAACAAAAGAGGGTGTATTTGAAGGAATGGCTCCTGCTTGCCTTTCAGGCTTGATAGAGGCCAGAGCCGATGGTTATAAATCAAGCAGTAAATATTTCTCCAGCAATTTCAAAGCAGACACTGAACTGATACTGGATAAATTATACGCAGTTGAGCTAAAAGTTAAATCAGGAGGCTTGGACGTAACCGAAGGCGCAATTATTTATTTTGATGGATTAGATAATGCAGCGGCTGCTTTGCCAGAGAGCAACATGGTTGAATTAGCTGAAGGATTTTATAATGTCAGCGTGTATATTTATGGAAACTCTAGTATCACTATACCTGCAAGCAGCAAGAGAGAATGCACCCAAGTTACAAGCTCCGGCATATTGGGATTTTTCGGCTCGACTAAGGAACAGTGCTTTAACATAGAACTGCCTGAAACTAAAATTGAAAAAGCCTTGATAGGCGGGGGCAGAGGAGAAGTCTATTTATTTGCGGACAATTTAGAGAAAGGTTCATTGACTTTAAGCACTACTGCACTGCCTGTTCCAAACTCCTTGGAGACTTTGCAATATAACTATGAGGCTTTTGATAATGGGAGGGTATTTGTCATAAATGAATAGGCGATTAAGAACACTTGCTTACGCAATCTTTTTTATTTTAGCTTTGCATACAGTGAGCGCAACTGAGTTTAGCGGAAGCAGTGCTACGTCTGCCCAGTATTCTAATCCTGGAGCTATAAGACCCAGCTTTGAGAATTATTATCCTTCAGGGGGATTTCTTGGATTTGATACTTTTTATCCTCAAATAGAAGGGAAAGATATTTGTGTAGGCCGACAAGATATCATATTAAGAATTCCTACAGCAGGATGCCAACCAGCTGTTGTCCGGAGTGATTTATTGGCAGAACAGAATGTCCCTGTATTCTGCCAGATAGAGGCTATAAAAGTAAACCCGCTTATTGACATTACGAGGATAAGGGGCATACATTTTGATTCTAATAAACCTTCTGAAGTGGCAGATGTGGGATTCCATCCTTCAAGAGTGGCTTTAAATTCAAGAGAAAAACTGCTTGGAAGTCCTATTGATAGGAATATTGGATATGTTGTTGTTGTATTAAAAAGAAATGAAATTGAGAAAAGCCTTCCTGATTTTGTAAATATTAATTTAACTGCTAAAATATCTTATGATGCTGCTAATACTATCGGAATTGGGAGGGCTGAATTTATTCTAAGCCCTGTAAGCGATGAAGAATGGGAAGGCGGGGAAAAATTAAAGCAGAGCTTTTGGAATGGGAGATATTATGCAAGGCTTCTTGAAGCTGGTGCAGACTATGCTGATGTGGCAATTTATTATGGAGATAGATTAATTACTCAAACAAGGATTGTAAAGGGAAAGCCTAGCGGAGAAATTTATCTTCCAGGCGGAAGATGCGATGCTGGCTTGCAAATAGAATACACTGGTTTTGTTGGCGCAAAAAATAAAGCAAGACTTGAATTATCAGACTCTTCTGGAGCGACTGATGTTTTTGATGTTTATGAAGGAAGCGACTTTTTAGACGGAAAATGCAATGTCAGGGATATTGATATAAGCGAGAATATGGGGACAGGAAGCGTAAGCATCGATTGCTTTGGAAAGAGAATTTTACTTAAGCTCGGGCTTAATTTTCCACAATTTGGAGGGAACAGGCCTATATTTGACAATATAATCAACGTTACTTATGTCAATTTAGGAGACATAACTTATGGAGTAAATAAAGAGGGGAAATTAGTCATTTATGATATTGATTCAGGAGCATATAATGAAGTAGAGGGATATACTTATGGAGAAAATAAGAAGGATGGGCGGGGAAGAGAGTTAGATGGCGTAAGAGATGGTTTAATCTCATATCATAATAGCTTGTTCAAGTCTTCTGTAAAGATAGATAAGCCAGATTATGAAACTGGAGAAATTGAGAGAGCAGTGGATGAAGCTATAGGGGCTTATGAAAGGATAGTAGAAGAGCATCCTAATACTTTAATTGGAGAAGGTTCTAGCACTTATTATGGCGAGCAGGCTTTAAAAGAAGCAATAGACCTTGCTATTAGTTCAGGAAGAGGGGATGAAGTGTCAAGATTAACCAATAAATTAATTGAAAAATATCCTCAATCGCAAAATATTGAAAATTATAGGGAGAAATTGGATGAAATTGCTTTAGTTAATATAGATTATGCAAGTGACACTGTCTACTTTGCTGGAAAATATAGGACAATAAAGCTGATGGGCTTGAGCCTACCTGAAGAGAAATCCAGCGCTACCTTTGTGAGCGACAGAAATGAGGAAGTAGTCAAAGAAGAAGATATTGGAAATCTTACATGGAATGGGCAGAAAGTTGGAGAGTTTAAAGTTTTAAATGTTAATTCTGAGAGCGTCACTATTGCTCCAAAATGCTTTGCAAGGGATAACAATGGAAAGATACAGGGGGGCTATGGCTTAAAGGATTTAGGGAGAGTAAACTTAAACATAAAAAGTGAAAGGGCAATAGATATGTGCGGCACTCAGATAATGCTGAAAGACATTGATATGAGGAAAGTGGCAATGATAAGGCTTAATCCTTTGGCCCGCGGACCTGAAACAGTGGCTAATCTTAGTGTTAATATCGGTATTGAAAAAAGGCTTATTCAATTAGCTCCTGAAAAATCTTTGGAGAAAATTAAAAGGTTAAATGAAACTATCCAGAAGTGGGAGAATATTGCTATTAATCTGGAGAAAGTTGTTAAAGGAATGAAAGGAGCTTGCTTTGCTACTGCAGCCATTTTAACTGTGAAGAATTTTGTTACAGGGTTAAGTGGAGAAGGACTTGCAAGACAAGAAGTGATGAGGGGAGACAAGGGATGGACTGAAAGATGCTTGAAGATGGTTGAGAGAGGGGAAAAGGGATATGAGAATCTTAATGCCTGTTATCTTGGAGAATCTGAGAACATAAACAGAGATGTTGAAGCTTATAAAAATGCTATCAATGAAGTAAATGATAATATAAAGGCAAATGAGGTAATTTATGAGAAAGAAGGATTCTTAGGGGATAAGAGTGTAAACAGGGATGTTTCTGTTGCAAATTACAGAAAATATTTAATTGAGAAATATAAGGGAGAAAAAGTAGAAGTAAATGGCAAAGAAGTAAGTGTTGAGAAAATTTTAGAGAATGAGCGAGGATATGATGATGCGGAATATACTTATGAGCAGTTAAGGGAGATGGAACTTAATTTGATATTAAAGAAAAAGAATCTTGATGGTGTTTCTAATGATGCTGAAGATAAATTAGAAAGTATATTTTCCAGAATTGAAGATAATCAGGCTTTAAATGAGAAATTGAAGCAGAGTTCTGGGATAAGTGCAAGAGCGCCGATGGAAGTCAGTGCTGATAATCAGCGCACGAGTTCTGGAAATGTAATTCCAATTAATAGGGTGAATGAGAAATTAGTGGGCGCATTAAAGGGAGATATTGGAAGTGAGAAAGTAACTGATGTTGTTTTTATTAGAGTTAAACCTGGAACTCAGGGGGCAAGTGCTTCTGGTGCCCAGAGTTTGGATTATTTGCAGTCAGGAGTGTATGCTGCAGGACTAGAAATGGATTCACAGGGGAATTACCTTACAAGAAGTATTGTTGAAGTGAATGATAGCGAGGCGCCTTTAAGGGTTTTGGATAAGAATGAAAAAAATGAATTTTTAGGGACTTTAAAGATAGGGGCTATTTCTCCTGAATCAAAGACAACTTATAATAACAAATATTTGAATCCAAAAGTAAGATATTATGAAACTGAGCCTTACAAGGGGATGCCGGCTTTAGTCCCATTTGATATTCAGAGAGGATGGTATGCGGCAACTAGGCAGACTTTGCCTGCTTTTGGAGCAGTTTCTGCAGGAGCATTTGAATCTTCAGGAAGAGTCTCTAATTTCTGGCTTTGCAATGTTGGAAGCAATGGGAGAGAGCAGTTTAATGAAGGCATGGGAGATGATAAATGTCAGGAATTTAACGTTTATGCGGATCAACCTCCAGTATTTGAAGGAATTAATAATCCTGCGGAAGTGAGGGCATTAGTTGAAAGAGCAAGAAGGGCATTAGAAGAAGCAGCTAGGCAATATGGGCAGAAAGAGGTTGTAATTAATGGATTTAAAATCAATGATGTTACTGCTGCTGCAAATATTCCAAGTGTTCAATGCCAGGATTTCATGGATCCTAAAGATTGTTATGCGATGTTTAATGTATGCGATCCTGTGATATGTCCTGCAAGCAGATGCAACTTAGGGGGAACTTATCAAGTTGCTGACGTAATACAGAGCGGCATTGTTGGGAGCACTTTACTTTGCCTGCCTAACATAAAAGAGAAAATAGCTATTCCGGTTTGCCTTACTGGAATTCACGCAGGAATTGACTCATATGTTTCTATATTGAAGAGCTACAGGGGATGCTTGCAAGAAAGTGTTGATACTGGGAAGGTTGTGGGGATATGCGACCAAATAACTTCTATTTATATGTGTGAATTTTTCTGGAGACAAGCAGCCCCTGCTGCAAATGTAATCTTGCCTAAATTAGTTGATTCTATATATAGAGGGCAAACTGCACGGGGCGGGGGAGAATATCTGACTGTGCAGGGGGCATGGAATAACATGCAAAACTCTGTTAATTATTTCAAGGACACTTATGCAGTTAATTCTCTTAAGGCATTTCAGATAAGATCTGTTGAAGAAGTTGGAACGCCATTCTGCAAGGCATTTATTTCTGCTAAGGCGCCAACTAAATTTAAGAGTTTGATTGAACCTGATAGCCCTCCTCAGTTCCATGCATGGTTTAGCTCCATAAAATTAAATGATGCTACTATACATCCTTTTGACCAATATAAAGTATTTTACCATATTTTTGCAGGAAAAGATTCAGGGGTAAGCTATAGGGTTTATCTGAAGAATCCTCCCCAGACAGCTTATGTTGCAGTGCCTCTTGAATATACAATTGCCTCAAATTTCATACCTGCTGGGGAATATAAGACAGAAACTAAAGATTTGGCAGCGCCTTCCGGATATAAGGAACTATGCGTATCAATTAATGGAGAGGAAAATTGCGGATTTAAGCAAGTATCCAGCAGTTTTGCTGTTAATTATGTAAGAGATAAATATGTTCAAGGGGAACTTGAAAGAAAAGATATTAAATCTGAAAGGGGATGCGTAAGCGGCGGTGTTGCCCCTGCGGCTATTTTAGCCAATACTAATCCTCAGTTTGCTGTGGAAGAGGCAATGCTTGGAGAAGATTATAAAAGAGGCATTGTAAGAATTTGTTCTACTGGCAATCCGGGAATCTCAACTGACCCTGGAAGATTTATTGATGTTGGATATTGCGATGATTCTGAAATAAGGTGCTGGCTTGATAAGAAAAGTATCGATAGAGCTATAACTCCTGGAAACGAATTAATTAAAGAATCTTCTTTAAAAGAATTGGAAGAAGGACAATTAAAGGTTCTTGAAAGAAACGGAGAGATATTGACTGAAATTGAAGCAAATGGAAAAATCAAGGAATTTAAGGATATTCTTATAAGTTTAGATAAAGTTTTTAATGAAAAAGGAATAGAGGCTTTGGAAAGCAGTGTTAGGGGTCTGGCGAACGAGATTGAAGGGGTTTTGATAAAGACCACTTTTAGCAAGCAGAAGGCCCAGCTTTTAGCTATTAAAGCTCAGGCTTTGGATAAATTAGCCAGAGGTAAAATTAACAAGGAAAAAGCTGGTGCAGATAGAAAACTTCCAGATAAGAAACCTGCGCAGCCAGCTATCGATACTCCTGATTCTTCTACTGTCTCATCAACATCTGAATTCACTCTGGAAGATACTGGCGAAGGATATAATCCTGACGAAAGGAATCATAATATTCTTCTTGGAGGCTTGGAAACCGGACTTTACATATCAGCTAATCAGGTTTACAAGGTTAAAGAATCCAATGACGAGGCTGTTGGGGAAGTTCAGTTGTTTAATGACAAATATAGAATTAATATATTTGATGATAAAAAGGAAGAAGTGCTGCCTCTTTATTACAATGGATTGAATGGGGCTTTTATTGAGCCCTCTTCTGAGGGAGTGGATGCCAGAATAAGGCGCGCAGAAACTCCACAGCCAATTTCACAGCAAACTCCACAATCTACTTTAGAGTTTACTTTGGAAGGCACTGAACAAGGTCTTCTCAATGACAGAGATATGAATATTTTATATGGTGGCAAGAAAACCAACATCTACATGAAGTATGCAGGATCCGGATATACGTTATATGTTTCTAATGAACCTGAAGAGGTATTTTTAGGGTATGCAAGAATTGCAAGCAATACTGATATGAGGTATAAGATTGTCCTGCTTAGCGATAAAAAAGATAAGATAACTGATTTTTATTACAAGGAATTAAACGGAGCATTTATAGAAAGTCCTGGAGATGATACTAAGGGAAGAAATTTGAAGGTTAAGAGAGATTAATTGTTAGGATATAAAGTATAAGAGGCTTGCAAACCACAGTTACCGTATGTCCGAGGGGTTCGAGGTATTGGGATAATTATGCAATGAATTGAGGACTACTGAAAGCATTAACTTGTTTTCTTGTTTTTTTATTTTTGAGATGAAGGCTAACGGAAAAATAAAATTCTTTTCAAAAGCTTTAAAAACTTGGTAATATAACCTATTTTAAGAGGTAAAATAAAATGATTTGGATTTATTTAATTGGAGTGATTATCTTTCTTGTAATCTCTGGAGTAAGAATACTTTATCAATACGAGCGAGGAGTTATATTTACGCTTGGAAGATTTAGTCATGTTAAAGAACCTGGTTTAAGATGGATTATTCCAATAATCCAAACTATGAGAAAAGTAGATATTAGAATAAAGACTGCAGATGTTCCAAGACAAGAAGTTATAACCAAAGATAACATCCCTCTTTTAGCAAACACTGTTGTTTATTTTAGAGTTGAGAAACCTGCTGATGCTATAATAAAAATAGAAGATTATGAGTTTGCAGTTAAACAATATACCCAGGCTGCCTTAAGAGATGTTGTTGGAAATGCCGAATTAGATTTTGTTTTAACGGAAAGGGAGAAAATAGCTGAAAGCATAAAAAAAATAGTGGATGATGAAACAGGCGGGTGGGGGATAAACATAGAATCGATTAAAATTCAAGAAGTTGAACTACCTGCAGAAATGAAAAGAGCAATGGCTAAACAGGCAGAAGCTGAAAGAGAGAAAAGAGCAGTGATAATTGCAGCAGAGGGAGAGATAAAAGCATCAGAAAATCTTAGAAAGGCTGCTGAAAATCTTTCTAAAAGTCCAGCCGCAATTCATTTAAGAACACTTCAAACTATTAGAGATATTGCAGCAGACCCATCCGAAAAAATTGTTTTATTCTTACCTTCTGACATCTCCGATATTGTTAAAAAATATTCAAAATAAAGATGTTAGATAGAAAGAAAAGATATTTACAAATAGCATTTAATTCTGATTTGAATTCAGTTGAAAGTATTTTGCCAAAAATTGAAGAAAATGAAAGAATTTTTATCGAAGCGGGAACTCCATTTATTAAAAAAGAGGGAATGAAAGGTATAGAAAGAATTTCTCAATTATGGGGTGGCATTATAGTTGCAGATCTAAAAACATCAGATGGTGCAATTGGAGAGATTCAGATGATTAAAAATGTTGGAGTCAGTGCCGCAACTGTTCTTGGAAGTGCACCTATTGAAACTTTAAACTTATTTATTAAAGAATGTAAAAAATTAGAAGTTTATTCTATGATTGATATGATTGGTATAGAAGAGCCATTAAAGGTTATAAGAGAGTTAAGATTTCCTCCAGATGTTGTTATACTTCATAAAGGAAGAGATGAAGAAAGCACGAAAGGTAAGGTTATTGGCTACAAAAACGTAAACAAGATAAGAAGTAAATATAATGTTTTAATTTCAGTCGCAGGAGGAGTCGATTTAAAAGAAGCAAGAAGTGCTATCTTTAATGGAGCAAATATTGTAGTTGCTAATCTTGTTGCTGAAGGGCAACCTTGGACGGGGATAAGCGAGGGTGAAGATGTTGCTAAAATGGCTGAGGAATTTTTAAAGACAATAGAATAAGAAGAAACTACGCCTCCCTCTCAGACTCTTCTCTTTAGAACCTCTAGAATTTTCAATTCTTGATGGCATTCAAGAATTTCGTTCTTGATGAAAAGAAGCAAAACTTTTTATAGGCGTCTTTATTTATTAATTCATAATGGCAAATAAGATATTGATTGCAATTATAATTTTTCTTGCATTAGTAGTTTCTGTTTTTGTTGGTTTTTATTTTTATAATGGTGCTTCTGAAAAAACTGAAAGTTTATCATTAACTTTATCAACGGAATTTGGAGACGAAGTTTCAACTATAAAAAAAGATAATAATCTCAGAGAGGTAGAAATAGGCTCGACGGTTAGTTTTAATCTTAGCTTATCTCAGATTCTTGCAGAGACTGCAACAATAAGTTGTTATCTGTATCAAGAAATGTTTTTTGGAGATGAAGAAATAAAATTTGAACACACTCCTTCAGAAGAAGAAAAAGAATATTTGAAAAAAATGAATGATTTTATAGGGGGATATAAAATTACTCAGGTAATAGTTAATATTAAGACAATTAATGGAGACGAGGGCTTTAGTTGCGTTCTTCAAGGAGCAGATGACACCAAAAATACTATGACATTAATCACTGCAGAGGGTTTAACAACTTATATGGGTCTAAATCAAGCAAAAAAACAATTTTTTCCCGGCAGTTCAGATTCAATATCTGACTGTGAATCTCTAACGAATCCAGACGATAAAAATTTATGTCTTAATAATTTAGCAGAAAAAACCTCAAATATGGATTTATGCAAATTTGCTTTAAATTTATCTCCAAAACCTGAAGAGTTTCCTTATGCTGAGAGATTTCAGAGTTGCTTACTTTTCTTTGCTGAAAAAAATAAAGATTCTTCTCTTTGCGAATTACTTGGAGATTCATCAAGAAAACCATTTAAATCAGAATGTTATGATTATCTTTCATTTAAGTTCTGTGACCTTTCTTTGTGTGATGAAATTCCCTCTAGTATTTCAGATCCACAAGCTTACCCTCCAAGTTTAAAGGAACGTTGCATTATTAGGGCTAATCAAAGAGAGGGTAAATGTTAAATTAAGATGAGTTCAACAGAAGTAGTTCACATAATAAGTCATGTTTTTATTACCTTAATTTTTTTAAATGCTTTTATTGGCTCTATTGGAATGTTTCTCTTAGCAAACGCATATAGTTATGAGGATGTTAGGTTTATTCAATCAATTTTTATAGATCCTGCAACAATGGGAATGGCTTTTTTTGTTTTAATTACTTTTATTTGGTCGATTTATTTTATATTTTCTTATTTTAAGACAAACATAGAAAATAAATATTTTAAGATTTCAGCATGGATGAATGTTATTGGAAGCATCTTACTTTTATTATTTACAATAGCAATGCCATTTCTGGCGTGGGCCTCCACAATCGATCCAGTCTATTTAATTTGGGCGATAGTTCTTTTAGCTTTAATATTTATAATATCCTTTATAATATTTTTAGTTGGTTATTATAAAAATAAGTTAAGAAGAATAAATTAATAAACAAGCGAGATATTTTAATGGTTTTTGGATTTTCTTAGTTACAAAAATCATAAGCGGGATTGGAGTGAGTTTTGGCTCTGGGACAAATTCAGCTTTGCTTTATGGTAGCTTAAAGAGACTGAAAAGAGAAAAAGAGCATAAAAAAATATCTGGTTTAGCAAGCACAATTTCTAAGGTTTCAATGGCGGTAGTCTTTATTATTGGAGCTTATCTTTTTAGTATAATTATAAATTACCGGCCATCGCCTCATGCCTTTCAGGCCTTTTAACCCCAAAGAAATTTCCTCTTTTTAGATGGAGGCAAAATATCGGGAGATTTCTTTGGTCTTACGACTTCAATAATTTTGTATTCTTGGGAGCAGTCAGGGGCCTTTAAGATGTTCTTGATGAACCGCAAACAAACTCAGCATCTTACTGGAAGTTAAAACCCGAAGGATTTTGCGATTTGCGTCGATTACAAATATCTTATTATTCTTGCAATAATCTTTTCAAGCATCTTAACAAAGGAAGACCTGCTTTTCCATTCAGAGTGGCTAAATGGCTTTGTCTTTTTTAGCGTTTGATTGAAATAGCTTACTAGAGAAGAAATTATTTTTTTATCCTTCCCTAGAATGTTTAGCTCATATTGATGCAGAAAGCTTCGATAATCCAGATTAGATGAGCCTAAAATAAATAATTCTTCATCTACAATCAGGAGCTTGGAATGCAAGGTGCCAGGCTTATAGTAATGAAACTCAAGGCCTTTCTTGCATAAATTTCCCAGATATCTATTTCTTACTATGTCGATTATGCGGACATCTGAAACATAGGGTATTATTATCTTTATTTTAACTCCATTCTTTGCCGCTTTTGCAAAGGCTCTCCTGATTCCGAGAGAGGGGATAAAGTAAGGGGTGATTATGCATATACTCTTTTTTGCTTCTTTGATTAATTTGATATATCTTTTTTCAGTCTTTTTGTGGAATGGAGAAGGGAGGTCCTGAAGAATCTCAAAGCTATGATGGAGCAATTCCTGCAATTTCTCCTCTGCAAAATGATTTGAGCTGCGCCAATTATGCTTAAATGATTTGGACAGGACTGCTGAGATTGAACCTCGCAGCCTTATTACCAATTCCCTCCATTTCAGGCAGGAAGAAGTTATATTTGCTGAACCAACATAAGAAATTCTATTGTCTATAATGAGGAGCTTTCTATGGTTTCTTTCGTGATTTTTGTTGAATGCTCTTACAACATACCGGAATTCGCGGAAATATTTTACTTCACCACCTGCTTCAATCAAGCGCTTAAAATATTTCTTTTTAGCAGTTGACCCCCAGGCGTCTAGGAGCAGACGGACTTGGACACCCTGTTTTGCTTTTTGTGTTAATGCATCGCAAAAGGATTTGCCTATGGAATCTTTTGAATAAATGTATGTCTCAAGATAGATATATTTTTTTGCTGCCCGAATATCTTTAAGCATTTCATTGTAAATTTTTTTAGGCTCAGCAAGAATTAATGATTTGACCATGGCCTAATTGTTAAGAGAGATTTGTTTATATTCTTTGTTGATATTGAGAAGATTTACAATCTTCAAGGCTGCAGCAACTTTAGCCTGAGAACTTTTGCTAAAAGAGTTATATGCGGGGACTAGGATTCGAAATACAGACACCTTTAGAAAAGGTTTCTCTATGCTGTTTCCAAACTACAATTGCTGTCAGGTTTAACAGAGTTCACAAATC
>C687J35504_10000537_pt1 | contig 27230 bp, 33 predicted proteins | sample RifCSPhighO2_02_FD_35504 | JGI IMG/M metagenome (IMG submission 35504) | reverse complement strand
AACAATTGTCCTCTGGCGCGGATTCTCTCGCCTCGCAGATATCGTCATCGGCTTCGAAGCTGCCCTCCAACCCGATGACAAAACTTGTGGGTAATTGAAAGTCTTCACGGACGCTTACATGTCGGCCCCGGCCCATGCTGACAAGATCAGCATGAAGGTGGCAAGCAGCAGCGCGGACGAAACCTATGGCTGGCTTGGGGCATTCCCCTCGATGCGCGAATGGATTGGCCCGCGCCATATCCAGAACCTTGCCGCGCAGGGCTTCACTATCAAGAACCGCAAGTTCGAAGCAACGCTTGGCGTTCCGCGCGACTCGATCTCGGACGACAAGCTTGGCCTGTTCAAACCGATGTTTGCCGAGATGGGCCAAGGCGCGCGGCGTCACCCGGAAGAGCTGGTCTTTGGCCTTCTCAAATCCGGCTTTGCGACCACCTGCTATGACGGCCAGAACTTCTTTGACACCGATCACCCTGTCACCGACGCGGGCGGTGCTGTCACCACAGTCAGCAACATGCAGGCGGGCAGTTCGCCCGCTTGGTTCCTGCTGGATACCTCGCGCGCGGTGCGCCCGATCATCTGGCAGGAACGCGAAGGCTACGAGTTCCAGCAGGTCAACGCCTCGAATGATGAGCGTGTCTTTCTGACCGATGAATATCTCTATGGCATCCGGGCGCGTGTGAATGCGGGCTTTGGCCTTTGGCAACTGGCCTTCGGGTCTGCCGCGACCTTGGACGCCACCAACTACGCCGCCGCCCGCGCCGCCATGATGAACTTCAAATCGAATGACGGGCGCATTCTTGGCGTCACCCCGACGGTGCTGGTGGTTCCGCCTGCCTTGGAAGACGCGGCCCTGCATCTTCTGAACACCGAAACCAAGGACGGCGGCGGTTCGAACCCGTGGAAGGGCACGGCCAGCCTTATCGTCACGCCCTATCTGAGCTGATCGCCATGGCTGACCTTTTGCTTGCAACCTGTGACCGCGCGCTTGCGCCGGGGGGCGGTGCGCCTGAATGGGTGCATCTCTTGCCCGAGGGTCACATGACGGGCCGTGACGGGCGGGTGTTCAACCTGTCCGATGCCGAGGCCGTTGTGGCCGAGTTTCAAGCCATGGGCATTGATTTGCCCATCGACTACGAACACCATAACGACAAGCCCGAAGCCAAGCTGTCCGGTCCTGTTCCGGCGGCGGGCTGGATCAAGGAATTGAAGGCGGCGGAAGGCGGGCTTTGGGGCCGTGTCGAATGGACCGAAACCGCTGCCGAGATGATCCGGCGCAAAGAATATCGCTTCCTCAGCCCGTCGCTGCTGGTCCACCCCAAGACGCGCCAAATCGTGCGCGTGAAGGGCGCGGGGCTTGTTCACAATCCCAACCTCTTCCTTACCGCCCTTGCAAGTTAGGAAACCGCCATGTTGCCGCCCGCCAAAACCACAGACCCGACCAAGCCCGAAACCGATCTTGCCACCGCCCTTGCCGAGCTGCTGGGCCTGCCCATCGAAACCCCACCGGCGCAACTGCTGGCAAAGCTTTTGGAGCGGATGCAATCGGCACCCGATCCGGCTAAATACATGCCTGTCGCAGCGGTGCAGGAAATGCTGTCCGACCGGCGCGCAGAACGCAAAACCGTGCATGAAGGGCGTTCCCAAGAGAAGGTGAATGCCGCCTTGCGGCAAGGCTACATCACCAACGGGATGCGCGATTGGGCGCTGGAACTGTGCGTGTCTGACGAAGCCGCGTTTGACACCTTCCTTGAAAAGTCGGGGCCGGTCTTCGCCCCCTTGTTCAAGGCCAGCCATCTGACCGGCGCGCCGCCCGCTACCAATGTCCGGCACGACTCGCCCTTGGAGGCGGAAGTCTGCGCGCAACTGGGCCTCAAGCCGGGGTCGCTGAAAGACTGAAGATCGTGTCGGGGTGTCAGCCGCCCCGGCATGTAGCGCGCGGCGGTGGTGTTCCGCGCGAAGAGGCCCCTTGCCGTTTTGCCCTGATGGACGGCAGGGGGCCTCGCCCCTTTTTGAACGGAGCCTGTCCCCCATGACTGCCCTTGCCCGCCCGATGCCCAAACCAACTGCCCAAGTCGCGCCCTTCTTTGAAGTCTTGGGGGCCGAACTGGCCATGGAGTTCCTGCTGACCTATGGCGGGGCTGAACTCTATATCTCCGATGACCCCAAGGGCCGGTCCAGCCATGAAAGCCTTCTGGGCTATGACAAGGCCAAGGCGCTTTCCTCAATCGCCCACCGGCTCCCAAGGCGCGTTCCACTGGCCAAACGCTGGCTGTCCCAGATGCTGGATTGGCAAGGCAACTCCACCGCCCAAATCGCCCGCATCCTGCGCGTCTCGGATGTGTCCGTGCGGCGCTGGCTGAAGGGGTAGAAACCTTGTCCATATTTGATCAGTACTGGTCAAAAGTGTCACGGATAGACCGCGAAATCCTTCATGCAAGGTGCCGTCGTCTACCTCTGTTCAAGGCTTTCACCGTCTTGGTTCATCACTTTGTCAAATGTGAAACTGGCTACGCCAATCTGACTCCGGGAGAAAAAGAGTTCTCGGACTGGCTTGTCAGGCTTCTAAATGGCAAGCCGCTTTTCCATGGGGGAACGCTTGGGTTAAAGGTTGGTGAAAAGCTGCTCACGCCGGCAGTTACTCTACGCAATCCACGGATGATGGGGCCGAATCCGTTGCGCGAAGAAAATGTGTTTTTCACACCTGTGCTATGGCTTGCAGAGCAATTTGCAGATCGGTGTCAGGGCACTGTTTATGAGGTGACACCAGACACGGCTGTAACCGTCGAACCGGCAGTACTTCGGGCAATTACTGTCCTGCTTGATGACCCACAGTTTTCCGCCGTTCGCCAGAGTGAAATCGCCATTCTTGTGAACTCGCTCTACAGCCAGAGTGCGACAATCAAGCGCCTATACTCGAAGGCAGCACAATGATGGGAAAAGAGAAAGACAGCCCTGATCGCCTTGTGTCGCTGATGAGGAGCAAACTGGCTGATCTGGACAGAGACTTGGCAAGCTTTCAAGCCACCGTTGAAGGCGATGTTAAAGCTGACATTAAAGCCGGTCACAGGCGTGCCCATCGTCGCGGTATCCCTGCCAAGATTGACGCCGACCCAGACCTGCGCGCCTTTATCATCGCCCGCTTGGACACCCACACCTTCACCGCAATCTGCGCCGAAGCCGCCGCCCACTTCCCGCAAAACCGCCGGACAAGCATGTCCGCCCTGTCGCGCTGGTGGCAGCGCGAAGGCCAGTTTCTGCCCCCGCAACCGCAGAATATCACCTGATCCTATCTGATCCCGAAACTTCCGCCCTCAGACTGGCTCTTCCGGCTTAAAAGGTATCATACCGAGATAATTGGTTACACAGCACCGGCGCTCCCGAAGCCCGCTCAGGCAAAGGCGGTTACGGTCAGACAGGCGACGACCACCGAGGTCAGCATCACCCGCAGCCGCATCCACCAGCGCGGCGCAAGCCCCTGCGCCTGAAACTGCCAGTCCAGCCCCAAAATCAGCGCCGAACGCGGGATATGCGCCATGCTACACCGCATCGCGCAGCACGCGCGGCACCTTGAACTCGATATGTTCCTGCGCGGTTTCTACCAGTTCCACCGTGGTCTGATACCGCGCCCGAAACGCGTCGATCACCTCGTTCACCAGCACTTCGGGCGCCGAGGCCCCCGCCGTCACGCCCACCGACCGTATCCCCTCCAGCGCGCGCCAGTCGATATTCACCGCCCGCTGCACCAGTTGGGCATAGGCGCAGCCTGCCGATTGCCCCACCTCGACCAGCCTGCGCGAGTTCGATGAATTCGGCGCACCGATCACCAGCAGCGCGTCGATCTTGCCCGCAATCGCCTTCACCGCCGCTTGGCGGTTGGTGGTAGCATAGCAGATGTCTTCCTTGTGCGGCCCGACAATCGCCGGAAACCGTGCCTGCAAGGCGGCCACGATGCCCGCCGTGTCATCCACCGACAGCGTGGTCTGGGTGATATAGGCCAGCTTGCCCGCATCGCGCACCACCAGCCCCGCCACATCCTCGGCAGTTTCCACCAGCAAGACCTCGCCCTCGGGCAGTTGCCCCATCGTGCCGACGGTTTCGGGATGGCCCGCGTGGCCGATCATCACCATCTGCAATCCGGCCTCGGAATGGCGCTGCGCCTCGTTATGCACCTTGGTCACCAGCGGGCAGGTCGCATCCACCGCAATCATCGCCCGCGCCGCCGCCGCCTCTGGCACCGATTTCGGCACGCCATGCGCCGAGAAAATCACCGGCCTGTCGGTCGGACAATCATCCAGTTCCTCGACAAACACCGCCCCCTTGGCGCGCAGGGCATCGACGACGAATTTGTTATGCACAATCTCGTGGCGCACATAGACTGGCGCGCCCCATTTCTCGATCGCCAGCTCCACGATCTTGATCGCGCGATCCACGCCCGCGCAAAACCCGCGTGGCGCGGCCAGATACAATGTCAGGGGCGGAAGTGTCATGCGCGGCCTCATTTCTTTGCCCCAGAGGTAAATCCCGAAGGCCCGTATTTCCAGCCCCGAACCGCTCCCCCGATCCTCTTCGTGAAAATATCCCCGCCGGAGGCCCCGGCATCCCCCCGCGCACCGCCTCAGAACAGCGAAACAACCCCCGCCAGCACCACATAGCGCAGCGTCTTGGAAAACCCGACCAGCGCCCCGAACAGCCAAAGGTTCGTTCGCAGCACGCCCGCCATTGCCACCACCAGATCACCCCCCGGCGCCCATGCCAGCAACAGCGACCACACCCCCCAGCGCGCGAACCAGCGTTCGGCCTTGGCACGTTGCCCGTCCTTCAGGGCAAAGCGCCCCTCGGCCAGCCCGCCGATCCCGCGTCCGATGCCATAGGTCAGAAAAGACCCCGCCGTATTGGCGATCGAAGCGATCAGCACCAAGGACCAAAGCGGCACCGTTCCCGTCGCCAGCAGGCCCAGAAACACCAGTTCCGAATTCATCGGCAAAGGCGTGGCGGCGGCAAAGGCCGAAACGGCCATCCCCGCCAACTCCCAAATCCCGCTCACGCGCTTGCCCTACATTTCATCCCGCATACCGGCCCACAGCTCTTCATAGGATGCCGCTTCTGCGCGCATGGCCTCGGCATTGTCAAACGCCGAGACCGGAACGATCAACACCTGATCGCGCAGATAGGGGACGAACATATGCGACGGGGTAGTGATGAAAACCCCGCAATATTCCGGCACGATGACCTGTGGCGCGACCAGATCGCTGCGGCTTTCCTCCAGATGATCCCCCCAGAAATCCAGCCGCACCTGCACCGGATGCGGAAAGCGCCGCCACGCCCGCAAATAGCGCGCGCCTGTCAGCACAACCGTCGCAATTCCGTATTGCACCGCCAGCAAGGCCACCAGCACAGCATAATACTGCAAGCTGCCCTCTGCCCCCGCCACGCGTTCCGGCAGCAGCGCCAGCACGGCACCCGCCCCCGCCAGCCACAGCAGCATCACGGCCTTGCGCCAGCCCCGCATCTCGCGCGGCAGGGCTTCCCATGCCAAAGCGTCGCGCCAGTCCAGCACATACCCCGCGCTCCGCATCGGCGCGTCATGCGAAAGGGCCGGGGCCTCCCCAAGCCCCGGCCCTTTGCCGTTATTCCCGTCGTTCTGGTTGGACATTACGGTGCGTCGACCGCAACCTCTTCCTGATCCATCGGGCGCGGATCGCGCGGCGGACGGCCGATCACGGTCCGCAACTCGTCCAGTTCGATGAAGTTGTCGGCCTGACGGCGCAATTCATCCGCGATCATCGGCGGCTGGCTGCGGATGGTGGACACCACCGACACCCGAACCCCCTGACGCTGAAGGCTTTCCACCAGCGGGCGGAAATCACCATCGCCCGAGAACAGCACGATATGATCCACACGCGGCGCCAGCTCCATCGCATCGACGGTCAGTTCGATGTCCATGTTGCCCTTGACCTTCCGGCGGCCTTGGCTGTCGGTATATTCCTTGGCCGGTTTGGTCACCATCGTGAAGCCGTTGTAGTGCAGCCAGTCAACAAGCGGACGGATCGGAGAATATTCGTCATTCTCCAGCAGGGCCGTATAGTAGAAGGCGCGCAGCAATTTGCCACGACGCATGAATTCCTGCCGCAGAAGCTTGTAGTCGATGTCAAAGCCCAAAGCCTTCGCAGCGGCGTAAAGGTTCGACCCGTCAATGAACAGCGCAAGCCGTTCGTCCTTGTAAAACATTGTCTTCCCCTCGAAAAAATTGTTCCCCAATCGAACTTCCGTGAGCGTTCCACATAATGTAGGGAAAGCGACGGGCAACGCGTCTGAATATCAGTCCGCGCAAACTGGCGACAAGCAGCACCTATACGGAAGAGCATCTTTGACCCCTACGGATGAAACGCAAGCTCTGGTTGCATTCGGTGGCAATCTGCCTTGCGGCGATTCGCTCCTGCAATCCACGATTCTGGCAGCAATGCAGGGGTTTTCCGACTTCGGTCTGACCCTTAGCCGCAGAAGTCGCCTGTTCCGCACCCCGTGCTTTCCGACAGGTGCAGGGCCGGACTATATCAACGCAGCGGCTGTTTTGACGTTACGTCACATTCAAGAGCCGGAATACGTTCTGGCGATTCTGCATAAAATCGAGGCACGTTTCGGGCGTCAGCGTGATCTGCGCTGGGGCGGGCGCACGCTGGATATCGACCTTTTGGCAGTGGGTGATTCGGTGCTGCCGGATCTGGCCACCTTCAAGCTCTGGCACGATCTGCCCGCCGACCAGCAGCGCCTGCAAACACCCGACCGGCTGATCCTGCCGCACCCGCGCCTGCAGGATCGCGCCTTTGTTCTGGTGCCTTTGGCCGATGTTGCCCCCGATTGGGTGCATCCGGTGCTGGGCAAAACTGTGGCGCAGATGCTGGACGCGCTGCCTGCCGCCGACCGGGCCGAGGTCGTTGCCCTGCCTGCGTCAGATTAAGCCCTTGTCAAGCCAAAGCATCGCGCCTAAATAGGCCGTTCCATGCCCCCCTGCACCGATTGGAGTCGCTCATGGCCCGCGTGACGGTTGAAGATTGCGTTGACAAAGTCCCGAACCGGTTCGAACTGGTGATGCTTGCCGCCCATCGTGCGCGCGAAATTCAATCCGGTGCCGCTCCGACGGTGGACCGCGACAACGACAAGAACCCGGTCGTCGCCCTGCGCGAGATCGCGGACGAGACCCAGCTTGCCTCCTCGCTGCGCGAGCGGATGATCGAATCGCATCAGACCCAGATCGAAGTCGATGAACCCGAAGAAGACCAGATGGCGCTTTTGATGTCGGGCGAGATTGACCGCCCGATGCAGGACGATATGTCCGAAGAAAAGCTGCTGCGCGCGCTTATGGAAGCGCAGGGCGAAATCTAAGACGGGTTAGGCCCGAAGGACGGGGCGGCTATGATCGACGTAGAAGATCTGATCGCCCTTGTCCGCAATTATAACCCGCGTTCCAATGCTGACCTGATCCGGCGGGCCTATGCCTATGGCATGCTGATGCATGAGGGTCAGTTCCGCAAATCCGGCGAGCCGTATTTTACCCATCCGGTCGCCGTCGCCGCGATTCTGACCGAACAGCAGCTTGACGATGCCACCATCGTTACCGCCCTTTTGCATGACACCATCGAAGACACCAAATCCACCTATGCCGAGGTGTCGCGCCTGTTTGGCGAAGAGGTGGCTGAACTGGTGGATGGTGTCACCAAGCTGACCAACCTTCAGCTTTCCTCGACCGAATCCCAGCAGGCCGAAAACTTCCGCAAACTGTTCATGGCGATGTCCAAGGATTTGCGGGTGATTCTGGTGAAACTGGCCGACCGTCTGCACAACATGCGGACGATCAAGTCGATGAAGCCGGAAAAGCAGGCGCAAAAGGCCCGCGAGACCATGGAAATCTTTGCGCCGCTTGCCGGTCGCATGGGTATGCAATGGATGCGCGAGGAACTGGAAGACCTGTCCTTCCGCGTGCTGAACCCCGATGCCCGCAACTCGATCATCCGCCGCTTTCTGACCTTGCAGCGCGAGGCCGGCGATGTGGTCCACAAGATCACCGCCGACATCCGCTCGGAACTGGAAAAGGTGCAGATCGAGGCCGATGTTTATGGCCGCGCGAAAAAGCCCTATTCGATCTGGCGCAAGATGCAGGAAAAAGATCTTGCGTTTTCAAGCCTGTCCGACATCTACGGCTTTCGGGTGATCTGTGGGTCGGTGGCCGATTGCTACCGGATTCTGGGCGTGATCCACCAGAAATGGCGGGCGGTGCCGGGGCGGTTCAAGGATTACCTCAGCCAGCCGAAATCGAACGGCTACCGGTCTATCCACACCACGGTGTCGGGCCGCGACGGCAAACGGGTCGAGGTGCAGATCCGCACCCGCGAAATGCACGAGGTGGCCGAGGCTGGTGTTGCCGCCCATTGGTCCTACCGCGAAGGTGTCCGCGCCAAGAACCCCTTCGCGGTTGATCCCGCCAAGTGGATCGCCGGTCTGACCGAACGTCTGGACGAAGGCGATCACGACGAGTTTCTCGAAAATGTTAAACTTGAGATGTATTCCGATCAGGTGTTCTGCTTCACGCCCAAAGGGGATGTGATCCAGCTTCCACGCGGAGCGACGCCTTTGGATTATGCCTATGCCATCCATACCCGTATCGGGAACTCTTGCGTCTCGGCCAAGATCGACGGCATCCGCGTGCCGTTGTGGACCCGTCTGAAAAACGGCCAGTCGGTCGAGATCATCACCGCCGAAGGCCAGCGCCCGCAGGCGTCGTGGATTGATATTGTCACCACAGGCCGCGCCAAGGCGGCGATCCGGCGGTCCTTGCGCGAAGAAGACCGCAGCCGTTTCGTGCGCCTGGGGCAGGAACTGGCCCGCGCGGCCTTTGAACACGTTGGCAAAAAGGCCACCGACAAGGCGCTGCGGACGGCGGCCAAGATGCTGGGCATGCCGGACGAAACCGAATTGCTGGCAGCCCTTGGCGCTGCCGAACTGACCGCCCGCAAGGTGGTGGTGACGCTTTATCCCGAGCTGACCCTCTCCGAGGCCAGCGAGGTTGACAGCGCCCGCCCCGTGATCGGCCTGACCTCGGACCAGATCTTCCGCCGCGCCCCCTGCTGTCAGCCGGTGCCGGGGGAACGCATCGTCGGCATCACCTATCGCGGGCAGGGCGTGGTGATCCACGCCATCGATTGCCCCGCGCTTGAGGAATTCGAGGATCAACTGAACCGCTGGGTCGATCTGCACTGGCACACCGGCCGTCACGCGGCGGTGAACACCGTCAGCCTTGAGGTGACAATCGCCAATGACGCCGGTGTTCTGGGCCGCATCTGTACCCTGATCGGCGAGCAGAAGGCGAATATCTCGGACTTGAAGTTCACCGAAAGAAAGCCGGATTTCTTTCGTCTTATCATCGACGTGGACTTGCGCGACGTCGAACATCTGCACATGGTGATGACTGCGCTTGAGGCCGAAACCGATGTGGCCCAGGTCTCGCGGCACCGCGACTTGGCGCGCAAGCCATAACGACAGGCCCTAACGACTGAAAGGACGGGGACCACCGTGGTCTTCAAACGCAAAAAACCGCTGGGATGGCTCGCCTGGATGCGCGAGATGGTCTACCCGCGCGGTGGGTTCAAACGGGCCACGCGTTACGTCATCCACCGGATGAGCCGTCTTCCCGACGAACCCCACCGCATCGCCCGCGGCATCTTTGCCGGATCGCTGATCGGTTTCCTGCCGCTGCCCGGCCTGCAGTTTGTGGCCGCATGGGCCGCTGCCCGTCTGATGCGCGGCAATGTGCTGGCCGCCTTGCTTGGCACCTTCAACACCAACCCGCTGACCACGCCCTTCTTTGCCGTCTTTGCCATGACCTTGGGCCATTGGCTGCTGGGGGTCGAGGCCCCCTTGTCTGCCGAAGGCATTGGCCGCGCCTTTGCCCATGCGGGGCAGGATCTGTGGCGCAACGTCGCCGCGATCTTCACGGACGAGCGGATGCAATGGGGCGGTCTGGTCCAGTTCTGGCACGACATCTATGTGCCGTATTTTATCGGTGCGCTGCTGCCCGGTATCGTGCTGTCGCTGATCGGCTATTACATCACCATCCCGATCGTTCAGGCCTATCAGAAGGCCCGTCACGCCAAGGCCGATGACCGCCGCGAACGCCGCCGCAAGCTGAAACAGCACTTGGCCGAGGCCGCCGCGCGCCTGAAGCACAAGACCGAACATGACGACAAACCCGACGCCAGCTAAACCACCGCAACCAAGGGGCCGCAGATGACCACAGTTGGAAAACTTCGCCTTGGCGTGAACATCGATCACGTTGCCACCGTCCGCAATGCACGCGGATCGGCTTGGCCTGATCCGTTGCGCGCCGCCCTTCTGGCCGAGGCTGCGGGTGCCGATGGCATCACCGCCCATCTGCGCGAAGACCGCCGCCACATCCGCGATACGGATATGGAGGCGCTGGCCGCAGGCATCGGCATCCCGCTGAATTTCGAATGTGCCGCCACCGATGAAATGGCCGCGATCATCCTGCGCCTGAAACCCCATGCGGTCTGCCTTGTGCCGGAAAAGCGCGAGGAACGCACCACCGAAGGCGGGCTTGACGTGGCCTCTGATATCGACCGGTTGACGGCCTATATCACGCCGCTGCGCACGGCTGGTTGCCGCGTGTCGATGTTCATCGGCCATGCGCCGACGCAGATCGCCGCCTCCGCCCGCATTGGCGCGGCGGTGGTCGAACTGCACACCGGCCATTATTCCGACCTGCACGCCGAAGGCCGTCTGGACGAGGCAAATGCCGAACTGGACGCGCTTCGCAAAGCTGCCACCTATGCCCATTCCCTTGGGCTTGAGGTTCACGCAGGCCACGGGCTGACCTATGATAACGTCGCCCCCGTCGCCGCGATTCCCGAGATTGTCGAACTCAACATCGGTCATTTCCTGATCGGCGAGGCCATCTATATGGGGCTGGAAGACGCCATCCTTGAAATGCGCCGCCGCATGGATGAGGCGCGGGGCCTGCTCTGAATGATTCTGGGCATCGGCACCGATCTTGCCAATATCGACCGGATCGAGGCTACGCTTGCCCGCTTTGGTGACCGCTTTCGCCATCGCGTCTTTACCGAACGCGAACAGCGCAAGGCCGAAAGCCGCCCGCGCGCCGTGGCGGCCACCTATGCCAAACGCTGGGCCGCGAAAGAAGCCTGTTCCAAGGCGCTTGGCACCGGCCTTCGCATGGGCATTTCGTGGAAGGATATGGCGGTTTCCAACCTGCACTCTGGTCAGCCCGTCATGCACCTGACCGGATGGGCCGCCGAACGGCTGGCACAGATGACACCGCCGGGCCACGAGGCGCTTGTTCACGTCACTTTGACCGATGATCACCCTTGGGCGCAGGCCTTTGTGGTGATCGAGGCCCGCCCGATCCTGCCCGCAACTTGACTCGCGGCCCGCCCGCGCGCATGTAGCGCGGCAACTCAGTGTTTTGCGCGCATAGCGCCCATCCAAGGAATTCCGGCTCATGGCCAGCAAGGTAAAAAGCGAAGGCGGCTTCGTCGAGACGATCAAAACGCTGGTCTACGCGCTTTTGATCGCAGGCGTTTTCCGCACGATCTTCTTTCAGCCGTTCTGGATTCCGTCGGAGTCGATGAAAGACACTCTGCTGATCGGTGACTTCGTTTTCGTCAACAAGATGGCTTACGGCTATTCCAAATACTCCTGCCCCTTCGCGCTTTGCCCGATCTCGGGGCGCCTGTTCGGCTCTGAACCTGAACGCGGCGATGTGGTGGTGTTCCGTCATCCGGTGAACGGGTCGGATTTTGTCAAACGTCTGATCGGTCTGCCCGGTGATACGATCCAGATGAAAGACGGGCTGCTTTACATCAACGGGGCTGTTGCACCGCAAACCCCCGATGGCTTCTTCGAAGAAGTGATGGAGCCGCAAGGCCCGATGGGCAACCGCCCGCGCTGCGAAAACGAAGTCGTCGGTGACGGGGCGATCTGCCAGAAATCGCGCGCTATCGAAACGCTGCCCAATGGTGTGTCGCATGCCGTGCTGAACATCGAAACCGACGGCTACGCCGACAACACCGATGTCTTCACCGTGCCGGAAGGCCAGTATTTCTTTATGGGCGACAACCGCGACAACAGCCAAGACAGCCGCTATAGCCAGAACTCGGGCGGTGTGGGCTTTGTGCCAGCCGAATATCTGATCGGGCGCGCGGACAGGATCATGTTCTCGTCGGCGGGGAAATCGATGCTCTATTTCTGGACGTGGCGGTCTGACCGCTTCTTCAGGGCGGTGGAGTGAGGCTGTCTGCGGATCTCAAGGCCTTCGAAGGCCGCATCGGGCATAAATTCAGCCGGCCGGAGCTGTTGCTGCGCGCGGTGACTCATGCCTCGATCTCGTCTCCGGGGCGCGAGGATAACCAGCGGCTTGAATTTCTGGGCGACCGTGTGCTGGGTCTGGTGATGGCCGAGGCGCTCCTGACCGCCGATGGCGCGGCCTCGGAAGGTCAGCTTGCCCCCCGCTTCAACGCGCTGGTCCGCAAAGAAGCCTGCGCCGAAGTCGCGCGCGAGGTGGGCTTGGGCGAGGTGATGAAGCTGGGCCGTTCGGAAATGCTGTCCGGTGGTCGCCGCAAAGAGGCGCTCTTGGGGGACGCGATGGAGGCGCTGATCGCCGCCGTCTACACCGATGGCGGGTTCGAGGCCGCGCGCAGCCTGATCCTGCGCTTCTGGGGCAGCCGCATCAACGCGGTGGAACAAGACGCCCGCGATCCGAAAACATCCTTGCAGGAATGGGCGCAGGCACGTGGCATGCCGCCCCCCACCTATACCGAAGCGGGCCGCGAAGGCCCCGACCACCAGCCGATCTTTACCGTGATGGTGCGGCTGGCCAATGACGAGGGCGAAACCGCCCGCGCCGGATCAAAACGTGTGGCCGAACAACAGGCCGCCAAGGCGCTTCTGGCGCGGATGGAGAAAACCCATGACTGACACAGTCGCAACCCGCGCCGGATTTGTCGCCCTGATCGGCGAGCCGAACGCCGGCAAATCCACCCTGCTGAACCGCATGGTCGGGGCCAAAGTCTCGATCGTGACCCACAAGGTGCAAACCACCCGCGCCCGTATCCGTGGCGTGGCGATGGAAGGCCAGTCGCAGATCGTGTTCGTCGACACTCCCGGCCTGTTCCGCCCGCGCCGCCGCCTTGACCGCGCGATGGTCAAGGCCGCATGGGGCGGGGCGGCGGATGCCGATATCATCGTGCTGCTGATCGAGGCGCATCGCGGGTTGACCGGCGGTGTCGAGGCGATCATCGACCGCATGAAAGACCAGATTCCGCAGGGCCAGCAGGTGGCGCTGGCGATCAACAAGATCGACCGCGTAAAGGCCGAAGTCCTGCTCGATCTGGCCGAAAAGATGAACGCGGCGTTTCCCTTTGCCAAGACCTTCATGATCTCGGCCGAAAAAGGCTATGGCGTGAAGGACTTGCGCGAATGGCTGGCGGGCGAGATCCCGGAAGGCCCGTGGTTCTACCCCGAAGACCAGATCGCCGATCTGCCGATGCGGATGATCGCCGCCGAAATGACCCGCGAAAAGCTGACCCTGCGCCTGCACGAGGAACTGCCCTACCAGCTGACGGTCGAGACCGAAAAATGGGAGGACAAGCCCGACGGATCGACCCGCATCGACCAGATCATCTATGTCGCCCGCGATGGCCACAAGGGCATCGTGCTGGGCAACAAGGGCGAGACGATCAAATCCATCGGTCAGGCCGCGCGGGCGGATATCTCGGAATTCCTTGACCGCACCGTGCATCTGTTCCTTCAGGTGAAGGTGCGCCCGAACTGGCTGGACGAGCCGGAACGCTATTCCGAGATGGGCCTTGAGTTCAAAGACGGCGACGCGTGAGGCCGGAAAAATTTTCGTCGAAAATTTTTCGGTGCACGGTTTCATGGCGCGCGCAGGTTGCGCTGTCGGAGCCTCCGGCGGGAGTATTTTGGCCAAGGTGAAAGCATGAGCGCGCGTCTTGCCAGCGGGGTTTGGGTGTCCGCCTACCTGACGCGGCTGCGGTTGGCGGATATTGCGGTCTATGTCGCGGCCAAGGGCGATGCCACGGCGGGGGCGGTGATTGTGAAATCGGCCACGCTGGATGGCCGCGCGCGGGCGTTTCAGCGCAGTTTTGATCTGGCGGCGGATGCCCGTGTCTGGGTCGTTCTGGCCGAGGGCGCCGAGGCGGATGTGGATGCGCTCTTGGCGCGGGCTCGGGCGCGCGATCCTGATCTGTGGATCATCGAGGTCGAGGACCGGCAGGGCCGCACCCTGTTGGACGAACCGGGTCTAAGCGGCGATTAGGCGGCGGTGGATGCTGGCGATCCAGACCAGCACCAAGCCAAGCGTCCAGAACAGGGCCACCAGCACGGTGATATTCAGGGCAAGGCGCGGTAGCCCCAGTGTCGCGGCATCCAGAAACGGGTAGGGCCAGAACCCTGTCACCGCCCCACGGATCAGCGCATATCCGGCATAGGCCAGCGGCCAGATCAGCCATTTCGGCACATCGCGCGGGCTGATCCGCATATCGGCGAAGGTCAGCCACCAGAACAGCACAGCCAGCGGCACGCCGCTGTGCAGCCCTTGGTCGGCCCACAACGCCAGCCCTTGCGGCGCCCAAAGATCGGCCAATATCAGGTGATAGATCAGCGCCACCACAAGGATCGACAGCACCAGTCCCGCCGCCTGCGATCCGCTGATCTTCCAGCCCTTTGCCACCGCCAGCATCGCCGCCGCCACGCCCAGATTGGTCAGGATGGTGAAAAACCCCGCCATCAGCCACAGCTTTTGCCCCGTGGCCAGCCCCATATCCAGCGTGTCGAATTGCGTCCGCAGCGCCCAAAGCGCGAGGAAACCGATGGCAAGGGCGGACAGGCGGCGTGCATACATCCGGCCAATCTGCCGCTGTCGCACGCCAAGGGCAAGCGCGCAATGCCGCTTGCCCTGCGCCGCCTTGGCACGGATAGTCAGGCGATGGAATGGCGGGACGAGGGCGCGCTTTTGACCATGCGTTTGCATGGCGAAAGTTCGGCGATCATCGAGGTGTTTACGGCGGCGCACGGGCGTCATGCCGGAGTTGTGCGGGGCGGGGCCTCGCGCAGGATGGCGGCTTTGCTGCAACCGGGCAGCCAGCTTGCCGTGACATGGCGGGCGCGGCTGGATGACCATCTGGGCAGCTATGTGGTGGAGCCTGTGCGGACGCGGGCGGGGGTCTTGTCGGACCGGCTTGCGCTGGCGGGGTTGAATGCGGTCTGTGCGATGCTGCATGTGGCCCTGCCCGAACGCGAGGCGCATCCGCTGCTGTGGCGCAACTCTGTCGCCTTGCTGGACCGCTTGGAGTCGGGCCAGCCTTGGGTGCCGGATTACCTGCGCTGGGAGCTTATGTTATTGGAAGAATTGGGCTTTGGCCTTGATCTGACCTCCTGCGCCGTGACCGGAAGCCGTGACGATCTGTGCTATGTCAGCCCCAAATCGGGCCGCGCCGTCAGCCGCGCGGGGGCGGGGGAATGGGCGGCGCGGCTGTTGCCCTTGCCGCAGGTGTTGATGGGGCAGGGCGCGGCCTTTGGGCAAGAGGCGGTGCAGGGCATGGCGCTGACCGGACATTTCCTGACCCGCTGTCTGGAGCCGGTTCTGAAGGATCGCGCCTTGCCCGAGGCGCGCGCGCGGCTGATGGATCTTCTGGCGCGCGGCTTGGGTGAAGGCGGGCGGGGCGAAGAATAGTCGCAGGGCGACGTGCAATGTCGGGGGCGGCACAGACGCTTTGGCTTGGGCGGGGCCAAGTGGCGGCATGGCTCTGGATGATACCCCCTTTGCGCTGAAACACGCGCGCACACCGAAGGTCGAGCATTTTGCCTTGCTTGCGGGGCTTGAGGCCGCTGTGCGCGGCATGTTGATCTCGGCCATGCCGCTTGCGGTTTACCGCGCTTTGGGCAGCGCCGAGGCGACGTCTCAGGCCTATTTCATCGCTGGAATCGTGGCGCTGTTGTGGGGGCTGATGGTGCCTTGGGCGACGCGGCATGTGCCACGGCGCTGGATGTATAGCATGGGCTGCGCGCTGTATCTGGCAGGGATGGGGCTGGCAATACTGGGTGCGCCGATGGCCGTTGCGCTGTCGGTGATGTGTTTGGCGATGGCGACAGCCACGACCTTTGTGTGCTTCAACGCCTATGTGCTGGACTATATCTCGCGCGCCGAGTTGGGGCGCAGCCAGTCAACGCAGATGGTCTATTCGGCGGGGTCTTGGGCGATCGGGCCGATGCTGGGGGTGTGGTTGCACAGCCTTTGGGCGCCTGCGCCGTTTCTGGTGGCAGGGGGATTTGCGCTTGCGCTGCTGGTGACGTTCTGGGTGCTGCGTTTGGGCAATGGCAAGCAGATCGCGCGGGCGAAGGGTCCGGCGATGAACCCGCTGGCCTATCTGGGGCGGTTCTTCCGGCAGCCAAGGCTGATCGCGGGCTGGCTGTTTGCGGTGATGCGCTCCTGCGGCTGGTGGGTTTATGTGGTCTACCTGCCGATCTTCTGCATCGAATCCGGTCTGGGCGACAAGGTGGGCGGCATATCGCTGTCGATCACCAACGCGCTGCTGTTTTCCTCGCCCTTCATGCTGCGCTATGTGCGGCGGGTGTCTGTGCGGATTTCGGTACGGCTGGGCTTTGGCCTCTGCGCCGGTTTCTTCACGCTGGCCTTCCTGCTGGCCCCGTTCCCTTGGGCCACGGTGCTGTCCACCGCCGCCGCTTCGGTCTTTCTGGTTTTCCTCGACGTGGTGGGCGGCCTGCCCTTCCTGATGGCCGTCAAACCGTCCGAGCGCACCGAGATGTCTGCCGTCTACTCCAGCTTCCGCGATGTTTCGGGTATCCTGACGCCCGGCGCGGCGTGGCTGGTGCTGCTGGTGGCCCCGCTGCCGGGGATATTCGCGGCAGCGGGCTTGGGGCTTTGGGCCGCCTTTGCCGTGGCGGGGCGTTTGCATCCCCGCCTTGGCACCTTGCGGCCCTCACGCGGCGGCGCTTAGTCGAGCAAGCGCCGCGCGATCACCTGCGCCTGAATTTCCGCCGCCCCTTCAAAGATGTTCAGGATGCGGGCATCGCACAAGATCCGGCTGATCTTGTATTCCAGCGCAAAGCCGTTGCCGCCGTGGATTTGCAGCGCGTTGTCCGCCGCCGCCCAAGCCACCCGCGCGCCCAGCAGTTTCGCCATGCCAGCCTCAAGATCGCAGCGCTTGTCGTGATCCTTCTGCCATGCGGAAAAATAGGTCAACTGCCGCGCGACCATGATCTCCACCGCCATCATCGCCAACTTGCCCGCCACGCGCGGAAACTCGATCAGCGCCTTGCCGAACTGCTTGCGGTCCTCGGCATATTGCATGCCGGTTTCCAGCGCCGATTGCGCCACACCGACTGCCCGCGCCGCCGTCTGGATGCGCGCGGATTCAAAGGTCTGCATCAACTGCTTGAAGCCTTGGCCCGGCACCCCGCCCAGCAGGTTCGCGGCATCTACCTTGAACCCGTCAAACGCCAGCTCGTATTCTTTCATGCCGCGATAGCCCAGAACCTCGATCTCGCCGCCGGTCATGCCCGGGGTCGGGAACGGCACCTCGTCGGTTCCCGGCATCTTTTCCGCCAGAAACATCGACAGCCCGCGATAATCGGTCGTCTCGGGATCGGTCCGCGCCAGCAACGTCATCACATGGGTGCGCGCGGCATGGGTGATCCACGTCTTGTTGCCGGTGATCTCCCAGCCATCCGCGCCCTGCACCGCCCGGGTCCGCAGCGACCCCAGATCCGACCCCGTATTCGGCTCGGTGAAAACGGCGGTCGGCAGGATTTCCCCCGAGGCCAGCTTGGGCAGCCAATGCGCCTTTTGCGCGTCGGTGCCACCGCACAGGATCAACTCGGCGGCAATCTCGGACCTTGTCCCCAAAGACCCAACGCCGATATAGCCGCGCGACAATTCTTCCGACACCACCACCATCGACGCCTTCGACAGCCCGAAACCGCCGAATTCCTCGGGAATGGTCAGCCCGAACACGCCCATTTCCGCCAGCGAGGTGATGATCTCCATCGGGATCAACTCGTCGCGCAGGTGCCAGCCGTGGGCATGCGGAATCACCTGCTCATCGGCAAAGCGGCGGAACTGGTCGCGGATCATCTCCAATTCATCATCCAGACCCGTCGCGCCAAAGGTCGCGCGCCCGGCATTGTCGCGCATCAGCGCCACCAGCCTTGCACGGGCGGCTGCGGTATTGCCGCTGGCCATCAGGCTTGCCGCTGCTGCGCCCAAATCCGCAGGCGCAAGCCCAAGGTCTTGCACCCGCGCAACCTCGCCCTGCGACATCGGAATACCGCCGACAATTTGATTCAAATATTCGCCATAGGTGATCTGAAGGATCAGCGCCTCCATCTCGGCAAACTTGCCCTCCGCCTGCAACCGCAGCGCCCAGGCCTGCATCTGGCGCAGCGCCTGTTCATAGGTGGCCAGCCACGACAGGCAATGCGCGGCGAACTGGTGTTCCTCAAGGGCGGCGGCACTGATCTTGCCGTTCACCGTCACCAAAGCCCGCAGCGCCTCGCGCGCACGCAAGAACAGCGCCTCGACTTCGGGCAGGGCAGCGCCTGTCAGGGTGGTAAGATCGGCCAGCAAGGGCGATTGCGGCAGCGGAGAACCATCATGGGCCATGGCGCGTTCCTTTGGATTCTGCAGTTGCGAAAGGGCTAACGCCTTTGCAGTTGCAGCGCAATATACTTTCGTCAAGGGTCTCGCCAAGGATTTAATATGTCGCAGAGAATTTTTTACTGCAGGACTGACCGACCCGAGCTATGCAGGACAAAACGAAGGCAAAGCGATGGATTGGGCAGCGGCAGGGTTAACAACGCAGGCGTTCATGCTTGCCGTCGCGGTCACGTTTTTCGCCGGATTCGTCAAAGGTGCCATCGGTTTCGCCATGCCGATGATCATGATTTCCACGTTTTCCTCGTTTCTGCCGCCCGAAACCGCACTGGCGGGGCTGATCCTGCCGACGCTGGTTTCGAACCTGAGCCAAGCCTTCCGCCAAGGCTGGCACCCCGCATGGCAAACCGCGAAAACCTATCGCCGGATGCTGGTTGCGACCGTGGTGTTCATCGTGATCTCGGCGCAATTCGTCCGCAGCATCCCGCAAGACCTGTTTCTGCTGATGTTGGGCCTGCCGATCACCGCTTTTGCCGCGCTGCAACTGGCCGGGCGCAAGCTGGCGCTGCATCTGGATCACCGTACGCGGGCGGAATGGGTGCTGGGCGCGATTGGCGGGTTTTATGGCGGCCTGTCGGGCGTCTGGGGTCCGCCGCTTTTGGTCTATCTGCTGTCGATCGGCGCGGACAAGCTGGAAACCGTGCGGGTGCAGGGGGTGGTGTTCCTGATCGGCGCAACGGTGCTGTTGGGCGCGCATCTGCAATCGGGGGTGCTGCACGGGGCCACCACAGGGTTTTCCGCCGCCTTGATGGTGCCTGCGCTGCTGGGCCAAAGCTTGGGCTTTGCGGTGCAGGACCGGCTGGATCAGGCCAGATTCCGGCGCTGGACCCAAGCCTTGCTGGTGCTGACCGGACTGAACCTGATGCGCCGCGCGGTGGGGCTGTAAATACGGAAAAATCCGGCCTGCGGGGCCGGATTTCCTAATTTTCCGTTAACGGCACCCTCTAAGCTCCTGAAAACAAACAGGGTGAAGCGGTCCCAAGTTGGGACCGCAGCCTTAGCTGATCGCAGCGGCCTTCACATCGGCATCGATGAAGGGAACATATTGGCCAAAATTCTCGGCAAACATCCCCACCAGCTTTTTCGCCTGCGCATCATAGGCCGCCTGATCCGCCCAAGTCGCGCGCGGGTTCAGAAGGGTGCTGTCCACCCCCGAAACCGCAACCGGAACATCAAAGCCAAAGTTCGGATCGCGCCGGAACTCGACCCCCGCCAGCGAGCCATCCAGCGCCGCCGTCAGCAGCGCGCGGGTGGCCCGGATCGGCATCCGCTTGCCCGTGCCGAACGCCCCGCCCGTCCAGCCGGTATTCACCAGCCAGCAAGACGCGCCATGCTTGGCAATCTTGGCCTGCAACAGCTTGCCGTAAACCTCGGGACGACGCGGCATGAAGGGCGCACCAAAGCAGGTCGAGAACGTCGGCGTCGGTTCCGTCACGCCCCGCTCGGTCCCCGGTGTTTTCGAGGTGAAGCCGGACAGGAAGTGGTACATCGCCTGCGCCGGCGAAAGCCGCGCGATGGGCGGCAGCACCCCATAGGCATCGCAGGTCAGCATGATCACATGCTTGGGATGCCCGCCAAGCCCCGTGTCCGACGCATTCGAGATATACTCCAGCGGATAGGCGCAGCGCATGTTCTGCGTCAGGCTGGCGTCCTCGAAATCAAGCTCCAGCGTTTCCTCGTCATAGACCATGTTTTCCACCACGGTGCCGAATTTCGACGTGGTGGCATAAATCTCCGGCTCCGCCTCGGCCGACAGGTTGATCGTCTTGGCATAGCAGCCGCCTTCAAAGTTGAAGGTGCCGCGATCCGACCAGCCGTGTTCATCGTCACCGATCAGGGTGCGCGACGGGTCTGCCGAAAGCGTGGTCTTGCCCGTGCCGGAAAGGCCGAAGAAGATCGCCGTGTCAACCGGATTGCCGATGGCATGGTTGGCCGAGCAGTGCATCGGCATCACGCCTTTTTCCGGCAGCAGGTAGTTCAGCAGCGTGAACACCGCTTTCTTGTTCTCGCCCGCGTAGGCGGTGTTGCCGATCAGGATCAGCTTCTTGTCAAAGTTCAGCGCGATCACCGTCGTCGTCCGGCAGCCATGCCTTGCGGGATCGGCCTTGAAGGTCGGGCAGTTGATGATCGTCCATTCCGGCGTAAAGCTGTCCAGCTCGGCCCGCTCGGGGCGGCGCAGCAGGTGACGGATGAACAGGCCATGCCATGCCAGCTCTGTCACCACGCGCACATCCAGACGGTGAACCGGATCGGCCCCTCCGAACAGATCCTGCACGAAATAATCCTTGCCCTGCATATGCGCCAGCATATCGGCATGCAGCAGATCAAACGCTTCGGGCGCCATCGGCGCATTGTTTTCCCACCAGATCGTGTTTTCCACCGACGCAGTGCGGACCACAAATTTATCTTTCGGCGACCGGCCGGTGAATTGCCCGGTCGAACACAGGAATGCACCACCTTTGCCTAGGCGGCCTTCGCCACGCGCGACTGCAGCCTCCACCAAAGCAGGCTCGAGATAGTTGTAATAGACGTTGCCCAGACCGCTAATGCCCTGATCTTCCAAACGCTGCGATGGGTTCACACGTCCATTTGTCATCCTGCAAGCTCCCGTTGCCGCCAAGTCAGGCGGTCCAGTTTCCAACCGAGAACGCCCGGGCCACGGGGCGTTTTCCGACAATCCGAAGGGTTCGGATGTCATGGGTCGCCTATAACATGCGGATTTTCTTCGGAATAGGACGGTTTGGCACAGTTAGCGCAACCATTTGCAAGTTAGCGCAACCAAATTGGCGCATATCGGAAACTGCGGCAAATTAGTCATTCCTTTGGATATTTCTGGTCTGATCAGGGGGGCGAGTCGGGTGATTCGCACATTGAGGTTGATTCCTTGGCCTGGAAAACGGATCATGTGGCAAAAATCAGGCAAGCCGAGCAGAATAGGGAAGCCCAATATGGCAAGGATCGCCCTTGTGGACGACGACAGGAATATCCTGACGTCTGTTTCGATGACTCTTGAGGCGGAAGGTTTCGAAGTCGAAACTTTTAACGATGGGCAGTCCGCTTTGGATGCCTTTAACCGGCGCATGCCCGACATGGCGGTTCTTGACATCAAGATGCCGCGGATGGACGGGATGGATCTGTTGCAGCGCCTGCGGCAGAAAACCACGATGCCGGTTATCTTCCTCACCTCGAAAGACGACGAGATTGACGAAGTGCTGGGCCTGCGGATGGGCGCGGACGACTATGTGAAAAAGCCGTTCTCGCAACGGCTGCTTGTCGAACGTATCCGCGCGCTGTTGCGCCGCAACGATGCGATTGCCACCGGCGAAGTGGCCGTGACCGAAGAAACCAAGATCATGGAACGGGGGCATCTGCGGATGGACCCGTTGCGCCATTCGGTGTCGTGGAAGGGGCAGGACGTATCGCTGACCGTCACCGAATTCATGCTGCTGCAGGCGTTGGCACAACGGCCCGGTTTCGTGAAAAGCCGCGATCAACTGATGGACGTGGCCTATGACGATCAGGTCTACGTCGACGACCGCACCATCGACAGCCACATCAAACGGCTTCGCAAAAAGATGCGCTCTGTCGATGAAGAGTTCTCGGCGATCGAAACGCTCTACGGCATCGGTTATCGTTACAACGAAGAATGACAGCACTTCCGAACATGGGGCAAAAAGGTTCGCGAAAGGCGAAGTCGGGTGAATTGCTTCTGGGCGAGGACTGGGTCTCGCCCGAGGCGATTGCCGATCCCGACTTGCGCGCCGGGCGCGGGCGGCGGGGGATTGTCGCGCTGAACCGCTCGCCCTTGGCCCGCAAGATCATCATTTTCAACCTGATGGCTCTGGTGGTTCTCGTGGCTGGCGTTCTGTTCATGAACCCTTTCCGCGACAGCCTTGTGCAGCACCGCGAGCAGGGTCTGGTGTCCGAGGCAAAGCTGATCGCCAATGTGGTCGAGGCGGGGCAAGCCGCGACCCTGCCGCGCAGTCTAGGGAATGTTGCCATCGGGCCGGGGCTTGAGGTGTTCCTGTTCGACAGTGCCGGCGCAATAGTGGCGCAAGGCGTGGGGGCGGCGCGCAGCGACGGCGCGGATCTGGACCGCCGGTCCACGATAATCACCAATTTTCTGAACAGCATCTGGGACACGGTTTCGGGCGTGCTGACGACAGAAGGTCCGGCCGCCGTTGTGATCACGGGCGAAACTTTGGCGCGCGATCTGTTTTCTCAGGCTTTGGGTGGTGAAACGGCGGTGAATACAGGACGCGGACCGGATGGCGGCGCGCTATTCTCGGTCGCAACTCCGGTGCGGCGCGACGGTGCGGTGATCGGTGTCGTCGCGCTGACCTCGGCCGAGGGTGAGATCGACCAGCTTGTGCGGAATGAGCGCGAGCAGGTTTTGCAGATGTTCGTGATCGCACTTCTGGTATCGATCGGCCTGTCGCTTGTGCTGGCCTCGACCATTGCGAACCCGCTGTCCGATCTGGCGGCGGCGGCGGAACTGGGACGTGACCGTGATGCGCGCAAAATGTCTCCGGGGCGGGTGCGTATCCCCGATCTGGCGGCCCGACCGGATGAAATCGGCCGGCTTTCCGTGGCGATGCGGGGCATGGTGACCGCGCTTTACGACCGGATCGATGCCAACGAACAATTTGCCGCCGATGTCAGCCACGAGATCAAGAACCCGCTGGCATCGCTGCGTTCGGCTGTGGGGTCGTTGCGGTTCGTGAAGAAGGAAGAGCAGCGCGAAAAACTGCTGGATGTCATCGAACATGACGTGCGGCGGCTGGACCGTCTTGTCAGCGATATTTCCAACGCCTCGCGGCTGGATAGCGAGTTGGTCAAGGAAGAGGAAGAAGAATTCAACCTGATCAAAACCTTGTCCAACCTGACCGAATATCTGGGTCAGCAGGCGGGGCAAAAAGGTGTGGAATTCATCACCGATTTTCCGTCCGAGCAGATCATGGTGCATGGGCTTGAGGCGCGTCTGGCGCAAGTGTTCGTCAACCTGATCACCAATGCGGTATCGTTCTGCGAAGATGGCGATGCGGTGCGGGTCTGGGCGCGGCGGCGGGATAACCGCGTGCTGATTGTCGTTGAAGACACCGGTCCGGGCATTCCCGAACAGGCGCTGACCAAGGTGTTCAAACGGTTCTATTCAGAGCGACCCCAGACTGATTTCGGCAATCATTCGGGTCTTGGGCTGGCAATCTCGAAGCAGATCGTCGAGGCGCATGGCGGCGTGATCTGGGCAGAGAACATTCGTCCGACCAATGCCGACCCCACCTCGGAGCTGCTTGGCGCGCGCTTTGTTGTGGGCCTTCCGATTTGATGCCAGCACCCAAGGTAAACCTGCATGCCTCTTGCGTCGCGGTTGACGGGAAAGGGGTGCTGATCCTTGGCCCGTCCGGCGCGGGCAAATCTGGCCTTGCCTTGCGCCTGATGGCCTTTGGCGCGCAACTGGTGGCCGATGACCGCACAGAGATCACCGTGCAGGGCAGCAGCCTGATCGCCAGCGCCCCGGCAACGCTGTTCGGTCTGATCGAGGCGCGGGGTATTGGCATCCTTCGTAGTGAGGCCATAGCCTCGGTGCCGCTGGTTCTGGCTGTTGATCTGGGCCAACAGGAAACCGACCGGCTGCCGCCGCGTCGCAGCGTCACGATTTCGGGAATGGCGTTAGATCTTGTGCTTGGGTCGCAGCATGACCATTTTCCAGCCTCTATCCTGTGCTATCTGAAAGGCGGCAGGCAAGACGATGGAAGGGCATAGGGTGTCCGATCGCGCGGACTCAACGCAGGAACACCGGCTTGTGCTGGTAACGGGGCCATCGGGCGCCGGGCGTTCGACGGCAATCCATGCGCTGGAGGATCTGGGATTCGAGGTGATCGACAACCTGCCGCTTAGCCTTGTGCCGCGCTTGATCGATGGCCCGCCGCTGGGTCGTCCGATTGCCTTGGGCATGGATGTCCGCAACCGCGATTTCAGTGCGACCACCCTGATCGAGTTGATCGACACCCTGACCCGCGACCCCCGCCTTAGCCTTGACGTGTTGTATCTGGATTGCGATGCGTCCGAGTTGATCCGCCGCTATTCGCAAACCCGCCGCCGCCATCCGCTGGCCGCCGCCGAAACCCCCACCCAAGGGGTCGAGCGTGAGATTGATCTGCTGGCCCCGATTCGGGCGCGGGCCGACCATCTGATCGACACATCGGAAATGTCGCCGCATGATCTGAAGGCCGATATCCAGCTTTGGTTCGATGAAAAGCCGAACGCGAATATGGCGGTTTCGGTGCAGTCCTTCAGCTATAAACGGGGCGTTCCGCGGGGCATCGACATGATCTTTGACTGCCGCTTTTTGCGGAACCCGTATTGGAACCCCGATTTGCGCCTGCTGGATGGCCGGGACGCGGCTGTTGCCGCGCATATTCAGGCCGATCCGCGCTATGGTGAATTCATCCGCCGCGTGCAGGATCTGATCTTGTTTCTCCTTCCGGCGCAGGCTGAGGAGGGAAAGGCGCATCTGTCAATTGGGTTTGGCTGCACCGGTGGCCAACACCGATCTGTTGCAGTTGCAGAAAAACTGGGCAAGGTGCTTGCGGAAGCGGGCTGGCCGGTGTCAAAACGTCACCGGGAACTGGAACGCAAGGCAGCGACATCTGCCGTTGGGTCGGGGTAAGAAGCGTTTGATCGGGATCGTGATCGTCGCACATGGCGGATTGGCGCGCGAGTATCTCGCCGCGGTCGAGCATGTCGTTGGCCCGCAAGACGCGATGCGTGCCATCGCGATTGAAGATGACCATGACCGCGCAGGCAAGCAGGCCGAAATCTGCATGGCCGCCGATTCGGTGGATCGCGGCGCGGGGGTGGTGGTGGTGACGGATATGTTCGGCGGATCGCCGTCGAACCTGTCGCTGATGGCCTGTGCCGGGCCGGACCGGCGGATTGTCTATGGCGCAAACCTGCCGATGCTGATCAAACTGGCAAAATCGCGCGAATTGCCGGTGGTTGACGCGGTTGCGGCGGCCTTGGAAGCTGGGCGAAAATATATCAATTCGCTTGATCTTGGGGCAGGAGCCTAGCGTCTATGGTCGATTTGACCCTGAATATTGTGAATGAAAAAGGGCTGCATGCCCGCGCCTCGGCCAAGTTTGTCGAGGTGGTCGAAGAATTTGACGCCGCGGCGCAGGTCACAAAAGATGGCATGACGGTGTCTGGCGACTCTATCATGGGACTTTTGATGTTGGCAGCCTCGCGCGGAACCTCTATTGAGATTGCCACCAGCGGCCCTCAGGCAGTGGCGCTTGCCGAGGCGCTTTCCGCGCTGGTGGCCAATCGCTTTGGCGAAGATTTCTGAAGCGCGACTGACGAGGAAGGCTGACGCTTCGTGACCGATACGCCCCAGATCAACGGCGACACTGCAGAGGCGACCTCTGCCCGCGCATATGACATGCGTCGCCTGTCCTATGCCGGAACCTTTTCCAATCCGGTCAAGGCCAATACGATTCGCACGATCGAATGGCTGACGGCCAAGGTCACCCTGTTGAAACTGATCCGTGATTTCGAACGTTCGGGCGCGCCGGTGGGGGCGCCGTTCTGGCCCAAGGCCGTGCGCCAGATGGGCATCCGCATCGATACCCCGTCCGAAGAGATCGCGCGGATTCCCGCGACCGGTCCGGTTGTGGTGGTGGCGAACCATCCGCACGGGCTGGTGGATGGCATGATCATGGCCGAAATGGTCAATCGTGTGCGCTCTGACTTCCGCATCCTGACGCGATCCTTGCTGACCGGCATCCCCGAAGTCGAAGAATTCATGATCCCCGTCCCCTTCCCGCATGAGGCCAACGCGCGCGAACTGGGGCTGCAAATGCGAAATCTGACGATGGAGCATCTGAAGCGCGGCGGCGTCATCATCCTGTTTCCGGCGGGAAAAGTGGCGATGTCCGAAGGCTTTTTCGGCCCTGCGGTCGAGGCGGAATGGAACGTCTTTACCCACAAGATCATCCAGCGGTCGGGTGCGACCATCGTGCCGATGCATTTTACCGGCCAGAATTCGCGCGCGTTCCTGATTGCGAACAAGCTGTCGGATACGCTGCGGCAGGGGCTGTTGCTGTATGAGATCAAGCGCGCCTTGTTCAAGCCGCAACGCCCCCATATCGGCCACCCGATCTCGGCCGCCGAATTGGAGAAATGGGATGGCAACCCGCGCGGCTTTCTGGCGTGGCTGCGCCAGCATACGCTGGATCTGGGGCGCTGACGCCCCGCGCGCCGGATTTCAGCGCGTCGGGACCGGCACTTCGCCGCGATAATCGTAGAAACCGCGCTGGGTTTTGCGGCCAAGCCAGCCTGCCTCGACGTATTTGGTCAGCAGCGGGCAGGGGCGGTATTTCGTGTCCGCCAGCCCTTCATGCAGCACGTTCATGATGGCAAGGCAGGTGTCCAAGCCAATGAAATCCGC
>C687J35504_10000530_pt1 | contig 27473 bp, 25 predicted proteins | sample RifCSPhighO2_02_FD_35504 | JGI IMG/M metagenome (IMG submission 35504) | reverse complement strand
ACAACCGCTTGCGCTTCGCTTCCGTCCGTCACCATCGCGTTTCCGCTTCGGTGAGGCGGTATCTACGGAACAGGGCAGAAACCCGCAAGAGCAAAAAACACAGTTCGATGAACTTTCTGCAAAATTTCCGATTTATCCACAGTTTCCAAGTCTTGGCGAAATTTCTGACCAGATGGTCAAGCGGTTGGCGCAACTTTGTTACGCCAACATCCCGACTCAGGCGGCCCGAAGCACCGGTTTGCGGGATTTAAGCCAGCGCATTGCCAGCAACCCCGCCACAGCCGCCACATAGGCCGCCGATTCCACCGTATAGACCTTGCCGATCATCACGAAATGCACCGCTCCGGCCAGAGTTGCGGGATAGGCAAGCCAGTGCAGCCGTTTCCATGACGCGGCCCCCATCCGCCGAATCGCACCGTTGTTCGACGTGACCGCCAAGGGCAGCAACGCCAGAAAGGCAACGAATCCAATGATGATATAGGGGCGTTTCAGCAGGTCGGCGGTGATCTCGGACCAGCGCAGGCCCATGTCCAAGGTGATCCATGTTGCGAAGTGCAGGGCCACAAGGGCGAATCCCACCAGACCAATGGCGCGGCGGAACTTCACCAGATTGATCCCCGCCCAGCGCAGCGGGGTGATGCAGAGGGCGGCGATCAGCACCTGTAGCCCGCGCTCTCCGAATCCGCGCTCCAATGCCTTGACGGGATCAGGACCAGACAGGCCCAGCGTGGCCGCCACAAACATCCAAAGCACCACCAAAGCGCCGGCGGCATAGATCGACCATGCCGGAATCCGGCGGGCCGTGCGGTTGATTGCGTCGATCATCAGAAGTCCCTCGTCAGGTCCTGACCTGCATAAAGGCTGGCCACATGGTCGCCATAGCCGTTGAACATCAGCGTATCGACGCGACCGCCGAACAGCCCCCCGCCAATCCGGCGTTCCGAGGCCTGCGACCAGCGCGGGTGATCCACACCCGGATTCACATTGGCGTAAAAGCCGTATTCATTGGCTTGCAGCTTGTTCCACGTCGTCGGCGGCTGTTTATCGGTCAGAGTGATCTTCACAATCGCCTTGATCGACTTGAAGCCATATTTCCACGGCACCACCAGACGGATCGGCGCGCCGTTCTGGTTCGGGATCGGCTGACCATACAGCCCCGTCGCCATGATCGTCAGCGGATGCATCGCCTCGTCCAACCGCAGGCCTTCGACATAGGGCCACGGGAAGCTGCCGGATTGCTGGCCGGGCATTTCCTCGGGGCGGGTCAGGGTTTCAAAGGCTACATATTTGGCACCCGACTGCACGCCCACCTTTTTCAGCAGACCCGCCAGTTCAAACCCCTGCCACGGCACGATCATCGACCACGCCTCGACACAGCGGAAACGGTAGATGCGTTCCTCGATGGTCTGGCCCGACATAACATCCGCCAGATCATAGGTGCCGGGCTTGTCCACCATGCCATCTATCACGATCGACCACGGATCGGTTTTCAGCGCGCCGGCATTGGCCGCCGGATCGCCTTTGTCGAAACCGAACTCGTAATAGTTGTTATAGGTGGTGATATCCTCAAGGCTGTTGGGTTCCTCGTCGGTAGACCACGGGCTTGCGGCCAAGGCGGGCGAGGCCGCAAGCGCAGCAGCCCCCGCAATCAACTGGCGGCGGTTCAGGAAAAGGGATTTCGGGGTCACATCAGACCACCGCAGATCGGTTTTGAATGTCATGGCGCGTTCCTTGGTTTGCTGCCAAGAAAGATGACGCAGCGCCACCAAAAGACAAAATCATCTTGTCTCACATCTGCGCCAACCGGTTGTAACAATTGACGCGCGGCTCACATCCGGTCACGGGCCATAAATCAAACGTGATTGGAAATTTTTCACAGCTGTGGCTTAGGGCCGCCACGCCCCTTGGCAAGTGCCGCTCACAGCAATGTCAAAGTGAACCAACAGCCGCCCTTGTCCGTTCTATCTGCGCCAATCAGGCAAAGATCAATTGGAGTGACCCCTATGATCCGCAGAACTTTTCTTGCCATGACTGCAGCCACCGCTTTTGCGTTCCCCGCCTTCGCGGACAACCATGCAAAAGACATCGTTGATACCGCCGTCGGCGCAGGCACCTTCACCACGCTGGTCGCCGCTGTCGAAGCCGCTGGCCTTGTCGAGACGCTGAAAGGTCCCGGCCCGTTCACCGTCTTCGCGCCCACCGATGCCGCTTTTGCCGCGCTGCCCGCAGGCACAGTCGAAGACCTGCTCAAGCCGGAAAACAAGGACAAGCTGGTTGCGGTCCTGACCTATCACGTGATTCCCGGGGCCGTCATGGCCGCTGATCTGACCGAAGGCCAGAAGGCCGCCACCGTGAATGGTGCCGAAGTGACCATCACGCTGGAAGGTGGGGCCAAGGTGAACGGGGCGGTGATTTCCGCAACCGACATCGCCGCCACCAATGGCGTGATCCATGTCATCGACTCGGTAATCTTGCCGCCGATGTGATCGGAAACGAAGAAGGGGGGCGCTTGGCCCCCCTTCACTTTAATGCACAACCACTGCCGAAGGTCGTTCGCGCCGCGAGGCAGACACACGGTCGCCGATCAGCAGACCTTCCGGCCCTGCGGAAACAACAACCGTCGCCCCATCCAGCACATCGCCCGCCAAGATCATCTCGGCCAGCGGATCTTGCAGATGGCGCTGGATCACCCGTTTCAGCGGGCGCGCACCGAACACCGGATCATAGCCTTCATCGGCCAGCCAAGCCTTGGCCTCGGCATCCAGCTGCAGTGTAATCTTGCGACCGGCCAGCCGCTTTTCCAACCGCGTCAACTGGATCTCGACAATCCCCGACATATCCGCACGGTTCAGACGATCAAAGATGATCTGCTCGTCCAGACGGTTCAGGAATTCGGGGCGGAAGTGGCTGCGGACAGCTTCCTCCACCTCACGCCGCGCCGCTGCGATGTCGCCGCCTTCGGGCAGTTCAGACAAAGACCGCGCCCCAAGGTTCGAGGTCAGGATAATCAGCGTCTGCTTGAAATCCACCGTCCGGCCTTGGCCATCGGTCAGCACACCGTCGTCCAGCACCTGCAACAGCACGTTGAACACATCGGGATGCGCCTTTTCGACTTCGTCAAACAAGACCACCTGATAGGGACGCCGCCGCACGGCTTCGGTCAGAACACCGCCCTCGTCATAGCCGACATAACCCGGAGGTGCGCCGATCAGACGGGCGACCGAGTGTTTCTCCATGAACTCGGACATATCAATCCGCACCATCGCGTTGTCGTCGTCGAACAGATATTCGGCCACGGCCTTGGTCAGTTCGGTCTTGCCCACGCCGGTCGGCCCAAGGAACAGGAAAGACCCCAAAGGCCGCCCCTCATCATTCAGACCCGCCCGCGCGCGGCGCACGGCGTTGGACACGGCCACAACGGCGGCGCGTTGGCCGATCACCCGCTTGCCCAGTTCCTCTTCCATCCGCAGCAGCTTTTCGCGCTCGCCTTCCAGCATCTTGGCCACAGGAATCCCCGTCCAGCGTTCGACCACTTCGGCGATCTGTTCGGGCCGCACGGCCTCGGACACCAAAGCATCGCCTTCGCGCGCCTCGGCCTCGGCCAGCTTTTTCTCAAGCCCCGGAATGATGCCATAAGACAGCTCGCCCGCGCGGCCCAGATTGCCTTCGCGCTTGACCTGATCCAGTTCGGCCCGCGCCTTATCAAGCTGTTCCTTCACATCGCGCGCTGCCTCCAGCTTGTCGCGTTCTGCCTGCCATTTGGCGGTCATTTCCGACGATTGCTCCAGCAGGTTGGACAGTTCTTTCTCCAACCGCTCCAGCCGGTCCTTGCTGGCGGCGTCGTCTTCCTTCTTCAACGCCTCGGCCTCGATCTGCAATTGCAGGATCTGGCGGTCCAACTGGTCCAACTCTTCCGGCTTGGAATCCACCTCCATCCGCAACCGGCTGGCGGCTTCGTCCATCAAGTCGATGGCTTTGTCGGGCAGGAACCGATCCGTGATATAGCGGTGCGACAGCGTTGCCGCCGCGACCAAAGCCGCATCGGCAATCCGCACGCCGTGGTGCAACTCATACTTTTCCTTGATCCCGCGCAGGATCGAAATCGTATCCTCGACCGTGGGTTCCGACACCATCACCGGCTGGAACCGCCGCGCAAGCGCTGCGTCCTTTTCGACATATTTGCGGTATTCATCCAGCGTGGTCGCCCCGATGCAGTGCAATTCACCCCGCGCCAGCGCCGGTTTGATCAGGTTTGCCGCATCCATCGCGCCATCGGATTTGCCCGCGCCGACCAGCGTGTGCATCTCGTCGATGAACAGAACAATCTCGCCCGCTGCCGCCGTGACCTCGTTCAGAACCGCCTTCAGACGCTCCTCGAACTCGCCCCGATACTTCGCACCTGCAATCAGCGCCCCCATATCCAGCGCCATCAGCTTTTTGTTGCGCAAAGACTCAGGCACATCGCCATTCACGATCCGTAGTGCCAGACCTTCCGCAATGGCGGTCTTGCCCACACCCGGCTCCCCGATCAACACAGGGTTATTCTTGGTGCGCCGCGACAGCACCTGCATGGCACGGCGGATTTCTTCGTCCCGCCCGATGATTGGATCAATCTTGCCCTCGGCGGCAGCCTCGGTCAGATCGCGGGCGTATTTCTTCAACGCGTCATAGCCTTCCTCGGCTGATGCCGAATCCGCCGTGCGCCCCTTGCGAATATCATTGATCGCCCCGTTCAACGCCTGCGCCGTCACAGCGCCTGCATCCAACGCGGTCTTGGCAGCGCCCGCCACCATGCACAGCGCCATCAGAATCCGCTCTACAGGCACAAAGGAATCGCCCGCCTTCTTGGCCAGCTTTTCCGCCTCGTCCAGCACCTTGACCAAAGCGGGGTCCATGAAGGGCTGCGCGTCGCCCGACACTTTCGGCATCTTGCCCAGCGCCAAAGCCAAGGCCTCAACCACCCGCGCAGGCTCACCCCCCGCGCGACGGATCAGGTTGCTGGCCAGCCCCTGTTCGTCATCCATAATCGCTTTCAGCAGATGCTCGGGCGCAAGCCGCTGATGGCTTTCCCGCATCGCAATGGTCTGCGCGGCCTGAATGAACCCGCGCGAACGCTCCGTGAATTTCTCCAAATTCATCGGTCACTCTCCTTGTATAAAGCGCCGACTCTGGTCGCCCGGAACCCCAGCACGACCCATCCGGCCTTATCTGAAAAATGGGATGCGTCTGACGGCATTGCAAGGATGCCAGAACGGGTGCGACAAGAAATCCCGTCCCCGCCAACGCACACTTAAGACAGTTCGACTATCCGCAGCCCTTGCGCCACGCTTGCCATCCGAAGGCTTTGACCTTCCTTCCCGCAGGCGCTGTCCCGCCTCGGGAAAATTGCTCGGCCCTTGCCAAAGGGAACTTCGCCCGACCGCTGGACGCCGCGTCCTGGTCGGGCGTCTTTTTGCCGTAACGCAAAGCCGCCGAAAGCCGCCCCAAAGGTCGGCGGTATCACGCTCCCCTCATCGGGTTGGCACGCTTGCCCCTTGCGCCGCATCGGCAGGCCAGCCCCAATCAAGGCAGCCAAAAGAAAGAACTGCCATGCAAGACAACCTGCAACCCCTGATCCACAAGGCCGCCGTTACCGGCCTGCTGGTCAACGTCACCCGCGCGGGACTGTGCATCAACGATCCGGCAGAGCTTCACCTGCTGCCCGATGGCCAGATCGGCATCTTTGCCCAAGCCCGCAAAGGCTTTCTCGGCCTGTTCCGCCCAAAGGCCCTGCTGCATCTGGGCCAACTTGGCCCCACCGCCAGCGCCCTGATCGCCACAGCTATCCAAGACGCCCGCCACCTGCGCGTCCGCATCGTCGGGCTGACACCGGAACACCTTGCCCCCACCACCGGAGCCGAAGTCTGGATTTCGGTCTGGGGCGATGCAAGCGGCCTGACGCCGCTGCACCTTGGCCCAAAGACTCACCGCCCCGATGACACGACAAAACCCGCGCGGCACAACACCGCCTTGCTGGATCAGGCCTCGGGCGGGGCGTAACGCACAAAGGCAAAAGCCGATCCGTCCGGCGCCCAGTTCGGCACGTTCATCGTGCCTTGCCCGCCGTTGAACTCCAGTATCCGCCGCCGGTTGCCACCTTCGGGATCGCACAACACCAAAGCCACGGGCAGATCACGCGGATGGCCCAGCGTGCCGGCCGGATAGGCCAGATACAGCAGATGCCGCCCGTCCGGCGACGGATGCGGAAACCAGTTCACATAATCATCGGCAAACAACTTGCGCTGTCCAGACCCATCCGCGCCCATCACCCAGATCTGCGCGTGGCCGTCGCGGTCACAGTTATAGTAAATCCGCGACCCGTCCGCCGCATAATCCGGCCCGTCGCAATGCCCCTCGCCAAAAGTCAGCCGCGTCTCGGCCCCACCCTCGACGCCAATCGTATACACATCGATCACCCGCGAATCGCGCGCCGCCACATAGGCCAGCCGCGCACCATCGGGCGACCAGCCATGCCACCAGCTTGGCGCGGCAGGCGAGATCTTGCGCGCCTCACCCCCAGCCGCAGGCATTAGGTAAATCTCGGACCCATCCCCGCCATGATGCGACGACAGCACAATCTGCCGCCCGTCAGGGCTGATGCCGTGGTCATTGTTGCATTGCACCGCCCTGCCCGACTCCACCACCGCCATCCGTGGCGCATCCAAAGCCACGCGGAACAACCGCCCGTCGCCATTCACCAACAGGCTTTGGCCGTCAGGGTCCCAGTTCGGCGCTTCGATCAGCAGATCGGTCTGCAACACCACCCGCGCCGACCCGATGGCCAGATCGTAAATCTCAAGCGAACTCCGCATCCCGTCCCCGCAAATCAAAGGTGCGTGCAAGCACACACCCTACCCCTGTCCGTCACTCGCGCAGCTTGGGCGACAAAAGCTTTTTCGGCCGCATCGCCTCGGCGGCTTTGAACAGCCCGAAGGTCTGGTTGACATAATTCACCACCCCGCCGATCTGATCCATATAGGTCTGCAACTCCGGTGTGCGTTCGGCCTCGACCACCTGCACGGGACGATCCGGCCCCTCGGCCTCGAACTGGCAATAGAACAAAGGCTCGCCGCGCCGCAGGATCATGTCTTTCTCCGGCTCATGCCATTCAAACGCCCACATCAAAGGGCGCGGCCAGACGTTCAGCGGGAACCGCCCGCCAAAGATCGTGCCGGGCAGCGGGTCTTTGCGGTAATGGGCAAAGGTGCCGATCTGGGTGATATAAACCAGCTCGTCCGCGATGAAACAGTAGGGCAGCGCCATCTGCACCGTGGGACGGTCGGGATAGCGCCACTCCGCCTCGGCCACCAAGGTCATCACCTCGCCCAGCTTGTTGCCCCGGATCGACGACCCCACCCCCGCGCGGTTGATCAGATGCGCCTTGCCCTTGTCATCACGGCCAAAGCCCAGATGAATATCAAACGGGCATTTCACCACGAAATAGCGGCTTTCCATCTGGATCACGGCAGGGCAGCGGCTGGCGCTTTTGGCATGGGCCTTGTTGACCTGTCGGAACAACAGCCGCTCGGGCGGATCATACAGCACCGCACCCTTGTCGGATGTCAGAAACCACCCCACTGTGACCGGCCCCGCCTTCGGCCCATCCTCGGGCCGGTCAAAACTGACATTGATTTCCATGCGCTGCACTTTCGTTTTTCCCAAGGTCGGCGTCTGCGCATCGGCTGTCAATGGCCTGAACCGACAGGCCGCCCCCTTCATCTTGGCCCAAATACTCCGGGGGTGGGGCGCTTTGCGCCCGAGGGGGCTGGCCCCCTCTCTTGACAGCGCCCCCGCCCCCGCCGCATGACGCCCCAAAACCAAGGAGATCGCAATGTCTGATGACCGCCTGATCGTCGCCCTCGACGTGCCGAACATCGTCGCAGGGCTGGACCTGACCGCGCGCCTTGGCGATGCGGTGTCCTTCTACAAGATCGGTCTGGGGATGCTGACCGGCGGCGGGCTTGCCTTGGCGAACGAGCTGAAACAGGAACACGGCAAACGCATCTTCCTTGACATGAAACTGTTCGACATCGGCGCCACCATCGAGGCCGCGGTGCGTGGCCTTGCACAGTATGATCTCGATTTCCTGACCGTCCACGGCGACCCGCAGGTGGTCCGCGCCGCAGCCCAAGGCAAATCCGGCAGCAACCTGAAAATCCTTGCCGTCACCGTGCTGACCTCGCTGGATCGTGCCGACCTTGACGCCAACCTGATCAAACCGGGCGACATCCACGACATCACCCTTGAACGCGCCGCCCGCGCGCTTGAAGCCGGAGCAGATGGCGTCATCGCCAGCCCGCAAGAGGCCGCCGCCATTCGCGCCCTGCCCCAAGCCGCCGGCAAGCTGATCGTCACCCCCGGCGTGCGCCCGACCGGAGCCGCCTTGGGTGACCAGAAGCGCACCGCCACCCCGCATCAGGCCATCCTTGACGGTGCCAACCACATCGTCGTCGGCCGCCCCGTCTGGCAATCGGCCAACCCCGCCGAAGCCGCCCGCGCCATCATCGCCGAACTGCCCTAACCCGCGCCCAACTCGGCCAAAGCAATCCCCGCGCGCCGCTGCAATTCCGGCACGGCGCGCTCATGCGCCAGAAACGCCGCCACCGGCATCATCTCCCAGCGCTGCCCCTCATCGCCAAAGGCAATCGCAGCAATCTCGGCCTGCGTGATCCGCCCCGCAAAGAACACAGACTCTGCGCCCGTCACCGTGAAAGACGGAAACACCCGCCGCCACAGCAACCGCTCTGGCCCAAGCCGCAGTCCGAACTCTTCCTGCATCTCGCGCAGCAGGCAGTCCTCGGCAGACTCTGCCCCCTCGCGCCCACCGCCGGGCAAATCCCACCAGCCCGCCCAAGGCAGACCGGCATGGTCATCCCGCAAATAGGTCAGCAGATGGTCGCCACAGACAAACGCCGCCTTGGTGCCAACAAATGCAGTCACAGGTCGTTAATGTCCTTGTCCCACAGTTTGACCTGCCCCTTTCGCACCCCCATCGTGCGCCGCAGCCCCAGCCACGCTGCAACCGAGGCCACCGCGAAGACCAGCAGCAGCGCCGCCAGACTGCCCCCCATCAGGCCCGTACCAACCAGCACCCCCGTCACCACCGCCCCGATCGCAAAGCCCAGAAAGATATAGCCGGGGGCCAGAACCTCCAGCACGCCCAGCGCAAAGCCCGCGACGATCCAGACCCACCAGACTGTCCACATCAGAGCCGCCCTTTCAGCATCTTGAACGCATCGCCAAAGGCATCCAGCGCCTGTGCAGGCACGATAATCGTCTGCTTGCCCGCACCCTGCCCCACAGCCGTCAGCGCCTCAACCTGCTTCAGCGCGACCTGATACTGTGCAGCCTCGATGCCGTTTTCCTTGATGGCCCCCGCAATCACCCCCGTCGCATAGGCCTCGGCATCGGCCAGCACGCGCCGCGCCTTTGCGCCCTGTTCAGCGGCATAAAGCTCGGCATCCGCGTTCAATTCGACGGCGCGCTTCTTGCCCTCGGCCTCGGTCACCTGCGCGCGCCGCGCCCGCTCGGCGTTCAACTGCTGCAACATCGCCGTGCGGGTGGCCTCGTCCAGATTCACATCCAGAATCTCGGCCCGCGTCACCTCGATGCCCCAGTCATCGACCATCGCCCGCACCTGCCCGCGGATATTCGCCGTCACCTCGGCACGGTTCGATTGCACCTGATCCAGCTCCATCTTGCCGATTTCAGACCGCACGATCCCCGCCACCGTGGTCGCAATCGCCGCATCGACATCGCGGATGCGGTAAACCGTCTTTTCCGGCTCGGTAATCCGGTAAAACACCGAAGTTTCCACCTTTACCAGCACGTTATCGGTGGTGATGGCATCCTGATGCGCGGTCGGCAACTGCCGCTCCAGAATCGAGATCTTGTGCCGCACACGGTCCAGAAACGGCACCACAAAGTTGATGCCCGGCCCCAGCACCGACCGCAGCCGCCCGAACCGTTCAACCACATGCTTTTCGGATTGCGGCACAATCCGCACGCCCAGAAACACACAAAGAATGATAAAAAGCGCAATCGCCAGAAAAACGGCATTGCCCCCTAAAAGCTGGTCATTCGGCATGAAAACCTCCTGTGAAAACTCCCCCCACCCTGCCCCAATCCCCCGCATCAGGCAAGACAAAGCCCCGCGTGGACAGCCCGCCCCCAACCCGTCATAATCCTACGATGCCCGCCCTGTGCCGCGACTGCCTGACCACCTTCGATACCGGCGCGCGCTGCCCCGCCTGCCGGTCTCCGCGCGTGCTGGCCCATCCCGAACTGTTCAGCCTGTCCATCGCGCACATGGATTGCGACGCCTTCTATGCAAGCGTGGAAAAGCGCGACAATCCCGATCTGCGCGACCATCCGGTGATCGTAGGCGGCGGCACGCGCGGGGTGGTCTCCACCTGCTGCTACCTTGCCCGCATCCACGGCGTCCGCTCGGCCATGCCGATGTTTCAGGCGCTGAAACTCTGCCCGCAGGCCATCGTCGTCAAACCCCGCATGGCGGTCTATGTCGAAACCTCACGCGCCATCCGCGCCATGATGGAGAAGCTGACGCCTGCCATCGAACCGCTGTCACTGGACGAGGCGTTCCTCGACCTTACCGGCACCGAACGCCTGCACGGCGCACCGCCCGCCGTAATGCTGGCCAAACTGCTCCGCGACATGGAAACCGACCTGGGCCTCTCCGGCTCCATAGGCCTGTCGCACAACAAATTCCTCGCCAAGATCGCCTCCGATCTGGATAAACCGCGCGGCTTTTCCGTGATCGGACGGGCCGAGACCGAATCCTTCCTGCGCCCGAAACCCGTCCGCATCATCTGGGGCGTCGGCACCGCCACGCAGGCCGCGCTGGAAAAGGCCGGTATCCGCACCATCGCCGACCTCTTGCGCTGGGACCGCACCGACCTGACCGCCCGCTTCGGCCAGATGGGAGACCGCCTCTGGCACCTTGCCCGCGGTCTGGACACCCGCCGCGTCAACCGTGACGAGAAACTGAAATCGATCAGCAAGGAAACCACCTTCTTCGAAGATACCTCCGACCCCGATCTTCTCGACGGTCACCTCTGGCGTCTGTCCGAGCAGGTGGCTGATCGCGCCAAGGCCAAATCCCTGTCAGGCCGTACCGTCACCCTGAAACTGAAACAGTCCGATTTCCAGACCGTCAGCCGCCGCCACGCCCTGACCGACCCCACCCAACTGACCGACCGCATCTACCACACCGCCCGCGATCTGATGGACCGCGCGGGCATCAAAGGCCCCTTCCGCCTGATCGGCGTTGGCATCTCCGACCTTGCCCCCGAATCCGAGGCCGACCAAAGCCAGGATCTTCTGGACCCGCAGGCCCCCAAACGCGCCGCAGCCGAACGCGCCGCCGATGCCATCCGCGCGCGTTTCGGCAAATCGGCCATCATCAAAGGCCGCGCCCTGCGCTAACCCGATAAAACTTGTCTAAAATTGTTTCATCTTGGCAAAAATACTCCACGGGGGAAGCCCTGCGAGGGCGCGGGGGTGTGAAACCCCCGTCCGCCCGCGCCACTATTCCGCCGCCACAGGCATCCGCACGCGGTCAGCGCCGACAATCTCGGCCACCACACCCGCGATCACCTCCCGAAACGCGCCGAAATCCGCCCGCTTTTCCACCCGCGCCTCGTCCATATACAGCGAGCGGTCGATCTCCACCTGAATCACATGACGCCCCGCCGATGGCCGCCCGTAGCTTTGCGCGATGAACGCCCCCGCAAAGGGCGCATTGCGCGCCACCCGCAAGCCCGCCGCAGCAAAGGCCGCCTCCACCCGCTCCACCATCTCGCGCCCCGCCGCTGCGCCAAACCTGTCGCCCAGCACCACATCGGGCCGCACGGCCCCCGGTCGCCCGTGGCCCTCAATCGCCTCATGCGGCATCGAATGGCAGTCGATCAGCACCGCCTGCCCGAAGGCGCCATGCGTCGTCTCGATCAGATCGCGCAGCGCACGGTGATAGGGGTGCCAGCAGCGCAAAATCCGCGCCTCCGCCTCGGCCAGCGGCAATTTCCCGCGATAGATCGCCCGCCCGCCCGCCACCACGCGCGGAATCACCCCCAGCCCCGACGACACCCGCGGATTATGCGCCCCCCGCGCGATTCCCTCGATCACCGCCGGATCAAGCTCGTCCGGTGCGCGGTTCAGGTCCAGATAGGCGCGCGGCATCGTTGCAGCCAGCAAGGGCGCGCCAAAAACCGGCGCATCGGCAAACAACTGATCCACAAAGGCATCTTCCGAAGACCGGATCATCCGCCCGTCCAACAGGCTTTGCGCCAGAAAATCCGCCGGATAATCGCGCCCGCTATGGGGCGAGGCGAAAATCACCGAACCAAGCTGCCTTGCGGGCCGGAAAAGGCGAAACACGTCGGATGTCATGCGCGCTCCTGTTACTTTCTGATATAACGACAAAAGATCATGTGCCGAAACCCCTTGAACAGCCCCGCGACTCTGTTTATAGCCCCCACACCGACGCGGACCGCCCGCGTTCTTTTGATTGGGCAGGGCGGGACGAAACGGCACGTGGGCGGTTAGCTCAGCGGTAGAGCACTACGTTGACATCGTAGTGGCCACTGGTTCGATCCCAGTACCGCCCACCATTCACCGTCCCTTCCGGGGGGCAAAGGTTTTCAACTGGCGCGAAGACGCGCCGCGACAAGGGAGAAGCGACATGAAAGTTGCAAACTCGCTCCGCTCGCTGAAGACGCGTCATCGCGATTGCCAGGTCGTGCGCCGTAAGGGCCGCGTCTATGTGATCAACAAGACGCAAAAGCGCTACAAGGCCCGTCAGGGTTGATTGGCGTTCAGCACAGCACCGAATAGGCCGCCGAGAGCAATCTCTGGCGGCTTTTTCATTCCATAGGCCCAGATATGCACCCAAATCCCGCCTTTCGCAGCACCCCCACCGATGAAAATCTGGCCTTCGCCCGCCAGCGCGGCTTTGGCATCCTGTCGGTGAACGGCGCGGATGGTCCCTTGGCCGCGCATGTGCCGTTTCTGATCTCTGCCGATGCCACCTGCGCCGATCTGCACCTTGCGCGGTCAAACCCCGTGGGCCGTGCCTGTATGGCCGCGCCGATCCCTGCGCTTATCGCCGTGTCCGGTCCCGATGCCTATATCTCGCCCGACTGGTATGGCGCGACCGATCAGGTGCCGACATGGAACTACATCGCCGTGCATCTGCGCGGCACCCTGCACGCCCTGCCCGAAGATGCCCTGCAACCGCATGTCGAGTCGCTGTCCGCCGAGCATGAAACCCGCCTGCTGCCGAAAACGCCGTGGCGGACCGAAAAGATGTCCGAAGGCAGCCTGCCCCGCATGATGCGGATGATTCTACCCTATCGCTTCCAGATCACCGCCATCGAAGGCACATGGAAACTGGGCCAGAACAAAACCCCCGAAATCCGCGCCCGCGCCGCTGATGCCTTGTCGCAACAACCGGACGCAAACGCGCAGGCTATCGCCGCCCTGATGCGGCAACTCGGCTGACCCGATTCGCCCCGCATGGTTAACGCCAAGCCCGCCACGCCCTGTGACCACAGATGCACCACGGAATAACCACGCCGAAAATACGGGCCAAAACCCGTCCCGCCCCGCATTAACGCAGCGCGCCCAAAGCCTTACTGCAACGGAGTCAGCGCCGCCACCGGCACCCAGCCCAGCGCCTTGCCGTCCTTGGCAATCCGCGCAAACCCGCCTTGTTCCTCGATCTTGAACACGCCGTAGAACACACCCGTTTCAATCACCAGCATCTCTGCCCCATCCGGCACGTCCAGCACCTGCGTGCCGCCCGCCACCACATGACTCAGCGTCGCAGGGAAAGTCTCCGGCGCATCGCCCAGCACCGCCACCGCAGATCCCAGCGCGAAATCCGACCCCTGCACCGACATCTGCGGCACCTGCCGGAACCCGAAGGCCGCCGAGGAAATCTCCGGCACCTTCACATCCAGATAGCTTGCCAATTCAGTGACTTCCAAGGTGGCATTGCCATTCAGGTCGCCCGAGCCCAGCGCATCCAGCATCGCCCACGTCATCACCCCGTGGCCCTGATACCCCTCCAACGCAGGCGCATCATCGGTGGAGGCGGAAAGAATCGTCCGCCCCATCGCCCGCGTCAGCCGCTCGACCGCTGCCGTCTGCGCCATCGCGGCATCCACCGACCGCGAGCCTGTCAGACTGCCACTCTCGCAAGTGTCGTAAATCATGACAGATTTCTTCGCCCGCACCCGCGCCGCCCATTCCTGCCAGCGGTCCTGCCCGATCCCACCCGCCCGGATCGGGTCTTCGCCTTCAAAGCGGAAATCCTGCGGGATAAAGTAGTATTTGCCCTCGATCGTCTTGCCATGTCCGGCAAGGAAAAACACAAACACATCCTGCGGTTTCACCTTTTCCCCCATCGCCGCAAAGGCCGCATCAAGGCTGGCATCCGTCACATCGCCGTCCAGAAGCATCACCACATCCACCGTCGAAAACAGCCCTGCCCCCGCCTTTTTCATCGCATTCGCAAAGGCTTGGGCATCGGCTGCAGCGTATTTCAACTGAAGCCGCCCGTCGGCATAATCGTTCACCCCCACCGCCAGCACATGCAGCGCGGGCGGTTCGGAACTGGCCACGCCGTCCCAGTTGACCGTCACCTGACGCGGGGCGGATGCCAGCAATCCGGCGGCGTTATAGGCCACCACCTCGATCACATTCTGCCCCGGATCAAGCGCAACCCGCGCCTTGGCTTTGGGAGTATCCTCCTCCAACGCTTCGGCAGCGCGGGTCGGTTGCACCTGCACCGTAACCCCGTTCACCCGCCATTCCACACGGCCAATACCGCCGCCTTCGTCCTGCAATTCGATCTCGATCTCGATTTCGGGATCAGGGGCCTTAAACCCCTCGGCCGGAAAGGAAAACCGCGTGATCGGGGCAGCACCGGACCCCATCACACGCCCCAGATCCAGCTCTGCCGCCGCCTTGGCCACCGTGCCGTCGGGATCGCCCGCCAGCTTGGCCTGCACCAGATCGGGCCGATATAGCGCCTGATAGACCTGATCCACAGAGAAGGCCCGCAACCCGTTCGACACCGATACCAGTTGCGCGCCATTCTTCGACGCCGCAAAGAACCCCTCCGGCGTCAGCACCAGCCATTCACCATCCGGCGTGGACAGAAATTGCGCCAGCAGATCGCCCGAGTTCAGATCGTAAACCTGATGCAGCCCGACGGATTCGCTTTTCACCGCCAGCTTGCCCCCCGCCAGCACCACACCGCCAAAGCCGTTCCCGACCATCTCAAGCTTGGCCCGAATATCATCGGGTAGCGTCACAGGTTCGACGGTTTCGCGCCGTTCAAAGACATAGCTTTCTTCTTCGGGCGTCATTTCAATAGGTTGCAGGGTCTGCATGTCAAAACCCGCAAAGCCGTTGTCCTCCATGCCCGAATAGATAAAGAACTGATCCTTCTCGATATAGATCATCTCCTCCACCCCGTGGCCCTCGCTGCCGGTCTGCACACGGGTTTCCAGACGGCCCTGGGCCAGATCCCAAACCCAGACCTGCCCGCCACCATCGGTGGCAAAGAACCGCGTGCCATCAAACTGCGCCACCCCCTGCTGACCGGAAGTCAGCCTGTCGCCAAAGCTGCCTGTCACGCGGCCTTTCTCGGGGTCAAGCACCAGAATATCCTGCCCTTCCCCCCCCACCAGAACCAGCGCGCCATCCGGCGTAAACGCCAGCCGGTCCATCGAGAATATGCCGCGCGAAAGCCCGATCGCCTGCGCCTCGGGGCCGCCGTCCAGCGCCTGCTTGAACAGCACCGCGCCGCTTTGCAGGTCGCGGATTTCCAGCACGGCGATCCAGCTTTCCTGTGTGCTACCGGCATAGGCCACAAAGCGGCCATCGTCAGACACATCCAGCGTCAGAATATCGCCGATGCCTTCGGTCAGCGGAATCTCGCGGCGTCCTTCGGCGGAAACCACCTCAAGCGCCGAGAAAGACTGATACAATCCATCGGCTTGCTGCTCGCTGCGGACCCGCAAGTTGACCAGAACCCCCTGCGGCGTCAGCGCCATTGATGACACCGCCTGAAAAAACGGGCCGTTGCCATAGTCCAGTTGTGGACCATCCGGGATGCGCGCCAGTTCGACCCCGTCGCGGCTATAGGTGGCAAGACCGCCCCAGACGTTTCCGGCAAAAAGCTGTGCCGAATCCGCGCTGAAACGCAGTTTTTGCGCCTGTGTTGTCAGCGTGAACAGCGCCGCCCCCGTCTGCGCGTCCCAGACCTGCACCGCCGCACCATCCGTCACCGCCAGCCGCGTGGCATCGGGCGACAGCACCAGATCCAGCACCGCACCCTGCACGGGCCGGATGCGGTACAATTCTTCGCCAGTCACGGCATCAATCAACAGCAGATGCCCCGTTGACAGCCCCACCGCCACGATCTGCGTATCGGGCAGCAGCATGGCTTGGGTCGCCTCGGGCACGGGGAACTTGCGGATCAGCCGCTTGGACTGGAAATCCCACAGCGCAATCTCGGCGTTGGATTGCAGGGCAAGCGTGGTCAGCATCACCGATTGATCCGGCGTCACCGACACCGCATGGACCGAGGCTATGTCCTGAAAGAAGTAATAATGCGGGTTGGAAGGTTGCAGGCTGAACCCCGTATCGCGCCCCTGCTGCGCAAGCGTCAGATCGGCCAGCGGCAGGTTCAGCCGCGTGGCGGGATTGGTGGCTTCGGGCGCGATCACCCCCCACAGATCGCCGACCCGCACCGGCACCACCCCGCCATCATGCCGCCAGAAATCGTCAAACTGCGGTTCGGCGGCAAAGCTGCCATCCGCCACGATAAAGCCGCGCTTTTCACCCACCTGCACGCCCGCCAGCCCGTCGGAAAACGAATAGGCCTGATCGAATTGCGGCGGGATCACAAAGCCCCCCGTGCGGTCGATATAGCCCCACAGCCCGCCCGATTTCACCGGGGCCATACCTTCGGAAAACTCGCGCGCGGCCTCAAATCCGGCAACGAATTCAAAGCTGTTGGAATATTGTGCGACATAGCCCCAACCTTCGGGCGACTTTGCCGCCGCCAGCCCTTCCCGCATCGGCCGCGTTTCCAGCCATGCCGGTTGCCCGCCGATCATGCTGCCAAAAACGCAATCGACATGCCCCGCCAGATCGCCCGCACGGAAGGCGGCATAGCCTTCGGAGGGCGGCGACATGCTGTCGATCCCGTCAATCCGCACCACTGACGGATCATCGCCGCGATCCACCGCAATGGGGCGGCCATTCTCAAGCCCCACCATGCAGGTGCCATCATTGCCCACCAATTCCTGAAACGGCAGTGGCACATCGCTGGGCTGGCCGTCCGGCCCGATGGCCCACCACTGGCCTTGCCACAGCATCGGCGTCACCGTGGCGATGGTGCCGATGGCGTCAAATTCGAACGGGGTCATCACCTGCCCCGTCAGATCGATCACGCCCCACTTGCCGTTCAACTGCACCGGAAACCGCCCCAGCCCCGGATCACCCACCGCCTGAAACTGCGGCGGCACCGCCCATTGGCCATCCGCCCCCATCAGGCCCCACAGATCGCCCTGTTTCAGCGGCACCACGCCCTGATGCGCCGAACCGGCATCCTGAAACGCAGGCTGAACGACCCAGCGAAAGGCATCCTCGGCATGGGCAGGAACGGGGCAAAGCAGCAAAAGCGCAAGGATATGGCGGCGCAAGGCAATATCTCCGTCAAATTCGGCTGCGATCAGCTTGGCGCAGCTTTGGCTTTCGGGCAACTGACAAAGCCCGTCATGCGCTTGCGGTTGGCGCGACGCCAAGGCTAGGTTGGGGCCACACATACAGGGGGCGAAGATCATGCGGCTTTACCACTCACCCGCCACGCCATTCGGGCGCAAGGTTCTGGTGTTCATCCATGAAACCGGCCTGCTGGACCGTGTTCAGGTAGAACTGGTGACAGGCACCCCGCTGGAGCCGGGCAGCCTGCCGGTTACGAAGAACCCTTTGGGCAAGATTCCGGCGCTGGAGCGTGACGTGGGCGGCGTGATCTACGACAGCCGCGTGATCTGCCGCTATCTGGATCATCTGTCGGGCAAGGGCCTGTATCCCGCCGCCCCCGCCCTGTGGGAGACGCTGACGCTGGAGGCGACCGCCGACGGTATCCTCGAAGCAGCGCTGGCTATGGTTTACGAAGGCCGCATCCGCCCCGAAGACAAGCAATTCGCGCCTTGGGTCGAGGCGCAATGGGCCAAGGCCGCCCGCGCCCTTGACGCGGTTGAGCGCGACTGGATGACCCATCTGAACGGGCCGCTCGACGCAGCCCAGATCGCCATCGGCTGCGCGCTTGGCTATCTCGATTTTCGCCTTTCGGCGCGGAACTGGCGCGAAGGTCGGCCAAATCTGGCGGCGTGGGAGGCGGAATTTGCCAAACGCCCCGCGATGCAGGCCACGAAACCCGTGCAGGTCTGACCTAAAGCACGCCCGCAAACCGGTCTGGCAACTCCAGCACCACTTGCGGGCGATCCCCAAAGCTCATGGTCTGGATTTTGCGGCCAAAGCGGCTTGGCACCACATTTCCACGCAACTTTTCGACCAAAGTGCCGATGGTCTGGTCAAACGGCAGGCGCGGCAGGGCGTTGGCGTTGGCGTTATAAAGCCGGTTGTGCCGCGCGCCCTTGCCCCACCAATCCGCCTTGAAGCGATGGCCTTCGCGGATTTGCGGGTTGTCCTCGAGGGTCTGGATGCGTGATCGCGCGACCTCGGCATAGACGTGCTGCGACATGTAATGCAGATGCGCCAAGTAAAGCCCGTCCGGCAGATAGGGCGGATGTGCGGCCGCATGATAGCCAGGCGCCCATTTCGGGCTTTGGAACGCAATCAACGGTTTGCAGAATTCCTCATGCATCCGCGCAAGCCGGCGCTGCGCGAAAACCGGCGCGGCGGGATCAAAGGCAGGATCGGACTCCGCCTCGATCACATTCAGGCAAAACGCTTTCAGCACGGGTGACTGGCTGCGATGCTGTTCGGCCAGTTCGAACAACCCCAGCCCAAGCGCCGGATCGACGAACACCAACTCGTCCACATCACCCGCCACGATGCCATCATACTGGGTCAGCAGAAAATCGGCATAGGCGTTCAGCAGGGCAAAGCGGTCGCGGTCGAAATCCGCGCTGACTTCAAACCTTGGCAGATAGATCAGACGACACCCCTCGGCCTCGGCCATCATCAGGGGATCACCGCCATGCAGCAGGATGTAAAGGTTTTCACGCCCCACGATAGGTTCGTAATGCCTGATCCACAGGCGCAAATAGACCGCCTCCCGGTGAACCATCGTCATCGCTGCGTATCGGGGCATGGTCGGGCTGCTCTTTCCCTTTTTGCTTGTTTACGTTGTGGAATCACGTCCTACAACCGAAAGTTCTCCCTCGGCAAATTGCGGCGCGGCGCGGTTTCGAGGGGGGCTGCGGCGGATGAAAAGGCCCGATCCGGCCCGCCAGCTTGGGAAAACGGGATTTGGGGCCACCTGCGCGCCTTTGACAACTAGACGTCCCGACTTTCCTTGTCTAAAACCCGCGTCGTAAGGCTGCGGGAAACTGCGGCCCAAATCGGTATAAGGGTCGCTCGCCCGGCGGCCTCGGAAGGGAGAAGTTCTCGTGTCCCACGCAGACGATCACGCAGGCACCCGCAGGGATTTCCTGTATTACGCAACCGCCGGTGCCGGCGTTGTTGCAACTGGCGCAGCGGTCTGGCCGCTGGTCAACCAGATGAACCCCTCGGCGGATACGCGCGCTTTGGCGTCGATCTTCGTCGATGTCAGCGGGGTCGCGGTTGGAACGCAGCTTACGGTCAAATGGCTGGGTAAGCCGGTGTTTATCCGCCGCCGCACGCCCGAAGAGATTCAGGCCGCCCGCGACACCGCGCTGACCGATCTGCCGGATGGCAACGGTGAGAACGCCAACCGGCCCGACGCCGATGCCGCCGACGCGAACCGCGCGCTGGACGAGGCCGGTGAATGGCTGGTGATGATGGGGGTTTGCACCCACCTTGGCTGCGTTCCCTTGGGCAACGCCGGGGATTTCGGCGGCTGGTTCTGCCCCTGCCACGGCTCGCATTATGACACCGCAGGCCGCATCCGCAAAGGGCCAGCGCCGCGCAACCTTCCTGTGCCGGTGGCTGCTTTCACCGACGCAACCACCATCAAGCTCGGGTAAGGACCTAGAAACATGGCCGGAATTCCGCACGACCATTATGAACCCAAGCCGGGCATTCAGACCTGGCTGCACAAGCGCCTGCCGATCGTCAGCATCGCCTATGACACGCTGATGATCCCGACGCCGAAGAACCTGAACTGGATGTGGATCTGGGGCATTGTCCTTGCGTTCTGCCTTGCACTTCAGATCGTGACCGGCATTGTGCTGGTGATGCACTACACCCCGCATGTCGATCTGGCGTTTGCCTCGGTCGAACACATCATGCGCGACGTGAACGGCGGCTATATGCTGCGTTATCTGCACGCCAACGGCGCCTCGCTGTTCTTCCTTGCCGTCTACCTGCACATCTTCCGCGGCCTGTATTACGGCAGCTACAAGTCGCCCCGCGAAGTGACTTGGATCGTCGGCATGCTGATCTACCTTGCCATGATGGCGACGGGCTTCATGGGCTACGTTCTGCCTTGGGGCCAGATGTCGTTCTGGGGCGCAACCGTGATCACCGGCCTGTTCGGCGCGATCCCGGGTGTTGGCCCGACCATTCAGGAATGGCTGCTGGGCGGGCCTGCCGTGGACAACGCCACGCTGAACCGTTTCTTCTCGCTGCACTACCTGCTGCCCTTCGTGATCGCGGCGCTTGTTGCCGTTCACATCTGGGCCTTCCACACCACCGGCAACAACAATCCGACCGGCGTTGAAGTCCGCCGCACCTCGAAGGAAGAGGCCGCGAAAGACACCCTGCCGTTCTGGCCCTACTTTGTCATCAAAGACCTGTTCGCGCTGGCCGTTGTGCTTCTGGTGTTCTTTGCGGTTGTCGGCTTTATGCCCAACTTCCTTGGCCACCCCGACAACTACATCGAGGCGAACCCGCTTTCGACCCCCGCGCACATCGTGCCGGAATGGTACTTCCTGCCGTTCTACGCGATCCTGCGTGCCTTCACCGCCGACGTGTGGCTGGTGCAACTGGTCGAGTTTGTGACCTTCGGCATCGTCGACGCCAAGTTCTTCGGCGTGGTTGCGATGTTCGGTGCGATTGCCGTGATGGCGATTGTGCCGTGGCTGGACACCTCGTCGGTGCGTTCGGGCAAATTCCGCCCGATGTTCAAGTGGTGGTTCGCCCTGCTGGTCATCGACTTCGTGGTCCTGATGTGGGTCGGCGCGCAAGCAACCACCTTCCCCTATGACTGGATCTCGCTGATCGCCTCGACCTACTGGTTTGCCTATTTCCTCGTGATCCTGCCGCTGCTGGGTGTGCTTGAAAAGCCGCTGCCGCAACCGGCGACGATCGAGGAAGACTTCAAGTCCCACTACGGCAACCCGGCCGAGTGACAGAAAGGAACTGACTGAGATGTTTCGCAAAATCGCAATCAGCGCTGTTTCCGCTCTGGCACTGACCACCAGCGTCGCCTTTGGCGCTGGCACGGAAGGCCATATCGAAGACGTAGCGTTCAGCTTTGAAGGCCCGTTCGGCACCTTCGACGAGCACCAGCTTCAGCGCGGCCTTCAGGTGTTCACCGAAGTTTGCGCGGCCTGCCACGGCCTGAAGTTCGTGCCGATCCGTACGCTGTCCGACAAGGGCGGCCCCGCGATCCCCGAGGATCAGGTGCGCGCCTATGCCAAGCAGTTCACCGTGGTGGACAAGGACACCGGCGAAGACCGTGAGGCCGTTCCGGCCGATCTGTTCCCCGCCAACACCGGTGCCGGCGCGCCCGACCTTAGCCTGATGGCCAAGGCCCGTGCCGGCTTCCACGGCCCCTACGGCCTTGGTATCAACCAGTTGGTCAAAGGCATTGGCGGACCGGAATACATCAATGCCATCCTCACCGGCTACACCGGCGAGACCAAGGAAGAAGCTGGCGAGACCTTCTACGAAAACCACGCCTTCCCCGGCGGCTGGATCAAGATGCCCCCGCCGCTTGCGGATGATCAGGTGACCTATCAGGACGGCCACGAAGCCACCCTGCACCACCTGTCCGAAGACGTGTCGGCCTTCCTGATGTGGACCGCCGAGCCGAAACTGATGGCCCGCAAAGAGGCTGGCTTCAAGGCGGTGATCTTCCTGATCGTTCTGGCCTCGCTGCTGTATCTGACGAACAAGCGGCTGTGGTCCGGCGTCAAAGGCAAGAAACACGCCTGATCTTTCGGGACAGTGCTACGCAAAACCCCGCCTTCGGGCGGGGTTTTTCATTTTCAGGCTGTACCTAGGTAGTCGCGCAGCGCCTGCGGCGGTTCGGCAAACAGCGCCGCCGTGGGTTGCGGGGCCTGCGCCACACCATCGGCCACCAGCACCGTCTTGTCCGCAAACCGCCGCGCATCCGCAGGGTCATGCGTGACCATCAGCACCGCAGCACCCGTCTCGGAGGCCACCTCGGCCACCAGATCCAGCATCTCGGCCTTGAGCGCAGGCCCAAGTGCGGCAAAGGGCTCGTCCAGCAACAGCACGGGCCGCGCCCGCAACAGCGCCCGCGCCAAGGCCGCCCGTCCCTGCTGCCCGCCCGAAAGCTCCGAGGGTTTTCGCTCGCCCATGCCCTCCAGCCCCACCCGCCGCAGCGCCGACTCAACCTGATCCACCTGCACCGAGGTCAGCCGCAAGTCGGACGACAAACCTAACCCCAGATTCTGCGCCACTGTCAGATGCGGGAACAAATTTTGGTCCTGAAATAGCATGCTGACAGGCCGCTGCCCCGGCGGCACGCCCACCAGATCGCGCCCCTGCCACAGCAGCCGTCCCGACGTCAGCGGAATAAACCCCGCAATCGTCATTAGCAGCGTCGATTTCCCGCCCCCCGAAGGACCGATGATCGCCACGCGCTCGGCAGGGGCAACGGACCAATCCGCAGTCAGAGAAAAATCTCCCTGCCGGATGGTCAAGGCGTCAAGCGTCAGCATTGCGATCTCCGATCCGGTCAAACAGCCAGAACACCCCGAAACTCAGGGACACCAGCAACAGCGCCGCCCCTGCGGCCTGCTCCATCCGATATGCCCCCATCAGCCGTTGCACCATCAGCGGCAAAGTTGCCCCCTGATCTCCCGCAAACAGCGCGATCACACCCAGATCACCCATCGACAGCGCCGCCGCCAGCCCCGCGCCATAACCCAAAGGCCGCGACAGACGGGGCAGGATCACCCAGCGCAGCCGTGCCCGCGCCCCCATCCCCAAAGACGCCGACAGCCGCCCGTAATCAGCCACCACCTGCCGCGCCTGCGGCAGAAGCAGCCGGAACAGATAGGGCAGCGACAGCGTGGCGTTCACCAGCACCGTCACCGGCAAAGCCAGCGATTCAGGCCGCGCCACCGGATGGATCACCAAAAACAACCCCACCCCCATCACCAGCCCCGAGGCCGCCAGCGGCAGCATCGCCACCATCTCGATCCCCCGCCCGAATCGCCCCAAAGGCACCGCCGCCAGCGCCAGCGCCAGCACCAGCGCCGCCGCAACCGCCAGCGCAGCCGAGGCCAGCGCAACCAGAACCGACCGCAGCGCAGCAGGCCAAACCCCGCTTGGCAGATCCAACAACCCCGGTACGCCCCGCACCACCACCGCCAGCAAAGGTGCCAACAGCAGCAAGGCCGCCGCCGCAATCGCTACCGCGTCCAACGCAGCCCGCCATCCGCGCGGCGCGAAGGGCAAAACCGCCCGATCCAGCCCCGCGCCAAATCCGAACGGGCTGGCAACTCGCGCCGTCGCCACGGTCACAGCCGCACACAGCGCGAATTGCAGCGCCGCCAAAAGCGCTGCCCGCCCCAGATCGAAATCAAACCGGAGCGCCTGAAAAATCGCCAATTCCAGCGTGCTGGATTTCGGCCCGCCCCCCAGTGTCAGCGCCACCGCGAAACTGGTCAGGCACAACAGGAAAATCACCGCCCCCGCCCCCGGCAGAACCGCGCGAAGCATCGGGAGTTCGATATGCCGGAACATCGCGCGATCCGAAAACCCCAGCGATTGCGCCAGCCGCAGCCGCTCTGCCGGTATCGCCTGCCAACCCATCAGGATGATCCGCACCGCCAGCGGCAGGTTCAGAAACACATGCGCCAGCACCACACCATGCAGCCCAAAGATCGACAGCGCAGGTAAACCCAGCGCCGCCAGCGCCCCGTTCACCGGCCCCGCCCGCCCGAACACCGCCAGCAAGCCCAGCACCGCCACCACCACAGGCAGCACGAAAGGCGCGGCCATCAGCCGGATCAGCACCCCCCGCCCAAGGAACCGCCGCCGCATCAGCGCCCGCGCCACTGGCACCGCCAGCAGGGCAGACAGACCCGCCGACAGCGCCGCCTGCAATAGCGTAAAGCGCAGCGCCGCCCCATCCGCCGGACCGAGGGTCCAACTCGTAGCGCGGGCTGCGACGATAATCGCACTCCCCAAGGTCAGCGCCGCCAGTAGCAGCGCTACCCCAAGGGCCGCGATCCTTAACGCGACAGCGCGGTCTGCCATTCCGCAATCGCCCCCGCCCGTGCCTCTTCAGCCTCGGCTGCGGGCAACAGCAGAGATTTAGTAGGCGCAATCAGGGTTTCAAACCCCGCAGGCAGACCCGCCGCAGGCGTCACCGCCGGATACATCCAGTTGGTCACTGGCAACACCGACTGCGCCGCGTCCGAGGTCAGATACGCCAGAAACGCATCGGCCAGCGCGGGCTGATCTGTGCTGGCGAGTTTGCCTGCCACCTCGACCTGCACATAATGCCCCTCGTCAAACGCGGCGGCGGCCTTGGTGTCGTCCGTCTCGGCGATCAGGTGATAGGCGGGCGACGTGGTGTAGGACAGCACCAGATCGGACTCGCCCTCAAGGAACATCCCATAAGCCTCGGACCAGCCAGGCGTCACCGTGACGATATTATCCGCCAGATCGGCCCAGACCTGCGCCGCCCCCTCTCCATAAGCCGCCTTCACCCACATCAGCAAGCCCAGACCGGGGGTGGATGAGCGCGGGTCTTGAATGATGATCTTCAGATCCGAGGCCGCCAGTTCGACAAAGGATTTCGGAGGGGTGTCCAGCTTGGTCTTGTCATAGACAAAGGCGAAATAGCCCCAGTCGAAGGGAGCAAAATTCGCGTCTTCGAAGGGAACCGGCAGGTTGGTCGCAGGTACCGCGACCGGTGCAAACAGCCCCGTCGCGCTGGCCGCCGCCGTCAGGTTGGTGTCAAGCCCGACGACCACATCGGCGTCGGTCTTTGCCCCTTCCAACTGCACCCGCGCCAGAACTGCCGCGCCATCACCAGCCATCACATATTGCACATCGCAGCCGCAAGTGGCCTCGAACCCCTTCTCAATCGCGGGTCCAGGCCCCCATTCGGGGGTAAAGCTGTCATAGGTCAGCACAGTCAGCACGGGGGTTTCAGCCAGCGCAGCGGTTGCGATGGTCAGAAGGCCCGCAGCAAGGGGAAGCGTTTTCATGTCTTTCTCCAAGTTGCGACGAAGTGGTCGGGGATGGAGAATTCCATGCACCTTCCCTCCGCCGGTATGATCCGGTTCAGGTTCAACGGGTCCGCTTTCGCATCTCAGCCTTGTGGGCACCCCGAGGTGACGCTGAAAATAGGCGCTTCGCCGCAATGTGCAAGACCGAAGATTTTTCGCCGAAAAATCTTCTTTCCCGCGCCGGTTTGGCCTAACAGGGGGCAAGCAAAGGGATGTCGTCATGAGCCTGAACACCTTCGGTCACCTGTTCCGCGTCACAACTTGGGGCGAAAGCCACGGGCCTGCCATCGGCTGCACGGTGGATGGCTGCCCGTCGGGCGTGCGCCTGTCCGAGGCGGATTTGCAGCCTTGGCTGGATCAACGCAAACCGGGCACCTCGAAATTCACCACCCAGCGCAAGGAACCCGATCAGGTTCGCATCCTGTCAGGCGTGTTCGAAGGGGTCACCACCGGCACCCCGATCCAGTTGATGATCGAGAATACAGACCAGCGGTCGAAGGATTACGGCGACATCGCGCAGGCGTTCCGGCCGGGGCATGCGGACATTACCTACCATCAGAAATACGGGGTGCGGGACTATCGCGGCGGCGGGCGATCCTCGGCGCGTGAGACGGCCAGCCGTGTGGCGGCGGGGGGTGTGGCGCGGGCGGTGCTGGCGCAGCTTGTGCCGGACCTGCGGATTTCCGGCTATATGGTGCAGATGGGACCGCGCGGGATTGATCGGGCGCGCTTTGATGCGGGCGTGATCGCGGGCAATCCGTTCTTCTGTCCCGATCCGGTCGCTGCCGAGGAATGGGCGGTGTATCTGGATGAGCTGCGGCTGTCCCACAACTCGGTCGGGGCGGTGATCGAGGTGGTGGCTTCGGGCGTGCCTGCGGGCTTGGGCGCGCCGCTGTATGGGAAACTCGATTCCGATCTGGCGGCGGCGATGATGTCGATCAACGCGGTGAAGGCGGTCGAGATCGGGGACGGGATGGCGGCGGCCTGTCTGACCGGCGTGGAAAATGCGGATGAGATCAGGATGGGGGCGCACGGGCCGGAGTTTCTGTCAAACCATGCGGGCGGGATTCTGGGGGGGATTTCCTCGGGGCAGCCGGTTGTGGTCCGGTTCGCGGTGAAGCCGACCTCTTCGATCCTGACCCCGCGGGCCACCATCAATGCGCGGGGCGAGGAGATTGACCTGATCACGAAGGGGCGGCACGACCCTTGCGTGGGCATCCGCGCGGTTCCGGTGGGCGAGGCGATGATGGCCTGCGTGTTGCTGGACCACCTGCTGCTGGACAGGGGCCAGACCGGCGGGGTTCGGGGGGCTATCGGGTAGGTGTCCCGAGGCGGGACGGTATTTTTTTGATTTAGTATCAAGTGGTTGGGGTGGTGGAGTTAGGGGTTTGTTAAGGTTTTGAGGGAGTGCGTATCCCTGTTGTCCGTTTCATGGATCGAGTGCAGATGGTGGGGTGGAACCCCACCCTACGGTTTATTTTAACTAGGGCTATTCAGGGCTGTTTTATAGGGGTGATTAACAGCGACTGCCCAAGCTCTGCTATAATCTTGGCACGTCCATCCAATTCGACGAAGATATCTCGATTGATCCAAGCTGGGCCAGAACCATCGTATGAGGCGACGTTTGGCACCTGATCGCCCCAATGGGGTGAATATATTAACGCCATGACCGAATCTTTTCCGGTCAGATTGGCTTTGTTGCGCAAATGGGATGGAGGATTCACTCTGTGAATCCAGCGTGGTAGCTGGGATGCATGAGCAAACCGAAGCCCTCCGTCTACCGCACCACGA
>C687J35504_10000525_pt1 | contig 27662 bp, 28 predicted proteins | sample RifCSPhighO2_02_FD_35504 | JGI IMG/M metagenome (IMG submission 35504) | reverse complement strand
ACCGCGAATAGGAGTTTGTCGTATTGTTTTGTTCAGTAGCAAAAAGGTTAAATAGAAGATAAACTTTATACTTTAGAGAATTCTTATAGGAGGCACTAACTGCCCTCTAATTCTTTCTCTCAATAAGACCAATATTGGAGTTTCTTCAGGAAAGTTTAGAAAAGCCCCGACTTGGAAGAATTCTCCCGTATGTTTAATCTGAAGAGATTTAGGCCAGGCCACTGCATGAGGATTTCCATAAGGAAAAAGTTTCAGCAATAGCAGGAAATCTTTCAATAAATTGTAAGTTATGCTGAACCTCCGTAGGATGTCCTCCTCCGGATTTTTCTCGCGCAAGTTCAGATTGATAGTACAGCAGATTCTGATAATGTCGAGAATTCTCGAACACATCGAAAACCAAAGGTTTTCTCAGTTTTGTCATTCTGCGGCAGAATCCGCTGTACAGCAGATTCTCTTATGAGAATTTGCCGTAAAATCAAAGGCAAACAAAAGGCAAGGAGAATACATCACATCCATTAATCTTATCTTTTTTAGTTTCATTTAAATTAACAACTAATGCTGTTTGTATCTTATATGCATCTATAAAGCTCCTTAGGGCCCTTGTAATTTTTGGCACTGTTTTAACTTCAACCGCAATCAAATTTTCTTTAGTTTGAACCACAAAATCAATTTCTGTCTTAGCCGTCGTTCTCCAGTAGGTTACCTTATTTTTTCTGCTAAGTTCATTATAAACAAAATTTTCATACAATACATCAAAGTTTATTTTTTCTGCCAGGTGATTTCTTATCCCATAATCAATAAAATAGATTTTAGGATTCTTCTTTAATTCAGTCACAAGATTTTTATGAAATGGCTTGACAATTGATATGGTGAAAGAATCCTGCAAAATCGATAAAATCTTTTTCAGTTCATTGAATTTTACCTTTATATCTATACAAATAGATTCATATTTTATTATTCCCTGGGTGGAAGCAAGAAGTTGCATTAATTTCACAATTTCATCCCTGTTTTTGTTTCCATATAATGAAACTATATCTTTTTCTATATAAGTTATAAACATGTTCCTTAGAAGTTCTTCTTTCTTGTCTAAATCCGCTAAAATAATCCTGGGATAAGCACCATAAGTAAGATATTCCTTTAGCAAAGTGTTCAATTCTTCAACAAACGGATTTTTTTCTAGATTTTTGTCTTGAAAGTCAAATTTATATTCCCCATAAATTCTTTCATATCTCTCCCCTTTAGCTCTGAGAAACTCAAGAAAGCTAAAAGGGTGCAAATCAAAAAAGATTATTCTCCCAACAAGATATTTCCCTAAGTTTGTCAGATCAAAAGACGAAGAGCCTGTCATGATTATTTTGACTTTTTTAAAAGAATCAAAGACAAGTTTTAGCTTCTTGCCCACATCTTTTACATATTGGACTTCATCCAGAAGAAGATAAAGGTCTTCTGTACCCAAGTAAGAATTAACAAACTTTATTGGATTTTGCTCAAAAGCAATTCTTTGTATGTCATCTTCAAAACTTAGGTAAATTATATTCTTCCCATCTATGCCTTTCTCAATTAATCTTTCTTTTAACTTCATTAAAAGAGTGGTTTTTCCAGCTTGTCTTGCTCCTCTGATTGCCATTATCTCCCTTTCAAATAACCATCTCTGAAGATCGGCTTCAATTTCCCTTTTAATATAAACCATACGAACTTAAAACAGCCTATGTTTATAAATATTACTATTTTTCTAATTTTAACTATGTTATTATTAAAATTATGTTAGGGATTATTAAGTTATGGCAATCATTAATTAAAGAGGCATCAATTCACTATTCCGAATAATGTGCAAACCAAATTTCTTGCTTGCATCTCCGTTTTCACTAAAATCAATAATATTGCTTGCTCCATTATAAGCCGCTACATTGTACAAATATTCCTTTACACATGTAGTGCCCCCCATTTATCAAATATCCAATCTCTATAACATTTAACGAGGCTTATTTTCTATCTGGTTTGCTAGTTCTTCCATATAATTTTGTGTTAATATCGCCCCCTGAAGTTCAAGAGAAGTATTCTCAGGAGCTAGCATTATGACTCTATTTGCATCTCTGCCATGTTCTTCAACAATATGTGCTAGGGTTTTGTAATTGGGTTTCCAAGATTCTTCTTGAATCTTTCTTAAATCCGGAGCAGTGCCGCATATGCTTACTTCTTTAGTCTTATCTCGTTCTATAATTTGAATATTCTTCCAGGAAACATCGAGAGAATAAAACTTATCTCCTTCTTTAACAAAGACGCGAGTCGGCCTGTCTATAACAAGAGGGGTAAGGGAGGCAGTAGCAATACTTCCTTCAATAGGCAGAGGAGTCTCATAGAAATCTTTAAGATCTTTTTGTAATTTGCCGAAAGATATTGCTTTTTCAACTTCCTTTAAGCTCCATTGAGTAACTAAAGGCGTGTAAACTTTATTTCTCTCGATTACAGTAGAGTAGATTAGGAAAAGCGGCTTCGAAGTAAGAGGGTTAAAGCTTCCTTCAAACATTCCTTGTTCAATCTGCTCCAAGGAAGTCCTGATAGTTGATCTTTCATCAGGAGTTAAATAAGACTCGATAGAATCAGGATTTCTTTTCATTTCTTTAGCTATGCCCATTTCTTTTCTAAATTCTCTACCTTTAATTCTATGAGTCAAGACTCCAGCAGCAAAGCCGAGGTAAGCAGATGGTACCGAAATCAAAACATTTTCACCAAGATTCCATTGGGCAAAGGAGGCTATGCTAGTAGCCACTGAAAATCCAAAGCCATAAAGATAAGGAGATAAGATATTAAGTCTGCGATTTGCTTCATGCCAATTTTTTAATTTCTCCTCAGTCAAGCCTTTGCCCTCTAATTCTTTTCCTAATTTAGACTCATCAATCAACTTTGCATATTCCATGCTGTTCATAGTTTCATTATGTCTCTTGTAATTCAAAGAGGCCCCTAAACCAACCGAGAATCCTCCAACTGCCTGGGTAATTAATTGATAGAGATCCATTTTATTCCTCCTTAATCGCCCCAAGAAAAGCATCAAGTGCGCGAGCATACGCTCCGATATCTTTTCTTTGATGAGCTTGGCCTAAAGCAGTTCGATCTTGGGAATAATAGCGTTGTAAATCATAATCAGAACGTGAGAAAATAATATCGAAGACTTGTCCTGCTGCAGCATGGACTTCATCAAAGCGTTCTTCTAAGGCTGTATAAGGAGGACTATCACTAAAAGAATATTTTTTTATTTCAGGAAACTGATCTTGCACCCAATCCCTAAAATTTCTCTTATGGCAGTTAGTGATTACAAAAGGTTTTCTTTCTCTATCCTCCATTTCCCCCCCTTAGATGTTTTTGAGCCTCTAACGCTTCTTCCTCATAAATCTGGAAGGGGTCGTTAAGAGCAGAGCTACGAACAGTATGTTGATAAAGCCCCTCCTCATTGGTTCGAATTTCATAAAGCACCATATTATTCCAATCAACCTTCGCTCCTTTAATTCCTTCCTTTCGTGCCAATGTAGTAGGTCTTGCTTTAACTGTTAAACCTCTAGCAAATGCCCTAGTAGTAGCGGGAGGATTATCTACCGCGTATAATATTTGTTCATCAGTTGCAACGCGCTCTATTTTTCCATTATCTTGCAAACGATAGAACAAGCTCGTGCTTCGGTTTAAATCATGGTACTGCAAGTCTATGTTTAATAATCGAGGATCACTTAATTCTAAGTTGTGTTTTTTAGCGTACTGGTCTATTAATGCTTTTTTAGTAACCCAATCAACTCTCCCTATAAGGGATCGAGGATCTTCTTCTAAACGATCAAGGGTGTCACCCCACATTTCTAAAACTTTATCGGTAACGCTATCTCTCCCGCTATAAAATTCTTTAGCCGCATTGGCATACATTCTTTGTATTTCAGGAGCCAGAGGTGTGCCTCGTGCTCCGCTGACTTTCCATTTTTTCAGATGGGTAGAAATATCTCTAATATCTTTTACAGCACAACTTGAGTCGTATTCTAGTGAAGGTAATCTCCCGTCTTCCATTAAATCCAAAACTAATCCTGTTGTTCCTAATTTAAGGAAGAGAGCGCCTTCGCACATATTCGCATCTCCTACGATTAAATGTAACCTGTGCCATCCCGAAATATCAGCTAAGTGTCCGTCTCGCGTGTTAATAACTCCTCTTCCTGAAATGGTAGAGTTTGCGATAGCCGCTTCCATGAATCTGGATCTCTGGGCAATTTGATATTTGCCCTGAAAGATATTGCCAGCCCCTGCAAAAATCTGCCTTGTAATAAGGAAAGGCAGGAGTTGCGCAAACGAAGAAGCATCTCTGGAAATTTTAGTAAAATAATTCTCATGGGCTCCAAAAGTATTTTCTAGGCTATCTACATTATTTTTATACAATGTCCCGCTGTAGAAACCGGGCGCAATTAATTCCCCAGCCTTTTCAAAAATAACTGCTTCTAGGGGATTGTTAGTCTCTGGAGAAGCATATTCTACATGCCCGCAATCTGCATACAGCCTTCCCCCATTTGCAAGAAAAGTATCTCCCATTGGATTTTTAATCCAATCCCCGTTATTAACACACCCATATTCATTTTCGGTGCCATAAATCCTCCTAGTATTTACAATAGGAATAGGATTGTCCCCAGAAATAGTTTTCGCAGATATTATTGGAGACGGATCTATTTTTCTTTCTTCCTGAGTAATTTCCACTCGCGGGGAAGTATCTTCGCCTCTCACTTCAGCAGCTGGAATGTTAGTAGTTACTTCAATTCTAGAAGGAGAAGTTTCTCTAGGTTGAGAAACCTCTCTCCTTCTACTAAAATAAATAGGTTTATTCAAGTAATCTACTAAACTTTTTATAAATGACATATTATTGTCCTCCGCTCTGCTGGTAATTCTGAGCAAGACTGCCTTTATGCACCAGATCTTCAATGCCGTCAAGTAAGCTGCCTACCTCGCCCATATTTTTTGGACCAGTGTATGTTCTTTCTGGCTCTTGCAACGGTTTTCTTTCAGGCAATTGATATCCTTGCCCATCACGTTCATTCGCTTCCATGTGTATTACCTCCTTGTAGTTGATCAGGAATATCTATTGGAACAGAACTCCCATAATTTTCTTCCCAACTTGGAGAGTGGGTTTGTGGAGGCTGACTCAATATTGGATTTAGTGGAGTTTCAGATCTTAGATACCATTGCTGCTTTCCTAGATTATTTCCGGAGGATGGAGAAGATTTATCGCTATCCCAAAAGGTTTTTCTCGTTACTTCTACATCTTCATGCCCTTTTAATTTTCTTAGGAATTCAGGCGCACTAGGATTAGATTCCAATATTATCCCTACTTTATCTTCGGTGCCTCCGAAAGGTTCTATTAATTTTACCTCATAATTTTGCTTGCCAGCTCTAACCGAGAAGCCTGCCCAATCAACAGATGACACATAAGGCAAGGAGCTAGCTTTGGCCCTCAAGAATGCCCTTGTATCTCTAGGAGGGTGGTGCATAGCATGTTCAATTTCTTCATCAGTAACTAGGCGTTCAACAAGTCCTCTATTCTGCAGGAAGTAAAACAAGCTTTCACTTCTGTTAGTATCGTGGTACTGTAAAGCCGCATTTTTTATCACCTCATGATTAAGTGGAACTCCTTTCCTTGCGCTTAAATGATTAAGGAGATGAAGCTTAGTAACCCAATCAACTTTTCCAACCAATTTCATTGGATCCGAGGCTAGAGCTTCCAAAGTTGAGTTCCATCTGGCAAGAATTTGATCTGTTGCCTCATCTCGGCCCCTATATACTTGTTCAGCTATTCGCAAGTAAGCTGCCTGAATTTCCACAGCAGAAGACAATTTATCTTTAGCTAGGGAAACATTCCACTTTCTCGTTTGGTCTCCAGAGATATTTTTTATTGCGCTCACTGGATTCTTTAGATCAATCTCAGGTAAGAGCCCATCTTCAATAAGATCCAGAACTAAAGCAGTAGTGCCTGTTTTCAAGTAAGTTGCAAACTCACACATATTCGCATCCCCGCATATAACATGAAATCTCATATACTTGCTTCGATCAGCATGGGGTTCGTCCCTAGTATTTACAATGGGTCTGTCGTGAGTTGTTCCTAATCCAATTGTCTGTTCAAAGAAGTCTGCTCTTTGTGAAAGTTGATAAATGAAAGGCTCACCTAAAGCATCTCTCTTCTTGAAAGCTTCAGCTAGTAATTTCTGCACTTCATCGAATTCAGAAATTTCTGCAAAATATCTAGAAACAGAATCCATTTCTTCTAAGATCCGGTCTCTCTGTCTTTCGTAAGATCTCCAGGACATAGTTCGAGGTTTTTTCTTTCCCCCAAATAAGCTCCAGGACTCTCCTGTCCACCCTGAAGAGAAGTGCTCGGGTTCCTCAATTCCTATTTTCCCTGATCCTGAAAATATCTGTCTAGTGACAAAGAAAGGCAAAATGCCTGGAGTGAGAGTATTTGCAAATTCTCCAGATGAAATTCTGCACATGAGATAATTTTCATGGCAGCCATAGCTATTCCCCTGCCCATCACTATTATTCTTATAAATTTTTACACCATTTACTTTTTCTGCTGCTTCCTGGACAATTCTTTCTCCGGCCTTGTCAGCAATAACAAGATCCAGGGGATTGCTTGTCTCAGGAGTGCAATATTCTGGATGGCCCATATCAACGTAAAAGCGAGCCCCATTATGCATTACATGATCTGGAATGTCATAAGTGGCTCCTCTAACTGCTACATGTTTGTGCTTTGAATGTTTTCCAGAATATTGGGTTGAGACTCCACTTTCTCTCATTTGTTCTTCAATAGATCCATAATCTCCGCCGATATGCCCTCCAACATCATGCATTCCATGGACTGCAGACTCATTGGTTTTTGCAAGATTAACATGTTTTTTTCCCTTCCTATGGTGCGCTGCAACAACATCGCTTGCATGCCCGCCGGTAATGCCATATTCTGTCTCTGTCCCCATAATTCTTTTCAAAGTCATTGCCTAGTCTCCTGTTGCAAGATATAATGAGGATCAGAAGATCTCGACCTGTTTCCAATGTAAGCAGGCCTTACATCTGCCACTTCGCTTATTCTATCTCCTGCAACTGCGCGAACATCTTCAGGAGCTATCAAATTAGTTAGGCGCCTGTTCTCTTCATATTCCGCATTTATCGCCACAGAGATATCTTCTCTTGTGAGATCTGAATTCTTTTTCTGAATACCCCTCTTTATTGCGAGGTCAGTAGCACGGCCTACAATGCTGACCGCACTTGCTCCACTGAATACATGTTGATAATGTATCGTGTCCCGAGATCCATCTCTATAAAATATGTAAGCCATAGGCCTTTCAATTTCAAAGACTTCACTTGCAGCATGTTTGGCATAACTTTCAGAGGTCGGTTTTCCTCTAAATAGGCCGTCGCTTGCAAAAGGAAGATCTTTTAGGTAGATACTAAATATTTTTTCAGCGCTTTCCTGATTAGGGCGAGGCACATAGATTTTCTTGTCTATTCTTCCAGGCCTGATGATGGCAGGATCCAGAATATCTTCCCTGTTTGTAGCTAGTACAACATATACATTATCTCTTGGCCTCAAACCATCCATTTCGCAAAGGATCTGATTAACGATAGAGTCAGTTGCATCACTAGATATACCTGTTCCCCTCTTCTTTAGGACGCTTTCAGGCTCATCCATGAATATAACAACAGGATCTCCATTTTCAGCAGCAGTTTCCCTGGCTGTTGCAAACATTTCTCTTACTTTTGCTTCCCCAGTACCGACCCACTTCTGCAAAAATTCAGGTCCTGCTACATACATGAAGTAACCGTTTAATTCTCCGCCATCTCTCTGCTTCTTCATCAAAGCTAGATTATAAGCGATGCCTTTGCCAAGCATTGTTTTTCCGCATCCTGGAGGGCCATAGAGAAGAACCCCCTGTGCTGGCTTCTTATTAGGAAATCTATCATATACTGCCCTGTGGAGGAAAGGCATCTCAAGAGTATCTCTAATGCTTTCTATTGTACCTTCCAATCCTCCGATAGAACTCCAAGGAACTTCAGGGACCTTGTCTATTTTATAGGCTCTGGAACTATTTCCAAGGCTTTCTACAACAACACTATAGCTATTATCAACAAGGACATTATCGCCTACCTTCACCGCAATAGAAGACTGTATTACTCTCTCCAATCCTTGATGATCTATCTTGATCCTTCCATCTTTTAGGACATCTTTCACAGTAGTGGCAGAGCGTTGCATAACATTTCCTGCAACATCCACAACTGCCATGGTTTCAGGAGACAGTCTAACAGTTACCCCCATTTTTATCTTGTCTTTTATTTTAGGATTAAAGCTTACTACATAAGTCTGACCATTATTAGTTGCGATATCAACAGTTTCTTTATCAACTCCGAGTACTGTAGCGTAAACTAGAGGAGGTTGGGAAATCTTCCTGAGAATTTCAGCAGCTTGCAGAGCTTTCTCTCTCCAGGATTTTGCTTCTTCTTCTCCAATTATTTCATCTTTACTCATTTTGTCTTTCTCCGATTTTCTTAATAACAAAAAACAGAGTATCCAGATATTTTTTCACCCTGAAAGCTCTGACAGTCATTGTAACTCCCTTAGCACAGTATATTTTATCATATAGTTCATATTCATTTTCTTGCATATTTGGGCATTTTTATATATCCAATCTTTAGAGGGTTATAACTTAATAGTTACATTAAGAGTAAAATGAAAGTAATAAAAAAATTATAATTAAAAATAATCATGATTAAAACAGTTCAAATTTTAATTGTCAATAGAATAGATCTTACAAGCTAATTAATTTAACCTTGGCATTGTCTACTGCAGAGAAGTTTGTAGCACCAAGATAAGGAATTCCAGATTCATCGCAAACCGCAATGATTGTAGGGGTGGCTGTGCCGTCAATCACAATTGCAAATACTCTCTTTCGCGCATCTTTAACGCTCCTCACAACTTCTCTGGGAGAGACTCTTCTTATCACATCCCCAGTTTCATCTAATATGGCCGCCATCTTGCTTCCTTTTATCTTTTCATAAGCAGATTTTACCATTTCCTTGGATTTCTCAGGATCAATCTGAGGCATAGGGGTCGAGGTATCAACTGCTTCACGCCCTTCAAAAAGGTCTCCATTGTATCTTAATTTCCTTATGAATTCCCCTACTGGAATTCTTCTTCTCAATGCTATAAGTATTTCTTTTCCTTGCAGTTCTTCCACTTCTTTTCCATCAGGAGCAACTGCAACATAGCTGATTCTAGCATTATCGATAACATTCTTGGCGATTAATTTTCCACCTCTATCACCATCAACAAACAAAGTTATTTCCTTAGATTCTCCTAATTTGGCAATAGTATAAGGCAGTTTGGTTCCATTCATCCCTATGACATTGTTTACCCTGTTTTTCAAAAGATTGACAACATCTGCTCTCCCTTCAACTACAATAATTTCACTTCCAGATAAGTCTCCCGCAGGTAGTTTTTCATCGCCATATTCCTGGATTCTGGCAGCTCTTGATTCTTCTTTAAGGACTCTGCTCATCTCTTCAATTTCGCCCCCCTCGCTATCAAGACCTGCTAGAAGTTTTTTTGCCCTTTCTATAATATAATCCCTTTTGCCACCCCTCACATCTTCTATTTTGCTAATTTGGATTGCAGCTTCTGTAGGCCCAATTCTGTCAATTGTTTCAAGAGCAGCTGCGATGATAGTTGTTTCAGATTTATCCAGGGCAGTTGGCACAAGGATTTCTCCCACGCTTTTGCCATCAATCATCTCAAGATTGACCTCAATTCTGCCTATCTTGCCCTCTTTCTGCAATTCACGCATCTCTAATTCTGCTCCAAGAAGTCCTTCCGTTTGCCCGAATATTGCTCCGATTACATCGGGTTTTTCCAATGGACCCTCTGCCTTGAATGAAGCATGAATCATGTACTTAATTGATACTGGGCTTACTTTTGCCATTCTATTTACTCCTAATAAATTGCCTTTCGGCTTGTCAAGAACAAAGTTCTTGATATCCATCAGAAACGCAGAGTTTCTGGGGCCTCGAAAACCAAAGGTTTTCTCAGTCTAGAAAGAAAGTAACTAAATTATGTCCAACACGGACGTGAATATGATAGTTAGTATCTCGCAATACTTCTTTCTATATCTTTACTTAAATACTTTGGTATTTAAACTTTTGCAATAAAAAGATTATTGTGTTATACGAAATTTAGTTCATAACGCTGATTTAGACAAGCGTATGAAATTGACTAAAAAGAGGTTAATTGATTCTTTAAGGGCACTGGAAGAGGGAATATCTGGATGAATTTTTTCTTCCTTCACAAGTCGTATAAAAGCAATTCGAGTAGGCCCCTCTTTTTTCAATAATGGGTGGAAAAAAAGAAGTCTTCTTTTTTATTTAAATATTTCTCTTGTGCAGTTGTTAATTCTTCACAGGCTTTTTTTGCAAAAAGATTTATATAGGCCGGATTCACAGGAGTTAAGATGGCGCGAAGAGGGTTAGAAGAAAAAGAGGATAGCGTGATGGAGGAAATCGAGGAATTTGACGATCAAATCCTGGATGGCCTTGAATCAATGAACGAATAAACCTAATTTTTTTGCCTTAATCAAAGGCTTTATTTTTTAATCTCTAAATGGAGATATCTTCTGAACAATTTAGTGCCTTCGGCAGCCTTGCAACATAATTATCATCTCAATACCTTGACTAGAACTCTTATTGCTTAATAATGCCCAATAATTATCTCATCAAGTTTTTAATTTTGAGTAGGTCAAAAATTTAATATGCTAGGTTATTTAATTTAGGTTAAGCTATTACCTCATAAAATAAGTAAAAATAAACCTGCTCTTTTTCACTACGACAAATGAAATTTTCCTTTATAGTTACAATACTCATAAACAACTTCTATTCCCTTCAGGCATGCAGTAACTACGGTTTGTAATCTTATTATAGGGAGCATACTAAATTTTATTGAAGTCAATCCTAATAGAACTCTATTCCAATGTCTTCATCAAGTCTATTATTGTTTGTAGCCCTACTTTCTCTTTTTTCAGCTTGTTCATCGCGTCTAGGCAATGGTTGTATTGGACTTTTCATAGCCCTTTCCATCTCAGAATACTCCCTTATCTTTCCCAGCTTCTGATATAATGGCATCATTGCTCTCTGAATATCCTTTCTTTCTTCATGATTCAAGTCAAGATCAAGCATCTTCTCATAAATTTCTAGTGCATGTTTTCTTTTATCTCTGCCAAGATATTCCTGAGCCTGAGACTTATACATATCTTTCATTTTTATCTTCACTCCAACTTTCTGCCGAGTATTGCCTATGGCAAGAGCTTTTTTATAAGTGATTTCAGCCTCATCAAAACTGCCCGCCTTAACGAAGAATTCAAGCGCTCTGACAAAATCGTTGAATTTAGAATCTGCAGTAGCGTTGATGTCTGCAGCATTTCTCATCATTCTCCCTGCCTCCAGGAACATTTTCCTGCTTTCATAGACGCCTGCAAGTTTTACTAAAGCAAATTTTTTTGTATCAAAATCAAGTTGCATCTTCAGGCATCTTTGGAGGTAATCCATCTTGACGTAATCTCCAGAGTTGGCCAGTTTTGCCTCCATCTCTTTTCTTGTAACACTCTCTCTATTTATCATATATTCTTATCACGCCCCCTTATTTATAAGCATTGCTATAGCGTGGAACCTAAATACAGCAGATTCTGATAATTGTGTCATTCTGCGGCAGAATCTGCTGTACAGCAAATTCTCATAAGAGAATTTACTGTAATTGAACACTCTCATTTAGGTTCCCCGAATATAGCAACAGACAATCCTGTTCAATTATCCCGGTCTGTTGCTATATAATGGAAGAGATATAAGGAACTGAGCAGGCTATAGTGCATATTTACGAAGTTCTCTAATGGATAACTTCCAATCTGCTAGGTATAAGTAATGCAGTTATCCTATTGGCAAAAAAGAAAGCTTTATATTCCAGTTCAATTTCACTTTAAAATGAAAAAGAGCAGGGTGTTGTTATTGGTTTTGCTATTTCTAATATTAACTTCTCTGATTTACTTTTTTTCAATAAATTCTCCTCAATTAACCGGCAATACCGTCTATACACCTCCTGCTTATTTTAACTGCTCAAATGATAGCATTCGCGCAACTTGGGATTCGATATTTAAGGAGCCTTCTACAAATCTGAATATTTTTGTAAATGAATCTGATAAATGTAATCTCATGCAGGCTTATAAAAATAAAAGCAATCAATTCTTTGTGCTAACCTATTTAGATTTGATGTGGGGCCCATATCTTAAACAAACTATATTGATGGCCTTTAAATCAAATGTGACTGATTCGCAAGCTGCAGCAATAGTCAACACACCTTCTCTTTCTGGAGATTTCGCTCTAAGCTCTGTAGGTTTTGATTCCCCATATAATTACTACATTAATATAACTCCGATAAATTCTTTGCCCGCAGCAGATTTGGAGTTTAGATCGGTCTTCAAAGTGATACCTTCTGCTTTTACAACCTATTCGGGATTATACGGAGATTCGATGTATTCTTTCCTTGAGAACAGCACAGATAATCAGAGTATTTTAATTTCCAGAGGATTAGTATCCGCAAATTATTCCCTTACCTTCTTTAGTCATATAATATTTAATATGACAAACTGTTCAGCTAACTGGGCCCCAGTCAATACAACATGCAATCAAACAACGAATACCCTAACTGCCTGGTTTAATGATACGAATAATTGCAAATTCTATTTCCAGCAGAATAATTATACTGCCCCTACAAATGAAACTCTCGCATGCGTTGTCTCTACAAGCAGGCTCCACGGCACCTCTGATTCAATAAGCAAGGCTAACCTTTTCAATCTATCATTGTATATTAATGACTCTCTTTTAAACAGCACCCATGCTTATGAAGAATCCCTCCCATTAAAATTCAAGGAGAACTCCAGCACTCTTGTAAGCCTGATTTATAATTTTTCCCAGGGATTGAATCTTTCAAACATAAGGATAGAAAAGCAAAACTCTAGTTTCAAATTTGGTTATTTGATTATATCTGGTTTAGATGCATCAAAGACAGCCTATTTAGACAGATTAAACTTGTCTTCTAGTGCAGTTTGCGTGAAAGATGCTTCAATATCTTCAATCTCAGAGGTCTCCAATTTCTGCAATTCTAGTTCTGAATTCTTAGTTCCGTGCCCCGGGAGTAATTCTGATTATAGTTGCGCAGTGTCTGGTTCAGGGTTTGCAGTTTCAGGCTTATTGCATTCTGCAGTCAGGGAAATCTCCCAGAATTCTTCCCTTCCTCAGGAAGCTTGCATTACAAATTGGAATTGCACCCAATGGAGCGCCTGCATGAATGGAAATCAGATAAGGACATGCGTCGATACTAATTATTGCAGTAACTATACATCTCAACCAGCAGAAGTGCAATCATGCGTGCCTGCTTGCATATCAGATTGGGTATGCGGGAACTGGTCAGCTTGCGCAGAAAATGGAAATCAAACAAGAACTTGCACAGATTCAAATAATTGTGCAGTTCCAGATGGATTGCCTGCAGAGTCTCAACCATGTGATGAAGCTTCTAAGAAATCTTCAAGCATAATCCCTTACCTAATAATGGGATTCATAATCTTTGTAATACTTGCTATCCTAGTTGCATTAGTAGCTTATCTTGTAAAATCCAACGAAAGAAATGATTTCTCAAGTTCGCCTTCTTCAAAGTTAGGTCCGGTCACTCCCCCAGGACCTCAGAATGCCCCAAGCACGCCTGGAATGCCCGGCGCAGGTCAGGTAATCTCTTCTAATCTAAATTCTCAAACCTCTGAGAATCAGAATATCCAAAGATAAAGTAGTTATTTCTTATATAAGTTAGTACATTAATGGTTTTAAACTTTAAAATTTTAGATTGGAGATGAGTCCGGAAGGAATTGCTTTACATTATCAGAAGTTTCATGAAGAAGTTGTGACTTATATGGGTAAGCTCTTAGGAATATCTTGCAAATCGGCACCCATTCTAATAAAAAAAGTTTGGGGTGCTGGCACTGTTGTCAGTGAACATGGCCCAATTGAAATCTGGCTGCCCGATTTTGTTTTAGACGAAATCTCCCCCATGGAGATTTTACATAATGAATTTATTCTAGCTCATGAAACAGGCCATGTATTCCACTCCAGATGCGTTCCACAAATCGTTAGAGATAAGGAATGGACTAGAAAGCTTCAGAAACAAACACTGAGAAGTAGGCGTATGCTAAATTATTATGAGTTATCCTCTGAAATTTTTGCAGGAGTATACTTTGAATATGCAAAAAAAGACTTGCCCATGCAAAACTGGAGAGATTCAGAAGGGAAGCCTGATCTTTACGATAAAGTTAGAAACTTCTTACAATCTGAACCAAACATTTTAGATTCCCATGCTCACTTCTGTAAATGGCTTTTATCTCATAGATACGACGAAGCAAAGTATAAGCTTAAGAAAACAAATCATGGAAAAAAATGCAGAGAAGTTATTGTTAATTATTAAATATAAAAATTAAAGTACTTTAGCCTTTATCTCAATGCAGACACCTGCAGCAACTGTTGCTCCAGCATCTCTAATAGCGAATCTTGCCATATGAGGATTTGTTGCTTGGGTCTCAAGTACCAAGTTCCCTATAGGTTTGATTCTTACTTTAGCAACATCTCCATTCTTTAAAAAGTCAGGATTCTTTGCTGTTTGCCCATCAGGGCTAGTCTTCTCAATCAGTTCGATAAATTGGCAAGGCACCTGTGCTGTGTGAACATGGAATACTGGAGTATATCCTTTAGCAATGACTGTTGGATGCGAGATTACTGCTACTTGAGCAACGAATTCTTCAGCTATCGTGGCAGGCTTAGCAGCATCACAGATTACATCTCCTCTTGCTACATCTTTCTTTCCAATGCCTCTTAAGTTGATGCCCACATTATCTCCTGCTTCAGCTTGAGGAAGTTGTTCGTGATGCATCTCTACGCTTCTGACTTCTCCTTGGACTCCTTTTCCGGATCTTCCTGGAAGCACGATTATCTTCTGGCCTACTTTCATAACACCTGTTTCTATTTTTCCTACCGGAACTGTTCCAATACCAGTAATTTCATAGACATCCTGTAAAGGCATTCTTAATGGAAGTGTAGTAGGTTTTTCAGGTTGGCTGAACAAATCTAATTGCTCTAGGACAGTAGGTCCTTTATACCAAGGCATGTTTGTTGATTTTTTGGCCACATTATCTCCCTTAAATCCAGAGATAGCTAAGAATGTTATTGTGTCCGGTTTGTATCCAGCCATTTTTAATACAGCTGAAACATCTTCTTTTGTCTTATTGAAAACGTCTTCCTTGTAATCAACAGCATCCATCTTATTAATATTTACAGCTACTTGCGATACTCCCATTGTCCTCAATAACCATACATGCTCCTTGGTTTGCGGCTGAACTCCATCTTTTGCGGAAATTGTAAGGAATGCAACATCTGCCTGTGAAGCTCCGGTAATCATATTCTTGACGAAGTCCTTGTGGCCTGGCGCATCAATTATTGTAACTTCATATTTATTAGTGATTAATTTTTGATAAGATAAGTCAATTGTAACTCCCCTTTCTCTTTCTTCCTTGAATTTATCCATGACGAATGCAAATTCAAATCCTGCTTTTCCATGCTTCTGAGCTTCTGCTTTTAATTTCTCCATTTCTTCAGGAGCAACCTTCCCAGAGTCAAACATCAATCTTCCGATAGTTGTTGATTTTCCGTGGTCAACGTGTCCAACGAACACTGCATTCAATATTGGTTTTTGTTTAGCCATGTTAATAATTGTGTAATATTTTCTAAACTAGATGGTATTTAAAACTTTCGTTTTAGAAAGTTTATTGAGGGGCTTTTCAAATTTTCATTTGAATGGTTTTCTTGCAATGAGCAGGACGCACTCATGCCACGACGGCATATTTGCAGTTGAAGTTTCTTTGTATTCCAGGATATCCCAGCCATGATAGATCATCCGAAGTTCATCTTTCCTGAAATATCCTCGCTCTTTTTCTTTTTCCTCGTCTTTTACAACTCCGCCTTCTATTATATTTAATCCTCCTTGGACAGTCATCTTTTTCATGCGTTGAATTAATTTCAGCGATTCTTCCTTGGATATGAAATGCATCACTCCGGAGCATAGGGCAACATCAAATTTTTCATCAATTCTAAATTCCCTCAAGTCTTTCTTGAAGATTCTAATAAAGACATTCCCGATAGAGGCGATTTTCTTTGTTTCATAGATGGCTGATTCTGAATTGTCCACGCAAGTGACCTCGAATCCATGTTTGGCAAGAAAAACTGCATCATCGCCATATCCGCAGCCCATATCGATCACTCTACCTTTTTTCTTCAATTTCAGAACTTTTTTCATCAGTTCATATTCATCAGCCATAATTCAAGTTACCTTTTCAATTAGATAAAGTTATGTAAAAAAGTTTAAAAATTGAATCTCGTTCCTATTTCCGAGGGGCTGTGGGGAAGCTTGGTCATCCTTCGAGTTTAGGGCGAAGGAAGTCTCGAGACAAGATATAATCTTAATTTCGAGAGCCTTCCTGAATTACTCGCGTCCCCGGTTCAAATCCGGGCAGCCCCATTCATATGGATAACTGCGTACAAAAATAAGCTATAACCTACACAGTTCTCTGTATTTCTAAGATTTAACTTTCGATAATTATTTAAATTCATATAGAGTAATTGAGTAATGGAAGAAACTAATCAGAACACTCTTAGAGAAGATATAAGGATAATCCAGCGAGATCTAGAAATAATAAAGAAAGTGTTATTATACGATGGAAAGCTAACTCCCTGGGCAAAAAAGCAATTAGCAAAAGCTAGAAAGGAAGATCCCTCTCTTTACACTTCTCTTGAAGAATTATAGCACGATGTATAGGGTTAATTTTTCTTCTCAAGCCACTAAGTTTATTAAAAAGCTTCAGGCAGACATTCAAGGTAGGATAAAGGATAAGTTCCAAGAAATAGCTCTAGACCCTTTCAGATTTTTAGAGCATTACGAAGGCGATTGTTATAAAATTCGAATAGGAGACTTTAGGGCATTGGTAGATATAGATTCAGAGCAGAAAATAATATGGGTAAGAATCTTTGACAAGCGGGGAAGAGTATACAAATAACTATCGCGGCAGATAAGAAGCAATTTCTTTAATGGTTTTTTCTAATGGTTGAGAGGCATCTATCTTCAGGCCATAACTGAATTCAGTTGCTTTCTTGTAAACTGCGCGCGCAGCACCTTCGCCGTGAGGAGGGCTTCTCTTACTGTCTCTTTTGACACATTCTTCAACAGAAATACTTAGTGTGAACACTTCGCTCTTAAAATCAAGCTTCTGAAGCAAGTCATCTAATTGAGACCTCCAGTAAAAGTTTCCATCAAAAATAACTCTCCCCCCTCGATTAAGTATTGGTAGCGCTCTTTCAACTGCGATTTCATTAGCCCTGATAAAACTTTTTTGAGAGATATAACCTGCTTCCTTGTCCTTGGTCAACCCAAACTCGTCAAGAATTTTATCAACAGAAATGTGCTCTGCTCCAATTTCTCTTGCTAGTTTCTCAGAAATTGTCGATTTGCCCGAGCCTAGTGGCCCTCTTATAATGAGGTAATATGGATTGTTCATATAATTATTAATCCCCTGGGCTTAAAGCCTTTTCGATGCTAGATTTATAAACTTCTTATCATATAAAACAAAATGGAGGCGATAAAGCTCATGATTGATTTTGTTCTGCATATTGACAAATATGTGGGGGCTCTGGCAGAGACCTTTGGACTTTTTACTTATGCAATTCTTTTCTTGATCATCTTCCTTGAGACTGGATTAGTGATAACTCCTTTTTTACCAGGAGATTCCCTGTTATTTGTCCTTGGCGCTTTTTCTGCCCAGGGAACATTCAATGTCTTGCTTCTTTTTATTCTTCTTGTGATAGCTGCAATACTTGGCGATAGTGTAAACTATTGGATTGGAAACTATTTTGGCGAGAAAGTATTTGCAAATTCAAGATTTTTTAGGCAGGAGCATTTGGAAAGAACCAAGGAGTTCTATAGGAAACATGGTGGCAAGGCAATTGTGTTGGGAAGATTTGCGCCAATCATAAGGACATTTGTCCCATTTGTAGCAGGTGTTGGCAAGATGAATTATCCAAGGTTCCTGACTTATAATATATTAGGGGCAATAGTATGGATTGCTCTCTTCTTATTCGCAGGATATTTCTTCGGCAATTTGCCGTTAGTGGAGAAGAATCTTACCATGATAATCTACATCATCGTTGTAATCTCTTTTATTCCAATTATCCTGGAATATGTAAGGCATAAGAGGTCAAAGAAGATAGGTTAAGTTTTGCAACTATAAAGTCTAATTCCCGATTATCGTCTATAATTGCCGATAATCTATTTTATCAATCCGTTTGCGATTATGTCACTTAACTTTGCATAAATCCTGACTTCGTCAGTTGATTGGAATTTTGACTGAATAGCTAATTTTTCTAACGAGCCACATAAGTGGCGAAGTTAAGATATAGCCAAGGACATTAATATTTCCACACTCTGTCATTGGCTACTTAAAAAACTCTTCTAGGAGTTTTTGAGGCCTCAAAAACTCTATGTTTTTGATGGCAGTCAAGGACTTTTTGCGAAGTCCTTGAGGCCTCAAGAATTTCTTTGTTAAATTCTTGAAGTTTAGGGAAAGACTAAGGTCTTTCACTATAAATAACATTCAATTGCCGTATATAACTTATAAGAATCTTACAAACTGTAGTTACTGCATGTCCGAGGGGATAGACGTTGATGACTAGTATGGAGTGATAATTAATGAATTGTAGGAATGCTGAGAGCACTAACTTCTATGGATTTTCCCTTCGCTTTCTAATCTCTCCACTACTCTTGGCACATATCTCATCATGAGGGCTACATTGCCGCGGTAAATTTTTTTGATTCTTCCTGGATCAGATAATTGCAGAGTCTTTAAGAAGTCTGTTTTTTTCTTTGCATTTTCCAAGCCTGCAAATATTTTTGTAAGCCAGATTAAAAGCCTTGAATCATAACTCAGTTCTCTTGCTTTTTCAGAAGGGTCAGGAATGCTTTCCTTAGGAAATCCAGCATATTCCGGCAAGGCATAAGCCTTGTCCTTTAAAATTTCTGGAGAGAATAATTTTTCCAATTCCCCAACATGCTTAGGTTTTGCGCATAGTATTAAATCACTTTTGTTTACCATTTCTTCTTCTATTTTATTCGGAAATTTATTTCTCATAACCTTTTCTGCCTCTCCCCCATATCCTGCAGTCATAAGTGCAGTGTACATCGCATTAGACATTCCTCCTAAATAAGGGAGAGGATTTATACCTGCAGATGAGACTTTCAAATCAACATATTTTCGGGATTCCCTCAAGAATAATGCTTCTAAGCCCGGGCTACGATTGACGTTTCCACGGCATACAATTAAAAGGTTAAATGGGTCTGGCATGTTATGTTTAATTTGTGAAAAACCCTTTGTCTGCCAATATTTCACCTTTGACTGATTCGCTCAGCCAAAGTAGGCATTTTACTGCTCAATAAGGCATTAATTTATGAAAAACCCTTTGTCTGCAATGCTTGTTTACAGTAGAGATAACTACATTGCTTATATACACAATCTCCCTGATTGTGTTACTTTAGTTGGGAGTTGGGTAGACAGAGATTTGATTAGGAAGAGTAACCTAATTATCAAGAATCTCTGTATCTCGCAGATTGGCAGTTATCTATATATTTTGACACTCGGCTAAACCTATAATACAAGTTATACTAATATAAAAATTATTGGTTCTCAGCTAAGCCTTTTCTTTGTCTTATCTTTCTGATTACTTCCAGTTGCAATTCAGCAGGAAGTTTTTGGAAATTCTGATCCATAAGACTGCTTATTCCTCTTCCTTCAGTTGAGCTTCTTAGATCATTGCTCCATCCAATCATTTCAGCAACAGGAATTTTTGCCTTGATATGCGTGTCTATGCCTTCCTGTTGTACATCAATTAATACTCCTCTCTTGCTTCCGACTAGTTGGGTGACTGTGCCCATAAAATCAATCGGAGCCTCTATCAAATGGGTCTGGACAGGCTCAAGTATTGCCGCTCCTCCTTTCTTCATGCACTCATGTGTCCCAAGCCTTACAGCTGGATATATCTGGGCAGGACCTCTATGGACATTATCTACGTGAATCTTGATATCGTGCAGTACAAATTTAGTCTTCATTAAAGGCTCTTTTGCTAATGGACCTCCCTCAACAACTAGTTTCCACCCATCCATAATTGAGTCTATTACTTCACCAATTAAAACCACTCCTCTTGTTTTATCTTCAAAGACATTGCCTTTGTAAATCTCTTTATATTGCCTAGCCTCATCATTGCTTATTCCAAGTTCAGAAAGTTTCTTCCAGACTTCTTCAGGTTTTTTCTTAAGTCTTACTTCTGGGATTTCTCCCCTTTCAATGGCGTTGTAGACCTCATCCTCCAGAGGCTCCATGCTAACCCATAGGATGTTATGGCCGTTAGGAGTTCTAACTTCAACTTTGCCAGAATCTTTTGTTAGTGATTCCCTATAAACAACTATTGGCGCGCCTGTCTTGACTTCCAGGCCTTTTTCATTCTTGATTCTGCCCTCTATGATTTCCAAGTGCAGCTCCCCCATTCCAGATAAGAGGTTCTCCCCAGTTTCTTCGTTTATTTCAATCTTGATGCTTGGGTCCTCTTTTCCAACTTTTCTTAGGACTTCGATTAGTTTAGGAAGGTCTGCAGACTTTGTTACCTCAATCGATTTTGTGATAACTGGCTGGAAAATATGCTTTATCTCTTCAAATGGGGCCTGAGGGGTGAGAGTTATTGTATCTCCGACATCAGCATTTAATCCAGTTATTGCAAGAACATTCCCCGCAGGAACAGTTTCCATCTGCTCAGGTTTTATGCCATTATATACCAAAACTTGCTGGACTCTGGCTTTCTTCTTGGCATTATTAGCATATGCTTCCATGCCATTTACAATAGTCCCAGAGTAAAGTCTTCCTGCAGCAATCTCTTTTCCAGATTTCGGCTCGATAATGATGTTTGTAATTACAAAAGCAGCCTCTCCATCTCTGTTGCAGTTTAATAAATCCTGGCCGAACTTACTATCAATGTCCCCTTTCCAGATTTTTGGGATTCTATATTTCTGCGCATCAACAGGATTAGGAAGATGTTTTACAGCCATGTCAAGGATAACTTCGTGCAGAGGAGCTTTTTCCCAGACCCATTTCTTTCTTTCTTCACCTTCAAGTTCATAGATTTTATAGATGTCCTTGAAGCTTACCCCTCTTTTCTGCATGAATGGAAGAGACAATGCCCAATTTTCTCTTGCAGAGCCAAATGCAACGCTTCCATCCTGCACATTGACTTTCCATTTCTCCTTGTATTCAGGTTCAGCAATCTGCATTATTAGATTATTAAAGGCAGCAATGAGTTTCATGAATCTTTCTTGCATTTGCTCAGGCGTGACTTTCAATTCTTTTATTAGCCTATCAACTTTGTTGATAAATAACACTGGCTTTACTCTTTCCCTCAAGGCTTGCTTCAATACAGTCTCTGTCTGAGGCATGATACCTTCAACTGCACATACGAGGACAAAAGTGCCATCAATGGCCCTCATAGCTCTTGTGACATTGCCTCCAAAGTCAACGTGACCTGGAGTGTCAATGAGGTTAATCAAATATTCTTTTCCCTGATATTCATGGGCCATGCTCACATTTGCTGCATCAACTGTCATTAATCTTTCCTGCTCGTCAGCATGCTGCCAGGTAGTCATTCCTTCATCAAGATTTCCAGCATTTTTCGTAGCCATCATCCCGGCGGCAGCTAAAAGATTGTCTGTAAACGCTGTATTATGAATAATCATCCCTTCGGCCATAAAGTTATGAGTTTCATCTATCGTAAAATCATAAACAACATCCTCATATCCAGATTCTACCTTGCTTATTTCAATGTAAGCAAGTTCTTGGGCAGAATATTCTTCAATTTTTTTATTGATAAGCATAACTTGATTTCCAACCTTTATAGTGTCGCAAACCGTGCTTCCAGCAACTTTAGAAACTAAAACTTTAAGTTTTTCTGCCTTTTCCTTAAGTCCAAACCCGACTTTTTGAGAAAAGTTAATAGCAGACATTCCAGATAATGCCAATGTATTGTCTTTTTCTCGTATGGCAACGCATCCCAGCCTAAGTAAGAGCAGATGTAAATCACTAATCATTTGAGAACTTGCAGAACTTATAGTTATAGCACTTCTTGATTTCTCAACACACCCGTCAGTATCAAAATATCCTCTGATAAATTTTGCAATTAAAGTATCATTCCTTCGGCATAAAAAATCAGAAACTCTAACATTATGCGATTTCTTCCTTAGTGGATAAGCGAATAGACTATTCAATATTTCAACGAGTGTCCTAGTGGTGTGTACTTCAGGCGTCCTGTCCTTCTGAGAGACATTTATAGTTTTAACATTCAAATCGGTGCAGAGGGAATAAACTTTCTTTGCAAGATCTTCCTTTCCTGCGATGAATTTCTTGCCAGAGCCGTCTCCAATAAAAAGTCCTGCAAGATAGAATAAAGCTTCAAAATCTTGTGGCAATTTCATGGGCAAAGAGTTATGCCCTCTTTGTTTGCCTGCTCTAAAGAAAATTAGATGTATATGATCATATATTTCCTCAACTTCTATACCAAAAATCCTGCAAATTTCTAAAAGATCTGCAAGGTGATATCTATTCCTCCACATTCCATGGTAAAAGGATTTGTGGGAAATAGAACTTTTTACCGGTATATTCTTTATTCCATAATGAAGTATCTTATCCTTGAGCGAGATAGCGAAAGAGTCTTCTAGCTTTACATAAAAGTTTTTCTCCGAGAGTCTTTCAAGAATCTCTTTTTTGATAGTATCATTGGTTTTAGCATTAACTTTCCTTGTACAGACAATTCTGTCACCTAGCTTTAAATCTTCTGCTTGAACATATTTTAAGCCATCTTTATAAACTAAATATTTATGTTCGGGAGTCGTAGTGATGCTAAAACCGTTTCTTAATGCAATTTTTATAGTATTTCCCCCCTTCAGTCTCCAAGCGTATTGAATAGGCTTTATTTCTATTTTTCTTGCTTCTTTATTTAAAGAAAATATCTCGACCTGCCTCGAAGGAGTATAAACTACATGGTCATCATTTTCTTCATGGATTTTTCCGTCTTTTATAACCTCTTCAAATATCTCCCTGGCTGTTTGAATGCTTCCATCAGCAAGCATTACACGAGAGCTACCCCCAATGCACTTTCCGTGGTGAATGTGCGCAGACGTGGCTACGTTTCGGATGTTCTGCTGATTTGTAATCAGCCTCTTGATTTTTTCAAAGCTTGTTTCTTTCTCTACCATTTGTCTATTTTTCTCTAAAGAGTGAGAGTAAATTCAGATATAAAAATAGCTTTTTAAATCTTTAGAATTTCTTCAAAGAAATTCTAAGGCCTCAAAAACACGATTTTTGAAGTTTCCTCAGAAATTGTATTATATCCAATCTCCTTGATTGTATTGCTTTAGCGAGGAGCCCGATAGACAGAGATTTTTCAAAATCTCTGTATGCTTTAGGGACAATCTCTTTACCCCTCAGATTAAGCCTCTAGTAAATAGGCTTGAGCCGCCTATGATATTTAAGAAGTGGTGAATATCCACTTTTTGCATTTTAGGCTCAGCAACCTCTTCAGGTAACAATGAAGAATTCCTCTTCATAAGTTCAAGTACAACGTATTCCGGCAGAGTCAGCCCATACATCCGCCGCGCATGTTGAAGTTCTTTTACTCCCTCCTCCAAACAAGTTCTTTCCGCTTCAGTTGTAGTACTGAATATATTTTTTTTCATTAATTCATCATAACTTTTAGCCACTCTCTTATTATTGAACACCGGAATAGCATTCGAAGGATAAATCGAGACTCTCTCACATCGAATTGCAATTTTTTCATCATCTTGCTGCAAGAATCTCTGGACCAAGGATAACTTTTCTTCCTCATAACTGAAATCATATATTAAGGAAATTATCCTTGGATTGGTTGTATCTATGGAACCATATTTCCCCTCAATAATCTTCTCAGAAGTGGTATAAATTTCCTTAGCCAGTTCTCTTTGTGCGCTATCTGTCAATTGTTGGAATACTCCTATCACTGGAATAACTCCCTTCTTTCTGGTGCTTTTAAAGATATTCTCAACAATCTCATTAGATGATATGTTGGATATGCTGCTCCCCCACCCATCGAGAACTTTCTCTAAATCACCATAAATATAGTTAAAACGTCTAGGCTCAGCACTCTCTCCCATAATAAACAATAGGCATCGGATTATTAATACTTTGTGAAAGGTTTAATATGTCTTATTTATTGCAATTATTATGAAATGGAAGACGTACGATAAGGGCTGGGAAGTGAAAGGAAACAGGCCTGAAGAGATTTATAGTTTTCCCGGAGATTATTATACAGAAGAAGAAATCGAGAGATATTGCAGGTCAGGAGGGATGAAAAAGGCCCAGCAAAGAATCGCCTATTCAATTATTAGTTATCTCTCTTTAGAAGAAGGAAATAAAATCTTGGATATAGGATGCGGTCCTGGATTCACGCTTGAATTTTATGATTCTTATGGAATTGAAGTTACAGGTTTAGATATTCTTCCCAAGATGCTCAAGCATTCAAGGGAGAAAGGATTCAAAGTTGTGCAGGGAGATATGAAAGATTTAAGGGCATTATTTAAAGCAAAAAAGTTCGACGCAGTAGTCTCTGCCTCAGCATTGCAGTGGGTAAAAGAAAAGGAAGACATTAAGGCAGTGGCAGAGGGCATTCATTTCATATTAAAGCCTAAAGGCAAGGCAGCCATCCAATTTTACCCTAAGAGCGAAAGCGAGTTGAATCAGGCAAGAAGAATATTTGACTTGTCTGGATTTGAGTCTCAGATAATCATCGAGAATAGAAACAATCCTAAAAAGAGGACTATTTTTTTAATACTTAATAAAATCAAAAGATAACTTAGAATGTCCCTCTAAGCATAAAGAAGAGAAAAGGGAAGGCTATCTGTATTGCAAGATAAATTATCAATATCCAAACCCATATGCTTAGCCCTTTCCTCTGAATCTTAGGCCCTGCCTCTCCAGGCGCCAGTCCTGGAGCCATGGAATTTTCAATCTTAGGATGTTTATGCATATAAATTTTATAAAATATAATTGTGAGAATGCTCAAGGTCCCATCAATAATTCCAGCCGCGCCAAGTATTCTAAAGTAAAATTCGCCCAGTTCTCTAATAGAATTATCGATGTAAATTATAGGAAGAAGCATAATAACAACAACTGCCATAAAGAAGTAGTTCAAATATATGATGAGGTCAATATAAGTTTCTTTATCTAGTGCTTTAGCTAAGATATTTCCATGAAGGGAGGCAAATGCAATTACAAAATAAGTTTGATAGAGTTCCCATACAAGTTCACCAGGAACAATCTTCCAGATGCCAAAGATAGAAGTAAGGAAACTCAATACTATCAGGAAGAATAAGGCATTAATGAAAAATGCTAATCTGTCGAAAGTATTCTGCCGTTCATTATCCCATATAAATGCCAGGCAAATCAGAGAATGTATCACAACCATTAACAGAGTGAACAGGACCCTCATAGTAATTTCATTAAATGCACCGATGAGAACAGTAATGACTGCAACTAAAGCACAAACAATAAGGCTGCCTATTAGGTTAAAAAGAAAGAATTTTTTGAATTCACCCAAGCTTATCATGCTGGTAAATAGTATATTATTATTTAAAAATCTATCTTATCTCGCGCCGTCTGCCTGTCTTTCAGCTTCGTTCTTTTTGCCGTAAGCAAAGCTATCCATATTCTGCTTGCTAGCCAGAATTATCTCATTTGCCAGAGCATCAGCCATCTTGGTTTTCTTCCCATGCGCTTTTCTATACGCTCCCTGTATAAACCATCTTATCGCCAAGTTGACTCTTCTCAATGGACTTGTGTCAACTGCCTGAGGATATCTTGCGCCGCCAGATTCAATGACTGTAATTTCATCTCTTGGGGATCCATTTTCGATAGCCTGGACCAATACCTGGACAGGATTCATCTTTGTTTTCTCTTCGATTGTGGCAAGGGTCTTAAGGACCGTCTTCATGTTCTTAGTGTAATTCCCTGAACTCCAGCTCGTGATTATTTTATGTTCCTTTCCCATGTGCCCTGGGACAGCAAGCCTTAATGCAAGCCTCTCAACAACATTTATTCTGGTGCTTCTTAATTTGTCAGTCCGCCTTCCCTGATTTTTTAAGAGCAGTTTTGGAGTCAAACAGATGTAAGATTTCATTGCCTTGTCCTTAATTTCAATAGTGGAGACATCATACATATCAAATAATTTGAATTGCTCAGTTTTAGTTTCTGCTTCAGCCATTTTATCTTCTTCCCTTTTCAATCTTGCCTTTAACTAGCAAGTGCAAAGGCTGTTCGTTTACTTTAATTACTTGGAATCTGATTCCAGGAATATCTCCCTTGGAACGGCCCATACGTCCGCCGATTCTTTCAATCACGACTTCATCATGTTCATCTATATATTTCTGAGCAAGGTTTCTTGGAATGAAAGCTCCTACAGCTATGCCATTCTTTATCAACTGAACTTTGCAGCATTTTCTCATAGCAGAGTTTGGCTGTCTTGCTTCTTTTTGAAATTTTGATACAACTATTCCTTTAGCCTGGGAGGAACCTTCAAGAGGGTCTGCTTTTTCACGAAGTTTCAAAATCTTCTTTTTATAAGCTCTCTGACTCCAGCGGAACTTTCTTTGTTCCTTCATCATTTTTCGAGCATTCATTAATCCCATATTATTTATCCTCTATGCAAATTTCATTAGAAAATTTGCTTTTTAAACTTTTAGGATTGCTCCCCGAACTGTGCTTAATCATAATCATGTTATAGAATCTTAAGATTTTTGCCAAAGACATCTTTCACGATTAAAGCCAATTCCTCCAGGCGCCTTTTATTCCTGCCTATCAAAGCAGCTTTATTTGAGCTTCCGGCTGTTATCATGACACAGTCGTCTTGGATTTCAACTGACTTGAATCCCACAGGGGCTATGATCCCTCTAAGAAATGCTTCCAAATCCTCCAGTCCTTCAGCTTCTTTGACAATTCTGATTCTCTTTCCTAATTTCTCCTGCATGAATCTTATATTCGAGGCATTGTTTCCTATAGCTTGTGATATGAATCTTGAAGGAACTGCAAAGATAATCATATTATTGTAATCAAAGCATCTTCGGGTTTTGACTTTAGAAATCCTATCTAAGAGGTTAATATATCTCATCAGCCTTATATCAATAATTGCCATTGTCTTAAATAACCAATATGATTTTATTTAAATTCAGAATTCCAACAAAAAAACTATCTACCATTTTTATATAATTTCTCGTCTGCATTTAGGTTTATAAACTTATGCTTTTTCTGTAAGATGTGTTATACGAAAATTAGTTCATAACGCTGATTCAGATAAGCGTATGAAATTGACTAAAAAGAGGTTAATTGATTCTTTAAGGGCTTTAGAGGAAGGAA